>ERZ795060.717-NODE-717-length-43810-cov-12.462690_pt1 | contig 43810 bp, 34 predicted proteins | sample MGYA00375144_ERZ795060 | MGnify/ENA primary metagenome ERZ795060 (study PRJEB30189, sample SAMN05720157) | activated sludge metagenome | isolation source: anaerobic digester from wastewater treatment plant | place: Japan | collected 2015-05-15 ... | reverse complement strand
CACCGTTAAGTTGAATATATTTTTTACTCATTATAGCAGAGCGAGCACTTCCCTCAAAACATAGCCATCCTGATAATGTAAACAATGAAGCTTTAATTATAGCAGAGCGAGCACTTCCCTCAAAACATAGCTTATGAGGATGAATAAAGAAAAACGTAAAAATTATAGCAGAGCGAGCACTTCCCTCAAAAAGGTTAGAAAAAGGTAAAGGAGAAAATGACCAGCATTGTCAGAGGTGTGTGGGAAAGATAATAAGTTTTGGGTTGGATAGAATGATTGTTTGAAAACTTGTGGTTATGGGGAACAATGCTGGTCGTGGGGATGGGTGGGTGGGCAAGTGTGTGTGTGTGTGTGTGGGGGGGGGATGATTGTTTTTGTGTTAATATAAAGTTTATTATTCATTTGTGTATGTTTGTGTTGTGATATTACGAATGTAGGGGCGAAAGATTTTTCGCCCCTAAGCCAGTTTTACGGTCTTTTTAATATAAAAATTGCTCTTTACTATACAGGGTTATTTTAGGTATTCTCTGGGGGCTTTTCTAAGGTATCTTTCGGTAAATATATCGTCGGGTAGGTTAATATCATACTGGACATCGGAGTATTCTAATAAGGTTTCTCCACCAATATTGGTGTCGGTCATTTTTGATTTTATAACAGTGGGGTAGCCCTGAATTTCTTTTACTTCTAATGCTTCTGCAACTCGATAAACTTTACCGCCTTTTTCAAACTCTGCTTTTACAGGGATAAAAGTTCCTTTGTGGACATAAACTTTATAAGAATCGAATTCAACGCTTTTCGGGTCTTTGGGGGTATTTTTGATAACATAGAAGTTTTGTGTCGTTTCGATTAATTCGTGATTATCTTCATCAATACCTCTACCAGAGACATCTTCATAAAAGAAATGAGAGCCGACAAAACTGGTGCGTTCATCGGATGCGGCAATTCGTTTCACAACATCGAGAGCGGGAAGGTATAGCCAGCGGTCATCATCTTTACCGACATGTTTGTGAACCATAAAGACGGTATCTCGCACATCTGCGGGCTGGTGGAAATATACATAGAAGCGTTGTTCTTCATCTTTATCATCCATGTTTTTACGGAGGATAGTTAATTCCCTTGTGCGTTCACGGTTCTGAGCATCTTTGATTGTCATTTTGACGCGGGCTTTACCATCGTTCCCTTTATAGTATGCGGAATGGTTGGCTTTTTTAACAATTTCATTGACATCGGTCAAGTCCTGTGAAAATCCTTTTGGCATGAGCAGGAAAACGGCCACGATTGCTGTTAATAGAATGGATACATGTTTCATGGTAAAACTCCTTATCTTTACGGTTATTTGTTTTGATTTTCTATGGGTATTTCAACGCAAGGTTTGCATTGATTTCTACGAGAACTAATGAAGCAAATTATAGAAAGGATGATAATGGCTATTAACGAAACCCAACTGATAGTAGTCCAGCCAATATTTAGAAACTGATAGATATTAATAGCAACAGCACCTACAATTGTAATCCCTGTAACGATGCAGGTGTTGCACATGCAGGTAATACTGCAAAACCGTGTTTTAGGAAAGAGTAACGGTTCGAAAAGTCGAGTTAATGCAGGTAGAATAATTAATGTTCCTACGCCGGAGAAAAGCATAATAGAAGCCATAAAAGTTCCCACCGTAATATGGGGAGCAAGTGGTGCAAACAATAATGGAGTAAAGCCCAAGGCGATAACGATGATATTCCGATACAATGCCCGTGCCGTTTCTCCGAATAAAATCATGTGGGCTTTTTCCCACGAGCCCGTTTCATTATAGGCAACTCTGCCCCGTGCGAGGAAGTGAATGGCATAATCAACTGCAAGACCGAGAGTTAATGATGATAACACAGCAACAGGCATGTCGTAATATTTTCCAACTAACCCTAAGGCTCCATAGATAGCACCGATAGTAATTGTCAGAGGTATCATACTGAGTAAGCCCCATAAGCCCGAGTGGAATAAGATTATCATCATCGCTAAAACGACAAGGAACGACCCTAAAAAGGCCTCTAACATTCCTATGACCATTTTTTTCTGCCAGACGACATTGATATAAGTCAGACCATACCAGTCGTGCTTCATAGGGAAGGGGGGAGGATTATCTTTAATGAATGTATCTATGGTTTCAACTACTTTGTTCATATCTTTGTTGTCACCACTTTTTAATTGAACCCAGATACTGGCAGATTTGTAGTCAGGTGTAACGAAGTGATAAATATCTTGAGGACGATGGCTACCTTCATAGGTCATGATACATTGAGCCACAGCCCGGGAACTTTCCGGTATTCGATATTCCTTCTCATCACCTCCCATAAGTTCACGATGAACGGTTTTTATAAGGGTAGGTAAAGAATTTGTTTTGCCTACAATTCCTGTTTTCATCATGGTGTCATTTAATTGGTCTATATAATGAAGGATTTCAGGTTGTTTGAATATCTCACTCCTCTGGAGTTCAAGGCCGACAAACCTTTCTGCAAGGTCCCATGCATCCTGAGTTTCACTATTTGCATTGTTGAGTTGTTCACCACACCAATTCTGGAGCGATTCAAGTATAGATTTTAATTCCTTATTATCTGCCTGTTTATGTAAATTGATGAATTCAGAATAAACCTTTTCAGTAATTTCATTAGTATTTGCGTCATCTGCTCCGTTTTCTTTGAACCATTTAGTGAGTCTTTCCTTAAAACCTTTTTGATAATTATCAAATGAAAATTGACTTTCATCCGATTTTAAAGCCAGATATGCCATATATGTTCCGCCAAAATGTTTATTCAAAACTGTATCCGCTACTCTAATTTTATGGGTAGATTTGAACCATCGGGTAGGATTGTCATTAACTTCTATTTGCGTTATTCCATATATAGCAATGACTATCATTATAGCCGTGCCTAAAAGAATAAGTTTATATTGATTATAAGTGAATTTGCCGAGAGCATATAAAATCTTTGCAAGCAATGTATGTTCCTCTGCTTCATGAGAAGTTTTATTCACAGAGGCACCGAAGTTTTTGAGTTTCTTTTCGGATAGAAGCATGGCATATGCAGGGATAAAGGTTACGGTTAAAATCCATGCGATAGCAACGCCAACTGCAATGAATATACCAAAGGTCTGCACGGGTGGATTAGGTGTTAAAGCAAGCGAAGCAAATCCAGCAAGTGTTGTCAATGAGGTATATAACATGGGCATAAAAAGGGTATCCATTACGGATAATAAAATCTCTTTTCTCGGTTTTTGGGGAGTGTATCGTTCAAAAAATTCGGAAAGGATATGTATGGAATCCAATACCGCTATGGGCATAATAAACACAGGTATCATAGAACTCATAATGTGAACGGTATTACCGGAAATTACTAAAAGCCCCATAGTCCAGATGGTAGTAACAATCGCAACAATAAGAGGGGAGAGGATTAAAATTAATTGACGGAAAAAGAATAACATCAGTAAGAAAATAACCAACATAGCAAGAGGAGAAGAAATCGCCATTTGTTTGAACATCTCTACCCCAAAGGTATCGTTGGCAACAGGTAATCCCGTGATATAGTATTTTTCATCCCCCTTAAAGGTGGCTATTTTACCCTCTAATGCTTTACTAACCCGATAACTTTGATTCTTTGCTGTGATAGGAATATATAAGGCTATTGCTTTCCCATCTTCAGAAATAAGCGTATCCTTTAAGAACGGAAGTCGCTCCGTTTTCTTCTTTATTTCTAATGCTTCTTCATCCGTTGCAGGAGGGGAACTCATAAGCCATTCAAAGCGAACTTCTCCAATACCTCCTTGTTCGACATTATCCACAGTGGACGGAGCAATAAGTTCACTGGCTATAACACCATCATATTTTTCAGGCTCATTTGGATTTTGCCATTGAAGCGTTTTTGCAAATTCCGTTAACTCGTATATTTTTTTCAGTGTATCCGCATTAAATACTCCCTGCGGATGTTTTTCATTTACAATACCCAGAACTACAATTTCATAAATGGTAAATTGCTTTTTCATCTCATTATGAAATATACGCACTGCCTCTTTGTGGCTAAGCATATTTTCGGGGTCTGTATCAATACTGATTTTGTTTAGCATGGGAAATGATTGAGGAAATAAATTAGGAAGAGCCACAAGGGCAATGATTACGAAAGTAACTATTGCCATTACACCAACTACAGTTTTAGGATGATCAACAGAAAACTTTACCATTTTCAGTCCTGGGTTCATAAATATCTCCTTTTGTCGTGAGTTTATCTATAATAATATCAAATAAATACTTTTTTATTAACTTATTTTTGATGAGGAACACCTAATTTCTCTAATATCCACACCATTGGACACCAGTTGGTAATGCCCGATTGAAAAAGGTTTAGCCCTACAAAAGCGGTGAATAATAGCCAGTAGGGACTGTGTAAATAGGCAAGAGCCACACTTAGTAGCACAAAACTCCCTGCGATAAGTCTTAAATATCTTTCAATTGTCATGTCTAAACTCCTTTTATTTCTGTTTTTTTATTATAAAGCAAAGCCTGTGCCAAAAAGTAAAACTTTTGTAATTGCCTATTTAATAATAGTTTATATATGGGAAAGTTTGGATGTTTGATTTTGAAACATGATAAATAAATTAACATCGTTTAATTTTGAATATAGTTAAAGTAGTTCAGATATTCTGCCTTACTATAAAATCATAACCAAGATATATCTGACTATTTAAATTTATGATTAAAAACATATCATTTTTGAATTAATCCTTTAATTTATAGTATAAAAGAAGGGTTGAATGTACTCGGAGAGATGGCCGAGTGGTTGAAGGCGGCGGCCTCGAAAGCCGTTGTGCCGGTTTACCCGGCACCGTGGGTTCGAATCCCACTCTCTCCGCCAGTAAAAAAAGTATTAAAGTAATAGCTTCGTAGATGAATAAGAGGGTTATATAAAAGTGGGGAGGAATCCAGGTTTTAAACTTTGGGAATATTGAATTGATTTTGTTGGTAAAAGTAAAGAACTGGAGATATTCATCTCGAAATGTCTAAAGGGGAAGAGGGGTCAAATAATAATGAATTGAATTATGCATGCTATTTATTCAACATTGTATTTTATTGATGTACCTGGTTAAAATGTTGGAGGATAAATATAATTTTTTTGACCTGTTTATTTATTTGCATTTTGATTTCAGTTACTATTATAATAGGAACTGATATTAAAAACAGTTACTATTATAATAGGGACTGAAAAATATGGATAAAAACAAAATAGAACAATTTTATATGAAATGGCAGTTAACTCTTCCGAAAAGAATTGAAGGGTATATTTATAATGAAAATAAGCAACTTCTGCCAATTCGATATATTTTCCCCAGATTTATAAATTTAATTGAGCGATTCTTAAAAAATGAGATTTCAGAAATAGAAAAGATTATTTTGATGCCAGGTATCAGAGGCATAGGGAAAAGCACCCTTTTATCTCAAATATATACTTTAGAGAAATTTTTATTACCTGATAATAAAAGTATCCTAAAGAATCTCGGAAAATTGGATGAAAGATTATATCTTGATGTAAGTCAGTTGCATGCAGAACAGATTTCGTTACATGACTTTTTCCAATTTTATGAGGAAATGAAAGATATTCATTTTGAAAAGCCAAATAAAAAAATATTAATTCTTCTTGATGAGGTCCATTTTGATGATAGATGGGGATTGTTTTTGAAAAATCTTTTTGATAGGACTAAAGGTCATAAAGATGTATTGGTAATAGCAACAGGTTCTTCCGCTTTGCACATAAATATAATTCCCGATTTAGGAAGACGTTCCGATATATGGGAAATGTTCCCTTTGGATTTTAGTGAGTATTTACTTTTAAAGTATGGCAAAGATATTGTCAAACATGGTTTTTCAGAAAAATTGCGGACGATAATATTTAGTTCTTCAACTGCAAAAGAAGTATTTAATAAATTATATAAGGAAAAGAAGCAAGTAGATAAATATTTTGTTAATGAAGTTCCTGTTAAAGCAGAAGAGGACTTTTTTGAGTTAGGAGGGTTTCCATCGTCGCTAAAAATAGAGAATAAACAAAAAGCAATAGAGAAAATAAAGAGTGTAATAGATGGTATTATCGCCAAAGATATTCTTAAATTAAAGAACTTTGAGACACATACTGTCGCAAAAATTACTGATTTGTTATATCTTTTAGCTCAGTCTGATTTGATAAGTTATAGTAAGCTTCAATCAGTGCTTCAAATAAATAGACCTGAAACATTAGACAACCTAATTGAGGTTTTGATGTTAAGTGGACTGTTACTTAAAGTAAAGGCTTATGGGACAACTTATGGACCTACACGAAAAACACCGAAATACCTTTTTATAACCCCTTCCCTTCGTTGTGCAATTTTAGATAACAATTTCTACGGTGGTATCGAAGGGAAGAAATTAGAAGATTATTTTGCATTAATCTTTCAAAAACATATAAGAAGAGGAAGTAGTATCGGTTCCCCCAAATTATCATTTGATATGGCTGAAGGTGGTGCCGATTTTATACTAACCCTGCAAGATAAAAGTAGCGTTGTAATTGAAGTCGGTTTTAATAAAGAAGATGTAAAACAAGTAGAAAAAACAATGCAAAAGGCAAAGAATTGCAAATATGGACTGGTATTTGGAAGTAACAATCTGGATTTAATCAATAATTCTATTGTAAAAATACCCTTACGATTTCTACTACTTATTTAATTTTTAGGAAATAATAGAAATCAGACTCAAAACTGATTGTGCCAGTTTTCCCGTCATTGTGGGCTTACATACCCCATTCCTACCTGATGAAAAGTTGAGAATAAATTTTTTATGTTTTATGATGCAAATTAATTATTGGACAGAATCTTTTATAAGAGTGAGAAGGATTTTAAAAATTCAGTCCCTATTATAATAAGAACTGAATTTTATTTCAGTTTCTATTATAATAATAATTAAAACTAAAATATTAATGGTGAGATTAAATGAAATCACTTTTTTTTGATGGGCGAGATTTATTTATAAGGGAAATGGATATTCCTATTCCAGAACAAGGAGAAGTATTAATTCGGGTATTAATGGCGGGGATATGTAAGACGGACTTGGAGATTGTGAAAGGGTATATGGATTTTAAGGGAATTTTAGGACACGAGTTTGTGGGTGAAGTAGTTGAAGCGGAAAATAAAAGTCTGATTGGTAAACGAGTTGTCGGAGAGATAAATTGTCCCTGCTATCGTTGTTCATTTTGCCTTCAAGGTATGTCGAACCATTGTCCAACCCGAACTGTGCTCGGGATAAATAATAGAGAGGGGGTTTTTGCAGAATATACTACACTGCCTGAAAGGAATTTGCATATTGTTCCGGATAGTGTGTCTGATGAAGTAGCAGTATTTACGGAGCCCGTTGCAGCGGGATTTCGCATCCTCGAACAAATACAATTTAATCCTGAAGATTTCGTAGTTGTGTTGGGTGATGGACGAATGGGACAGATTATTTCTCAAATTATAAATCCTTATGTCCGAAGATTAGTATGTGTAGGGAAACATACGAAAAAACTGTTCTTATTAAACATAATTGGAATTGATACATGTTTATTAGACTATTGGAAAGATAAAAATTTAGATGTCGTAATAGATGCCACTGGAAATCCTACAGCACAGTCTTTGGCATTAGATAGGTTACGACCTCAGGGGACATTAGTCATAAAAAGCACTACAGAAGAACAAAATACATTAAACCTTTCAAAATTGGTTGTGGACGAAATTAAAATTATTGGTTCTCGTTGTGGTCCGTTTGGACCAGCATTAAAAGCATTATCAGAAAAGAAAGTTGAAGTAGAATATATGATAAGTTATAAGTTTGCTTTTGAAGATATAATAAAAGCATTTGAGATTGCACAAAGTAAAGACTGCCTTAAAGTATTAATAGACTTTCGAAATAAGAAAGGATGAAATTATGAAAAAGAAAACAACAAAAAGTTGGTATGAGGTATCTCCAATTGAAATAAAAAAATATGCAGGTCAGATAGACCAGATTGCAGGTATACAAACATCCATACTTCAAGATGGCAAAGCATTCCCATCGCGTTCTGTTTTCGTATATACTGGTTCTGGTTTAGAGTTTTCTGTTTATTTAGATCGCTGTATGGACATTTCCCATGCGAGTTATAAAGGCATTCCATTAGGTTGGCGTTCTACACCTGGGGATGTCGCTCCCTTTTACTATGAACCTGAAGGTATTCGATGGTTACGAAGTTATTTTGGTGGTCTTTTAACCACTTGTGGTGTAACCAATGTTGGCCCTCCATGCGAAAGGAGTGAATTAACGGGGGAAGGATTACATGGTAGGATTAGCAGTACTCCTGCTGAAGATATTTGTGTTGAGAAAAAGTGGATAAGCGGAAAATATGTTCTCTCCCTAAAAGGAAAAATGAGACAAACAGCTTTGTTTGCCGAAAATATTATTGTAGAAAGAAAAATAGAAACATATTTAGGAGCAGATTATTTTAAAATTACAGATACCATAACGAACGAAGGTTTCCGTAAAACACCATTTATGATTTTGTATCATTGCAATATTGGTTGGCCTGTGGTTTGTAAAAAGGCAAAAGTCTGTATCCCTGCTAAAAGAACTATCCCGAGAGATGAAATTGCAAAGCAGGGGAAAGATGCTTGGTATGAAATAACACCACCTGAAGAAAACTATCAAGAAAGAGTGTATTTTCATGATGTTAAAACACAAAAAAATGGAGAAGTTATAATAGGCGTTTATAATGCAGAACAAGAACTTGAACAAAATTTTTATGGTGTTTACATCAAATATAAAAAAGCACAACTACCCAAATTAGTTCAATGGAAAATGTTAGGGACAGGTGAATATGTGATTGGCTTAGAACCTTGCAACGCAGGTGTTTTGGGAAAAGATGAAACCGAAAAAAGAGGCGAAATGGATTATCTTCAACCAGGTGAAACACGAATTCATGAACTCGAAATTGGAATTATAAATCAACAAGTAAGTGGCTATTTTTCAAATTTATAAAAATATAATTAAAAAAATTGACATAGAGTATATAAAAATTGTATTATTTCATATCAATTTTATAGTTTTTATATAATTTTACACCAAAAATATCGGGCAACTATAAAGGATAAAATTATGTATATTGGTAGTCAATCCACATCTACTATCCTTGATATTCTAAGAATTGGGCTACATGAAGTTATTAGGGCAACAGGTATTCCATCCGAGGTAAAGATTACTACAGAAGGATGTAGTATTGTTGTAAAATCCACTGATTTGAGTCGTAAAGTAGATTCAATGCAAATCACATTTAACCTAAAAGAATCTACAAATCCGACAGAGCTAAACAAAGCATTTGAAGACACAAGATTAGGTGTTCGTGTTAAAAATGAAGACGGAATATGTCGGGTGATGCTTCCTGGTTTTAATTGGAAGCAACTGCCTCTTTTAATTCCTGTAGATGGGGTTGTTGAAAAATTTAGCAAATCTTCACTTCGTTCGCGAACATGGCAATTAGAGGTTCTTGCATATTTAAAAACAGGTTTTAATATTAACGCAATGATTGAAATGATGAAGGCAAAAAATGCATCTGACCTTCACCTTAGAGCAGGTGCAAAGCCCTATATTCGTATTGATAATGATTTGATGCCTTTGGATATGCCACCATTAAATGCAGAAGATATGAGGGAGTTGTTGTATCAATTAGGTGGACAAGAAGAAGTAGATATGTTATATACAGAACGTGAAACAAGTTTCCAATACCATGCAGCAGGCATTGGATATTTGCGTTGCAGTGGTTATATTAAGATGGGTGCTCCAGCTCTTGCTATCCGTTTAATTCCAGAAGAACCATTACCATTCGAAAAGTTAAATATTCCAGAAGTGGTTCGTGATGTATGTAACAAACACAGGGGACTTTTCCTTGTATGTGGTATTACTGGGAGTGGTAAGTCAACAACATTAGCAGCAATGGTAGATTATATAAACGCAACGCGTTCTGCCAATATAATTACTATCGAAGACCCCATCGAATATGTGTATACCGATAAGAAAAGTATTGTTTCCCAACGTCAGGTAGGGAGAGATACCCTATCCTTTGCCAATGCTTTGCGTGGTTCCTTGCGTGAAGACCCCGATGTGATTCTCGTCGGTGAGATGCGAGATAGAGATACCATTCGTGCAGGATTAAGTGCAGCAGAAACAGGACACCTTGTTTTTAGCACACTACATACAACAACAGCAGTAGATACGGTAAATCGTATCATTAGCTATTTCCCTCAAAATGAACGAGACTTAATCCGACAGGAATTAGCCTATTCTCTCCAGGGAGTTGTTTGTCAAAGGCTATTGAAACGAGTTGGTGGTGGTAGAATACCATGTCTCGAAATATTATTAGGTGGAAAGCCTATTGTCCGCGATGCTATCCTTGAAGGTGACCTTGATAAACTCCATGGAATAATGGATGTTGATGGGGATATGAAGAGTTTTGACCAATATGCGGTAGAATTGTACCAAAAAGGATTAGTATCTAAAGAAGAGGCAATGAGTGCTTGCTCCAATGAAGAAGCCTTCGAACGAATTGTGTCGGGTATCAAGTCCTCTGAAGGTCGCAAGATTCTAAAATAGCCTTATTTAATAAAGAAAAAACCGTATACAAGCCCTATGACAATAAAAACAAGGGGTGGAATTCTGTAAATAAAGAAGAAAAGAAAACTGGTCAAAAGAAGAATTATAGATATAACAGAAATTGGGAGAAGGGTTACTAAAAAAAAGTGGTAAGACAAAAGAATAAGTTGTCCTATAATAGCAATATTAATCCCTCTTAAAAAAGATTGAACATTTTTATTGTCTTTGAAATTATTTTGAAGATTAATAAGAATTTGTAAAAATAGAAAAGCAGGGAGAAAAATCATAAAAGTAGCAAAAAGAGCACCTAAAATTCCATGTAAATAATATCCCAGAAATGTTGCAATAATAGCAAAGGGACCAGGTGTAGCCTGACTTATGGCTATACCTACAATAAAATCATGATTTGAAATCCAGTGTAATTTATTTACAAATATGTTTTGCAAGAGAGGGAGAAGTGCATACCCACCACCAAAAAAAATAAAGCCTATTCCAAAAAAAATAAAACTAATTGTGATAATTGAAGGTGTGCCTATCATAGAAAAGAGGACAGGTAAACCGTAAGATATTTTATTAGGCTGTATAAAAAAAATGGGTAGTAAGTTTTTTTCCTTTTCTTTTATAAAGTGGGAATACAAAACCTGAAAAAAGCCAGAAAAAAGAAGTAACACAACATAGTTTATATTAAGTATTCCACCTATTATTACAAGAGATATAATGAGTAAGAACCCAATGTCTTTTTTTATCTTAATAGATAAATCAAAGGCTGTGGACAGCATAAGAGCTATTATGACAGGGGAAATACCTTTTAATAAATATTGAAAATTGAATAGTTTATTAAACTTAAAATAAAGTCCAGTAAGAACACAAACAATAACAAAAGAAGGCAGTAAAAAAAAGAATGTAGATAAAATAGAACCCCAAATTCCCTTTAACTTTCTGCCTATGAAAGAAGTGGTGTTTACAGCAAAAGCCCCTAAAAATTGGCTTAAACTTATACCTATTGTAAAATCTTCATCCGTAATTAATTGTTTCTGTTCCACAAAACGATGCTTAATCATGAAAATAATTACCCATCCCCCTCCAAAGCCAATAGTCCCTATTTTTAAAAATTCCCAACATAGTTGAAATAGGGATATATTTCCAATATTTTTTTTCTTTTCTTCTTGTAAGGATTGCATTTTTAGGTGAGTAGATATTAACGTTAATTGAAGTTGGAAGTATTATACCACTTTTGTATAATAACTGTGTTATTATGGACGAAAAGCAACAACAAAAAGGAAACAAATTATGAAAATAAAAATAATCGTATTTACATTATTTATTGTTATTGGTTTGTTTGTATTGTTTTTGAATAGTTTTGTTTGTGCTGAAGAAAAAACATTAAAAAATTATTACTGTAGTAAATGTGGAACTCACATAGAAGCGGTTAATCAACCGATGATGGGAAATTGTCAGGCAGGAGGAGGGCATTCATGGCGTTGTTTAGGCGAAGTAGGGGAGAGAAATTATCAATGTAGTAAATGTGGATTGGTTATAAAATCAAAAGACACTCCTTTTGGAGGTGTTCCCTGCAAAAATGGTGGAGGCCACAATTGGAAAAGGATTTCATAATTTGTTAATAATTTATATACTATAACATTAAGATATTATATTTAACAGAAGGGATTGCTTATGGGTAATATTTTAGAACAAATTGCAATGTGTGTCGAAAGAGGAAAAGTTAACAAGAATTCTCCTTATCCACCTGATATGCGTGGTCAAGATGGAGCAGAAGAATTAGTTCAACAAGCGTTGGCACAAGGGATACCAGCAGTAAAAATTCTAAATGAAGGTTTGATGAAAGGCATGAGCGTAATTGGCAAAAAGTTTAGTCTGAATGAAGTGTTTGTGCCAGATGTTCTAATGTCAGCACGAGCAATGAATGCAGGTATGCCTTTTCTAAAAAGTGCCTTTGAAAGAGGTGAAGCAAAACATAAAGGGATTTTTATTATTGGTACAGTTCAAGGAGATTTGCATGATATAGGTAAAAATCTTGTTCGAATGATGATGGAAGGAGCTGGCTGGAAAGTAATTGATTTGGGTGTTGATACAGCCCCTGAAAAATTTCTCGGAGCATTAAAAGAAAATCCAGGTGCTGTTGTCGGAATGAGTGCACTGTTGACCACTACCATGATTAATATGGAAAAAGCAGTTAAAGTCCTGAAATCGGAAGTGCCTGATGTAACTATTGTCGTAGGAGGTGCACCATTAACTCAAGATTTTTGTGATAAAATAGGAGCAGATGCCTATTCACCAGACCCACAAGGTTGTATTGAATATCTCGATGCAAAATTAGGATTAGCATGTTAAGAAAATACTATGGAAACAATTCTTTCAGGCTTATTATCATTAAAATATGAACCTGTAGCAATATTATGGTCAAATCAAAAACCAGAACATGCTATCGAATTTAAACCTGGCAAATGGGGTTGTGTAATGTGGTGGTTCGTTAGTTCTGCCAAGGGGAAGACAGCGGTATTCTCTCGGGAAACTTATGGTTGTTGGGGAGGTGGAATTGGACTTGGTTTCGGAAATTGCTATAAAGACTTTCCAGGAGGTGAAGATTGTTTTTGTAGGTTTCTTTCGACAGGAAATAAAGGACATCCGATTGGTGAAGGTGTTGCAGAACAAATTAAAAATTTTGTTACCCCTGAATTTATGCAGGATTTTCTTCATGGAGAAGGGTATCTATCTTCACCAGAACAAGTCCAGAATTTTATTCAGTCATTGCCCATAATAGACATTCCATATGAGTATGTTATCTTTAAGCCTCTATCTCAAATAAATACCGATATTGAACAGCCCAAGACCGTTGTCTTTTTAGTGGAACCACATCAATTGTCCGCATTAATAATTCTTGCCAATTTTCGTAGTAGGACAATGAATAATGTTATTGTCCCGTATTCAGCAGGATGCCAGACAATAGGTATTTGGGCGTATGCAAACGATGATGATAATGACCCAAAAGCAGTTATTGGTCTGACCGATATTTCTGCTCGATTAAATGTAAAAAAGCAGATAGGTGATAACTATTTAACAATTACTTTCCCATGGAAATTATTTTTACAAATAGAAGAGGATGCCCCAAACAGTTTTTTAGTAAAAGAAACATGGAGCCATTTAACAAAAGGAAAAGGGATTGGTGAGGGAGAATCTTAATGGATAGTATTTTATCATTAATAAAGGCAGGTAAAGTGTTGGTCGGTGATGGTGGATGGGGAACTTTATTAATAAAGGCTGGTATGCAAGCAGGGGAATGTCCTGAACTATGGAATATAGACCATCCTGACATTGTAAGTGATATTGCCATTTCCTATAAAGAAGCAGGAGCCGATTTGGTTTCTACTAATAGTTTCGGCGGAAATCGAATAAAATTAAAATCGTATGGTTTAGAAAATAAGGCAAAAGAACTCAATAGAAAATCTGCTTACCTGACAAGGAAAGCAGTAGGCGAAGAACATCATGTTCTCGCGTCTATTGGTCCCAGTGGAAAGTTCATTATAATGGGTGATGTATCTGAAGATGAATTATACGAAGCATTTCGTGAGCAGGCTATAGCATTAGAAGAAGGAGGGGCTGATGCATGCACAATAGAAACAATGTCCGATTTAGATGAAGCTCGATGTGCAATATATGCTGTAAAAGAAAACACAAACTTAGAGATAATTGTAAGTTTTACTTTTAAGAGAAGTAGTGATGGAGAACGGTTTAATACAATGATGGGAACAACGCCCGAAACGTTTATTCAAGAAATGAAAAAAATAGGGGTGCCTATTCTTGGTGTAAATTGTACATTAAGCGTTGAGGATATGAATGTTTTGTTACAAAAAATGTATACCTATGAAAAAGAAACACCCTTTTTAGTATATCCCAATGCGGGACAACCTCAATTAACTAATGAAGGAATTCGTTATCCAGAAACACCAGAAATCTTTAAAAAATATGTTTTTGATTTTTATAAAAATGGAGCCAGAATTATTGGCGGATGTTGTGGAAGCACACCAGAACATATACGAGCAATACGGAATGAAGTTGAAAGAATATCGCAAATATGAAATCTGGTAGTAGGAAGAAGAGGAGAACAATAAAACACCCAACATTAATGGAAATTTACAATACCCTATCTGATTTTTATGGACCAACAGGCTGGTGGCCTGGAGATACCCCTTTTGAAATAGCCATAGGGGCAATATTAACCCAAAATACAGCATGGTCTAATGTGGAAAAAGCCATTGAGAGTTTAAAAAAAGAAAACTTATTAGAGCCCTATAAAATAATTCATTGTAATCGAACTCAATTGGAACAAGCTATACGTCCCTCGGGATACTTCAGACAAAAAGCAGAACGGCTCATCATATTTTGCAATTATTTAATTGACAAATATAATGGAAAAATAGAAAAAATGAAACAAAAAAATACATCTGAACTAAGAAATGAATTGCTAAATATAAAAGGTATTGGTCCTGAAACAGCAGATGATATTTTACTATATGCTTGCGGACATCGAATCTTTGTTGTAGATTCATACACAAAACGAATCTTTTCAAGACACGGAATTCTCGACGAAAAATTAAAATACAGTGAGATACAAAACTATTTCCATAAATATTTACCTCAAGATGTCTATATTTATAAAGAATATCATGGACTTATTGTATGGACAGGAAAAGACTACTGCCGAAAGGTGCCTAAATGTTCTCTGTGTCCTTTAAATAAATATCCTATTTTTAATTTACAAAATGATGTTTGATTTATATTTTCGATAAATGGTATAATAACTCAACTTTTATCTGCCTGTCTATAATCCTATTAGTTTTAGCGGAAAGTAAATCTATAAAAACTGTAAGAGTAATAATACTATAAACAATTAAATTAAGGAGAAATGTTATGCCATTAGTTCCAATGAGACAAATTCTTGATGAAGCAGCCAAAGGCGGTTACGGTGTTGGTGCTTTCAATGTGAATAATATGGAGCAAATACAAGCAATTATGCAGGCTGCAAATGATACTAATAGTCCTGTAATAATACAGGCGAGTCGGGGTGCATTGAAATATAGTAAGATGATTTATCTGAAAAAATTGATGGAAGCGGCAGTAGAAGAATATCCACATATTCCTGTAGCATTGCACTTAGACCATGGAAACAGTGTAGAGACATGCAAGAAGGCAATTGAACTTGGTTTTACATCCGTAATGATAGACGGTTCATTGAAGGAAGATGGGAAAACGCCAAATAGTTATAAAGGTAATCTTGAAATTACAATAAAGGTGATTGAATTAGCCCATCCGTTAGGTGTAACAGTAGAAGCGGAATTGGGTTGTCTTGGTGGAATTGAAGATGGACATGGAGCAGGTTTGTCAGATAAAGATGTGGAAGCCCATTTAACAGACCCTGCACAGGCAGAAGAATTTGTAAAATTAACAGGTGTTGATGCTCTTGCAGTTGCAATTGGAACAAGTCATGGCGCTTATAAATCCTCCAGAAAAGACCCCGTTACAGGGAAAGTATTACCACCGAAGTTAGCCATGGACCGTATTATCGAAATTCATAAGAGAATGCCGAATTGTCATATGGTTATGCATGGCTCCAGTTCTGTTCCACAAGAATTAGTGGACATTATCAACAAATATGGTGGTAAAATGCCAGACACACAAGGTATTCCATTAGAAGAGATTAAAAAAGGTATTGAGAATGGAGTCCGCAAAGTAAATGTAGATACTGATAGTCGTCTTGCGATAACTGGTGCTATTCGTAAGGTATTTTGGGAACAGCCAGAAAAATTTGACCCCAGAGAATATCTTGGACCTGCACGTGAAGCGGCATATCACGTATATGTTGAGAGAATGAAAGCTTTCGGTCAGGCTGGTCATGCTGGTGACTATAAGCCATTGACTCTTGAAGATATGAAAGCTTATTACAAGAAGTAATATTTTTTATTCACATAGAATTTCTATAAGTAATATTTTTATCAAAATAAATTGAATAAAGGAGTGTTTTAAATGTGTGGAATTGTAGGTTACATAGGTCCTAAAAATGCAGTAGAAATTATCCTCTCTGGTTTGCACCGATTAGAATACCGTGGTTATGACTCCGCAGGTGTTGCAGTTGTAAATGAAAAAGGTTTGGAATTTATTAAAAGTGTCGGGAAACTCAAAGTACTTGATGCAAAATTGGAACAACACCCAATAAAGGGGCAATTAGGTATAGGACATACACGCTGGGCAACCCATGGAGAGCCCTCGGAAGTCAATTCCCATCCACATTTTGATATGAACATGGAAATTGCTGTTGTCCATAACGGCATTATTGAAAATTTTCACGAACTCCGCGAACAATTACAAGCAGAGGGTGTTAAGTTCAGGAGTCAGACAGACACCGAGACCATAGTTCATCTTGTAAGAAAATACTATGATGGTGATTTATTTAAGGCAGTTCAACGTGCCCTCAAAGATTTAAGGGGTGCTTATGCCATCGGTGTGATATGCAAGAATAACCCAGACGTTCTCGTAGCTGCAAGGAACGGCAGTCCACTTATTGTAGGTATAGGAGATGGAGAAGGATATATCGCTTCGGATGTGCCTGCTATTATGAAATATACCCGAAAAGTTATTTACATTGATAATGGACATGTCTGTGAGATAAAGAAGGATACTATTTGCATAGAGGATGTGGATGGAAATCCCATCCCTGTTCATGTTCACAATGTCGAATGGGATGATTCCGCAGCGGAGAAAGAAGGCTATCCTCACTTTATGTTAAAAGAAATTTTTCAACAAGCAGAAGTTCTTCAAAGCACGCTTCGTGGACGAGTGGAAGAAGGTTCTGATAAAGTGCAGTTAAGAGATATGAACATTTCTGAAGAAGAGTTAAAAGCTTGCCAGAAAATTTATGTTGTTGCATGTGGGACTGCATGGCATGCAGGAATGGTTGGCAAATACCTCATAGAAAAATTTGCACGTGTCCCTGTAGAGTTAGATTTAGCATCAGAGTTCCGTTATAGAGACCCAATTATTCCCCCAAATACAATTTTAATTGCGGTTTCACAATCAGGCGAAACTGCCGATACCTTAGAAGCCATCCGAATTGCCAAAAGTCGAGGTGCAAAGGTCGCATCCATTGTTAATGTTGTCGGTTCCAGCGTTGCACGTGAATCGCATGGGGTTATCTATCAGCAGGCAGGACCTGAAATTGGTGTTGCTTCTACAAAGGCATATACATCACAATGTATGGCATTTGCATTATTTACAATATGGTTAGGGCAAATTCGTGGGACACTCACAAAACAACAAGCCCGTGAAATGATAGAACATTTAAGAACGATTCCTGCAAAGGTTGATTATGTTTTGAAAAATCATGAAAAGGTGAAAGAATTAGCAAATCGTCCTGAATATAAAGACGCAGAAAGTTGCTTCTATTTAGGAAGAAATTTCAATTTCCCGAGTGCTTTAGAAGGTGCCTTGAAACTGAAAGAAATTAGTTATATCCATGCAGAAGGTTATGCTGCAGGGGAGATGAAGCATGGTCCGATAGCACTTGTAACCGAGACCTTCCCCGTTATTTGTATAGCAGTAAAAGGCGAAACTTACGAGAAGATGGTGTCAAATATTCAAGAAATAAAAGCAAGACGCGGTTTGGTTATAAGTGTAGCCACAGAAGGCGATGATGATATTGTTGCTCATAGCCGTGATGTTATCTATGTTCCTGATTGTTATGAGCCATTTAGCCCAATAGTTGTGGCTGTTCCATTACAACTTTTCGCTTATTACATAGCAGTTAATCGTGGTTGTGATGTAGACCAACCTCGCAATTTAGCCAAAAGCGTTACCGTCGAATAAAAGTTAACAAATAAAAATAAAAACGGGCAAATTAAAATAATTTGCCCGTTTTTTATTTCTATAATTAATATTACGCCTTACCTAAAAATATATTAATAAATTATGGTTTTTGTGTATTTTGCTTGTAGAAAATACGAAAACACTTTTTTCATTTATACCCTTTATGTGCTTCATAATAAATAATAGAGGGCATAGAGTATTACAACTGTGTGAAATTTTAATATAGGATTTAGTAACGATAGTGGTCGGGTTTGTAGGGTCCGTCAATGGGTACACCGATGTAGTCGGCTTGTTTTTGGGTAAGACGGTCTAATTTTACACCGATCTTTTCAAGGTGTAGTCTGGCAACTTCTTCGTCTAATTTCTTGGGTAGTGTATAAACTTTACCTTTTTCATATTTTTCAGGTTCAGTAAATAATGCAATTTGGGCGAGAGTTTGATTAGTAAATGAGTTAGACATTACAAAGGAGGGATGTCCTGTTGCACAGCCTAAATTAACTAATCTACCACGGGCAAGCAGGATGATTTCTTTGCCATCTGGAAAAATAAACTTGTCTACCTGAGGCTTGATGTTTTCTTCACGGATATTTTCCTGTTTTTCGAGCCAATCCACATCAATTTCTGCATCGAAATGACCAATATTGCAAAGTATAGCTCGGTGTTTCATTTTGAGCATGTGTTCACCACGAATAACATCGCAACAGCCTGTCGCAGTAACAAAAATATCGCCAATAGGAGCCGCATCTTCCATTCTCATAACTTCGTAGCCTTCCATTGCTGCCTGTAGAGCACAGATAGGGTCAATTTCGGTGATGATAACACGAGCACCCAATCCTCTCATTGCTTGGGCACAACCTTTGCCAACATCACCATAACCAGCAACCACAACTGTTTTCCCAGCAATCATAACATCGGTGGCTCTTTTAATCCCGTCGCCTAAAGATTCCCTACAACCGTAGAGGTTATCAAACTTTGATTTTGTAACGGAGTCATTGACGTTCATGGCACGAGTGAGCAGTTTGCCTTCTTTCATCATTTGATAGAGCCGATGGACACCAGTGGTAGTTTCTTCTGATACGCCAATCCAATTTTCGACTGTGCGATGCCAGCGGTCAGGGTCTTCTTGATAAATCTGGTGAAGTAGACTATCTACAATTTGTAGTTCTTTATGTCCATCACTGATAGGAGGAAGCTTTCCAGTTTTACGGACATGTTCTTCTAATTCATATCCACGATGAATGAGTAGCGTAGCATCGCCACCGTCATCTACTATCATATTAGGTGTTTCACCGTTAGGGAAGCACATGGCTTGATAGGTACACCACCAGTATTCTTCTAATGATTCCCCTTTCCATGCGAAGACAGGAGTTCCTGATGCAACAATAGCGGCAGCAGCCTGGTCTTGTGTAGAGAATATATTGCAAGAAGCCCAGCGAACATCTGCTCCTAATATTTTAAGTGTTTCAATTAATACAGCGGTTTCAATGGTCATGTGAAGAGAACCCATGATACGAGCACCTTTTAATGGCTGTTTTGTAGCATATCGTTCACGGAGAGCCATTAATCCGGGCATTTCATGTTCTGCTAATTCAATTTCTTTTCTCCCTAATTCTGCTAATTTAATGTCTTTAATTTTGTAGGGGAGGCCTGAGTGAATTTTTGGAAAACTTATGGGAGCAACTGCCATATTTCAACTCCTTTTTAGTGAGAGGTTTTCGTTATTTTGTTAATTATCTATATATTTTAAACGATTTAAGGTGGCTCTTTCACGTTTGTAATTATTGAAATGTAATATTTCCAAAGCAGGCAGTTATGTTACTTTTCTGCTCTACAGGAAAGATTTCTATAGTTATTACATGTTGAGTGCCAGCCCATTTTTCTACATTTACTGGTAGTGTTACCCATTGGGTGTCATTGATAGTCTGTTCAAAGACAGGATGATAATCTACTCTAAGTCGAAGTAAGAAAGGTTGGTTCTGAGGGGCACATGTCTCTATTGATAGTTGTTTAGCATTTGTTGGGATTTCAGATAAGTATTCAATAAGGGCGGGAACACCTTCTTCTGGCGGAGTAATTATAAGCACGTTATCATGATTAAATTTATTTTGAAAGACACCTACTTCCAATGATTTTTTGCACGACTTTACTTTCCATAGAGAGTTCCATTTTGCCACTTCTTCAGATGGTATAGGTGGGGTATGGATTTCTTTTTTATTTACCCATTGTTCTAATGTAGGTGGTGGAGTTGGAACTTGAATAGGGATTTTGTATAAGTTGTTTTCAATGCTTCCGCCAGCTTTTATAATGATTTGCTCAGCAACACGAACTGATGCATCAATGAGTGTATTCCATGAGTAGTTTGTAAAAATGAACTTATTATCACTAACTTTTGGCAGGTACTCTTTCCATACAGGTTCTAAAGCGGAAAAACCTTTCATACAACATAAGACACCTGCGGCTGATGAAGGATTGCAATCGGCATCCTGACCGCAACGGGTTGTAATTTCAAGCGTTTTTTTCAGGTCTCCCTTACCATAGAGTAAGCCAATCGCAACATAGGCTCCATTGATTTTTGCATCAATGTTTACTAAATTCCCTGGAATGCAATCTATATCATCCTGCCATTTGTGTTCAATATATTTCCATGTTTCCAGCCAATCATCTGGATGTTGATGATAGGATGTTACAACATCTTCTATACATTTGCGATAGGTGCTTTCAGGAGGGATACATGAAAGCCCTATGCGAATCACTTCTTCAACATTATCATCAATAAAGAATGCCGAGGAATACATCCCTGCAATAAAATATCCAGCATAAAGCCCATCACCGTAATTCATGATGGAGCCAAAAACTTCTCCCAGTAGTTGCATTTCTTTGTATAGACCAGGTGTAATAATTCCAAACAGGTCACTTTCAATCTGAAAGTCAATATCATCAGCGTGATAATTAAAACGAGGATGGCCAGATAAAGGAGGCATAATACCCTTTCTTACATTCTCTCTACCTACTCTGTTGGCATGCCATAGCGGATATTTAGACTCAGCGAAGGCTTTCCCTGCCTGTTCGAATGAGATGTTAATGCCATACTTTTCAATGGCTTCCAAGAATGTCATTTCTACATATAAATCATCTTGTTCAAAGGTTCGTTCTAATGCTTCAGATGTCCATTCATCCAAAGGTTCGAGGATAGGAATTCCATTGGAACGAAATTCATACTTATCTCCATAAGTAACGCCTATCATTTGCCCTAACCAAGCCCCTTTACATTTGTCAATGTATTTTTCTCGGGAAAGTTCCCTAAATTCTGATGGGTTTATTGTTTGAGCACCTATTGTAAAAGCTAAGGTGAGAGGGATAATGAGAATAACATATCTTTTCATTTTGAGCCTCCTTCTGTTTCTTATAATGATTTAATAAAACCAGGTTCAAAGTCAACCCATACAGGGTCATACCCCTGGGCTTTAATGGCAGATACAACTTCTTCCACAGTTCTGTGGTCATCAATTTCAAATTGTTCTAATACTGGACGCTGTGAAGTAGTAGTATCCTGATATACTTTATAACCTCCGGGACGGGTTGATGACCCAGCACTCATTGAAGTAATGCCTAAAGGAATTAAGTGGTCCCGCACTTCCGCACTTTCACGAGTGCTTAAGTTAAAAGGAGAATAAGGCAGGAAGAGTCGCATCGCAGTAATAATTTGAACTAATTTTTCGAGGTTTACTAAATGTGGCACCTTAAAACGAGGAGGAGTATGTTTAAGCCTTGGGAAGGAAAGCGAAATGACGCTTTGCCAGCATGTCTTTTCTAAATATTTGGCGTGTAGTGCAAGCCAAACAACATCGAAACGCCAGTCACTGAGTCCTAATAGAACACCGCACGTAAGCCGACGGATACCAGTTCTCCCAGCTCTTTCAAGAGCATCGAGACGGTATAGATAATCCTTTTTCTTCCCAGACAGGTGAACTTTATCGTATGTGTCTTTATCGTAAGTTTCCATATATAAAGTAACACCTTCTGTTCCAGCATGTGCCAATTGGGCATAATGTGCCTCATCCATGGAATATACTTCGACATTGACAGATTTGAAATATTCTTTTGCGATACGTACTGCTTGCTCTATATATTCAACTGGAACACGATTAGGTGCATCACCTGTAAGGAGTAATACGGTCTGAATTCCTTTTTTACTTAATTCAATGCATTCTTCGCGTATTTGTTCTTCTGTTAATGTAACTCGTTTTTCTCGAATACCTGAGTGTGAAGCAAAATAGCAATATACACAATCAGATGCACAAAGATTCGAAAGATAAATAGGAGTGTATAAAGATATGGTTCTTCCAAAATGCCAGCGTGTAAGTTGATTTGCCTTTTGAGCCATTTTTTCAAGGAAGGGAACTGCTTTAGGAGAAAGAAGTGCAATTAAATCCTCAATGGATAAAGAATCGTTCTCTAACGCATGTAAAATCTTATCTTCATTAATTCCTTCATATATTTCCTGAATAAGGTCTGAACTCCACTTGTTGAGAATGTCTGAAAAAGAGTAAGGTTTCATATAATCAATCATTTTATATCGTTATTAAGATTTATTTTTAGAGTTAAACAAGAAACCTGTTAATGGAGAAGAAGCCTCGGCGGTATCACGTTGAGGGCCTAACCCAGCACGGAATGCTAATCGACCTGCTTCCGTGGCTAAACGGAAAGCAGTTGCCATTTTTTCATGGTCTTGTGCGTCTGCAAGAGCGGTATTAACGAGAACTGCATCTGCACCCATTTCCATTGCTTCTGCAGAATGAGAAGGTGCTCCTAATCCTGCATCTACAACAACGGGAACATTAGATTGCTCTATAATAATCTTTATCAGTTCTTTTGTTTTTAATCCCTTATTGCTACCGATGGGAGAACCTAAAGGCATAACTGTTGCTGTGCCTAATTCTTCTAATTTTTTAGCAAGTATGGGGTCTGCCTGAATGTAAGGAAGAACTGTAAAACCATCCTTAATTAATAATTCTGCCGCTTTAAGTGTCTCGATGGGGTCAGGTAGTAAATATCTGGGTTCTGGTGTCAGTTCTAATTTTACCCATGGCTCTAATCCTGCAGAGCGGGCTATGCGTGCTAATTTTAATGCTTCTTCTGCGGTTCTGGCTCCACTGGTATTGGGTAAAATAAGAATCTCTTTGGGGTTGAGGACAGAAAGGATACTGTCATTTTCTGGTTTTTTTAGGTCTACTCGCCTAAGTGCTACTGTTACAATTTCTGTGCCTGAAGCCTTTATTGTTTTTTGTAATGCTTCTGCTGATGGAAATTTGCCAGTGCCAATTAAAAGACGGGATTTAAATTTTCTTCCGGCAATAATTAGCGGGTCATCAAATAAATATGTATTATTTATTTCTTCCATTTGATATGCCTTTTGGAATAATTAAGTTATTAGATATAACAAAGAATGGTTTAATCTCATTTCGATTGATGTATTATATTTTATCAAAAATGAGGATGTTAACGGGTTAGTTTTCAGGCAAGTTAAGATACGAGCCTTCTTCGCTGGGTTTGATTTCTATCCATGCTTTTTTGGGGTCAAACTTAGGCAAACGCCAGAGTATCTCAGGAGTAATGTCTTGAGCATAGATTGGGCTTGTCATAGCATATACTTCCACATCGCCAAATCCTTTTTGCTTTTCAGGTGGGCCTATGATTCTTAATCTATATGCACCACTTCTTGTAGGTTTATCTGTGAACCTGAGTGTAAAATTATCACTTTCAACTATTTTTGTTACAATTGGTCTACCGTTAAATATGACCTCTAATTTTTTTCCTTTAGCATTTGTAACAATCGCTTCAAATCGTATGTCAATACCTAATGGGACAATGCCACCAATAGATACATCAATTTTATTGTCTGCTAATGAATCCGCAACAAAACTGAGTTTTGGACCATTGGGTCCAGAAGAAACATAGGTTCTGCCGAGACGAATACCATCAAGAATAGCGGACAACGATTTTTTTTCAGCTCGAACATAGGTTATAGGTCTTCCTAAAGGCACAGATGGGTTTGATGAATGACTTCCAGCAATACCGCATATCATAGCACCTCTTGCTATTTCATAGTCCCAGAAACGGGCTGCCTGAATATTAGCAGAAACATTAGCAATGTTAGACTCATTTACTGCCGCGGCAAGTGAATAAATAAATTTGCCATCCTTTTTTTCTTTAATCCAGTCATCTAATTTATCCATTGTTAATGGGGGAATGGCTCTCCACTCTCTACACCAGACCTGGATGGCGTTTACATAATTTAATCCCCATTGCCAAAATCCTGTTGGGAAACATGGATGTGCAATTGCGAAAATGCCACCTTGAGCCTGGACACGGATACATTCCCCTTGTGCTTCAGGGATAGTTGATGGTATATCGAGGGGGGTTCGTGGACAGTACACAAGTGCATAACCCATTTTGTCATTACCCCATTTCATTGCTGGAATGAGGACAATCTTCTCAGATTTATATTCTGGGTCTTCAATAGATTTTAGTGTATTTATGTCGGTAATGGCTAAGAAATCGAGATTCTCTTTTTCCGCCCTTTTAATGAGTTCGCCTACTGATTCAGAACCGATACTATATTTGGAAAAGGCACATAGTTCCCCTTTATACCATCCTGGCTTGTCATTAAGAACTTTATCATTTATAGGAATCGTCTTTTTACCTGGGATATCCAATGGATTATATGGGTCGGTTCCTGCTTCAATTTCTACTCTATCAAGAACAAGGTCACAATCACCATCGAAATCTCTAAGGACGAGAGGTCCTGTTGTTCCCTCTAATAGAGTTATAGGTAAAAAAACAGGTTGGTTTTCTTTAATTGTAATGTCTTTTATCTGAACCATGACAGGAACGCCATTGTCGTAGGCGAATATATAGGCGCGAAATTGCCCTATAGGAACGTTCTGTTCTCCTTTTCCCTCTGGAAAGTCAAAACGATATCGTTTTCCTGTCTCTAATTCAAGCAAGTCAATACGAGCACCCCAATATTTTCCAACTGCATCTGTTACATCGATGTCTAATGTGCCTGTAGGCCCAGAATACGTGTTATATGTCTGATTCTCAAATTGGTGAGTGACCGTAGGTTTTTGAGAGGGAGTCTCTTTTTTAGGAGTTTTTTTCTTGGCATACGTATTTTGGGTGATTAAAATTAAGGTAACAGTTATGGTAATAACTAAAAACAACTTTTTTAATTTCACTATCATTAATTATGTCCTATTTGGTTTCTATATGTTAGAAATAGCAACGTGCACCTATATAAATATTTGAATTTTCCATAAATTGCCCAAAAAATGTGTATGGCTCGTTTCCAATAAAAATATTAGCACCTCCTTCGACCCACCAATTGTCATTGATTTTATAACGTATATTCGGTCGTAAATATGAGTCCTGGTCAGTTGGTGAGTAATACATGAACCATGAAAGGATAAGGTTTTGATTTAATAATTGACGTGTGAGCCGTATTGTGGTGACTAAACGGTCCTGGTCTTTGTTATGAACCCAGAAAGGTTGTGCTTCTTTATATTCGTCATAATCTAACATGTGTTCAAGATAAATCTGCAAACCGCCTGTAAAATCTTTAGTCAGTTCTTGTTCATACCCGACAAGGAATCGGAATTCGGAATTGTTTATAAATGGGCTATTACCATCTCTATCTTCTTTAGAATCGTAATAACCCATTTCAATGGAGAGAATCCCTTTCCATACAGGACCACGAAGACTGGTTCCATAAACATTTAGTTTAGGGAAGAATGCCTGTAATGGTGGATATAGTTTTTGACCGCCAGGACTTTTCCATCTACCAGAATAACTGTAAAATGCCAATTCAAATGTGTTTATTTTGCGGTAGGCACGAAAAGCCCACTCATCATCATGGAACCAGTCGCCTGGATGGTCAATACGCACTTCGTTATCCTCACCCTGAAGACTGTTGAATAATGGATTCCAGAACGTAATGGGGTCGCCTGTAATATATCTGTCAGGAGTAAATCGTGGAGTATAAACAATTTCAAAATTGAACCATTCGGGATATAAGCCCAATTTGATGGAATCAGATGGGGCTTTCAAATATTCTTGTTCTCTTCCAACAAAGTAGGAGTTCCAGTCTTTGGGGAACAGGTCATTAATGAAAAGCATATCTCCCGTACCCCATGTTAAGATTTGTCTTCCTAACCGAATATCTAAAAACGATGTGATTGTCCATGATATTCTTGCTTGGCGTAGGTCAAAATTGAGTTCTTCTTCAACAAGGTCACCATAAAAGTCACCTGTAGTTTCTATCTCAATTTTGTCCCAAAATTTTTCAGCTTTAAGTTGTAACCGAGATTCACCAAGAATTAAGTCTTTGGATTGTTGTTTGTCTTCTCGATAGCGAGTGCCAATTCGGTTGTCCAAAAAGCCTTTTATGTCAATACCTAATGGTTTCTTTTTCTCTTGTTTTGCTTTCTCTGTTTTTGGTTGGTCTGGAGTCGGGGCTTGTTCAAGACCTGCGGGTAGTTGCGGTTCGTTTGATGGAGTAGATTCTAATCCTTGTGGTAATTGAGGTTCATTTGAAGGTAACGTATTGTTTAAACCTGCAGGTAAAGGAGGTTCATTATGATTCGTTGATTCTGAAGAGGATGATAATCCTTTAGGTAAGGCAGGTTCATCTGTATAGGAAGTGGAAGGGATAAGAGTTGTTAAAGATAATAAAAGGATAGATAAAATAACAAATAAATAAAACAAATCAATCTTTATCAGGGAGTTAATGTTATTGTCCATTTTTATCTTCCTTCAATAAAATAAATAATAATATATTTTATTATGTATTTTTCTTATCAAAAAAATCGTCAGATATCTTCAATATATTTAAAATTTGTTCCCCATACATTTTCAGGCGAACAGGTCCTAAAATTTTTAATTTTATGAGGTCAGAATGGGTTTTAGGTCCTGCATGGGCGAGGATAGATATTTTATTTTTTGTTAATACAACATCCGAATCAAGATTCCGAGAAGTGGCTAAATTTCTTCGCCATTTCATAAGCAGAGAAACCCTGTTTTTTACTCGTGGGTCGTTATTTTTTCTATGTGAAATATTAATAGGTTCTTTATTTATAAGTGCTTCCCCAATTATTTTGATTAATTCTTGTTTGTTAATATGTTTTGAGATAGATTGTGCACCTTGAATTTTTTCCAATTTCTCTAATGAAGTTGGTAACGACCGTGATATGTTAATCAAACAACGATTTGAGATGAGTTTATTAGGTTGAATGTGGATTTTTTCAGCAAGCGTTTTTCGGTAGTAGTAAAGAGCCTTAAGGGCTTTTATGTTTTTTTCTGGGAGATTCCTATTGCCAAGTAAATTAAGAAATTGAGAGGCATCTTCATCTTTAGAAAATTCATGGGGTAATTCTTCAAAAATTTCCTTTGCTTCTTCCCATAATCCCTTTTCTATTAGTTTTTCTTTCATTATTTCTTCTAATGGAATTAAGTAGTGAGAATCACGATAAGCATAACTTAATTGTTGTTCTGATAAAGGTCTTTTTTTCCAGTCTGATTTTTGATATTTTTTGTCATGATTAATGTTTAGAATGGAGTGAAGGAGAAAAACGAGTCCTAAGTGCTTATAACCTAAGAGTTTGCCAGCCCACATCGTGTCAAAAAGGTTTTTTACTTCCCAGCGGTATTGTGTCCAGAGAAGACGAAGGTCGTATTCACAAGCATGAAAGATTTTTTCAATATTGGGATTGGCTAATAACGTTCCTAATTCGGAAAAGTCAAAATTTGCTAATGGGTCAAGGAGAAAATCATAACCCCTTACTGATATTTGAATTAGACAAATTTCACCAGGGTATTCATAAATGGAATTAGCTTCAAGGTCTAAAGCGATTTTAGGTTCATTACTTAATATTTTTAATACTTTTTCCCAGTCTTTTCGTGTCTGAATAAGATTATAATTGTTAATTACAAAATCAATATTTTTATGAGGCATATAACACGTATCAATATTATTTAATTGTAGATAGTTTACAAATTCTTTTTTGCATAAGCGATTCCATTTTCAAATATTTTCAACCCATCTCCAGAACCTTCCAATTTAATGCGGTTCCAGAGAGGATGTAATTTTGAGTCCCAGAACCCTTCTGGATGTGGCATAAGCCCAAAAATTCTACCGTTAGGGTTACATATCCCAGCAATATCATTGATAGAACCATTAGGATTGCTTGGATACTCATTGTTTGCAAGTGTTCCATCTGGCTTCATGTATTGTAATACAATTTGGTTTTGCTTGTGTAATTTTTCCAAAACAAGTGGGTCTTTGGTTAAAAACTTTCCTTCTCCGTGTCGCACAGGTAAATCTAATTGGTTTATGTCTTTTGTCCATACACAAGGTGAATGGGGATTTATTTTTAGATGTACCCATCGGTCTTCAAAACGGCCAGAATTGTTGTGGGTTAATGTGACTAATTGTTTAAATTCGCCATCGAATAAGGGAAGAATTCCCATTTTTACCATGACTTGAAAGCCATTACAGATTCCAATTATTAATTTTCCATCATTAATAAATTTTTGGAGTGGTTTTTCCAATCGGTAGCGGATTCTATTTGCAAGGATTCTTCCAGAGGCGACGTCGTCGCCGAAGGAGAACCCCCCAGGGATAGCGAAGATCTTTGAAGATTCGAGATAATCTGGTTTTTCAATAAGGTCATTTAAATGAATAAGTAATGGTTCAGCACCTGCTTTTTGGAAAGCGTATGCCGTTTCGCGTTCACAATTAATACCAAAACCTGTTAGTACAAGAACCTTAACCATAGTATATCCTTAAATACGCAATGTTTTTTGCCATGCCTCTTTAAGTTCGTAAATGGTAGTGTGTATAACTGGATGTCCAGTATATCCATTTATAGTAAAATCAGGGGCAGAGGTAACGTTACCAAGATAATAAATATTTACATCGTTCATTAATTTTAAAAATGCGTTCTCTTTATGTTCTGGGACAGAGACAATATGTCGGCAGGGTGTTTCACTAAATAGGGAGACTATATCATCTTCAATTTGTAGTGGTTGTATGTTTATTTCCATACCAAGAGCACCAGCAAATGCACTTTCCGCTAAGGTGACTGCAAGTCCTCCATCGGAACAGTCATGGCATGAGGAAATTAACCCTTGTTTAATAGCCTCATGGATTCGTGTATATTGTATTACAGCTTCTGTAGGTGTAACGATTGGAACAGTTCCACCCTCGATATTATTTAATACTGCCCATTCACTTCCGCCGAGTGCCTCAACAGTTTTACCAATAAGATAGATTCTATCACCGGGTTGTTTTACATCCATCGTCATTGTTTGCTGAATATCATTTATAAAACCGATAGCTGTGAAAAGTAATGTGGGAGGTATTGAAATTTTTATATTGCCAATCTTATAGTCGTTTTTCATACTATCTTTACCGCTAATAAGCGGGATTTTGTATGTAACACATGTATCGTATAGTCCTTGGCATGTTAGGACTAATTGGGCTAATTTATGGGCACCATCAGGAGTTTTTTCACTTTCTACAGGGTCAGGCCAACAGAAATTGTCTAAACCCGCAATATCTCCTAATTGCACTCCTACTGCAACAAGATTTCTAACAGCTTCATCCACAGCATTCGCAGACATTTGATAACAATCGAGGTCACTGTATTTGGGGCAAATACCGCATGCGACTGCAAGTCCACGATTGGAGTCATATACTGGTCGTATGACAGAGGCATCGCCAGGTCCATCGTAAGTTGCACCTTGAAATGGTTTTAATATGGTTTGTGCCTGTACCTCATGGTCATACATCCGCACAAAGGATTCTTTACTACATACATTTAAACTACCTAATACCTTTTTTAGGTCATCAGTTAAATCCAATTTTTTGGGGATATTAAATCTTTTTGATGGTGAAGGTGTAAGTTTTGCTCTTAACTGCATTGTAGGGACACCCTCATGGAGGAAATGCATAGATAAAGAGGCAATTAATTTATTATTGTAATAACAGTTAAGATATCCAGAATCTGTAAATTCACCGAGAACCGTTGCCTCTACGTCTCTACGCTTTGCAAGTTCGAGAAATTCATCAATGTGTTCAGGTGGTACTGCGAGAGTCATTCGTTCTTGTGATTCAGATAGAAAAATCTCCCATGGTGCAAGCCCAGCATATTTAAGAGGTGCTCGGTCTAAATAAACATTTGCACCTCCTGGAATTCTTGCCATTTCTCCAATACTTGAAGATAAGCCACCTGCACCGTCATCGGTAACTGCATTGTATAAAGACCGATCCCTTGCCTCAAAAAGGAAGTCCGAAAGTTTCTTCTGCGTAATGGGGTCGCCTATTTGGACGGCTGTGACTGGGGAACCTTCATGGAGCTCTTCCGATGAGAAAGTAGCACCGTGTATTCCGTCTTTGCCTATTCTTCCGCCAAGCATAACAATCAGGTCGCCACTGCGTGCTTGTTTCTCATGGCTGGGTTTCCCATTAATCTTATTAGGGATTATTCCACCTGTGCCACAGAAGACTAAAGGTTTCCCTAAAAAACGTTCATGAAACACAATTGCTCCATTAACTGTGGGTATACCACTTTGATTGCCTCCGTCTCTCACACCAGCATGAACGCCACGGAGCACTCTTCGTGGATGGAATAATCGTTCTGGAATTTTCCCTTCATAGAAAGGTGATGCAAAACAAAATACATCTGTATTGAAAATACAACGGCAACCTAAACCAGCACCTAAAATATCACGATTTACACCAACAATACCTGTAATAGCACCACCATAAGGGTCAAGTGCTGAAGGGCTATTATGTGTTTCGACTTTCATTGAAATAAGATGATTATCATCAAATCGTATAAGACCTGCATTATCGTGGAAAACACTTACCAGCCAATTAATTTCGGATTGGAGTTTTTCTGTAACAGATTTTATATATGTTTTGAATAGACTATTGATTTTTTGGGTCTCATTATCATTTTCGAAGTTAATCTCTGCATTAAATATTTTATGTTTGCAGTGTTCAGACCATGTTTGTGCCAAAATTTCTAATTCAATATCAGTTGGACAATCAGGTAAATTATGCTTTTTCCTATGGTTCTTCGTTTCTGGATTCTGATAATAGTCTTTAATGGCTTTCATTTCACGTAGGTCAAGGGCTAATAATCTTTTTTGGCTTAATTCAACCAATCCTTTATCGTCCAAATCTAAAGAAATGGTTTCTACAATGCTTTCCGTTTTTTCCTTTACAATAGGAGGTGGTAATAAAAAAAGGTCATCTTTTGTTGAAAGTTCATTTAGAGATAGCACACACCAGTGTTGGATAAGTTCATTTGCAAGAAGTTCTCTCGCAATTTTTGAACAAAGGTCTTTAGATAAACCTGCAAACCAATACATTGTTGATTTGAAAACAAGTTCATCCGATTTTAAATCGCGAGAAATGGTATCCTGAATTCCCTCTCGTGCACTTTTACCAACATTGTCCGTAACTCCAGGGCGAAATCCAACCTCAACAACATGTTGGTATTCATGGGAGAAGAGAATATGCTTATTTATTGATGAAATTTGTATTACAGAATCGGTAAATAATTCATTTGCTATTTTTATTAGTTCATGTTCTGTGAGATTTGCCATGATTGTATATACATCAACCACACGAATAGAATTACAGGTAATGGCTAAATCGTCTTTTATTTGTGAACATAAACTTTTACCGATAGGGTCCGTCAGTTCCGGTCGAACAGAGACTTCAATTCGGTTGAGCATATTTTAAATTCCCTTTATAATACACTTTCCTTTCGCCATTGATTATTTTTCCTACAATATGTACAGTTACACCTGCTTGTTCGAATGCTTTCAATACTTTGGGTAGATGTTCTTCTGGAATGATAAATAGTAAACCAAGCCCCATATTAAAAACACGCAACATTTCTTCATCATCTACATTTCCAGTTTCTTTTAAGAAGCGGAATAGGTATGGCACTTCCCAACTACCAAGGTTAATTTCCGCACCTATATTTTCAGGTAGAATTCGCGGTAGATTTTCTGTAATACCCCCTCCTGTAATATGAGCCATACCACGAACGTCTGCTAACTTCATGACTATTTGCATAATCTTTGAGTAGCAGAGATGAGGAGCCATTAAAGTATCGTATACGGATTGATTTGTTCCTGGAAATGTATCTTCTAATTTTAATTTTGCTACTTCAAAACATATTTTACGTGCGAGGGTGTATCCGTTTGTGTGTAACCCTGAAGAAGCAAGTCCGAGTATAACATCTCCAGCTTGAATATGTGAGCCATCAACGATTTTTTTACGGTCTACAATTCCAACAATAGTTCCTACAAGGTCATACTCTTCTGGTTTATATACATCAGGCATTTCTGCAGTCTCTCCTCCGATGAGAGCACAACCAGCCTGACCGCAACCTAATGTGAGCCCACGTACAACCTCAATAATTGTCGAAGGATTTAATTTGCCCATGGCAATATAATCAAGAAAAAAGAGAGGTTTTGCACCTTGAACTAAAATGTCGTTTACGCAATGGGAGACGAGGTCAATTCCCACTGTATCATGTTTATTTGCCATAATCGCTAATTTTAGTTTTGTTCCTACTCCGTCAATACTTGAAACGAGAACAGGTTCTTCAATACCTTGTAAGTCAGGTTGGAAAAGTCCACCAAATAATCCTATGTTATATAAGACTTGGTCGTTGAACGTCCTTTTAACTAATTCTTTAATTTCGCTAACTGCTTCATTCGCAGCGTCAATATTAACGCCTGCGTCTTTATAACTTAATTTTCGTGTTTCGTCGTCCATAAATTATTCCTCTAATTAATTGCCCAATAAATTGGTAGTATAATAGCATATATAGAAATATAAATCGAATAGAGCATACCTTTACTATAAGGGAGGTAATATTAGAATTCATGGAAAAGGTGAAAAATGAACTTTATCATCAAATATGAATATGAATTTATTTAAAAATGAAAATGTAATTCATACCTTAATATTTTCATCAATTGTTTTGCCTCCTTTAATTTTTTCTTTTGAGTTCACTTCCTTCCTATATCCCAAAGAAATTGTGTTGAGTGGTTTACTTCTACTCTTGTTTCCATTTTTTTTGGCACGAACTGAAACGTTAGTTGTTAATCTTCATTCCCTATTATTCTTGATTTTAATTTTATTTTTTTGTTTGAGCATATTTTATGCGAAAGTGCCAGAACAAACGTTGATTAGAGTAAGTGAACTAACCTTGTTTTTAGTTTATATTATTGTTATAGATGATTTTTGTGTGAAGAGTACTTATAAAAATGCTATGGATTTAGGAATCATTATTTCTGGGTTGGGTATTTCATTAACATTAATCATTCAAAAATATAATATAGTACCAGTTCTATTCCCTACATTTCCCGAGTATAAACAACTATATTCTGTATTTGGTAATCAAAACCTTGCAGGTTCGTATATTGCCTTGTCTATGATTTGGCTATTGACTCGCAAACAAGAAATTATAAGAAAGAATTTATATGTTGTTTTATGTTCTTTTGTTCTTGGATGCGGTTTATTTTTGAGTAATTCTCGGTCATCATGGATTGCTTTTCTATTTTGTTTTATTCTTTTTATTTTTGATATGGGTAGGGATAAGGAAGATAAGTATCATTTATCTATTGGTTTAAGTTTAGGCATTTTATTGGCACTTATTTTAGCATTACCTACTGTTATACCACGGATTACACAATCTTTTTCAGGAAGTGATGTTGGGTTTCGTACACGGCTATGGATATATGACGGTACTATCAGAATGTTTTTAAAGAATCCATTATTAGGGGTTGGATTTGGAAATTATTATTATTGGAGCCCGAAATATTTGGGGGATGCTTTACATTCAAATTACGGTAATACTCATTATAGGAATGAATTGTTAACTTTGCATGCTCATAATGATATTTTGGAGTTACTTGCAGAAGGTGGAATTATAATTGGGATATTAATACTTATTTTCTATTTCCTACCAATTATACTTTATCGAAAGAATTATGTTTGGATTGTATTTTTAATAACATCACTTTTTAATCCCATATTTATTAGCGGATTTCATATAAGTATAGCGTTATTTTCTTTGATGAACCATATAAATATTGGGACTAAGAGTGTGATGAATATATTAAGCAGATATGAATTATTTTTAAATAGAAAATGGAGATATGTAGTAGTTGTTTTAGGAATATTTATTATGGTTTTTCTTTCATATACGTTGTGGTTACCTGATTATAAATTAAGGCAGGCAGAAAAACAGTTAATATTACATATAGATTGTTCGAGCCATTACCAGATGTTAGTAAAATCAAGATTTGCCTCTTATGCAACGTGGGAAGGGTATGCCCAATCACTAATACTAAAAAAAGATTATGAAAATGCCTATCATGTTCTAAAAAAAGCATTAGAAAAGACGGACTCAGGGTTTATATATTTATTATTAGGTAGATGTGCAAGCGAGTTAGGAAAAAAAGAAGAAAGTATCCGATGGTATCGTGAATGTTTATATCGATTTCCCAATAATATAGAGGCTCAAGAAGGGGTAAAAGTTAACTCAGATTTGAAGTAAAAAGGCTTTGTACTATAGCCACAAAAGGGGTGTTGTTAGAAGTAGATATTTTTATTGTGTAGTTTGTATCGGTTTCAATAGGTAAGTTCACTTTATATCTTTCGCTTCTTAGTTTTTCATAAATTATAGGTTTTGTTTCCCCTCGATTTACTTCAAGAACAAACTCATCAGCGTCATTTAGAAATAAAGTAATTGTTATTTCTTTTGAGCGTGTATCCAGCCAATAAGAACCAGTGCTATTCCATAATATATTACGTATTACGGGGGAACCATCTTCACTTTTTATTTCTAATGAACGAGTTGAATTTGGATATTGAGTGCGGAAAAAACTAACAGTAGACGGAATTTGGGAAATAGGATTAATAAACCGTTTGAGTTGATAACTTTCGGATAGAGTAAGAAGTAAAATGGTAGATATTAGTAAGGATAAAATATACAGTAAACAGATATTTAAGGCTTTAAGGAGTGAGATGCCGAATGTTCCTAAAATAATAAGAAAAGCAAAAAGTGGGATAAATGCAAATCCCCAGAGGATAATGAATTTAGGTAGCCATGAAAATAAGAAAACAATAGAGGCTATCAGTATTCCAACCAATATAATAAGATTTGGATGTATGCTTTCTTTAACTCCCATAATTTTCGAAATTAAATTTATAAGTAGGGGTGAAATAATTAAAAGGGAAAATCCAGTGATAATTCGAGATAATAACAATTCATTTTGATAAATATCCCAGAATGATAAATGTGTATGTAAAAGGGTTGGTTTTTGTAGCCAAAATGTGAGCGACATAAATATGTTGATTGAAACAAAAATAATAAGGACTAAACCGAGGAATAAGGTAATAATTTCAGGTGTTAAGTTAATCAAAACATTTTGAGAAAATCCCGTGGTTGATAAATTTGGTGGGCTTGTTGAAAGTCTTAATGTCTCTCCACATTTCCAACAGTGGTCATTATCTTTAGGATTTTCAGAGCCACAACGTTTACAAATTGACTCGGGCAATAAATCAAAGTCCGTTGCAAGGATTACAGGGAAGGGACGTTTTTTTACAGTTTTTCTTTCAATGTGTCGTTTAAGTCGTTCAATCGCCACATGTGCCCATTTATGTTCAGGACATATCTCATGTAATTTTTCATAAGTTTGTTTAGCTAAATCATATTTACCAATAGTAACGTAAATTCTGCCAAGTTGTTCATATAAGCCAGGTTCATTACCCCAGATTTCAATTGCTTTTTTTAATTTCTCTATCGCATCTTCATATTTCCCCAATCGGTAAAGTGTTGCAGACAAGAATCGGTAAACATTTATATGTGGTTCCCATTCGTTAACTAAGACGGTAAGATGGTCTAACGCTAAGGAATAATCTTTATTTTGATATAGTTTTTTTGCTAATGTCCATCGTTTTTCATAGTCTTTAGGATTTTTTTCAACGTAGTCAAGTAGGTCAAGAAGGTTCAACGTTCCATCACCTTTTCATTAAAAAATTAACTATTTTTTCTTTTCTTTTTTCGTTCTTTTTTCCGTGTTTCTTTATATTTAGCTAAATTTATTCTATACAAAATTTCATTGACAACCCAAGCAATAATTGCACCTACAACAGCTGACATACCTATAGTAAAACCAATACGTGTACCCTTTGAATAATCATACACTAAAAAACCAGCCAGAAAATAATTAGGGACGAGAAGTAATAGACTACAAATAATCCAAAAAATCCATCCAACGGATTCAATATTTTTGAACTGTTTCATTTAACTCCTTATCCTTTAGTTTTTTGAGGTTGTGGGATTGTTAGTGTAAATTGAGTTCCTTTATTAATTTGACTGGAAACGGTGATTTTTCCACCGTGTTCTTCCACAATTTTCTTCGTAACCGAAAGTCCTAATCCAGTGCCTTTATATCCCTTTGTAGTAAAGAAAGGCTCAAAGATGTGTTTGATATCCTCATCGGATATCCCCTTGCCATTATCAGAAATAGTTATAACTAACCCATTATTTTTAGAAAATGTTGCCTTGATATCAATACGCCCCCCGTTTTCTGGGATAAAATCTGTAGCATTTAATAAGAGATTCGTAATGCAATGCATAATACCATTGGGGTCAAGATATACATCATCTTTTATTTCTGAAAGGTTAATAGTTAAGGTGATGTTTCGACTTTTAAATAGGTCGGAAAATATTTCAGTTACTTTATTTATAATACTCTCAAGGTTGCAATACGTCTTTTGTGGGATGCGGGGTTTTGAAAATAAAAGCAAATCTTGAACAAATTCAGAAACGAAAAATGAAGTTCGTCGTAGAACAGGCCATGCTTTATGAACGATAGGATAGTTTTTTTGTTGCAGTGCCTTATCCATAAGCTCAGTACTGGTGAGCATCCCTGTGAGAATATTTTTTAAGTGATGCGTCAATGCTGTAATTGTATATCCAATCGCAGCAAGTCGTTCCGATTGTAGTTTCTCCTGAATAAGTTGTGAATTTACCACTGCAGTTGATGCCCAAGAGGCAAGAATTTCAAGGAAACGTAAATCCTCATGAGTAAAATCATTTCCATCGAGTTTGTTAACCATTTCAAGGACACCTATTAAGCGCTTACGGTCAATCATAGGGACCGCAAGTAAGTTTCTTGTAGAAAAGTTCGTTAACGTATCTACCTCAGAAAAGAAACGTGGGTCATTCTTGACATTATTTACAATTATCGGTTTCAGTGTCCTTGCTACTTCTCCTGCAATACCACGGTCTATTGGAATACGTATTTCCTTTTTAGTTATTTCTGAACCAACTGGTCCTAATGTAACCTGAAAGGATAATTCTTTCCGCTTTTCATCGTATAGCAAGAGAGAACCTGCCTCCGCATTACTCGCTTTTCTACATTCCTCAGTAATAATAGTAATGAGTTGGTCTATATCCGTTAAATTTGAAAAGAAATGTTGAACACGGTAGATAGCTTGAACGTAACCTCGTATTTCCTCATTAACCCACGATAATTTTGTAATTTGACTTTCTGCTGAATTATCCATATTAGTAGCTTCTTGTCCTATGTATAGAGTGCTATTTGTATTTTTCTAAATGTATTAAATGTTTTATCCTTCGTTCTGATTGAAGTTCCTTAATTTGATTGAATAATAACACACATTTATCAGATTTTAATTCAGGTAAGAATGATAATATAAAATTTCTTAATGTATCTTCATCAACAAAATCACAAAAAGAATCATATAATTGCACAAGAGATTTCAATTTATCCTTTAATAAAATCGTTCTCTTTATTATCGCCGAATCTAAATCAATGATAAAAATTCGTTTACCATCTGTTGTTAGTAAATTCTTACCCGATACGTCCTTGTGGTATATTTTCTTTTCCCATAAGGAAAAAATGAGATTATGAATAGAATTGAAAAATTCGGGCAAGGAGACCCCTTTTTGGATATATATTTTATTCTTTACAAACATTTCAACATTACAACTATCATTGATAAATTCTGTTATAAAAATATGCTGGACTGGTATGAAATACTGACGTAATTCAATATACCCGATAGGTTTAGGAGTTGAAATAGAATGAGAATCTAAATACCTGCTTATGTTCCAGGCATTCTTACACCGCCTACGAAGTAACAAATGCCTTATCATACCTTCAAAACGACTGTATGTTGTTTTCTTAACAAAATAATTATCTACTTTGAGTGAAATAGATTTATCTGTTTTTTTAATTATTTCTGTCGCATAATTGATTTTGGTTATCAAATCATCTATATCTACATCTCTATTATTTAGCAGAGCATGATATATTTGTTTTTTTATGATGATAGTCATATCTAAAAAGTTATGTGTTTCTTAATCAAGGTTTTAATAGATACCCACGTTAGATGTGGAGATGCAAGAAGGTTTGCTAAAAATGAAAACGTAACATCTCCATATCCTTTTAATAACGTATTATAAAAATGTAATGGTATATTTCTTTTAATAAATGAACGTTTTAATCGGATAAGATTAAAGGAACGATGAAAATTATTGAGATTCTTCTTAGTCATTGCCTTATCGAAATCAATAAGAAAAACAGAATTGGATTTAGAATCAATTAAGATGTTTCTTGTCTGTAAATCTTTGTGATAGACCCCTAATCTATGCATTCTTTTTATAATCTCTCCTGTTTTTAGTGAAATATTTTGTTTCTCATCGTTAGAAATAGAATCAGATATTAAAAATTCTTCAAGGGTATATGCGTCTGGGATATATTGTGTAATAACCCCACATTTATAAAAAACATGTTTTTTAATCCAGAAAATGCCTAAATACTCAGGAACAGGCAAATTGTTATCTAATATACGGGTGAACAAATTAAATTCATTCAAACAACGATTTGTTAAAAACCAATACTTAAAAAAACTAAACAATCCACCATGTGTATATATCTTGATTAATAGTTTATGTTCTGTGTCTATGGGTAATAGATATATAACATCTCTACCAACCGATAACGTTTTTATATTCTGTGGCAAGTCCCCATTAAGAATACTGGAACATACATGTTCTATATGTAAAGGTAAAGTGTTCTTTAAAATTAAATGTAAATTGTTTTTACGATGTGAAGAATAATTATTATTTGAATTTAATTGCATAAAAAAATCTAAAATTTTAAGGTTAGAAATAATTATAAATTAAGTGAATATTATTTTTGAAATAAGGAATATTGTACCCAGAGAAAAGCACATAGAATAAATGTAAATAATCTATATGTGAAAAAAACAAACCTCAACTTGTATGTTAAGGGAGGAGGCGGTAGGCTTGGGCGAACCTACCGCCTAAATAGCGGGGGGTGTCTGAGAAATTGCTCTGTAGGCGCAAGAGGAAAATTCATATTCAATTTTATATCGAAGTTTTGGGCTGGTCTGAGGAATCGGGTATATGCAATTCCCAAACACCAAATATATAGTAGCACAATATATAGTAGTTTGTCAAGTATTTTTTCTAAAATTTTTTAAATATTTTTTTAATTTTTATGATTATTTAATGGTAGGTAAGTTGTTTGAAAAGTTGAAGTTTTTAATAACATTTTCTTATACTATTTACTAAGTTGACGAAAGGAATTCTTTTTCAAACGAAAAATTAAATGATGAAGAGGGTATTTTTATGATTTTCATTCCAAAGGAAGTTTACCCCAAAGAGACTCGAGTACCAATTGTTCCTGATACTGTAAAAAAATTAGTTAAGTTAGGGGCAGAGGTATGTATTGAGCACGATATGGGGTGGAGTTGCGGTTATTCAGATGCACAGTACACTGAAGTAGGTGCAAAAGTCATAGCACGCGAAGATGGATTAAAAAATGCAGATATTGTTCTTCGATTACGGAAACCTCCTATTGAAGAAATTAAATTAATGAAAAAAGGTTCTTTACATATTAGTTATTTGGAACCCTTCTTTGATTTTGCAATTCAAGATGAATTTATTAGGAATGAAGTAAATGCAATATCTATGGAAATGATTCCGAGAACCACATTAGCACAAAAAATGGATGCACTGAGTTCGCAGGCGAATTTAGCGGGATATGTTGCAGTTATCGTTGCTGCACATAGATTACCTATGGTATTTCCGATGATGATGACACCAGCGGGAACCTTAAAACCCATTCGTATTTTTATTATTGGGTGTGGTGTTGCTGGTTTGCAGGCAATAGCCACCGCAAAACGATTAGGTGCCCGAGTGGAAGCCTTCGACACAAGACCTGTGGTTGAAGAACAAGTATTATCATTAGGAGCGAAGTTTGTAAAAATCGATGTAGGACCCACAGGTCAGACTAAAGATGGTTATGCCTTGGAACTTACAGAGGAGCAAAAGCAAAAACAGCGGGAAGGAATGAAAAAAGTTATAGCCCAGTCTGATGTAGTAATAACTACTGCTCAGGTCTTCGGTAAAAAAGCACCATTACTCGTTACAAACGATATGATAAAAGCAATGCGACCCGGTAGTGTTATTGTTGACCTTGCCGCAGAAACGGGAGGAAATGTCGAAGGTTCAAAACCCGGCGAAGAAGTAATAATAGACAATGTTATTGTGATTGGAGCAGAGAATTTCCCGGGAAGGGTAGCAGTTCATGCAAGTCAAATGTATTCTGCTAATTTAGGAAATTTAGTGGAACACTTCTGGAATAAAGAAACAAAATCGTTTAATTACAAATTAGAAGATGAAATATTAAATGGTTGTCTAATTATTCATGAAGGCAAATTAAGAAATGAATTAATACAAAAGGCAAGGAGTTCACAATGAAAAAAAAGATAGTAAAACTAAATAAAATTCCATTGATGGGATGGGTAAGTTTGGTAGTTTTTGTATCCGTCCTATCCCTTTTATTTTTGGGAAGTTTCCCAAAGGTAAAGGCAGACAGTAATGCAGGTATGTCAACAACACCCGCAGTTGTTGCAACGGAATGTGCAACGGAACAGTCATTACCCAGTACCAGAGCGTTAAATCCGATGACATTACTTTTATTTACGTTCTTAATTGCGGTATTTCTTGGTGTGGAAATATTGACTAAAGTTCCATCCCAACTTCATACGCCCCTTATGTCCGGGTCAAATGCCATTTCGGGAATTACAGTCGTAGGTGCCTGTTTGGCAGCGGGACAGGGGAGAGATTCAGTGTTATTAATAGGTATCGGTATTATCGCAATGATTTGTGCAATGATAAATGTAGCAGGTGGTTATCTTGTAACAGACAGAATGTTAAGAATGTTCAAAGGGAAGGAAAGGAAGTAGCCGTGAACGAGACTATTAAAATATTAATTGAAGTTGCCTATATGGTATCGGCGGTTACCTTTATTCTGGGGCTGAAAATGCTCAGCAAACCGACAACCGCCATTAAAGGGAACATTATCTCCGGATTAGGGATGTGCCTTGCAATTGCTGTTACGCTTGTTAATCCGGTAATTAAATCCTATGAGTGGATAATAATTGGTGGACTTATTGGGAGTGTTATAGGAGCCATCGCTGCGATTAAAGTTCCGATGACCTCTATGCCCGGCTTTGTCGCATTTTTTAATGGAACAGGTGGACTTGCCAGCATGTTGGTAGGTTGGTCTGATTTCCATGTTACCTATACAGGCAAAGGTTATGGCGAATACAGCCTTGAAAATATTGTTTTAATACTTGCTACCTATTTAGCAATGCTGATTGGTGGAGTTACATTTTCAGGAAGTATGGTTGCTTACGCAAAGTTAGAAGAAAAAATTCAAGGGAAACCTATTTTATTTAAAGGACAACAGTTAGTAAATGCTGTTGTATTAGGATTAGGCATCCTGATTGGAGTCCTTTTCTTTGCAAGTCCCAATGGTCCTTTAATTTATCCCGCAGTCATATTATTAATGATATTGGCGAATATCCTTGGTATTTTAGTGACCATCCCTATTGGTGGAGCAGATATGCCCGTCGTGATATGTTTATTAAACAGTTACTCAGGTATGGCAGCATGTGCCTCTGGTTTCGTATTAAATAATACCGTATTAATCGTAGCAGGCTCCTTAGTCGGTGCCAGTGGTATTATCCTAACTGCAATTATGTGTAAAGCCATGAACCGTTCCCTTGCGAATGTCTTATTTAGCGGTTTTGGTTCATCCGAAGGAGCAGTGAGCACTTCCGTAACCGGTGAAGTAAAAGCATTATCTCCTGAAGATGCTTATTTTGTATTGGAAGCGGCTCGCTCCGTCGTATTTGTGCCCGGTTATGGTATGGCAGTGGCACAGGCACAACATGTAGTCAAGGAATTAGCAGACCTATTAGAAAAAAATGGAGCGGAAGTGAAATACGCCATTCACCCTGTTGCTGGTCGTATGCCAGGACACATGAATGTTTTATTAGCAGAAGCCAATGTCCCTTATGACCAATTATTGGAAATGGATGATATTAATCCAATAATTGATACCGTTGATGTTTGTATTGTAGTCGGGGCAAATGATGTTGTAAATCCATCCGCAAGAGAAGACCCCAAGAGTGCCATCTACGGAATGCCTATTATTAATGTAGATTACGCCAAAACCTGTTTTGTCTTAAAGCGGTCTCTTGCTTCAGGCTTCTCCGGCGTAGAAAACCCGCTCTTCTTCAAAGAAAATACGCGAATGATTTTTGGCGATGCCAAACAAACTCTGACAGCATTAGTAAATCAGTTCAAAGAAGCACAAGAGTAATTATTGCAAACATTAGTAGTAATTTTGGTACCCTTGTTGTATGAAAATACAGCAAGGGTTAATTATTTTGGGAATATTAAACAAATTTCTGAACAAACGATATAAGAGGTCTTGATGTAAATTATACATTTTATTCTTGACAAAATCTGACGGAAATATAAACTCTTATAGTAGTAGACATGTGTGTCTGCCCTGAAGAGTGAATTTATGTAACAGATTTATCCCTACTACCGAATGGATTGATTACACTACAATCATCATTTGCAGTGGAAAAAATCGTTTTTTAGGGGAGCAGGGATGCTCCCGATACATTATACCTTTAGAAATAAGTAAATCATAAAGAACATGGAGGAAAGGATTGAAAAAACTCTGTGGTTCTCTGTGCACTCTGTGGTTAGATTTTCTTTGTCGTGTGTAATTGCGATGTATAAGACACACGCAGAAGTGGCTGGGATA
>ERZ795060.714-NODE-714-length-43850-cov-6.553602_pt1 | contig 43850 bp, 31 predicted proteins | sample MGYA00375144_ERZ795060 | MGnify/ENA primary metagenome ERZ795060 (study PRJEB30189, sample SAMN05720157) | activated sludge metagenome | isolation source: anaerobic digester from wastewater treatment plant | place: Japan | collected 2015-05-15 ... | reverse complement strand
TAAAGAACAATGTTTCGCGACAGGTAGACGGGTGGCCCCGCCCCGGGATTCACGTACACCGGTAATCCCGTATCGGATTCCAATCTGGAGTCAACGCGTAGTAAACCGTGGAAATTGGTGGTTTGCAGATTGATTTCGAGGACCACGAACCGGCCCTGCGGGAGTAAGAAATCAATGGAGACTTTGTCGATTTCCGCAGGCCGGCTCAACTTGTAGGCCGCCGTGTACTGGCGGACCTTGGCGTATCCGGCGGGAGAGGGGACCGGAAACCATCGGAATTCAGTGGCCGGACGGTGGCGGAGGGTCATCCCGGGGTATTCGGTTATATAATTGGCAATGTCGAGACCCATGCGGACCGGAAAGGTCTCCACGGCCTGATCCTCCTTGTGAACATGGACTTTTCCTATTTCTACGCCTTGCGGAATGGAAGGCAGGCCGGCGCAAAGCCATCGGAACGTGATGGATTCCACCTCCCGCGGGGTCTTCAATGGACTTTGCAGGGTGCCCGCGCCGTTCAGTTCGCCGCCGCTTCCCGTAAATAAAACTTCTTGATTGGGATAGCCGGTTACGTAGCCCACCCCCAGGAAATTCAGGAGAGGCAGGGGCAAACGTTCCAGGCGGATGGTGCGGATTTTGTCGGTAGCGCGCGAGTGCCCTGCCCAGGCGCGCAACAGTTCCGCGTACCGTTTGGGGTATAGAGGATCGTAACCCTGGATTTCGGGAAGACGGTACACTTCTGGAAGCCGGTGCATCAGGGATGGCTGAATGAGGCGCATGCGGACATCGCTGCCCGTGTCAATCATCGGCACGAATCCGCAAACCCGCCGGCCGGTCTGGGCGATTGTGTCTTGAAGAAGCCGCACGGACTTTGGAGGATCGAAAAACGAAGGGGAGGCCGTTTGCAAAAACAACCGTTGAGAATACTGGGCGGATTGGGTGATCACGAGAAGCGAAAAAAGAAGCGCCGCGGCATGGGATTGGATGATTTTGGCGCCGAGCAGCGCGAGGATCAGCGCGGTGACCGCAAGCCAGAGTCCCCCGATCAGCAGCGCCCATTGTCCGTCACTGAGGGATTCGAATTGGAAGGTGCGGGTCAGGCCGGAATAGATCAGGGAACTGCCCACTCCAGGGTATAGCCAGGTGACAAATCCGGCCGCTGCGATTCCCGTCAAGGCGAGGAAGGGAAGACCGTAGCGCGTCAAACACGAAAATGGGTGGTAGTTCAGGAGGTATTGAAATCCAAACGCGCTGAAAATAGGCAAGGCAAGGGCCGCCAGAAGCAGAGACCGGTTGGGCAGATTGATGGTGTTCCATCCGGGAATGGTTTTATGCAGCAGCGGGAACAATCCCCCCTCGGGTCCCAACGTGCATAAGACGGCAACGAGTATCAACGCCACGAGGGAACGACGCAGGCGTTTGGACATGGCCATCCAGCCCGCCGGGATGAAAAAAAGCGCCGTGGCGCCGAGATAACACGTTCCTTCCCACGGATCGAGCCGCGAGATTTCCGGCTGGGCCAATCCGCCCAAGAATACCTTCCATATTCCGGTCCAGCCGATTGATCCGGCGAGGGCTTCTTTTAGATCCAGCTGTGCGCGGGAAGTTTCGGGGAGGTATAAATAAGCGGGCAGCCACATGCCCATGGTCAGCAAGGCCGCCGTGATCGTGATGGAGAAGAAGGTCAGTATGGAGGAACGATAAGCAATCCCGCGGCCAAACGAATAGAGCCATGTCACGATTCCCAGCAAGATGAGGCCGTACAGGACGGTGTGGGGAACACCTGCCAGGATCACCATGGAGAAAAACAATCCCGCGGTCAGCCGGGAGACCCACGAGCCAGTCTCTAAACTGAGGAGCAGATAGAACAGGAGGCCCGGCATCCAGCTGATGCCTTCCAACAAGCCCAGGTTGGTGATTTTGCAGCGCCAAAAGGTGCTTACCGTGAACGCCAGCGAACCAAAGAAGGCCGCCTCGGGCGAAAGGCGGAGGCCGCGCAGAAGGAAGTACATCAAGGCGCCGCCCAGAAACAAATGGCCAATCAAGAGGGCGGGGTAGCCCACCGCCGGAGGGACAAGCAAAAAGAGGAGATTGGGAAAATAGAGGATTTGCGATTGCGGATTGGCGTCCCGCGGGAATCCGCAAAAGAGGTATGGATCCCAGAATTGGACGGAAGGATCGCTATGCAAGGCGCGGAGCGGATAAAAAAAGAGGAGTGAATCTTCATCCAGCGGGATTTGCCCTTCGAACGCGATGGAAGGATTGAAAGCAATGACCGCTGCCAGGAGCGCGAGAGCGTAGTAGAGATCCCGCCTTCCCAACCGGGGGATTTCACACCCATTCGGATTCATCATCGGCAACCTGTCCCGCTGGACCAAAATATCGTTGAAAAATCTTACCGACCATACCAAATCCCGCCGGGCTTGTCATCCCGCAGTCTTGACAATGCCTTGGGTTGCGGGCGGGAGGGTGATAAAGTTTTTTAGGTTCTGGAAAGATCAGGCGAATCTTCGACCTGCAAAAAAACACGTCACGGACCGTTCCCCCGGACGGCGGCGGGCCGTTTCATGACCGAGCGCCACGGGATCCTGGAAACCGGAGGCGGGTAGATACCGGGTGGCCGGTCCGGAGGGTGAACACTCGGTTTGAAGCATTGCAAATCCCTGGCAATCCATGATTCGTGATCCGCGCACGAGGGAAATACACCGTTGATGAACAAGAAAGGCGCGCCCAAAGGCCCATTATGGAAGTTTATTGGGGTTGACCTGCTGGTCATCCTGGGGGCGTTGACTCTCTCCTTCCTGATCCGGTTTCAAGAAATCCGGATCGAAAATTTCCGGATTTACATCGCCTTATTTCCAATCTTGGTAGTCATCCGGCTGGCGGCCATGGCGTTTTTCCGGATGTACGATTTCAGCCGGAACTTGACCCGCTTCGATATCGCCTATTTCACCGGCTGGGCTTCGTTGGCCGCCCATGGTGTCGAGGCTCTGGCGATTTTGTACACCGCCGCATTTTATGGGGTGGAATATCAGGTTTCCCGGTACATCCTGTTCCTGAATTTTCTGCTGAGCTGGGGCCTGGCGGCGGGCTGGCGCATGTTGTATCTCAAGCGCCGGCGGCGGTGGGCTTACGACCGTTCGCGTATCTTGATCGTGGGGGCCGGGAAACTGGGCGAGAGCGTGCAACGGGATATTCAGCAATACTCGCGCCTCGGGCACGAAGTGGTGGGCCTGGTCGATGACGACATCGAGAATCCCGGACAAGAAACACCCATTCTGGGGAAAATGCGCGATCTGCCGGATTTGGTCCAGAAATACGCCATCGATGAAATCATCGTGACCAGCCAGGGGGCGAACCGCCAGGAACTGTTGGAGATCCTCTCCGCCTGCCAGAGCACAGGATGCAAAATCCATCTTATGCCCGAGTTGTACGAAGTGATCATCGGCCAGGTGAATATCGGGCAGGTGGGCGGCGTGCCGCTGATCCCCGTCAATCCCCAAAACGCCAACGAATTCAGCGCGTATGGCAAGCGGATTTTCGATCTGGTGTTCGGATCGTTGTTCCTTGTCTTGCTGCTGCCGGTGTGGGGATTAATCGCCGTGGTGATCAAGTTGACCAGTCCAGGACCGGTGCTGTACCGCCAGGAACGGGTGGGGCAGGATGGCCGGCTGTTTACCATCTACAAGTTCCGTACGATGTACGTCGGCGCGGAAACGGAGACAGGGCCGGTGTTATCATGGGACAAGGATCCCCGGGTTACGCCCGTGGGGAGGTTTCTACGCCATTGGCGGTTGGATGAGACGCCGCAGTTGTTCAACGTGCTGGGCGGAGTGATGAGCCTGGTCGGACCGCGTCCCGAGCGTCCCCAATTCGTGGAGAAATACAAGCGTGAAATCCAAGCCTACCGCCTGCGGGAAACGGTGCGCCCCGGCATGACGGGCCTGGCACAAATCCATGGCTTTTACAATTCGCCGGTGGAGCACAAGCTGCGGTACGACCTGGCCTATATCAACAGCATGTCGTTGCGGCTCGATCTCAAGATCCTCTTCAACACGCTGTGGGTGGTGCTGTCGGAATACGGACATGTGAGCGACCGTAAAAAACGCCTGATTCTGCTCCTCCTAACCCTGGGCTGCTTTTTGCTGCCCTTTTTGATGTACACCTGCACGGAACGGGAGAGTAGGATTCCAAACGGATTGGAACATTCTCAACCGGTGGAAATGGAATCCAGCGCGAAAGGAGTTCGGATTGATTCGCCTGAATTGAACGGGGAAGAGGAAAGAGGATTTTTTTCTTTGGAGCGGGCTGATTTGGGTTGATTTTATCGGGAGTTGGGATAAGATTTGGCTTCGGAAATTGAAAAAAGGGGCTGTAGCTCAGCTGGGAGAGCGCTTGAATGGCATTCAAGAGGTCAGGGGTTCGATCCCCCTCAGCTCCATCTCTCTTCTAAATCCTCAAGAATAAACCGGTTCAACCGTTTTGTTCCCCATAAAAGGCGGTCCCCAATGTATTTTGGAGTCCGATATTTACATTATGGTGGACTCACTTTGTCTATTAAATGGACATAGTGGCCTCCGGCGTATTTTGGGGTCCGATACGGATATGATGGGTTTATGTATGCATTTCTCTCAGCTGGCGCGATCCAGAATTTTGGCCAGTTGGGTGATGTACCGGGGCACGGCGTCACGGGGTTCTTCCTCTCCCTCGTATTCCAAGGCCACGTAGCCCCGGTATCCGGCTTCGCCTAGGATATCGATGATTCGTTCGAAATCAGCCGGTTGGCGCTCACCGCCTTTGGGGCGCATCTCGATTTTGATTTGCGCGTTGACGGCGTAGGGCGCGATCTTGGCCAAGCTGGCGTAAGGATCATCGGTATGGAAATTGCCGGAATCGAAGTTGACGCCGAACCAATCCGATTGAACGCCTTGGATGATCTCGAGCATATCTTCCGGCTCGGCCACGATGCCTCCGTGATTTTCCAGCGCTAAGTATATGCCTTTGGAACCGGCGTAGTCGCAGGCCAATTGCGTCGTCTCGATGGCGTATTGGATCGCGGTCTTTTTATCGGCTCCTTCGGGAATCTCCCCGGCGAAGACGCGGATGCACGGCGCGCCCATGGTTTCCGCGTGATCCACCCACTGTTTCAGTTGCTCCAGCTGTTGTTCCCGTTCGGGTCCGGGCGGACAGGTGAAACGGTTGCCGATGGCCGTGCCGGAGATATCGAGGCCAAATAAAAACGCTTTGCGCTTGAATTGAATCAAGAACTCTCGCGTGAGGGGGGCAGGGAAATAGTATGCTGTCGGTTCGGCCGCGCCGAGACCCATCTTGGCGCATTCTTCCAGGAAGCCGACGATAGTCATGGAAGGCGGTTTCTCTTCTGCCAAGTACTTGCGGTATGAATAAGCGGCGAGGCTGAGTTTCATTTTGGGGCCGAATGGGCGTTCAATGGGCGCGATGGCCGGCGCGGATTGGGGTATTGAACTAGCCAGAACGGCCGTGGCGGCCAGGGTGGTTTGCTTCAAGAAAGCCCGGCGGGATGCTAACATTATTGATTTTTACCTCCTTGGGCGGTGGAATGGATGTATCATCAAATCGAAACAACGGTCTGTCCAGTGCGGGAGAGGAGTGTGAGAAAAAGTCTGTCCTTTCTCCGCTCTCGAGCGAATTGTTGTCATAATAAAGCATCCATTCATGGATCGCGCTTTTGATGGGAACGGCGATCTCGATGGGTTGGAATTGATAGCCTTCGATCTGGGCGAAATGCAAAGGGGCGGTGGTTTCAAAGGGTTCAAAGGTCACGGGAGTATTCTCCGACGGTTCGATCCGGAGCATGAAACGGACATCCAGATTCGGCTTCTCGTGAACCTCTCCATTGGGCGCGGTATGAAGGTACCCTTGCTCGGGGGGATATACGATTTGGGTTTCCCCTTGATCATTGGTCAATTCCCATTTTCCCGCGCCAATGCCGGGACCTCCCGCCAAACCCAAGGTGATGACCTGGGCCCGTGGCACGGGAAGGCGGTCTTCTCCGGAAACAAGCCGGACGGTCACCATGGAGGGAGCATCCGTCCCGATAAACCAGGATCCAGGATGAAGTCCTACATTTTCCACCCGGCTTCCATCGTTATTCGTTATCATTACTTCATGAAGGCTAAATAGGCCAAAACCATACGTGTCTTTGGCTTTGACCAAATCCAGTTCCAATCGAAATTTCACCAACTCCTCTTTCGCTAAATATTGGGAGGATATCCGGTCGAGTGTCACGTGGACGGTTGTTCCATTTTGATCGATCCGCGCTTGGAAATCCGGATGCAAGACCTCGGTTCCGGTTACAATAAATGGACTGGTATCCAATGTCATTTGGGCGGAAGCCACCTCGGCGAAACCGGACGCGGACACGACTAAAGGCATGACTTGAAACACACCTAACGAATTGACGTATGCCCCGACCGGCTGGGTTAAGTAGATTTCCGTCGCATACGAGAAGTGGATGAAGAGAAATGGAATGAATGCTAATAATTGTCTCATGATGTAGTATGGGTATAAATTAACAATCTGTAATTTTAAGCATAACAATGGGGCTATAAAATTACATTCTAGTTAATGCCATCGCAAATGAGTGATGAGTAAATACTCCTTTCTATTCATATAGATCCCAATGCACGGCCTTCGATGGGGTATAATGGATTTCGAATATTTGTAATCCTTCCGCGTGAGCATTGAGGATCAGCCAATTACCCAACACGTGCATATCGAGATTATCATCCGACACATCCATTTGATCCATGTATATCAAATTGGATCCATCAAAACGCCACATACGGATAAAGGGAAATTGATATAGAAACAGCAAATCTTGATAGATTACCATGCCAGCCACGCTTTCGAACCGTTTTTCACTAGCGGTAGGAACCGTTATCTCTGGCATCACTATCCGCGGCGTCGCCGTGTGCCAGTCTTCCACAGCGACCAGGGCTCCCAAGTAGGATGACCAATCTTCCGGGGGCACTTCATTATCCACAGGTGGATTCATGACATCAATGCAGGTTAGCGCAGTCGAGGTGAACAGGAGGTTGTGAAAAGGAATCATGGTATTGATCGCGGGGGCGCAAAGGGATGTTCCCACGAATTCGGGAAACCCGAGAGGTATGGTTTTCAATTCATCGATGGAATTCTCGGAAATGTGAAACACCCGGATCTGATTGAGCCGGTGTGTTCCAAGGAGGAAATCCCCTTGAATGAGCATCGGCGCGTAAACACCCTGATTTTCTCTGATTTCCTTCGCGGGTTGCAGAGTACCATCGGTCTTCCTGGCGTAATATTGAATATTTGAGTCATTTATTTGTTGATAGACCCATCCTTCTCCCATTACCAGATAGCCATACCGGAACGGATCATGGATCGGCCCCTTGAAATTGGGGATTGTCTGCACGAGGTGGATATCGGGAAAATCGCGTAAATCCATCACGTCCAGCCGGCCATTCGCACTTTCGATATCCTCCCGGTAGATATAGAGAAATTCTCCATGCAAACGAACACTCTCCGTCCGGCTGAGGTCCAAGGGAAATAGGTGTTCATCGGGTTTTTGATCCTTATCATACTGCAGCAACGCATAACGCAAACCTTCCGTGGATTCCGACTGGTAAGCGATCAACAGATTCTTGGCATCGGTTTCACAAAAAGCTATATTTTCATGAATCTCACCTATCTTTGTCAGAATAGCGGCAAAACAGCAGTAATCAAATGAACTAATCATGACGACTGAGCAATACATGAAGAATGAAGCAATAGTCCTCATTTTATTCCTCCGCATTCAATTATATTGCAAACACTGTTCACACAATAATTATACAACAACATATAACACGTGTCAACATAAAAATAAAACTAATTCATACATAATTCACGCACTTGGCTCAAATTGTGGCTAATCGGGGAGAAAAGTTGAATACAGAGTGGGTAATTACACGCCATCTAAACCCTATGGGCTCATTATGTTTCAGAGAGGGAGGGCAATCTTTGAAATCGGATTTATTCGCCCAACATACCGCCTCCCCCCTCACGAGCACCCATTAGTCGCGCCGCAGTTGAGGCACTTGTAACACGCCCCGTTGCGCACCATGATCGTTCCGCACTCGTGGCAGGGCGGCGCGTCGTTCTGGGTCTCGAAGGCGAAAGGCGAGGGCGAAGACGCATTACTCTTTTCCCCGGAGACGGGCGCGGGCGCGGCGGATTCCTCCTCCATCCAGACCGCTTTGCCTTGCGCGTCGCGCTTGATGATCCCCAGGGCCTTCTGGTCTTCCAAGGGCAGGAACTTGGAGGCCAGCCAGCGGAAGATATAGTCGGTGATCGACTTGGCGATGGGGATCTCGGGGTTGCCGGTGAAGCCCGCCGGCTCGAAGCGCGTGTGGGCGAACTTGTTGACCAGCACCTCGAGCGGCACGCCATACTGCAGGGCCAGCGAAATGGCGGTGGCGAAGGCGTCCACCATGCCCGAGACCACCGAACCTTCCTTGGCCATGGTCAAGAAGATCTCGCCGGGCTTGCCGTCGGGGTAGAGGCCCACCGTGATGTAGCCCTCGTGGCCGCCGACGCTGAACTTGTGGGTGATGGCCTGGCGTTCGTCGGGCAGACGCCAGCGGTGCGGCCGGGGACCGCCCTCGCCGTTGGGGGAGGTGGATTCGGCGGCCTCCTCCTTTTGGCCGCGGCGGGTGTTGAGCGGCTGGGTGCGCTTGCAGCCGTCGCGGTAGATGGCCACGGCCTTGAGGCCCATTTTCCACGATTCGATGTAGGCCTTCTCGATTTCCTGGACGGTCGCCTCGCTGGGGAGGTTGACGGTTTTGGAGATCGCCCCGGAAATGAAGGGCTGCACGGCGGCCATCATGGCGATGTGGCCCATGTAGTGGATCGAGCGGGACCCGTTGTGGGGCTTGAAGGCGCAATCGAAGACGGGCAGATGCTCCTCCCGCAGGTGGGGCGCGCCCTCGATGGTGTCGTGTTCGTTGATGTACTCGAGAATCTCCGCCACCTGCTCGGGCGGGTAGCCCAGGCGCTTCAGGGCGGGCGGGACGGTGTTGTTGACGATCTTGAGCACGCCGCCGCCCACCAGGTTCTTGTACTTGACCAGGGCGATATCCGGTTCGATGCCGGTGGTGTCGCAATCCATCATGAAGCCGATGGTTCCCGTGGGAGCCAGTACGGTCACCTGGGCGTTGCGGAAGCCGTGTTTCCCGCCCAGCTCATAAGCCAGATCCCAAACGCGCAAGGCCTCGGCGTGTAATCCGGCAGGCGCGAGTTCAGGGCTAATCTGCCGGGCGGCCTGGCGGTGCATGCCGATGACGTTCAACATCGGCTCGCGGTTCTGGGGGAACGCCTCGAAGGGCCCCATGGCCTCGGCCATGCGGGCGCTTTGGCAGTAGGCCTCGCCACAGAGGAGGGCGGTTACGGCGGACGCGTACGCCCGCCCCGCGTCGCTGTCGTAGGGCAGGCCGTTGGCCATGAGCAAGGCTCCCAGATTGGCGTAACCCAGACCCAGCGTGCGGTAGACGTGGCTTTTTTGATCGATCTTGGGGGTCGGATAGCTGGCGTTGTCGACGATGATTTCCTGCGCGGTGATGATGATATCCACGGAATGCTTGAATTTTTCTACGTCGAACGCGCCGTCCTCCCGCAGGTATTTGAGCAGGTTCAGCGAGGCAAGGTTGCACGCCGTGTCATCGAGGAACATGTATTCGGAACAAGGATTGGAGGCGTTGATCCGGCCGGAGTTTGGGCAGGTGTGCCAGCGGTTGATGGTGGTGTCGAACTGCAGGCCGGGATCGCCGCAGATGTGGGTGCTCTCGGCGATCATGCGCAGCAGTTCGCGGGCCTTGAACGTCCCGCACACCTCGCCGGAGGTGACGTACCGGGTATGCCACTCCTTGCCGTTGATGGCCGCCTCCATAAACTCGTCGGTGACGCGGACGCTGTGGTTGGCGTTTTGGAAGAACACCGAACTATAAGCCTCTCCGTTGAACGAGCCGTCATAACCGGCGTCGATCAGCGCCCACGCTTTCTTCTCTTCGTTGGCCTTGCACGTGATGAATTCGACGATATCAGGATGATCGGCATTGAGGATGACCATCTTGGCCGCCCGCCGGGTTTTGCCGCCCGATTTGATTACTCCCGCGAAGGCGTCGTAGCCCTTCATGAACGACACCGGGCCGGATGCCGTCCCGCCGCCGTGCAGCATTTCCTTCGAGGAACGCAAGGGGGACAAGTTTGTACCGGTGCCGGAACCGTACTTGAATAGCATCCCCTCGGTCTTGGCCAAGTCGAGGATCGATTCCATCGTGTCCTCGACCGAGTTAATGAAACAGGCCGAACATTGGGGATTCTTCTCCACGCCCACGTTGAACCACACAGGGCTGTTGAACGAGGCGTGCTGGTGGAGGAGGAGATAGGTCAATTCATCCGCGAAAGTCTGGCGGTCTTCATCCGTGGCGAAATAGGCCTGGCGCTCTCCCCAGGCGGTGAGGGTGTTCACCACGCGGCTGATAAGCTGCCGCACGCTGTTCTCACGCTGGGGAGTGCCTAACACGCCCCGAAAATACTTGGAAACCACCACGTTGACAGCCAGCTGCGACCAGGATGCGGGGCACTCAACACCCTTCTGTTCGAACACCACCTCGCCGCCTTCGCCCGTGATGACCGCGTCGCGCAGCTGCCATTCCACCGTGGAGTAGGGATCAACGCCGGGTTGAGTGTACACGCGGCGGAACCGCAAACCCTTGGGGGCCCGTTTGGGATTGTCGCCCGGCTTCCCTTCCATTCGGGATTCCGGAGAATGAGAGACGCGGTTGCTGTCGAGAACGGCCATGGCCAAAGCTCCTTATCATCAAATATAGTATAGCCTCATTTCGTGCTGTTGATTACTACCGGTTGAGGGGAATGACATCATAATACCCAATATGTAGTGGTGTCAAGCGGTTTTTTAAAGCAAATGAGCCTGCCCGGAAATCAGATTGATTGAAGGCTCTGAATTTGAAGAAGTTGGGGATGAAAAAAAAATTTTGAAGGGAACGGGAAGAACCAGAATGGGGATTGTCTGATTCACCCAGAGGAAGAGGAAATCGCGAAATTCGGGTGCGTTCCGCAAGGTTCCAACGGGGTGATAATGGCAATCCTCCCCCCGTCTTTCTCCCAAGGGATGAGGGAGGAACAGAACAAGGCCCCGAAGGAGAGTCCGGGGCCTGGTGTTATTGAATCCAACTCATGTGGCAGGAGAGTGGGGATTATTGCTCGGGTGTTTTGCTCAGGACCTTTTGGATTTGTCCCAGTTGGATCTGAATTTGATACAATGCCTCGTTAATGGCCAGCGAGAGGCTGGATTGCATCTGTTGCAGTTCCCCTGCCGATACTCCTGCCGCGGGTGGTTGAGTTGTGCTCAACCGCGCCTGTAAATCGGCCAAGGTATGGCCTTGCGCGTCGAGTTTTTCCACGATGGAGGATCCCAGGAAAGCAAACTGGGAAGTGTTTTCGTTTTGTTTCTCCAAAAGTTGGCTGGTGGCAGCCTTAAGTTGCTCAAACAGCCTAGCGATTTCTTGCAGCTGGCCGGTGATCTCTTCCGACGCAATGGTTGCCGGAGCCGCTGATTTTTGCTGCAAAGCTTCCAGGGCAGATTGGGTGGAATCGATCTTGGTGCTCAGCACAGCCAAACTTTCCTGGATGGGAGAGGTCAACGACTCGGCTTTGGAATGAATTTCCTGCGTGAGTTGATCGATTTTCCCATCGGTCTGCTGACTGGCGGCCTGGATCGTTTTTTGCAATTCGGGAAGGAGGGTTTCGTTGGGATTCGCCTTGGTTTGCTGACTGATCTCCTGAATCGCGGCCTTCAGATCTGATACCTGACTCAAGACCTCTTGCTTCGTATTCTGAATTTCCTGGTATCCGGCGTACCCCAGAGCGGCCACGGCGGCGAGCACCAGGACAAAGCCGAGGATTATCCAACCCAGGAATGGGCTAACGGCCGCGGATGTGTTCGAACGGAGAACGGCAGGTTCCCGGCTGGTCTGATTTTCGTGAGGGGCGGATTGCGCTGTTTCCTCAATGGGGGAGGAAACCTCTTCCATGGATTCTTCCGAAGCGGTTTCCGGGCTGGTGGGTTTTGGAACGTGAGGAGATCCGGCAGGGTGTCTGCGTTCGTTTTTACGGCGACGGCTCATGAGAAATGTACCTCCGTAAGAAAAAGGTGATGGTTTCTGACTCAGGGTCAGAATAGAATGACTAAGGTTCGAAAGGTGCACTATAGCAGGGAGTACCCCTTTCCTTAAACCCATATGGAATCCGTATGGCTAAGGCGGTCGAGAATCAGAAGGAAAAAAGCGCGGGATAACGGGCGGTTCCAGGGGAAGCCTCCCGGGAATCGGTGTTGTATCCTAATTCAGAAGCCGTAGACGCTTCGAATGAATTTGCTGTCAGAAAGGAAGGTTGGGGGACATGCCGGACGCGATGGAGTGGCGGGAGGCTATTTCCCATTTGCCTGGACTTTATATACGGGATCAGCATCCAGAAGGTTCCGGAATCGCGGTTAGCGTTGAAAAACGGGGCGATGAGCAGTGGGTGGTCCATGCCCTGCAAGAGAGCCAGGGCCGCATAAAAATCACGGAGTCACCGCCTCTGCCGGCTGCCGAGGTGTACCGGGCCATTCAAAAATTCTATACGAAAGCCGGATACACACCCGTATTGGCGGACGACGAATTGGAAATCCTGGGTTTGCCGCGTTGGGAAGAGATTTATCAACAATTCTTATCCCGTCGTTTACCGGGGATCTGGCTGGGCGCGCCCCGCGAGGAACGGGAATCCGGGCAGGAGTGGCTGTGCCATTATTCGGTTGTTAGAAATCCCAAGGGAACTTACACCCTGTACTCGTGCGCGATCACGGACGCGGATGATCCTTTGGCCGAACCGGAAATCGACAAAGCCGGCGACTTCAATTTATCCGATTTGCTGGATGAATTGCGGATTCTGGGATTCAAGAAAGCGGATTACGCGTCATTGCTAGACCTGGATGCTCTTTCAGTGGCCGAAGTGGCGCCCTGGATGCCGGGGAAACTGCTTCCGGCCGATATATCGCCGGAGAAATCCCGGATCGTCTCTATTTGCCGGGATTCGCGGGATTTCTGGAAGGTATTCGTAGCAGAGAAAAGCCAAGAAACCCGCGTATCAATCACGGAAATCGCGAACCTGGACGCCCGGCAGATTTATAAGAAGGTTCATGAGTTGTTAGGCATTGGAGTACCGCCGGAGCTCCGGACCGCCTTGCGCCTTCCGCCGCTGGAAAAACTCTATGCCGAATCACTAGAAAAAAAATTGAAAGGACATTGGGTAGGGAGTGTACTGGGGAAAGACGAGAGCGGGAAGCCGCAGGAGCGGTTCGTGTCCTTGATCGGCGCAGGGGAGGATAGGTGGGAAATCCATTACGTGAAATCCGAGGAGTTGATCTCAGGCAACCGGAAATTTCCCGTGCACCGGGCGGAGCCGTTCGCGGCGGATGATGTGTTGGATGCGTTGGAAAAATTGGATCCGGTATTGGATCCCTTGGATTTACAGATGCGCATGAGCGAAAGCAAGTTTCCCGAAATCATCCGCTTGGCCAAGCGGTTCCTGGAGAAGATGGAGGAGTGAAACCGGAATCCAGAACCTGGCCTCTAAGGGGGGACCCAGGCAGGGAAAACAAAAAAACGCGGACTTGAATTCACTGACTCCAGGCAAAAAAAAATGCCCCCTGGGATGAGGCATTAAAGAGAAGAAGAGTAGGATGTGAAAAGTGGTGGTTGTGGTAGGGAGTTGATCCTTCCTTTCCACGGTTCCTACCAGCCCGTGGAACTCTTGAATCAACCGTTGTTCGTTAAGGAAGACACCTTCTTTCAAGAAAAGAGCTCAAAGTTCAAGAAAAAATTGGAGAGGAAGATGATTAAGTGGCAGGTTCGTCCCGAGTGCTGTTTTCAGAACGAAAATACAAACTTTCTGAGATTCATACTCCTTGACGGGCAGGGATTGTGAAATCCGATGAAGTCAAGTATTCTATCTTTACAGGCAGTCTACATTTCCAGGTTAACGTGTTGAGAAGGTTCCGATGGAGACCTTGGAAGACAAACAACGGATGGGCGCCTTGTTGGATGTATATGGCGGGTTGTTGACTGAAAGACAACGGGATTTCCTGGATCTGTATTACAACGAGGATTTGTCGTATGGGGAAATCGCGGAAGCCGAGTCGATTTCCCGTCAGGCGGTTCATGACACGATCCAGCATGGCAAAAAAGCCTTGTTGCATTTCGAGGAACATTTAGGATTACTGGCCCGGAACCAGAACACAGGGGCCGCGGAGCCTGCCCAGTCCGATTCATTTGACATGGCAAAGTTCCGGGAAGAAGTCCAATCCCTTTCCGCGATGGTGAATGAAGACATCATCTATGACACGGAGCCGTTGCGCCGGAAGGTGAAAACCCTGCGGAAACTGGCCGGGTTGGAATAGATGGAATGAAGAGACGTTTCGAAAAGGCGGATTGTTTTGTTCGCTTGGATGACGCCATAAGGAATCGTTATCCGGATCGATCCGATTTTTTGATTTGAGGCTGAGAAGAAGGCGCCGAGGAGCAAAAACTCATGTTTGAAAACTTGACTGGCCGTTTTCAGGCGATTTTCAGCCGTTTGACTGGCAAGAGCCGGCTCGACGAAAAATCCATCCGGGAAGCTTTGCGCGAAGTGCGTTTGGCGTTTCTGGAAGCGGATGTCAATATCAAAGCGACCAAGGAATTCTGCCAGAAGGTAGAAGACCGGGCGCTTGGCGCGGAAATTCTCAAGGGGCTGAATCCCGCCCAGCAGGTCATCAAAATCGTGCACGAAGCGATGATTGAATTGCTGGGGGGAAAAGAAGGGCAGTTGGATTTGCCCCCAGGCGAAGCGCGCATCATGTTAGTAGGATTACAAGGTTCCGGCAAAACCACTACCGCGGCCAAGCTGGCCAAGAAACTGATTGCCCAGGGACGCAAGCCATTGCTTTGCGCGGGTGATATTTACCGCCCGGCGGCTATCAAACAGCTGGAAGTCGTAGGCGAAAAAGCCGGCGTTCCTGTATTCCAGATGGGGACCGACGTGGATCCCGTGGAGATCGCCCGGCAAGGATCGAAAAAGGCCTACAAGGAAGGGCTGGACACAATCATCCTGGATACGGCGGGCCGATTGCATATCGATGATGAAATGATGGCCGAAGTCCAGCGGATCAAGCAGAGTTGGAAGCCTACGCATATCATCCTGGTAGTGGACTCCATGGTGGGGCAGGATGCCATCAACCAGGCTCAGCATTTCCATGAGGGATTGGGGATCACGGGAACCATCCTGACCAAATTGGACAGTGACACGCGGGGTGGTGCGGCCTTGTCTATCCGTTATGTCACAGGCCGGCCTATCCTTTTTGCCGGCATGGGAGAAAAGCTGGATGACTTGGAGCCTTTTTTCCCGGACCGCATGGCCTCCCGCATTTTAGGGATGGGCGATGTGCTTACCCTCATCGAGAAGGCGAAGCAGGCCTACAACGAAGAAGAGGCCATGAATCTGCAGAAGAAACTGCTGGATCAGACCTTCACCCTCGATGATTTCTTAAATCAAATATCGCAAGTCAAAAAAATGGGGGGGATTGGGAATATTCTTACTCTGCTGCCTGGCATGGGTGGAACCGAGGCAGTCAAGAACATCAGTATGAGTGAAGACGAAATGAAATACGTGGAGGCCATGATCCTTTCCATGACTCCAGAGGAGCGCAGTCTGCCGCATCTGATCAATGGGAGCCGTAAACGGCGGATCGCCATGGGCAGCGGGACTACAGTCCAAGACGTGAACCGGTTGTTAAAGCAATTCGTCCAAACCCGCCAGATGATGAGCATGATGGCAGGCGCGGGGAAGAAAAAGGGCAAGAAGCCGAAGATGTCCAAGAAGTTGATGAAAAAGATGATGAACATGCGCGGCATGTTTCCTGGTGTGTAATTCAATTTCAAGAATCGAAGGCAAGTTATCTATCATAAGTTATCTAAATCAAGGAGGTTATGCATGTCTGTAAAAATCCGCTTGAAAAGAATGGGAAAGCGTAATTTGCCTTTTTACCGGCTGGTGGTGATGGATTCCCGTTGGCGGCGGGATGGAAAGGCGATCGCGAATATTGGATGGTACGATCCAGTAAAAAAGCCTGCCCAGATGTCGTTTCAGGAAGCAGAAATTTACAAGTGGCTGGAAAAGGGCGCGCAATTAAGTGAAACCGCCCGTTCCTTACTAAAGAAACAAGGGATTCTCGATCGTTTCCGGTCCGGTGAATATAAGGAAATTCTTGCGCGGCAGACGGAATCTTCAGTCCGCGCGGCGTCATCCGCCTCGGCGCCGGCTACGCCGGCTCCGCCATCCCCCGGGCCTTCCGCGGAACCTCTGGAACCTACGGTTTCTTGAACCAAAGGATAAAGGAAAAGATAACCCGGCTGGGAAACGAGCGGGGTGTTGACAGGGCAGCCGGGCCGAAAAGGTCTGCCGGCCGGTCCGGGGATACCCCGATGAGCCATAGAGAATATCATGGAAAAAAAGAGCGTGAAAGATTTCTTGATTTATCTTAGCAAATCGTTGGTCAGTTGTCCGGATGAGGTTTTGGTGACCGAACGGACGTTGGAAGACGGCACGGAAGAATACACAATCAAAGTCAGCCCAAATGATATGGGACGGATCATCGGCCGGAATGGCAAGACCGCCCGCGCCCTGCGGCTGTTGGTATCCGCCAAGGCATCGTTGGAAAACAAGCGAACCTTAGTGGAAATCGCCGAAGAGAAAAAATTAAAAAATAATTAACAAACGCAAGCGACCGGAGGCCGGTATCTCCTCATGGGGCTTCGCCGCCGCAACCGAACCATACATAAAGACCGGGTTTACCTGGGACGTTTGATTAAACCCCACGCTTTAAGCGGGGAGATAAAATTCAATCCGTTCGGGTGTGATCCCGGGATGTTGGAAAATGTCAGTCCCCTGCGCCTGGAATCGCCAGACCGCGAGGTGGAGGTGGAGTACGTGCGGGGATCGGATAACGCGCCCATTGTCAAGTTCCGGGGCGTGGACAACCGCGAGGAATCACAAAAACTCAGCGGGGCGTTGGTGTGGACCTCCGAAGCGGGCCTGCCCGCGCTTGAGGAAGAGAATGCCTATTACGAAGCGGATTTTCTCTTCAGCCGCGTGGTCACCGTCGCGGGGGTGGAGTTAGGCGAGGTGGTGGAAGTCATCGAGACGGGAGCGAGTGATGTCTTGGTGGTGCGTGGGCCGGGGGGGCGCGAAAGCCTGTTGCCCGCCAATTTGGAAGTGGTCAAAGAAGTCCGGAGGGCTGAACAAACCATCGTGGTAGACCCGCCTTTGCTGGAGGACGAGCTGCTCCCCGATTGACGATCCGAAAGCCGCCGGCCGGTGGTCAGGCGTGGCTCACCATGCGAATCGATATCCTGACGACATTCGTGGAGATGTTTGCCGGTCCCTTCGATGAGAGCATCATCAAACGGGCGCGGGAATCCGGTGTGGTGGATTTGCGGGTGCACAATCTCCGCGATTGGACGCACGACCGTCACCACAAAACGGATGACGAGCAGTATGGGGGAGGGGACGGGATGGTCATGCTGGCCGCACCGCTGATCGAGGCAGTGGAGGATTTGCAGCGGCAGGCGGCAACCGTCACCCACATCATTCTGACCACTCCCCAGGGAAGGATATACAACCAGTCCGTGGCGGAAGAATTGTCACGGAAAAGCCATCTCATTCTAATCTGCGGCCATTATAAGGGAGTGGACCAGAGGGTAATTGAGTATCTGAAGCCGGATGAAATATCGATCGGGGACTATATCCTGACTGGAGGGGAGTTGGCGTCCATGGTGATCGTGGATTCGGTGGTGCGGCTGCTTCCTGGGGCGGTGAATTCCATGGGATCGGTGGAGGAAGATTCATTTACGAGTGGATTGTTGGATTGTCCCCGGTACACGCGCCCGCGGGAGTGGCGGGGGATGAAAGTTCCGGAGGTGTTGCTCAGCGGCAACCACGCGGAAATTGGGAAGTGGCGGTTCAATCAGGCTGTGGAACGGACCCGGGAACGGAGGCCGGAATTGTACCGGCTATATGAGTCAACGTTCCCTCTCCGGAAAGAAGGGAAAGGGGCCCGTTGATGAGCGAGGCCGCCAAGGAACCCATTCCCATGAAAGCGCCCCTGTATCTGGCGCTATTGCACTATCCCGTGTACAAGAAGACCGGCGAGGTTATCACTACCTCGATTACTCCGATGGATTTGCATGATATTGCCCGGTCCGCGCTGACATTCGGTGTGCGGCGGTATTACGTAGTCAATCCGATGCCCACCATGCAGTACCTGGCCCGGCGGGTAGAGGAGTTTTGGCGCAGTGAGTACGGCGCGCGGTTCAACCAAACCCGCACGGAAGCGCTGTCTATCCTGAAAATATGTGCGCATCTGGAAGATGGCGTGGCGGAGATCGAGGCCCAGCATGGAGAACGGCCCGTATTGGTGGCGACTTCCGCCCGGCGTTATGAAGACTGCCGGCTCATCGGGTACGAAAGGTTAGCCGGGATGTTGCGGGTGGAAAACCGGCCGTATTTGTTGCTGCTGGGCACAGGATGGGGTTTGATTCACGAATTCTTGCGGCGGTGCGACTGGCTGTTGGAGCCGATCCAAGGAACCGGCGGTTACAATCATTTGTCTGTCCGGGGCGCGGCAGCCATTATTCTTGACAGGCTTTGCGGGAATCGAAAAGAAGGCTAAACTTTCTTTTTTGTGTGTCCAGGAAGGGTAAGGAGATTGAAAAATGGAACATCCGGGTTTGAAAGAATTTGAAGAGCAGCAAATGCGTTCCAGTTATCCCTATTTCCAGCCGGGTGATACCGTCCGCGTGAACACCCGGGTTATTGAAGGGGAAAAGGAGCGGATCCAGGCATTTGAAGGCGTGGTGATCTCGCGCCGGGGCGGAGGATTGGGTGAAACCTTCACGGTCCGCAAGATTTCTTACGGAACCGGCGTGGAACGGGTTTTTCCCTTGCATTCCCCCCGTATCGAATCCATCAAACTGATCCGGCGGGGCCGGGTCCGCCGCGCGAAGTTGTATTATCTGCGTGAGCGGGTCGGGAAGGCGACGCGCATCAAGGCCCGCCGCCGCCAGGTGGGGGATTTCCATCTGCGGGACATGGGACAAGCGGTTTCCGAGACGGCCGCCGGCGGAGTGAGTCCGGATACTGGGGATAAACCAGAATCGTAAGACGGGAATCCACGAAATCTCCCGCCTCTCATGGTTCTCCCCGGTGGGAGGCGGAACCAATCGCGGCCGAACAGAGCCCTCCAGGAAGAAGGGGCACAAGACGCCGGTTCACCACGCGTCGAACTGCCGTTTTTCTTGGAGGGCTTTTCTTTTGGTGTATTTGTTTCCAAACCGGAATGGAAAATGGTATTGATCCCAAAATGAAATGCTGGGGCCAGAAGATTCGAAACCTGGCAACGTGGAGCGAAAGGCAGGGAGACTTTCATATTGATAATGATTCACTCGAAGCTTTATGATATGGTTACCCGTCCGCCGGAATGCGGATGTTATCCCTGATGATTTCTGCCGCCAGGGGGGTAAAAAATGTCCGATGCCAAAGCCACCGTTCAAGCACTCTTGAGACCGGCTGATATCGAAATCGATGGCGGGCGGCCTTGGGATATCCAAGTGCACAACGAGGGTTTTTATCCACGGGTGTTGCGGTACGGTTCCTTGGGATTGGGGGAATCCTATATGGAGGGCTGGTGGGATGCCGGTCAGCTGGATGAATTGTTTTACCGGTTGCTGTGTTTTGACGTGCGTCCGCCGTTGTCTCTCAGTTGGAGAATCCTCTCGCACAATGCGATGTATCTCCTGTTCAATCCGCAACGCCGGTCCAAAGCGTTTGAAATCGGCGAGCGCCACTACGACCGGGGCGACGATCTGTACCGGGCGATGCTCGGTCACACCATGGTGTATAGCTGCGCGTATTGGCAGGAGGCCGGCGGTCTGGACGCCGCCCAGGAGGCGAAACTGCGCTTGGTATGCCGGAAATTGGGTTTAAAGCCGGGGATGCGGCTGCTGGATATCGGCTGTGGCTGGGGCAGCCTGGCCCAATACGCGGCTGAACATTACGAGTCCGAGGTCGTGGGCATAACCGTTTCGCGGAACCAGGTGGAAGAGGGGCGGAGGCGGTGCCAGGGCTTGCCCGTGGAAATCCGGCTGCAGGATTACCGCAGTGTGGAGGGAACCTTTGACCGGGTGGTTTCGATCGGGATGTTCGAGCACGTGGGCCGCAAGAATTACCGGGGTTTCATGGAAACCGTGGAACGAGTGTTGCGGGATGATGGCCTGTTTTTGTTGCACACCATTGGTTTAGCTTACACGGGATGGACGACGGATCCCTGGATCGCGAAATACATCTTTCCGAACTCGATGCTGCCATCCTTGGCTCAGATTACCCGGGCGTCGGAGGGATTGTTCGTCATCGAGGACATCCAGAACATCGGCGCGCATTACGACAAAACCCTGATGGCGTGGTTTCACAATTTCGACCGCCATTGGGAAGATTTGCGGCCTCAGTATGGGGATACCTTCTACCGGATGTGGAAATATTATTTGCTGGCCTGCGCGGGAGCGTTCCGCGCCCGGCGCAACCAGGTCTGGCAGATTGTGTTCTCCAAGCGGGGGGTGCCGGGAGGGTATGTCCCCGCGCGGTGAAATTCGCGGCGGCTTGCCGTTCCGGGCAGGATCCCCGGCAGGTAAATCGGAACTGGATTTGCCTGGGTTGCAAACGGATCTATAATGATCCTGTTTTCCATCTCACCCACAGCATGCTTTTCTCCATTTGACCGTTACGAATGGCCGTGAGGGGAGAACCAATCCGGTTCTCCAGGCGCGGTATGAGTTGATTTGACTCCATCCGGGATTTTTGATTCCGGGCCCGGGGAGCGATTCTTACCGGAAACGAGGGAAATTGGTGTTCATTCGGCGCGTCAAGAACTATCTCATGGATGTGAAGCATTTGCGGAAGGATGATGTCATCCTGGCGGCCTATCCGAAAACGGGCAGCACCTGGGTGCGGTTTATGCTGTGCAACTTGATCAGCCTGAACGAATGGAATGGCAAGATCGTCGATTTTGAAACTTTGAATGACACGCTCATCTCGTTCGGGCAGGGCCGCCTCACTCAGGAGTGGCCATACCGGAGCCTGCCCCGCGTGGTGGTCACCCACCGGCATTACCACTGGCCTTTGTTCCGGGACCGGAAAGCGGTACTGCTGCTCCGGGATCCGCGGGACGCCATGATTTCCCGGTATCATTACGAACAGAACAAACGGCCGGAGCAAAACCCGTTCAACGGGACATTGCTGGAGTTCATGCGGCATCCCCGCCTGGGGCTGGTCAGTTATTTCCGGCATTACCAAAGCTGGAAAGATCATGTGAGAACGGTGGTGAAATACGAAGAATTGAAACGCGATCCAGAGCGGGAACTCCAGAAAATTCTCGACGTTCTGGAAATCCACCCCGATCCAGCGGCCGTCCGGGAAAGTATCCAGCGGTCCAGCATCGAAAAAGTCCGCCTCATCGAGGACCGGATCGGCCACAAACGGCGGGAACAGTCGCACGTGGAGGATTTCAAATTCACACGCAACGGCCGGGCCGGCCAGTGGAAAGAGGTGTTCACCGAAGAGGAGTTGAAATTGTACGAAACCTGCCGGCGCCGGTACGCATTCCGTCTGTACGGCGGGGAGTGAGGGTGCGGGGAAGCGTGTTCGAGGCAGCGGGGGAAGGGAACAACACCCCTAGAAAAGCAGAGGCGGTTCGGCGGGATTCTGTTGTACGCGCATGAAATGATGTCCAATTCTGGCACGGCCGAGCAACCGGCAAGTGGAAGTTCATTACAGCCCATCAACTTGACTAACCAACCCGAATGAGTGTTCGTGTTACTCAACCTGTGCGGATTCCAACCATTTTATTATAAAAAAGAGTGATGAATCATGGATATGCATTGGCATGACATTCATAAAGCGGAGATTCCGTATGCACGGGAGAGCCGGATGTCCTTGCGGGATGTCTTGAATGTGTTGTTCCGGCATAAATGGAAAATCGCCGGATTTTTTACGGTTACGGTTCTGGCGGCGGCCCTGTATGTCGCATTGACTCCCTCGCTTTTCCAATCGGAAAGCAAGTTGCTGATCAAAGTGGGGCGCAACGCCGCGTTGGATCCGTCCGTGACGGGGCCGGTTTTTCCGATCGCCCAGCAACGGGTGAACGAAGTCAACTCGGAGATGGCGATTCTGAAAAGCCGGATTATCGCCGAGCGGGTCGTGGATGAGATCGGTCCCGCTTACTACGCGTCGGAAGAATCGGTTGGAAACGATTCGGTTTTAACCCGCCCGGTAGATGCCTTGCGCGCGGGGATGGCTGTCTTGAAGAACACCGTGAAAAACGGATTGGCCGTTGCCGGGCTGATTACGCCGATGTCCGCGCGGGAAAAAGCAGTCACGCGCATCCTGGAAAACTTGAACGTGGAGCCGATCGAAGACAGCAATATCCTCCGGGTTTCGTTGAAGGAAATCGATCCTGAAACCGCCCGGAGGGTGTTGGAGAAAACTCTCCAAGTGTACCAAGAACATCACATCGACGTGCATCGCTCGCAAGCGCCGCCGGGATTTTTTGAAGCCCAAACGGAACGGATGCTGAGGTCAATCACTCAAAAAGAGAGAGAATTGGAAGAGTACCGGCTCGAGCATGGCATCGGCTCGGTGGCGGAACAGAAAAACGAAGTGATCGCCCAGATCGGCAACCTGCAGCGGGAGTTGGACACGCTCGGCAGCCGGATGCGCGGCGCGCAAGCCCGGATCGAGGTGTTTAACCGGATTTTGCGTCAGAAACCCGTGGCACCGGTGGAATTAAACCGCACGGAGGGCAAAACCAATTACTATGCCGACACCCTGCGGGAAGAATTGATGAAACTGCAAATCCAGGAGAAGCAGCTAGCCAGCCGGTATTCGGACAATAACAAGGAACTGAAAGACGTGCGGGAACAGATCAAACTCCTGCAATCGCTGGTGAAGCAGGCGGACGCGACGCATACGGAAATCACCGTGGGAATCGACACGAATCAGAAAAACATTCAGCAATGGCTGGATTTGGAACAATCCGAGTTGGAAGCGATGAAAGACCAGGAGACATATTTGAAAGGGGTTCTGGCCGCGCGTCAGGAGGAATTGAAAACATGGACGCGGCATGAGTTTGTCCTCAAGCAGATGGAACGCGAGGTGGACGCGCTGAACACGGAATACAACGAGTTTCTCAACCAATACCAGCGGGCGAAGGCCAACGCGGCGTTGGATGAGGGCAAGGTGTCCAATGTCTCCATCGTGCAGCCGCCGACGCTGCCCTACGAAGCCGCCGCGCCTAAAAAATTGCTGATTCTTTTGATCTCGCTGGTGGCGGGCTGCCTCGGCGGCGTTACCCTGGCCATGGCGAAGCATTATTTCGACGATTCACTTCAGACCCACGAAGACATTCAGCAGCGGTTGGGATTGCCAGTCCTCTCCTCCCTGTCGTACAAGGCCGCGGGAGCGACCGCGGAAGAACGTCTGATGGTGATGTACCACAACTTGAACCTGATGTTCCCCAGCGAGAATGGGCGGATTGTGCAATTCATCAGCGCCAACCGAGGCGAAGGAACCACGACTCTGGTGAAGGAATTGGCGCGGATCGCTTCCGAGAAATTCCAAAACAAGGTCTTGTGGATCACCATGGATCCGGGACCGGCGGCGGGATCGTCCCGGAATGGCCAGAAGACCGCATCGTTGCCGCCCTTGGGCGATCTGTTGCGCAAGGAGATTCGTCCGTTAGGGGAAAACGGCGTCCATGTCAGCTCACTCCGGGTGCACACGGCTCTCAGCTTGATTGATTCCCGGAAGTTCGCGGAGATCTTGTCCTCGTTGCGGGCCGAGTACGACTTGATTCTCATTGATTCCCCGGCGGCGTCTATCTCGGCCTATGGATTGACTTTGGCCCGCAATTTTGACGGCGTGGTGCTGGTGGTGGAGGCGGAAAAGACCCGTTGGCAGGCGACCGCTCATCTGCGGGACACCATTGTGCATAAAGGCGGGAACATTCTGGGTGTGATTTTGAACAAGCAGCGGTTTCACATTCCTCCTTTGATTTACGAGCGGTTGTTGTAAACCGGCCATTGCCAACCCATCCCTCAAGCGGGACGGGATCTGAGGAGAACCGGCTGGATCTATGGACGGCCGGAAAGGGAAACGCATGCCAACCTTGCCGATCGAAGCGAGTCCGAATGCTGCCAGGATTCAGCCCTGGTGGGCCCGGCTGTGCCGGCCGTCCCTCAAGCAAGGGGCGATGGCCTTGACCAATCAGGGAATCTGCAGCGCGAACAATTTCTTGACCAGCATTCTCGTGGCACGGGCCTGCCCGGCCGAACAGTTCGCCATGTACATGCTGGGACAAACCGTTGTCAATTTCTTTAAGACGGCGCAGAACTCGCTGATCGCGACACCCTATACTTTTCAAAGCCAAAAGCTAAGCGGCGGGGCCTTGCGCCGGTATACGGGCAGCACGCTCGCGCATCTGGCGGCCCTTTCGGTTGTGGCCTGGCTGGCCTGCCTGGCGGGTGCGGCGGGCGCCCGGCTGTGGTACGGACCGGATTTCGCGGTGGTGTTTTTGGCCTTGTCTGTCGCTCTGGGTTTCATCTTGATGCGGGAACTGATCCGGCGGATCTGTTTCGCCACGTTTCGCCTTCACGACGCGACGTGGTTCGACGCGCTCATCTTGGTGTTGCAAGTGGGTGCGATGGCCGGATTGGCTTGGGCCGGCCGGCTTTCCGCCGTATGGGCCTATTTGGCCGTCACCCTGGCCTGCGGCGTGGTCAACGCGTGGTGGCTGCGCCAGAACCGGCCGTTGTTCGCGTTCGACGCTTCCCGGATTTGGCAAGATTGGAAGAACAACTGGATTCTCGGCAAATGGATTTACGCCAGCCTGATTATCACCATGATCGGCGGGGCGGTGTATCCTTGGCTTTTGCTGGTATTCCACGGTCCCCGGGCCACGGGGATGTGGGCGGCTTGTTTTGGGATGGTGAATTTGGGCAATCCGTTTCAATTGGGCATCCAGAATTATCTGGCTCCCAAGATCGCCAATGCCTCGGCCCGGCGCCCGGGGAGGCGGTTTCACCTTTATTTGATTAAAATCACGGCTGTTTATGTGGGGTTGATGCTGCCCTATTGTTTGGTGTTCCTGCTGTGGGGGGATCCGCTGGTAGCGCTGATGTATGGGGAATTGTACGCAGGCCAGGGAGCAGTCATCGCGCCCTTGGCGTTGAATGTTCTTTTCGCGTCCACCTCGTACACGTTTTCGACGGGATTGATCGCGATTGACCGGGCGGATTTGAATTTCTACTCCAACATCGCCTCGTTAGTCTTTTTATTTACCGGGGGCATCGGGTTGGCGTATCAATTCGGAGTCGCAGGGGCCGCCTACGGATTTTTGGGGGGAAATGTGCTGATTACGGTCATGCGCTACGGGGTGTTTTGGAAGCATGTAAAAGAAGGACAAGGCGCCGCGGGCGGCCGGGCGGAACCATGAAAGGCAGATCGGATCCCCGGGTGTTTCATTTTTTTTACAGTCTGCCGGTGATCGCGGCGGTTTCGCCGGTATTGGCCAAATTCCAGATCCTGGGCCTGAACGGGACGGGATATGTTTGGCCGGCGGTGTTCCTGGCCTCGGTGGGAATCCTGTTGTTCTTGAAAAAACGCATCTATTTCCCTATGGGGATCTGGGGGCCGTGGACGTGTTATATCGTATTCGTCCTCTTGTGGTCCGATTTCAATGCCCGTTACGCGTTCCAGAATGTCTTCCAGATCACCACGCCTTTCCTGGTGGGCATGGCGGCCTCGGCGGCGTTTTATCATGAATATTATTTAAAAAAATACTTGGAAGCGTACCGGTATGGATTCGCGGTGCTGGTGGTGTTGTTTGTTTTATTTGTCTTGATGCCGAAAATCACCCGGCATCCATTTTTCGGCATCTGGCAACCCACCGGCTCGCGGACATATGCCTTGGTGATCGTGATCACCATGGTGTTTTTGGTCTGCGATTTTCAGAACGCCTTGTGGAAACGGACCCTGTACTGGGGCGCGTGCGTCTTCATGGCTTTCTTGTCCGGCGGGCGGATGGCCACATTCTCGACCCTGGTGGTCTGGCTGTTGTTTCCTTTCACCCATGCAAACTGGTCCAAGGAGCTGATGCACAAGGTGGTGGCAGTGTGCGTGATCGGGGTTGTCGGCATTGGATTGTTTTACACTCCCCACTTCCAGGCCCGCTTTTTTAAATCGGGTCATGGGACCTTGTCTGATCTGCTGCAAGGGAAGTTTCAAAGCGCGGGTCGTTTCGATTTGCAAGACAAAAGCGAAGTGGAGCCCTTGTGGAACACGGCGATGCGGAAGGCCCGGCCTTACTGGATCGCCGGGGGAGGCTCCGGGTACTTGCAAGACCAAATGCAGAAACCGGTGAATGATTATCTCCGCGTATTGGCGGATTACGGATTGATCGGACTGACGTTTTTTCTGAGCGCCATGTTCCTGCAATTGATCGCGGCCTTCGTGCAGTACAACCGCGTGACGGAGCCTGTTTTGAAACAGGCCTTCGCCACGCTTCACGCGGGATTGTTGATCCTGTTGCTGGTTACGTTGACCGAGAACAGCCTGACCTATTGCTTGTATCTGTTGAATCCTATCTTTGCCCTTACCGGCGCGGCGTACGGTGTCTTGCGGCGGCGGGCCTTCCTTTCTCCCACGGAGGTTTTCAGCCATTAAGGTTTTGCAGGTTCATAACTATTACCGCATCCGAGGCGGCGAACGGATCGTCATGGAACAGACCGCGGCCTTGTTGCGGTCACACGGCCACGAGGTGGAATTGTTCACCCGGGACAGTCTTGACATTCCTCCGGGGTGGCGCGGTTCGTTGCGCGCGGCCGCCAGCGGTGTCTACAGCTTGGCCGGCCGGAAGGACATGCGGGAGCTGCTCCGGTCATTCCGGCCGGATTTGGTGCACGCGCATAACGTGCATCCGCTGATCTCGCCCGCAGCGTTATCCGCCTGCCGGGAAGAAGGGATTCCCGTGGTGATGACCTGCCACAATTTCCGCCTGGTCTGTCCCGCAGGGATTCTGTTCAGTCAAAACGAAAATTGTCACCGGTGCCTGGGCGGGCGCGAGTACTGGTGTGTTCTGCGAAACTGCAAGGGAAGCCGCGCCATCAGTTTCAGCTACGCGCTGCGCAATTGGGCGCACCGCCGGTTTCGAATGTTTCGCGGCAACGTAACCCACTACATCGCGCTGTCGCATTTCCAAAAAACCATCTTGGCCGGGGAAGGCTTCCCTGGGGAACGGATTTCCGTTCTCCCCAATATGATTTCCTTGCCGGAGCAGAATGGAGAACCGGAAAACCGGAAACCGTTCGCGTTGTTTGTGGGACGGCTGTCGGTTTCGAAAGGAATCCAGATCTTACTGGAAGCGTCGCGCCGGGTTCCTGAGATCCCGGTCCGGGTGGCGGCCGATACTTCCAACCTCGCGGAATTGAATCTTGAGATTCCGCCCCATGTCGATCTGCTAGGCCGGAAAGACAAGGCGGAGTTGGAGGCCTTGTATGCCCAGTCCCGGTTTGTGATCGTGCCCAGCCTGTGTTATGAAGCCTGTCCCATGGTCGTGTTGGAGGCCATGGCGCACGGCCGGCCGGTGGTGGCTTCCCGGACCGGCAGCATCCCCGAATTGGTGAGCGAGGGAGAGACGGGATTGTTGTTTGAAGCGGGAAACGCCGCCGATTGCGCGGAGAAAATGAAGAGGCTTTGGGATGATCCCGCCGCTTGCCGGATGTTTGGAATCCGCGCGCGGCAACGGGCGGAACGGAACCACAATCCCGAGCATTATTACCCGCGCTTGATGGCCATTTATGAAGCGGCGGTATTGCAGGCCCGTGAATCACAAATGGCCCATGCGGGCCGGCGTGGCGCGATTCAATCGATTGCGAGGTGATTTTTCATGAACGTCATGCGGATTGCCGCCAAAACCTGGTGGGATCTGAAACGGTTCGGTTTGACACCGGATAAAATCTGGCGTCGGGGGAATGCCGGTCTGCCCCGGATTTTTTGTGTCAGCGTCCCGAAATCCGGAACCCATCTGCTGGAGCGGGTGTTGTGCTTGCATCCGCCGCTGTACCGTAAGTTTATGTCCACCCTTTACAATTCGCATCTTGAAAAATATCAGGGGCTGCGCCCCCTTGTACGGAATCTTGATCCTGGGCAAATCGTGGTCAGCCATCTGCATTACACGGATAACCGGTTGGAGACCCTGGCCGAAGAGGGCGTCAAAATTTTATTCATGATCCGGGATCCGCGGGATGTGGTGGTTTCGGAATCGTTTTATATCCGCCGGAAAAAGAATCATTATCTTCATCCGCTCTTTGCGCGGGAGCCGGATTTGCGTCACGCCTTGATTTTGGGGATCCAGGGAGACGCGGCGGCGGGGTATCCCTCGTTCGGGGAACGTTTGGGTTACTTCGCCGGGTGGATGCGGGATCCGGTCTATGTGGTGCGCTTTGAAGACTTGATCGGCGAGGAAGGGGGAGGGGGCCAGGAAACGCAAGTTGAAGTGATCCGCGGATTGTTTGATTTTCTTGGAATCAATCTGAGTGAAACGGAAATCCAGGCCATCCGGGGGAATTTGTTTTCCGATGTCAGTCCCACGTTCCGGAAGGGAAAGATCGGCGAATGGCGGAAACATTTCGATGAGGAGATCCAAGCGCTGTTCAAGGAAACCGCCGGGGAGATGATGGTGCGCTACGGTTATGAGAAGAATCTGGATTGGTAGTAGGCGAATCCAACCGTCAGGACTTCCTTTTTCCTGCCGGTTATCTTATGGTGGAATTACGTGGGAAATAATTCGCGGAAAGAAGTTTGGGAGAATCATCATGCGGTATTTCATTTTTGGAATGTTAACCTGTCTGCTTCCCACCCTGGCAGCCGTGGCTGAAAACCCGAAGCCGGTCCCGGTGATTCTCGACACGGACATCGGTTCGGATATCGACGACACCTGGGCGTTGTCGCTTCTGCTGGCCTGCCCCGAATTGGATCTGAAGCTGGTGGTGACCGACAGCCACAACACCGTGGGCCGCGCCAAAATCGTGGCGAAGTTCTTAGAAAGCGTGGGACGGGCCGATATTCCCGTGGGCATCGGGATCCAATTCGATGACAATGCCGGTCCCCAGGCGCAGTGGGCTGCCGACTATGATTTGAAATCGTACCCCGGCGGAGTGCACAAGGATGGCGTGCAGGCCATGATCGATCGCATCCGGGACGCGGCCGGCCCGATGTACCTGATTGTGCTCGGTCCTTGCCCCAACATTCCGGAAATGCTTAAACGCGCGCCGGATGTAGTCAACAAGGTGAAGGTCTTCGCGATGAGCGGCAGCGTGCGTCTAGGGTACAACGGGCGGGCTACTCCCGATGCCGAGTACAACGTCCGGGATCACATCGCTGCTGCGCGGGCGCTGTATCAAGCCGAATGGGATTTGACCATCGCGCCTCTCGACACCGCCGGTCTCGTGTATCTGGCGGGGAACAAGTACCAGACGCTTAAACAAACCGCCAATCCGCTAATCCAAACCTTGCTCGAGAACTACCGTGTCTGGGCCAAGGAAGGCCGGCATTCCATCGATCCCGAAACACGCAGTTCGACCCTCTTCGATCCTGTCGCGGTGTATCTGGCCATTGATCAATCGTTGTGCGTCATGCAAGACCTCCGCCTCAAGGTGGATGACAAGGGCTACACCGTGGAGGATGCCTCCGCCCGGATCATCCATGCCGCCATGAGTTGGAAGGACAAGGAGAAATTCGAGGATTGGCTGGCGACGCGATTGATGAACGGCGTGGTGGTGAGGGAAGGGAATTAGGAACCCCAGCCACGAGAAATCAGGAACAAAGTTCGGAACATGAGGTGCCTAGGCATCCTGCCTGCCCGGATCTCCTTGGGATGTGGCATCAATTCACTTGCAAACCCCGCCAATACGCATTGCCCGGAACGTGATCCCGGACCAACACGTCTTGGTATAAACGCAGGACCACTTCCTGCCCGGCATATTCTTTGAGATCCACCCGGATCACCTCCCAGCGCCGCCGCTCCTTGAAACGTTGAAACTCTTCCTCGGTGGCGGGAAATTCCAGGGGAGTAATGCCCTTCCATTTCATTGGCTTGCCGCCGTCGATCAATTGGGTGATCACCCGGTCATTGTTCACGTACACTTCCAGCCGCCACGCCTTTCCGGGATCGGCCGCACATTCGAAGCGCAGGGAGGGATTCTCTCCCAGCTGAATACGACGCTTCAGCAGAACACTCCGGGATTCGTTTTGCGGGTACGTAGCCAGAACTTCGGCATCGAGGAAGGTTCCCCCCCGGACGCCCCGTTTTCCCCAGCCCGGTGCGCCATGGCCGGCCCGTTCCAAACTCCAGCCCGGTGACCACCAAGCCGCGAATTGACAAAGATCGAAGGTTTCCGGTTGCATTTCTTCGGCTTCTTCGTAAGGAATCACCAGCATGCCTTCGGCGTTGCGGCCACCCCGCGCCAGGAGGATTTTCTCCCCCAGCGCCACGGTTTGTTTCGCCAGATCCAGGATGGGCACGTTCAGGTTCCCAATTTTCAGTTGGCCCTTGGCCAAATGAGCGGTGATCCGGCCGTTCAGCGGTTCCACGAGTCGCGCGGGCAACGCTTTCATCCCCTGCATGGCCGCGAGGACCTCACCCGCCACGGCCGCGGCGCAGGCGGAATCCGCGTAATCCACCGCCAAGGCCTGGTTGACTGTTTTGAGGAAATCCCCCTCGCCGAACCACAGCGCCACCGCAATCAGTCCGGCGTTGGTCAAAGCGCTATCGGCCGCGGGATAATCCGGACTCCAACGGTTCATCATCGCTTCCACAGTTTGCGTGGCGCTTTTTCCCTCCTCCGCGAGCGCCATGACTTGATCCAGGCATTGCCGCATCGGGGTGGAGGGATGGAGCAAGCGGGCCGCCTTGCGAGTGACTTCCCGTGGCTCCTGCTCGAAAAACGCGATACTCACCAGGGCGGCCGCGAACACGCCGCCATCCGCCCCTTCCGCGTACGAGCGGATATGTGCCATTTTTCGTGTTACGCGGCCGGCCAGGTTCGGCATTCCAGGCATGAGCAAGCCGTATAGTCCACCATGATTCAGGCTTTCAGTAGTATGCCAATAGCGGTTATAGCGGGGATGGCCGGTATCCGGCGGCGCGATGCCTTTCTGGAATACGGCCCGCGCCACGCCCGCCGCGCCGCTCTGCGCCGCTTGATGTTCGGACCAGTGGCTGAGGAGTTGTTCCGGCGTCAGATCGAGTCCATATTTTTCAAAAGCTTGAAGTGTGAGTATCCACTTGTATAACTCGTCATCAAGCAATGCGCCTTGGTTTTGCGTCAGCGCTTCATTACCGGCCGGATCGTAAGTATATTTATCGATCCATCCCACCGATCCCGGCCGGGAATCGAACGGCCGCCCGAGTTGCGCGCCAATGATCCGCACGGTCCATACCGCTTGCGCGCGGTCCAAATAGTCTTCCAAGGGAAGCATCGCCGCCGACTGGGATTGGGGAACACCTTCCCGCATCAGGCTGCGCGGTTCCGCCGCGAAACACCAGACCACCGCCCAATTCATCATGATCCCGGCCAGGACGGCCAGGTTCCATAATTTCATTCTTTTCATCACTCTCTCCTTTTAGGCCCGTCTTCTCATTGAAACGGAATTCTACTTGAATCAGTAACTGAACGAGGGGTGGAAGGGGGAAAAATGGGTTCATCTCGGAAGTGCGTACTTTAATGAGGCATCATGAATTTCATTCACGCCGGGATCAGGGCGAACTCCCAAGACTCTCCCTACAAAACTACTATCCTCACCCTGACCCTCTCCCAAAGGGAGAAGGAATTTGAGGATGGACTTCATCGATCAGTACAATGAAATATGCCCCGGCGATTTGAGAAAAATTCCTATTTGCCGGATGAGGCAAAATATTGGTTTTTTCCCTTATGGAACCACCGGCCGGGAACTGCTCCGGCCGATGCGATGACCGCCGAATGCCCCAGAGGGTCCGTTTAGGGTTCTCCGGCTGCTGAACCAAAGAACCGCGGCCTTGATCTCTCTCCCCCCTTCGGCTGACGCTGTCCTTTTCAATTCGCTTGTGCTACCTTCAATTCAGTATTCCGGGTTATCAACTTTTGGGCGCGGAGAGTGTAGCATGACCAGCCGAGAACTTGTGCAAAGCGCGTTGAACCATCAACCGGCCGGCCGGGTTCCCGTGGAATTTGGAGCGACCGCCGTTACGGGGATCCATGTCAATGCCGTGGCCGCCCTGCGGGATTATTACGGATTGGAAAAGCGGCCGGTCAAAGTGCATGAGCCTTATCAAATGTTGGGCTGGCTTGATGAAGACCTCCAGGAGGTTCTGGGAGTGGACGTGGAGGGTCTTTACGGGCGGAACACGTTGTTTGGATTTCCCAACGAGGATTGGAAGCCGTGGCGGATGCCCAACGGCCTCGAGGTGCTGGTTTCCCGGCATTTCCAGACGACGCGGGATAGTGAAGGGAATATCTACCTGTATCCGCAGGGCGACACCTCCGCGCCGCCCAGCGGCAAGATGCCGTATGATGGATTCTTTTTCGATACCATCGTCCGCCAGGAACCGATCGATGAGGCACGGCTCGATCCCGCCGGCAATCTGGAAGAATTCGGCCCGGTATCGGACGCGGATCTCGCTCACTTCGCGGCCGAAGCACGGCGCCTGTCATCCAGCCGCCGCGCGGTGATCGCCAGTTTCGGGGGAACCGCGTTCGGGGACATCGCTCTGGTGCCCGCGCCGTTTCTGAAACATCCCAAGGGGATCCGGGATATTGCCGAGTGGTACATCTCAACCGTCACGCGGCAGGATTACATCCATCAGGTATTTGAGAAACAATGCGAATTCGCGCTGCAAAACCTGGCGAAAATTCATGCCGCGGTGGGAGACGTGGTGGACGCGGTATTCATCTGCGGAACCGATTTCGGTACGCAGAAATCCACATTCTGTTCCATTGATACCTTCCGTTCGCTGTATATGCCCTACTACAAACAAGTCAACGACTGGATTCACGCCAATACGCGGTGGAAGACTTTCAAGCATTCCTGCGGCGCGGTGGAATCTTTCATTGAAGGATTCATCGAGTCCGGATTCGATATTCTCAATCCAGTGCAATGCTCGGCGGCCGGCATGGATCCCCGTCATTTGAAGAAAACCTATGGAGACCGGATCGTTTTCTGGGGCGGAGGAGTGGATACGCAAAATACTTTGCCTTTTGGCACTCCTGGCGACGTGCGGGAAGAAGTCTTGCGCCGTTGTGAGATCTTTTCGGAAAACGGCGGCTTCATATTTAACACAGTGCATAACATTCAAGCCAACACGCCGGTGGAGAACATTGTGGCGATGATTGACGCGGTGCGGGAATTCAACGGGGAAGCCTGATTTCCTCCCGGCCCGCTAACCATTTCTTTTCCTTGGCCTTTTTCAGATCGAGCGATTCCAGGTAGTGAAGGATCCGCGGGGTGGCCTGGCCATCCCCATAGGGGCTTTTCGCGTTCCGGGCTTGTTGAAGGAACTCCGCGTCGCACAATGCCTGCCGCAGCGCTTGCGCGATGGCGTTCCGTTCGGGAGGGACATCGAGGACGTTATCTCCCCGCTCCCGCCCTTGCTGCCGGTCACCGATATTGACAACGGGAATTCCGAACACCGCCGAGTCGATCATCCCGGAACTGCTGTTGCCGGCCAAAACGGCCGCCCGGCGCAGGAGATTCGCGTAAACCGGCCGGGGAAGATGGAGAAATGTCCGTAGCCACGTTTCTTTTTCGTATTTCTGAATCACGCCGGCCATCTCCTGCCCCCCCGCGTCCGCGTTGGGGTAAAACAGCAGGGCCGGGAGTCCGCTTTCCCGCAAGGCTTCCAGTGTCTCGGTGATTTCCGCCGCGGCGGTTTCCGGGCAGGTGGAGACCGGGTGTTGAATCACCAGCGCATAGCGTTCCGGAAGCGGGAAACCTATCGCTTCCGATAAAGCCTCCTCGCTCATCCGGGGATAGCGCAACAGCGCGTCCAACCCCGGCGAACCGGTGCGAAATACAAAGCCGGGATGCTCACCTAAGTCCAGAATGCGTTGTTTGGCGCGTTCCGTGGCCGCAAAGTGGACATGGCTCAGTTTGGTGATCGCGTGGCGCATGTATTCGTCCAATCCGCCCCGCGTGATTTCCCCTCCGTGCAAGTGCGCCACCACCGCGTTGGTGAACAATCCCGCCACCGCGCCGGCGAAGGCCTCCACCCGGTCCCCCAGCACAAGCACGATATCCGGACGCAGCCGTTCCATCTCGCTGGTCAATCCGTAAATGCCAAGGCCAAGCCCTTTGCCCATCGAGGCCATGGTCCCCCCCCGCAGCAGCATCTCCACCCGCGCCGCGATGGGAACGCCATCGGCTTCGATCTCCCGCACGGTATAGCCATGCTCCGGCGCGAGGTGCATGCCCGTTACCAGGAGCTGCATCTCCAAGTGGGGCGAAGAGGCGGCCGCTTCGATCACCGGCTTCAGGATGCCATATTCGGCCCGGGTTCCTGTGACGATGGCCACGCGTCTCATGGTGTTTCTCCCATTAGGACAATTCCCCCGTTTCTTGCTTGAGCAGCCATTCCGCTTTTTGGAAATCGAGGTAATCGTTGATGTCCACCGAACTGGGCGCGTCCATTTCATACGCCGTCAGCGAATTCCAATCAAAAATCGCCGCGTCCGGCGGGAGGTTCTGGTAATACGCCCGGCGGGAGATATAAATCGCCCCGTTGATCCGGTAGATGGCGGGCAGATCTTGCCGGCGCAAAGGGCGTTTGTCCATCGCGTACAAAGGACGCAAGCGGTCCTGTTCATCTTTCGTGAACATAAAATAGGGATGAAACTCTTCCACGGAGGTCACCGAAATCAGCGACTCGGTTCCCGCCTGGAAATATTTCTCCAGCGCCTCGTCGATATGCCGCGCCGTGCGGAACGGGCAAGTCGGCTGTAAGAACACCACGTGATCCACCCGCGCGCCTTCTTCCTGTTCGAGATACTCCACGGCATGGATCAGCACCGACAGCGAAGTAGCCGTGTCTCCGGATAACTCCGGCGGACGGCGGAACGGAACGTCCGCCCCCCATTCCCGCGCCACCGCCATGATTTCCTCATCGTCCGTCGAGACGATCACCCGCTCGATTTGACTCCGCAACGCCGCGCGGATGGTATGCGCGATCAGGGGAATGCCACCCAGCCGGCGTACATTCTTGCGCGGCAATCCCTTGGACCCCCCCCGTGCCGGGATGAGGCCCACTGTGTGTGAAATCGGAGATTTGTTCAAGGGATGGTCCCCCTCCGTTCGGGTTCCTCTCTCATCCGGGAGATTATTTATGCTATCATAGTGATGGTACGATGTATGGCTGAAGTGGTCGGGTCGGGTTTCACTATCCCGCCGTTTCTTGTCCCGAGAAAATTACGGTCAAATCGCCGGCCTCTCTTCTCCTTTTCGTTATCCCCGGGGATAGGGCCGGGGGAGGGAAGCCGGGAAAGGGCGAAAGGTATCCGTTTTCTCCAATCGAGTACATGATGAAACAATGTACGTTCGGACTTGATGCATCAAAGCAGAATTTAAAATGAGTCATAATAATTCAAAAAGATAGCGGATCTATTCATGGATAATTTAGTCGAACTGATCATCATCCTTGCTTTTTTGATCCTGGGCGGCATGCAAGGTTTTTTTAAAAATCTGCGTGGACAGGACGAAGAGAGGGAAGGCCCGGGCGGCCAGGAGGAAATTCGGCCCGCGCCAACAACCCGGGAATCCACGACACCACTCTTCCCCACCCGCACCAAGGAGCCTCCCTCCCCGCCTCCTGTCCAGCCGGCGAGAAAAGCGCCTCAGTTTCCACCCCGGCGTTCACCCGTAGAATCCCCCCGGCCCGCCGCTTCCGGAACCTCCGCGCCACGGGAGGAATCCACGTTGATAAAAGTCCTGCGGGAACTGTTGGAAGTGGAAGAACCACCCATGCCTGTCGAGGAACCCCGTCCCCGCCGGCCCCGGAAACCGCAACCCGAAGCCCCCCGGCCGGCCCCTCCGGCCGCGCCGCCCCGGCCTTCCACGCCGCCCCGGATCGCGGCCCCGCCCGCGCCGAAGCCGGCCCCCCGCGTTTCACCGCTGGCCGCCATTCTCCGCCGGGTGGAAAAGGAACCTTTGCGAACCGCCGTGATTCTCTCAGAAATCCTTAAACCCCCACGCGGCGTTTCTCCTTACAAAGATCCCATGAGAAATCCCTTTTTAGGCCGATGATCCCTACCTTGCTCCTTGCCACCCGGAATCTGAAAAAACAGAAAGAACTGCAGGATTTGGCGGCCGGCTTGGATTGGCGGATTCTTACCCTGCGCGATTTTCCCGGTTGCCCCGAAATAATCGAGGACGGAAACACTTTTCTCCAAAACGCCACAAAAAAAGCCGTGGAAATCTCCCGCCATACCGGACAACTGACGCTCGCGGACGATTCCGGCCTTGAGGTTGAGGCCTTAGGCAACGCGCCCGGTGTGTATTCGGCCCGGTACGCCCGGGGCGAAGGTTCCACCGATGAGGAAAATCTCCGCCGGGTTCTCATGGAACTGGGGGATACCCCCGAGGTACGCCGCGCCGCCCGCTTTGTCTGTGCGGCCGTAATTGCCCGTGGCGGGGAAGTCTGTTTCTCCACCGTGCGTTCCGTCGAGGGACGAATCACTTCCGCACCCCGGGGAACCAACGGCTTTGGTTATGATCCGATTTTTTACTACCCCCCCTTCGGGCAAACCTTCGCCGAAATTGATACAGCCCGCAAACATTCCGTCAGCCATCGCGGCCAAGCCATGAAAGCCGTCATCGAATTTTTAACCGGGAACGGACAGCAGATTCTTGATTCGTGAGATTTCCGTTTTTCTCCGCGCTTTCGCGGGAAGGGATTTCCCGCGGAAGGAAGAATTCCAAAACCGTTTTGCCGTAGGAGCGCGTCCGGACATGCTCCAGAGACGTCCACTCCAAATTCAAGGATTCCTGGCGGGCCCGTTGCACGAAGACTACCGTTTCCGCGAGAAGCCAATGGGGGGATTGGTTCAGCAGCGCCAGTGTCTTGTCAGCCAATCCTTGCCCGTAGGGGGGAGTAATGCCGATGACGTCGAACGGTTTTTCCTGCTTGACCAGGCGTGGAATCCATTCCAGCACATCACCCCGGATCACGCGGTACGATTCGCCGGGGCAGATTTTCTGATGGTTCATCCGCGCCGCGTTCAAGGCTTTCGCGTCGGAGTCAATACTCAACACGCTGGCCGCTCCCCGGCTGAAAGCTTCCAAGGCAATGACTCCCGTTCCCGAAAATAAATCCAGCACCCGCGCGCCCTCCAAATACGGTTGCAGAATGTCAAATAAGGATTTCCGCACCCGGGACAGGATCGGCCGCGTGATGGTCCCCTCGGGCGCGGTCACCGCCCGGTTTTTGTACTTGCCCGCGATGATTCGCATGATTGGTTGTGTTTTCCGGTCATGAATAGGATGGAACACGGGAAGAGAATCCGATCAATCCCTTCCCCGAAAATGTCATTATACCTTCGGGTCGAACACTTGAGTATTGTGGGGAAGTCCGAGAGAGCGGAAATCCGTTTCAATAATCTTCCCCCTGCGGCAGACGTGGATTTTGGAGATCCATAGGTTTGTGGGACAGACCGAGTGTCATTCCCACAATCGATGTTTTCTCAAAGGTAAGCCCAGTATGTCAATCACAAATCATTGTAATATAAAATGATTGTAGTATAAAATGATTTATGCTTGTGCAGGTATGCAACTCGAATTACCGGATTCGGTGTATCCGGAGGATAATCGATGAAAGTTCAGCATATTCCCTGCGGTTCTCCGGCCAATGAAAGCGAGCGGAAGGCCATCCTCTTTTTGATGAACAAACTCCAGGCAGAACCGGGAGACGGAGAGTGGATTTTATTCACCAATTGGCTCTTTTCCGTTACCAACCGGGTCCAATCCGATGAAATCGATATTCTGCTGATCGGGCCGCCCGGGGTCCGAGTCATCGAAGTCAAGCATTGGGACGACAAATGGGCCCGGGATCATCAGGAACAAGTCACCCATGAAGTGGAGAAACTGACCAATAAAGTCAAAAAAATCGCCACCACAGTGCGTAACCATGAACCGGCAGTAGGCTTTGTGGAAGGATGTATCTTGCTGACGCGGGAGACTTCCGCTCTGAAAAATCTTCGAAGCCAGCCCATCCGGGGGATCCCCTTTCTCGGATTGACGGATTGGAAAACCTTGCTCGAGGTGAAAAATCAACATTGGACCGCGGTGCAGGTCAAAAATCTGTGCCGCATGCTCGAGCCCCGGTCCGCGGTCGCTTTGGAAGGGGATCTGCGGCGTTTCGGCGGATTGGTGAATCTGGAACTGATAACCCCGCCGGATGAACGGTTCCACCGCATCTACAAGGGACGTCATTCCGTCCGCCAGGACAAAGTGATCCTACATTTGTACGATTTATCCGCCCATCCCGATAAAAACGCTGAGCAACTGGCGCGCCGGGAGTTCGAGGCCTTGCAGCGCGCGCAACGGTTCCGCTGGGCGCCCCGAATCCTGGATTCATTTTATGACGCGCCGGGATACCCAGGGGAGATGTATTCATTTACGGTAGTGGATCCCTCCGCGCCGGCTCTACGGGACCGTCTAAACGACCCGGAGTGGAATACCCGGGACCGTCTGGCGTTTGCCCTTGAGTCACTGCGGGCGCTGAAAGAAATGCATCACCCGGGCGAGGAGTCGACGCCCATCATCCATCGGGAATCTGACTCCCGCCACGATCCGGATTCGTCATGATGGAATCCCTATTTTCACGGGATTTCATTGGGCGCGGATTCCCACGGAAACCAGCATTGCCCCCGCGCAAATGATCCCGAATGAGTGGGAGCAGGCCGCCGCTCCGGAAATCCGCCAAGCCGGGCTGGGCGCCGCGTCCGAGCGGTCTGATCTGTATTCTCTCTGCTATTCACTGCGGCTTCTCCTCGAAAACCACAAGGATGATGACCTGGCCCGGCAAGCGTGCCAGTTGCTGGAAGGAGGTCTGAAAGAGCAGCCAGAAGAACGGGAAACGCCCGATCAAATCATGGAGGGAATCGGCGTGCTTCTGGGGCAGTCGCTTCACAAGCCTACACTTCCTCCAGCCCGGTTTTGGACGGAGGATCAGACCGTGCACTTCCACGGCCGCGAGTACCGGATCGTGAGTTATCTGGGTGGCGGCGGCATCGGGACGACTTTCAAGGTCATCGAATTCGACCGGACCACCCAAGAGGATTTGGGAACCTATGTGGGGAAGGTGGTGCATTCGCGGGATCATGGCGGCCGGGTGCTCAATGCGTACAACCGGGCGCGGCATTGCCTGGGGCGCAGTCCCGGCCTGTCGGCGATTTACGAAGTCGCGACGGAGTGGAAGGACAATGATTTCGTGGCGCTGATGACCTGGATCGAGGGCGCTCCGCTGTCGGATTTCATCGGCGTGTTCCCCTTGCTCGCGGAGGAATTGGGGGAGAAATCTCCTGAAGTGCTGGCCGTGCGTTGGATCCGGAACCTGTGCGCCGCGCTCCATGATTTGCATAAACACGGATTGATCCATGGAGATGTCAGCCCCCGGAACATTATCGTATCGGGCCAGGACGTAGTGCTGACCGATTATGATTTTGTCACCAAAATCGGGGAACCGCGCTGGGGATCCGGAACCGAGCTCTACTGCGCGCCACTTTTGGCGGGGGACACACCAGCCCAAGCCGCGGATGATCTTTATGCCTTGGCGGCGTCGTTTTTCCACGTGCTGACCGAAAAAGAACCTTTTCTGTGGGAAGGCCGGCGGGACAAGGCCCGGGGGCTTCATTGGGATGAACACGATCTGGAAAACTACCCTAAATTAAGTACCTTTTTACACCGGGCGGCGGATCCGGACCCCTCCCGCCGCTTCGCTTCGGTGGAAGAAGCGCTGACTTTTCTCAAGGACTACACTCAGGAAGAACTGCCTGTTGAGATCTGTGTCCCGGAGGTGATTGCGCCTCGCGAAGTGCAAGAGGGGCGCGTTGAGTGGTTGTATTCCTTGTTGCAATCGTATCCGGGATCCCAGTGGGGCAACCAGGAAACGCGGGGGCTGGATACACCGTTTGCCGCGCAAACGTATGTCGAAACCCGCCTGGAGGAAACCTTGTTGCGGGAAATCCGGACGCGCCAGATCCGTCTGGTTATCCTCTGTGGTAATGCCGGCGACGGGAAAACCGCGCTGCTGCAACACCTGGCGCAGCAGTTGGGATTCGGAAGCCATCAATCCGCTGAACGGATCATCGAACTCCGGCTGGAAGACGGCCCGCTGGTGCGGATCAACCTGGATGGTTCGGCCGCCTGGCAGGGCCGGTCCTCCGATGAATTGCTGAATGAATTCCTGGGGCCGTTTCAGAGCGGCGATCCCGCCGAGGACATCGTTCACCTGCTGGCGATTAACGACGGGCGGTTGTTGGAGTGGATCGACTCCGTGGGGCCCACGGCGCTGACGAACAAACTCACTTCTTTCCTCCTGGACGATCCGGATCCGGACCCGTCCCGTGCTTTTCATGTCCGCTTTATCAACCTGAATGACCGCTCCCTGGTGGGCGGGCTGAATCCCGGCCGCACGAAGATCGAAACCACGTTTTTGGACCGCTTGGTGGACCGGCTGTACGGTGGAGAACAGGCGGAAGCGATCTGGAAACCCTGTTTGAATTGCGCCGCGCGGGACCGCTGCCGGGTATTCCAGGCGCAGACCGTCTTCGGCCCCGATTCGCTGCCAATGAAAGAATCCGAGGCCACCCGCCGGCGGGCGCGGGAACGGCTATTCGAGGCCCTGCAGGCGGTGCATCTACGGGGCGAAGTGCACATCACCACGCGGGAACTGCGCGCCGCCTTGGTCTATATCCTTTTCGGTATTCATGCTTGCGAAGAGTATCATAACGAATCCGCATCGCAGGTGCTTCCTTATCCTTACTGGGATCAGGTTTTCGCAGCGGAAGCGGCTGCGCGGCAGGGCGAGGTTTTGCGCGAGCTGATCCGTTTCGATCCTGCGTTCGAGGCGCATCCTCAGATCGACCGCTACCTGATCAGCCAGCCCTCGCCGGATGATCGCCGGACCGCTCCCCGGTATCCTCATCTCTCCCTGGCGTCCGCGCGCCGACGGGCGTATTTCGAATGGACGGAAGCGCATCTCGAGGAAATCGCGTGGGACCAGGCCGCCTTGGGCTTGGCGCGGGGGCGGCATCTGGATGCGTTCCGCCGGATCCCCCTCGAGCAGGCCGGCATGGGTCACGAAGGCCGGAAACGGTTGTGCGAAAAATTGTGCGCGGGCATATCCCGTTTGGAGAACCTGCCGCCCCAGGCCTACAAGCGGGAAGGCAAGGTCCCGCTGCGGATCACGCCACGCACGCCCACGGAAACCGCGTTCTGGGTGGAGAAGCCCTTGGAGCGGTTCCGCTTGGAGGCGGACCTGCCCGTGAACGCGGAAGGATTCGACATCCTCCACCGGCAGGCGTATCTGATTTACGAATATCAGGATGGCCAGAGGGAACGGTTGCGGCTGGGGGCGGAGTTGTTCTACCTGCTGATGGAAATCGCGGAGGGATATCAACTGGTCGATGTCTCCACGGATGACACCTTCGCCCATCTCTCTATCTTCGTGCAGCGGTTGGCGCGGGAGGATGAGCGGTCGTTGATGGCTTACAACCCGATGAACGAGGAGACCATTTACAACCTCGCCGCGCGCATCGAACAAGGCCCGAACGACCCGGTGCAAAATTTGGTGCTGATACCGGTGGAATAGGGAGGAACGGCATGTCTCGACGCATAGTGGAAGATGTACTTGGAAGAGATATGACCCGAGAATTATGGACGGGGAATTATAATCCGGTTATTCCTCTTTCCATTCAGGATTTCGATCTGGCTGGAGTATTACCTGCTGTATTTTACATGTTTCGTTGGGGCTATCGGCGAGGGCAGGGTAATTTCCTGAAAGTATTCGGAGCGGAACAAGGGACCGCTCAGCAGCGGCGCCGGTCGGCAACCATTGATCGGGTAGCGGAGCATATTTCCAAAGCATCCACTCTCCAAGGATTCCAGGGTGATGTAGAACAGGCGATTCTAGGAGATCTATTGCTCTGCTACTGCCTGGAAAATAAAAACCATGAGATGGGACGCGATCAACAAATCCAGCGGGTCGCGCCGGCTCACTACATGGCCAGCTGGGTAGATCTACCTGATAGATTAGGTGACTTACGGTATATTCCCGAGATGCTTATCGCTTTACTCGCAGACCAGGATTCTACGGATTACGTGAGGCAAACGGCAGACCGTACCTGGTTCGCGGTAGGAAAAGATTTTAGGGATAATGCTTTGCTACGCGCCTTTCATAAGGGTATTGAAATAAAAGGCATACCAAGTGACAGAAAATCCGATTACTTTGTGGAAGATTGCCCGGTTGGGATTGATCAGCTGGTGATGATCCGATTGGCGCAACAACTGCATGAATCTCCTGATAAACTTCGTGGGAGAGAAAAAAGTGATATTTCAAACCAACGTCCTATCGCGGAAAAAGCATCCCGTTATTTTTCCGAGGATATCCGGCGCTTTATCCGGGCTTACGCGCAATTGATTCCCCGGCAATCTCTGGTTCCCATGTTGGAATCCAGCATGGCCATCGGATTGACCACCATCCTGACCAGCGTCGTGGAAATACTTCACGAATGGGTCAATACCGGGGAAATTCGCAAAAAGTGCGATCAAAAACCATCCGCAATATTTACTGACTGCTCAAATGGCGTCGATTCTAAACTCCGCGCCCTGGCGGAGCAATCCATGGATGACTTTATGCGGAAGATGGAACGGTTACCAGTCATCCTTATGGCTTTACGTATATTGGATTACTGCGCACGACATGATCCCACGATCAGAAAACTGAATATCAAGACCATTCCTTATGCCACGGAGTGGATCAATTTGCTTGGGGAGGTCATGCATAAAAGACGACAAGAGTCTGAACCTATCTTTTATAATCTTGAACAGAAAGCAAATGCTTTAGCGGAAAGATTGCATGAAGAAAATCTTGAAGTCTCGGTAATATTGGAAAACTCCCGAGGTTATCCCAATCCGGTATGGCGGTTAGCTGAAGCACTGTCTATGTTGATGGGAAGAAGAAATCTTTGGTCTAATTACCTTTTTTGTTTTGAATCACTACTTCATATCAACCGGTCAAATGGCTTAGCTTCAAAACGCCGCACTAAACAGACTGATCCGGTGACGGGCGCCAAGTCACGCGACGTCCGTTCCTTGGTCTTCACCGATACCGTGTTGGATTACCTGGTGCATCTTCATTTGTTGCGCAGTAGCAACCATGGGGGAACACGGGCGCTGTCCTTCAAGGATTTTCTCCACATCTTGCAGGAACGGTATGGATTTTACGTGGACGTTGCTCCACCGGGCATGCAAACATCGAACGACATGCTGCAGCGCAACCGGGCGGTGTTGGAACGGCGTCTGCGCGACCTGGGCCTGCTGGCCGGCGTCAACGACGCGCAAGCGAT
>ERZ795060.707-NODE-707-length-44097-cov-20.876300_pt1 | contig 44097 bp, 40 predicted proteins | sample MGYA00375144_ERZ795060 | MGnify/ENA primary metagenome ERZ795060 (study PRJEB30189, sample SAMN05720157) | activated sludge metagenome | isolation source: anaerobic digester from wastewater treatment plant | place: Japan | collected 2015-05-15 ... | reverse complement strand
TATAGTATATGACAGCACCAATACCTACATTTCTAATAACGATTTAACATCGTGGATGATATATGCTCCTTATCCTACAGATACAAACGTTATTGGATACCATGAAAATTTTTATTGCAAAGAAACTACATCTTCATTATCCACCATACATGATGACATGACTGGTTGGACAAGTACTCCTCTGGGTTTATTTTCTATAGAAGGTATATTCAGTGGCTATGATGGAGAAGTATACGTATTTGATACTTACTCTGCTTATTCTTTTTATAGATTTAATGGTACTGATGCTGAACTGATGCAATCTTTTCAAAGTACTCCTCCAACGTCTGGAACATATCTGGGTGGTTTTAGAACTAAAAATTATTTTTATGTATGGTATAACGGTGGAAATGATTCTATCTTTAGAACTAATGGTAGTGTAGATATAAATTATAATGACACTACTGCATGGAGCAATGTCGTTGATGTTGCAATTACTGATGATGATAAAATGTATGCTATAATATTCGTTAGCGGAACATATAATCTGTTACATATAAAAGGGCCAATGGACTTTACCACGGTATTGTTCCTGGGAACTACAGGAACATTTAAGATAGATTGTCTTGACAGCAAACACATTATAGTTGCTGCTTATGGAAATACTGATGGTTACAATGGACTTTTTATCTATAATGTTGAAAGCAAAAAGATTGAAAAATTCATAACTGCTGAGGATGCTATTGCACTTTATGTTCACAGATGAAATAAACAATAGTTATAATTATTTTTTTACATGAAACGTTTTGATATTATACTACTCAATTTTTTAATTTAAAAAAAATGGACATAATATACCATGGTGTATAGTAGTATTATCTAACGATAAACTTTCAATGAAAGGTAAAATGGTTTAAAACATAATGCATGTATTTTTAATACAGTACAGGTATTCTGTGGTACAACCAAGAGTGTATGATAATTTCAAAGAGATTATTACTGGTTATTTATGATACAATTGCGTAGTTTTGTTATATTATCTGGCTTGCTTATATCTCTACCATTTATTTCATGCTCAACCATACAGTTAGCTCAACAAAAAACACAGCTATATTCCACTACGTCAGATACACTCACATTGCCCAAAAGCAAAGAACGCATTGATAAAACTCCAACGTACGAACTTTTTTTTGAGCTTCTTGATAACACCCGTTGTCTTGATATTTCTGTTATTGCACAGGACAGAAACGGCAAACGATTTCGCTGTGCATTTATACTGGAAGCATTAGTTGATACATCGTTATATCCTGTAAAACCACTTAAGCCAATATATACTGAATTTGCCAGAAATTTTGATATAAACTGGCGCTTCCAAAGCAATATTTTCATATGCAGTGATGAAAATGATCCATTGAAAAGACTTACTAAAGGGAACTATCGCCTGAAAATATCAGCATTCTCAAATAATTATTATACATTCACTATCGATATAAAATCATCGGTGCCTGTAGAATTCAGAAAATAAAATTTGTTATGTTAACTCAGATAGGTACTATATGCCAAAGCATTATGATGACATTGAATCTGAAGACCTGTATGAAATGGCATTACAATGGGCTTCACAGGGATTTTACGATAAAGCTATTGAGCTTGTAAAGCAATCAATAGAACTCAATCCAAATTTTATTGGTGCATATATTGATTTAGCGCATTATTACGCAAAAAAACACAGGTATAACGATGCATTCCATGTATTAAAAAAAGCCTCAAAGATTGATATGTGCTTTCACCGTTTAAATTACCTTATGGCAAAATATGCATACAAAAATGGCGATTATATTGCAGCATCAAAATATATTGATCGGGCAATAGAACTTTCGGCTGAAAAATTGTATATTAAAGCAAAAGCCGTTATTGGTAAAAAAAGTGTTAAAAAACTTACAAAAAAAAAAACAGTAATAATTCATAAAATTATTTCTTATTGTAAAATAATGAATTATATATTCTATGTATTCAGCAATATATATATTTTCTTGTAGAACTAAATTCATGTTTTAAAATGTTTATTTTATAACACAAATTTTACTTGCACTTTTAACTATATAACCTTTTACTATATATATTGTAAAATAACTATTTCAGGAGGTTATATGAAAAAGATATTACTTGTGTTACTGGTATTTTTTACAGCTTCCAGTGTTTTTGCTGCTGGCATAGGCATCAAAGGTGGATACTCAAAGATGTATGATGACTATGCAGATGCATTTGATGACACATGGAATATTGGTATTGTTTTTGATCTTGGTACATTTTTATTTAATAATCTGCAGTTCAGGCCGGGTATTGATTACCTGTCACTGGAAAATGAAGATGCCAATTTTGAATATGCTGATGTGTATGGCATTCATCTAGACTGGTACTGGTTCTTTATGGGCAAAAAACAATTTTCACCATTCTTAGGGTTTGGTCCAGCGTTGAACTACTACAGTTTTGATGATGACAGAACCAATAATGATGATTCAGACGCAGGTATTGAAGGATTTGCAGGTGTTGATTTTGATTTAAGTGGTCCATGGAAACTTATGCTTGAATTGCGGTATTTATGGCATGACATTGCTGACAGAGACACAACTATTGTCAAACTAAATGTTGGTTTGTTATACTATTTTTAATTATTAAAAAAAAGAGGCGGTTATCTACCGCCTCTTTTAATTTTACTCCAACCGTTTTTTATCAAAATCAGAACGTTTAAATAACGATAGTACTGTAATCCCTTTTTCTTCTATTGCTTCACGTCCACCTTCTTCGCGGTCAATAATAACTGCTGCGGCAATGACGCTGAGCCCTGATTCAGTCAACCGTTCAATTGCAGTGATGGTGGAACCACCGGTGGTGATTACATCATCAATGGCAATGACGTTTTTTACATTAGCCGTATTGCCTTCTATCCACTTTTGAGTGCCATGTTTCTTTGGTTCTTTCCTGACAATTAGTGGATACAAAACCTTGCCCTGAGCAAACGCATGCATAGCCGTTGACAATGAAATGGGATCGGCACCTAATGTTAACCCACCAATTGCATCAGCTGGTAAATCCTTTATTAATTCAAACATGCACCTGCCTACTAAAATACAACCTTCAGGATCAAGTGTTGTTGCCTTGCAGTCAAAGTAATAAGGACTTTGTTTGCCACTAACCAGTGTAAATGGCGGATTGTCCCTGTACATAAATGACTTCTGGTATAAAATTTCAAATAATCTTTGGTTATCGTTCATTCACCTTTCTCCTTCTTGTACTTTTTTGGCCACAGTCTGGTAAGCCGTTCTTTTATATTCTTTTCATTCCCTTCTTCAGAAGGTGCGTAAAAAATCAAATCTTTTATTTCTTTGGGAAGATATTCTTCATCAACAAAATGTCCTGGATAATCGTGAGGATATTTATAGCCTTTTGCATATCCCAGCTGCTTCATGAGTTGTGTGGGAGCATTACGCAGGTAGAGCGGAATTTCATGTACATCACTTGACGCAATTTCTTTGGCATTAACCAGTGCCATGTAACTTGCATTACTTTTAGGACACGATGCTAAAAATGTTGCCATGTGGGCAAGTATAATTTCACACTCAGGCAAGCCAACATTTTTCACAGCCAGCATCCCACTTGTTGCAACAGTAAGCGCCAGTGGATACGCATTCCCTACATCCTCAGAAGCAAATATTACCATACGCCGTGCAATAAACTCAGGGTCTTCCCCTGCAACAAGCATGCGTGCCAGGTAATACACCGCAGCGTTGGGGTCAGAGCCACGTAATGATTTTATAAACGCCGAAATAGTATCGTAATGCTTATCGCCAGCCCTGTCATATGCAATGCTCTGTTCCTTGTAGGCTTCAAAAACTGTATCCTTATCAATTGTGCCCTGCCCTTTCAGAAATGCCGCAGCCTCAAGTATATTCAGTGCACGTCGGGCATCACCCATTGCAAGCTGTACCAGTGCATCCAGTGCAGCTTCATCAAGCGTTATATTTTTGTGCGATAGTTCCTGGTCATTGGCTATTGCTGCAGTAACTATCGCCCGCAAATCATCCTCCTGCAATGGATACAGCCGCAATACGCGGGTTCGTGACAATAATGGCGCTATGATGCTGAAAGACGGATTTTCCGTTGTTGCCCCAATCAGAACAATGTCACCATTTTCTACTGCACCAAGAACGGCATCCTGTTGAGCCTTGTTAAAGCGATGAATTTCATCAATAAAAAGGAGTGTTTGAACACCTGCAGTTCTATTGGCCTTCCCCTTATCAATAACCTTACGTACGTCAGCTACCCCGGCCGAGATAGCGCTTATAAAATATGAATCCATATTACAGGCACTGGCAATGAGATGAGCCAGAGTGGTTTTGCCGGTTCCAGGATCGCCCCACAGGATAAGCGACAGAGCTTTCTTTTGTTCAAAGATAGAATACAGTAACTTCCCTTTTGAAAGCAAATGCTTTTGCCCCACAAACTCTTCAATAGTTTTGGGGCGCATCCGCTCTGCTAAGGGAATGTATGTGTTTTTATCAAATAAGTTCATTATCCATAACTTACATACTGCGCCTGTACATACCACCAACGCTATACAGGGCACCGGTTAACTGGCCTAATGAACAATATTTTGCAACATCCATTAATGTTTCAAACACATTTTCATGTTGTTTCACAGCAGTTTTTAATTTTTCTAAAGCTACTGTTGATTCCTGTTTCCATACAGCATGAAATGCTTCCAGTGAAGCAAGCTGAGTATCTTTTTCTTCAGGAGTTGCCCGTACCACTTCATCAGGAATTTGAATAGGACTTCCGTTTTTAGAAAGGAATGTATTAACGCCAATGATAGGCAACTCTCCTGACATTTTTTTATTTTCATAGTACAGGGATTCTTCCTGTATTTTGTTACGCTGATACATTGTTTCCATAGCACCCAGTACGCCACCACGAGCACTTATATTGTCAAATTCAGCAATAACAGCTTCTTCAACTAAATTGGTCAATTCTTCAATGATAAAAGAACCCTGCAGTGGATTTTGATTTTTTGCAAGTCCATATTCATGATTAATAATCATCTGTATTGCTAGTGCTCTTCGTACTGATTCTTCAGTGGGTGTGGTAATGGCTTCATCATACGAATTAGTATGCAGTGAGTTGCAGTTATCGTATATTGCATACAGGGCCTGCAATGTGGTGCGGATATCGTTAAATTCAATCTCCTGTGAATGCAGGGATCGGCCAGAAGTCTGTATATGGTATTTCAGCAATTGCGAGCGCTCATTAGCACCGTATTTATATTTCATGGCTTTTGCCCATATCCTGCGAGCAACTCTTCCAATAACGGAATATTCAGGATCAAGCCCATTTGAAAAGAAAAACGATAAATTGGGAGCAAAATCATCAATGTGTAAACCACGTGCTAAATAGTACTCCACATACGTAAAACCATTTGCCAGTGTAAATGCTAATTGCGTTATTGGATTTGCACCTGCTTCGGCAATATGATATCCAGAAATAGAAACTGAATAAAAATTATTGATCTTATGTTTAACAAAATATTCCTGCATATCACCCATAAGTTTTAAAGCAAAGTCAACTGAAAATATACAGGTATTCTGTGCCTGTTCCTCTTTCAGTATGTCAGCCTGTACAGTGCCACGCACGGTCCTGAGTGTATGATTCTTAATGTTGTGGTATACTTCAGCTGGTACAACCATATCACCGGGAATACCCAGAAGCAGTAGCCCCAATCCATTGTGTCCATCAGGCAATTGTGCTGCTCTATATACTGGTGGTGTAGCATTACGCTTTTGATATAATTCCTGTATTTTTCTTTTTACTTCATCTGTTAAGCCATTTTGCTGAATATATAATTCACATTCCTGATCTATTGCGGCATTAAAAAAATATGCAGCCATAATTGGTGCAGGCCCATTAATGGTCATACTTACCGATGTATTGGGATCAGTCAGCTTAAATCCTGAATATAAACGTTTTACATCATCGACCGTTGAAATCGATACACCTGAATTGCCAATTTTGCCATAGATATCAGGACGCTTATCAGGATTACAACCATATAATGTAACTGAATCAAATGCAGTTGAAAGCCGCACCGCCGGCATAGTATACGAAAGATAATGGAATCGCTTATTGGTACGTTCGGCAATACCTTCACCTGCAAACATTCGGGTTGGGTTTTCATCTTCACGCTTGAAAGGATACACACCTGCAGTGTACGGAAATTCACCCGGCACATTTTCCTGCATACTCCATTCAATAATATCGCCCCAGTTTTTAAATTTTGGCATACACACTTTTGGAATTTTTGTGTGCGATAGTGACTGTGTAAAAGCCTTTACCTTAATTTCTCTACCGCGAACTTTGTATGTATAATATTCACCCTGATAATTTTTCTTTTTATCTTCCCATTGCTGCAAAATCTTTTTACTTTCTTCATCTAATGACGAATATGCTTCGTTATACTTTTGATGTAAATCTTTCAAAATTTTTGCATCACCACCATGCTGTTCATAATATTCAATACTGTTTTTTAAACTGAAACAATATTGTGCTTTTAGTGATTCTTCCTGCACTTTATTATTGTATTTTCGTATTGTTTCAGCAATTTCAGAAAGATACCGGCTACGTTCGGGTGGAACTATATACAGAATGTCTTTTTTTTGTTTATCTGCAGTATATACTGCAAATTGTGTTTTACTTTTTGCGTTTATTGTATGTATTAAATGATTGAACAATACATTGACTCCATCATCATTAAATTGACTTGCGATAGTTCCAAACACCGGCATTTCATCAGGTGAAATATCAAAGGCTTCTTTGTTACGCTGTACCTGTTTTTTTACATCACGCAATGCATCCAGCGCTCCCAGTTTATCAAATTTATTAATGACCACAATATCGGCATAATCAAGCATATCAATTTTTTCCAGTTGTGTTGCTGCACCATACTCGGGTGTCATAACATACATGGATATATCGCTGTATTCCAGCACATCGGTCTGTGCCTGTCCAATACCTGATGTTTCAAGTAGAATCAAATCATACCCTGCCAGTTTCATAATGTGTAGTGCATCGCTAATAGTGTTTGAAACCGAAGTCTTTGAGCCACGTGTTGCAAGTGAGCGCATATATACATTGGGGTGATAGATAGCATTCATTCGGATTCTATCGCCTAAAAGTGCACCACCTGTTTTTTGCCGGGTTGGATCAACCGAAAGTATGGCTATTGTTTTATCAGGATTGGACTGTTGAAATCGTAGGACCAGTTCATCAATAAGTGATGATTTCCCGCTGCCACCAGTTCCGGTAATCCCCACAACAAGCGTGCTATCATCAGCAGTTAATTGTTGCACGGTAGCAATATCATCTTTTACAAGCTCCTTAAAATTTTCACAGGCAGAGATTGCGGTTGCTATCGCCCGTATATTCTTTTTTTTAATTCCTTCTATATCAAAATTATTAATATTACCAACAGGATAATCACTTTTGGAAAGCAGGTCATTAATCATTCCCTGTAGCCCCATTGCCCTGCCATCATCAGGGGAATAGATTTTGCAAATACCGTATGCTTCAAGCTCTTTAATTTCATGAGGCAAAATTGTGCCCCCACCACCTGCAAAGATTTTAATTGAGGCTGCATTGTGTTCTTTGAGTAAATCATACATATACTGTAAAAACTCAACGTGTCCACCCTGGTATGAGGTAACCGCAATTGCCTGAACATCCTCTTCCAGTGCGCTTTTTACAATTTCCCACACTGATCGGTTATGACCAAGGTGAATGACTTCGGCACCTGTTCCAATCATGATGCGCCGGAAAATATTAATGGAAGCATCATGCCCATCAAATAGCGATGCAGCGGTTACAATCCGCACATGATTTTTGAGCTTATATTTTTGCATAAATTCAGGATGTGTCATACAACGGCAACCCCCATATCACTTTTTGTGCATTATTATAATATATATTACAATATTACAATAATAATTTCTATAGGGAAAGGATTTTGTGAAAATATTTAAAATTAAAGCCAGTGAAGGTTCTATTTCAGAGTATGATTATGAAAACAGGATACTGGAAACACTCAGACAATTGGGGATTAAAGCTGAAGAATGACATTATGTATGAACTTTAAATTTATTGCTGATCATGTAATATAAAACCTTCATTTAACATACAATTTCGAATATCAGCATTTTTCATAAGGGAATACCTTCCCTTATAGCATAATAGGTTAAGTATGCTATATTATTTTCTCTGGTTTTTTTTATATTATATGATTGTATAATCAAATCTGAAGAAATATCTAATTTTACTAATCGCCTTCGTATTAACATTGTGATTTCTTTTTTACGTGGAAAGTCAATTTCATCATCAACTATTATAAGAAAATCCCAGTCACTATCAGGTTTTTCTCTATCTTTAGCACGGCTTCCAAATAAATAAACTTCAAGTACGGTATAACCAAATTTTTGCAATTCTTCAACTATTATAGATTTAGCTGCTTTTAAAATTTCTTCTTTCGTCATCATTATTACCATGTTACAAATTTTTGTATTACACTACATAGCTCTTATCAATTTAATATATAATAACTTAACACTTGTCAACCAATTTTATTTAGAGCCCTTTGAGTATCAATTATAAACAAAAAATCCGGCAATTGCCGGATTTTTTACTGGCTTCACGTATGTAGTTTAGCATTACTCGTCCTGTGAAGATCCACCTCTGCCAGATGGTTTTGCAACAAAACGGCGTTGTTTTGTCTGCGTTTCAAATCTTCTGATCTTTTTCAAACGGCGTCTTTCGGCTTCTTCCTTTTTGCGCTTCTTTTCTTCGCTTGGCTTTTCATAGTATCGGCGCCTTTTTAGCTCCTTAAAGATACCTTCAAAAGCCATGCGTTTTTTCAGATTTTTAAACGCACGCTCCAAATCACCGTCTGTTACCTCAACTTCTAAAGGTACTGGCATTTTGTAATCACATCCCTTCTAATTATTATTAATGATTTTTTTAAGACTTTAACAATATTAATATAGCAATATAATTGTCAAGATAAAAAATATATTTCATTATATGCTGGCGTAAACAATGAGATTGTTGACGCTTGCGCTTGCAATGACGTGCCCTCATTGTCATTGCGAGGCACGCAGTGCCGAAGCAATCTTTTCTGTACCATATTCCGGGATTGCTTCGCTTGCGCTCGCAATGACTTAATAAATACATCCATATATACAGGAGCTTTATAAACTCTAAATAATCTAAATAATACTTTACAACGTTACTATACTATCAATCATATTAATTAAAATTTTATTATAAACATTGCTATATGTCAAAAAAAATCATTTACACAATACTTTCCTTGCTCATAACCATTTGCTTACATTGTAGTAAGCAGGTGTTACAATCACCACCTCCAGAACAGTCACAAATCCCTGATATACAGTCCACAAATATTATACTGGAATGCCTGCAGAAATCAAATAATGGCTATCCCTTTGTTGAACTATCGCTGATTATAGAAAATACTGGCCGTTATTTTGTAGCAACAGTATATGGTCAGATTTATCAGATATACAGTAAGCCACCTGTATTTGCCCCACCTTATGCAACATGTGGTGTTTCTATAAAAAATAATAATACAATTCATTATTTTTTTGTATATGCTAATGCAACAACAGATATCATTGCAGTACAATCACTGGTTGAAAAAGTATCAGATAATTATATTAACACTATGGATTATCAAACAATTATAAAGATTCCAGTACAATTACATAATCGTATTCAATCAACTGTTACTGTAAAATAATATTCCATGTGCTCGTATGTCACCAACACAAAAAATGATTGCCCTTACAATGTTTTGTGGTACTATGCAGTTTAATTTCATGATGGATGTCATTCTATGGTCATAGGTCTTGATATAGGCGGCACAAATATTAAAGGCGTTATTGTCGATAGCACCGGCGTTATACGTGCACAAACGTCGGTTCCCACAGGAAAAGCTATATTGGAAACTGAACAATATATTATACAGTGCATTACCATTTTACAGGAACTATCGCACACAAATAACAATGAAATTGAGGCGATAGGCATTGGCTCAGCAGGCGCTATTGATAAACACAAAGGTATTGTAATCACAAGTCCCAATATTCCATGGTGGAAAAATTATCCTGTGGTGCAACAAATACAGAAATTATCAGGATGTAAAACTTTTCTTGAGAATGATGCAAACTGCGCTGTGTTTGGCGAACTGTGGCTTGGCAATGGCAAACATTTTAAAAACTGGATAATGCTTACGCTGGGTACGGGCATTGGAGGTGGTGCGGTTATTGACGGCGTGCCCTACACTGGCCGGGCTGGCAGTGCAATGGAATTTGGCCATACAACTATTGATTATAATGGGCTGCTGTGTAAATGCGGAAGAAAAGGCTGCCTTGAATGCTATGGTTCAGCAACTGCGGTTGTCAATTTTACAAAAAGTCATATAAGCATGTATCCTGATTCAACAATTACAAAACGCATGACACAGGAGTCATTAACAGCACAATTGGTGTTTGAAGAAGCACAAAAAGGGGATGCTCTGGCATTGTATATTTTTAATTTAATTGGACAATACCTTGGAATTGGTATTGCAAATTTAGTGAATATATTCAATCCTGAGGCAGTGATACTTGGTGGAGGATTATCAGGCGCACATGAATTTTTTATGCCACACATTATTCAAGGTGTACAAACGCTGGCCTTACCAGGCATGAAGGAAGATATTCACTATTGTGTAACGTCATACGGTAATTACACAGCAGCAATAGGCGCAGCAAAATATGCGCTGGATAATCTTTTAGAATAATACATATTTTAGAGGTGAACATTATGTTTTTTACCAACCAGTTACTTTTCAGTGAACAAACGTTAAACCAGATACATCTATATGCTGGGAAATGGCTTGATTTTATTATGGTGGCTTTTACTCAGTTAGGCAATGAGATGTTTTATATTCTTGTGATACCATTTTTATTCTGGTGTGTCAATAAACGCATTGCAACCATTGTTGGTATTGCATTTTTACTATCTGCCGCAATTAACGATATTGCAAAATTTTTATTTATCAATCCAAGGCCGGATGCTGCAAACCTTGCTCCACAAATAGCAGAATTAAACCGTATGTATTGTCCCGTTAATAGCCCTGGATTCCCCAGTGGTCATGCTCAAAGCGCAGTAGTGTTCTGGGGAACATTGGCCTATGTTGTTAAGCATCGATTATTTACCATATTTTCATTATTTTTGATTATTGCGATTTCATATTCACGACTGTATTTAGGTGTACATTTTTTAGGCGATGTTGCTGGTGGTATAATCTTAGGCACTGTTATTTTTCTATGTGTTATTGCCCTGATACCACACTATGACAGGTTATGGAATACAGGGATAATTCCTGCAGTTGTCTTTTTTGTCATACTACCTTTTGTTATCGCAATTGTTTTAACAGGAAATGAAATTGCCAAATCATTGGGTGTACTATCAGGTTTTGCAATTGGCTTTATACTCAACAATGATAAATCCGAAGAGATTACTTTTTCAATTGTACCTGCACTTGTTAAATTTGTCATTGGGATTACCATTATTCTTGGTATCAAAGAAGGTCTTAAAATAGTGTTTCCATCATCTAATGTATTTGACTTTATACGGTACTGGTTTATGGGGTTATGGGTATCGTATGGCGCACCTGCACTATTTATGAAAATTCCGTACCTTTCTAAAAAATCGGAATAATGCGCTGATTAATTATATCTCACAGCATCAACAGTAAAGTTAACATATAGTTAATTTACATAAAAATTCATAGTAATATTGTTGACTTTTTTTAAGCGGTTCTTTTGTAATACAAATCTAAAAATTATTTACCGGTAACTATCGCCAAAATAATAATTTTTTTGGGCGATAGTTCATAGTAAATAAAGATTTGTAATTAGTCAGGTGATGTATATGAAAAAGCAGCTTCAGGACCTCTATAAACAAACAATATCCGCAATTGACAAAGCCACAACGATAGATGAACTGGAACAGTTGCGAGTCAAAGTCCTGGGACGCAAAGGCGATTTGACTCAGATTTTGCGCTCCCTTGGCACATTGCCACAGGAAGAACGTGTTGAGATTGGCAAACTATCCAACGAACTGAAAGAAAAAATTGAATCTGCTCTGGAAAATCGCAAAACCGTTTTAACCGAACAACAAATAAACAAGATTATCATGGAAGACTGGCTGGATGTTACGCTTACCATGCCAGGCACATTAAAACATTATGACAGAGGTCATCTGCATCCTATTTCGCAAATACAGTATGAAATTGAGGACATATTTACCTCTATGGGTTTTGAAATTCTTGATGGTCCTGAAGTAGAAACTGATTACTATAACTTTGAAGCACTCAACATTCCGCCGTATCACCCTGCCCGCGATATGCAGGATACATTCTGGACTGAAGATGGCAATCTGCTCAGAACACATACATCAGCAATTCAGATACGAGGTATGGAACGGCTTAAACCGCCATTTAGAGTCATTGGTCCTGGCAGGGTTTTCCGCTATGAAAGTATTGACGCCTCACATGAAAATACATTTTATCAGGTTGAAGGAATGATGGTGGATAAGGATATCTCTGTAGCGCACCTTATCTATTTTATGAAAACATTACTTAAAGAAATCTTCCAGAAAGAAACCACCATACGCCTGCGCCCAGGATATTTCCCCTTTGTTGAACCTGGATTTGAGCTTGATATTCACTGCCTTATATGTGGTGGCAAAGGTTGCAGTGTGTGTAAATATTCCGGATGGGTTGAACTGTTGCCATGTGGGTTGGTTCATCCAAATGTACTCAGGTATGGCAATATTGACCCTGATAAGTGGTCAGGATTTGCATTTGGGCTGGGTTTAAACAGGCTTGTCATGATGCGCTATGGCATTAATGATATTCGCCATTTCTTAAGCGGCGATATTCGTTTCCTCTATCAATTTTAAGTCTTGTGTGGAGTTAGCATTATGTGGATTTCATTAAATATTATTCAGGATATGGTTGATATTAAAGACATTCCAGTGGCTGATATAGCCAACCGGCTTACCATGTCAACCGCTGAGATTGATTCTATTGAATATTCCCATGAACTTCTTAAAAATATTTATACTGCAAAGATTCTTGAAGTTGCCAAACATCCCAATGCTGATAAACTTACTGTATGTAAAGTGGATACCGGCAAGGGTGTGTTACAGGTAGTATGTGGTGCACCAAATCACAAAGCTGGTGATATTGTAGCACTTGCACCGGTGGGCACCAAATTTACTGAAACATTTTCCGTTACAAAAGCAAAACTCAGAGGTGTTGAATCCGAAGGAATGCTGTGTTCGGAACGTGAACTGGGAATATCCGATGATCACTCGGGTATTATGGTATTTCCACAAAATACTCCCATTGGCGTTACCTTAGCACAACTGTACCCTAACCTTATAGATGTTCGTTTAGATATAGACAATAAATCAATTACCCACAGGCCAGATTTATGGAGCCATACAGGTTTTGCCCGTGAGATTGCTGCGTTATTTAATAAGCCATTTAAATATCCGGTAAACTATGATCTGGCAAAGGATTTTAAATCTAAAGAAACACTAAAAGTTACTATTAAAAATCCTGAAGGTGCACCCCGTTATTGCGGATTGATGGTAAATAACATAACCATAAAGGAATCACCTGACTGGCTTAAAGCACGGGTTGAAGCAATTGGTATGCGCCCCATTAACAACATTGTGGATATCACTAATTATGTTATGGCTGAATTGGGCGAACCAATGCACGCCTTTGACCGTTCAAAGCTGCGTGGCAATGAAATCATCGTGCGATTTGCTGAAAATGGTGAACATTTAACTACACTGGATGGACAGGAGCATGTATTAACTTCTGAGGATGTTGTAATAGCCGATAGTGGCGGTGCTATCGCCCTAGCTGGTGTTATGGGTGGTGGCAACAGTGAAATAGAAGACAACACAACTTCAATTGTACTTGAAGCTGCAAATTTTAATCCTGTTTATATACGCCGTACTGCAAACAGATACAATCTTCGTACTGAAGCAGCTATACGTTTTGAAAAATCACTGGATCCAGAACTATGCCCTGCTGCAATTATACGATGCTATGAACTGATAAAGATGCTTTGTCCTGAAGCTGAAGCAGTAACACCAATTATTGATGCCTATCCTGTACCTGCAAAACCGGTCAGTATTTCAACCACAACCGATTTTATCCGAAGAAAATTAGGCCATTCAATTGATGACAACACTATAGTATCAATTCTTACATCATTAGATTTTAAGGTAACTAAAAATAATAATAATTTAATTATCGATGTCCCAAGTTATCGTGCAACAAAAGACATTTCAATTCCTGATGATATAGTTGAAGAAATTGGCAGGATATACGGATATGATAATATTCCTGAACAACCACCGTTTGTGCCCTGTGCGCCACCCTCACGCAACATTAAACGTACGTTTGAAAGAGAAATTAAGTCAATTCTGGTTAATGATTTCCATATGACTGAAGTTAGCAATTATTCATTCGTTGGCGAAGCATTACTCAATAAACTACAATTAAACGAAAACAAAGAATTGCAATTGAAAAATCCGTTATCAAAAGAACAGGACCGTTTGCGAAGAAGCCTTATTCCTAATGTAATTGTAAATATAACAACAAACCAGCGCTTCTTTGATGATTTCAGAATATTTGAATTGGGCAGGATTTACCTTAAAGAAGATAGACTATCAAAAGATTTAGCTAAGGAAAATACCAGGGTTACTGGTGTTATATATTCAAAAAAAACTGCATATCCTGTTTTTTATGATGCCAAAGCCTGTTGCATAGGGGTTTTTGATAAAACATTTCGGAACAACTATATTTTGAAGCCAAAAAGTGATAATCTGCCACCATATGCACATCCAGTACGTTCACTGGAACTTTTAATACATAACAAACCTGTTGCACTGGTATGTGAACTTCATCCTAAAATAGCTAATGAATTTGAAATTAAAGGACAGGTTGCACTTTTTGACATTGATGTTGATCTGCTGTTATCTTTGCCACAGCAGGATATAGTGTTTAACGAACTACCAAAATTTCCTGATGTTCCTTTTGATATTTCTGTACTGACTGATGAAAAAGAATATGCCGCTACTCTGGTGGATATGCTATATAAAGCTGACAAAGAACATATTGCTGATATTGAAGTTATCTCCGTATATAATCAACCACCAATACCACAGGGCAAAAAATCAGTTTCGTTAAGAATAACATTCAGGGCCAAAGACCATACGTTATCACCTGAAGAAATTGACAATCTTCAGAAGAAGGTGATTGCATTTGTAGAAAAACATGGATATAAGTTGAGATAATGTATTAAAATACACACTGCCCCACTACGGATGGGTCAGTCATAATACTATAGATTTTCATAATTTAGGCTTGTATGGATGTGGTATAAAAATCTTATACACATACGATAAGCCATTCTGCACCACATCTTCTATTTCACATTTTAAAACTATATCATTCCCATTATTATCGTAAACAATCACGTCAATATAATCATGAATGTTTAATGTTTTGCTTGATTTTACAGGGTAAAATTTCCCTATTCGCATAATCATTATTCATTTATAAATTCTCTTTCCCATGGGTAATGGGCTCTGTTCTGTTTCAATGCTGTTTCTTCTTTTTTAAACATTGTAAATTCATCCCATAAATCCTGAGTAAAATATTTTGGCTTAATAAATAACTCAACCTCTCCTTTTTGCAATTCATAGTTGCTATCAACATGCTGAAATAAATGGTTCCAGGATACAACTTTAAACCGTAATGGCAAAATTATATTTTGAGTTATTTCATTGGTTTTATGCTTAACGGAAAAGTTATTGGGATTATAATTTTCAGGGCTTTCATAGATAACTTTCATAATCTTATTTTTCTTATCAATAATAAGACCTATAACTTCAATATCATGTTTACCAAACATAATTTTTGCAGCTTTAATCCACCGGTATAAATGTTTCGACTTAGCCATGGCACAAAACCTTTAGTATTATTGACTTCACGTTCCCAGAAATAATGATACGCAATATAGGTATTTCCTTTATCATCCACACTGGCCCGGTAATATACAGCGTATGGAAACTCATATTCAGAATTTGAAATAATATATGGACAATATTTATCTGCTAATATATCATTTTTAATTGGTGTAAAACCAGGTATATCAGTTTCATTTACACGTACGGTTTTATTTGCAACATACGTTACAAATCCAATAAGTATTACAAGCAAAATAACAATAACTGATATTATAATTTTTTTCATGATATACTCCCTCTATCTTATAATAAATATTACCTGGCATTACGTAAAGCTGTCAGCGTGTCTTTCAATTGTTTTAACTCTTCACCATATTTTGCCCAGTTACCCTGTCGCTGATATTCTTCAGCCTGGATAAAATGCATATATGCCTTATTGATGAGATCTTTCAACCCATATTCTGATGAATAATCAAAACTTATTCCACCACCTTCGGTAAATAGTCGTGAAAGTGCCATTGAAAGATTTTCTTCCATGACAATTTTATCTCGATATGAAACAATAACTCTTTTTAACTCCGGCATTTCGCTTGTTTCAGCTTTAAGATATAATGGTTCAATAAAAAGGATTGAATCCTTAACAGGCAGTACCAGCATATTGCCACGAATTACCCGTGAACCACGTTGACTCCACAATGTTAGCTGTTTAGAAATTTCTGCATCCTGATTTATTCGTGCTTCAATCTGCATAGGCCCAAAGTTAAGTTTGTCCTTTGGGAGTGTGTACAGTAGTAGTTGGCCATAATAAGGCATATCACAACGGGCAACCATAAATGCAATCATATTGTCTTTCTTGGCAGGTGTAAACGGCAATATTAAAAGAAATTCTGTTGCTTTTTCTCCTGGTAAAGCAGTTACCAGATAGTAACTATGCATATATTCTTTTTCATTTTCATATATTTGCAATGGAATTTCCCACAGGTCCTCATTATTATAAAAAACATTTATATTTGTCATGTGATATCGCAACAGTTGCTGTGCTTGAAGATTGAATAAACCTTCAGGATAACGCAGGTGTACCTGCAATTCTGAAGGCATTTTATCAATGGGAAGAAATAAATTTTTAAAAATTTTGGAATATGCATTAATCACAGGATCATCTGGATCAGAGATATAATATGTAATGCTACCGTTATATGCATCAATGACAATTTTTACTGAATTACGTATGTAATTTATTGATTCACCATATTCCAGTTGTACTGGTGTTGAATACGGAAATGCATTTGAAGATGTGTATCCATCAATAATCCAGTATATTTTACCTCCTGCAACTACAACGTATGGGTCAGAATCATAATATAAGAATGGAGTGATGGCATTTATCATCTCTTTAATATTTCTACGAAAATGTATTCTGCTGGTATTGGTTATTACATTAGAAATTAAGATATTAAAGTCACCAAAAGCTATTGCATACATAGCCCGTTTAATAACAGAATCAAGCATATCACCGCCTGTTCCATTATATATTGTATATTTATTTTCATCACCATACGGATAGTCAAATTCACCAGGAGTTACCCTTGTATTAGTAATAATATACGAATTATTATGTTCACCATAATATATTTGTGGCAATTCGACGGGTATCTGGATCTTATATTTTGGTGGGATATCATACAGTACGAGTTCAGGAAGGCCTTCAGGTGTAATTCTGTCTACTCTGCTTGCAACAATACCATAACCGTGAGTAAAAATCAAATGATTGTTTAACCATGAATTTTTTGAAACAGTTAATTTACTGTTATCTAATTCCCTTGCGGAAATATTAAGTGCAACTTTCTGATTGTTTACAGTATACCGTACTATATCAACATCAATAAAATCATAATAAGGTTTTAACCCCTGTAATTGCTTATATGTTTGTTTTAATGGGCGCCAGTCCCAGAGACGAATGTTATTGACCACGTCCTTGTTTTTTTCTAAATCCCGTAGTGTCAACGTTGGCGCATTTTCAAATGGCATCTCTTTGATTGCATTGAGCCCAAAAGCTAACCGTGTGAATTCAATATTATATTTAATATATGGTGATTCTTTTTCTAATTCATTTGGATCAACAATAAAACGTTGCTGCAACGCAGGAAAGATGGTTCCAAATATAAAATAAACTGGCAGTAAGGTTATTAAAGTAATAACTGGCAATTTAAAGCTGCGGGTAATTATATTGGCAAAAAGCAAAATTGCAGCAATTACTGATATAACAATGCAAATGTCATAGGCAAGCAACTTTGCATGAACATCGGTATACCCTGCACCAAAAAACTTTGCCCTGTTATTAAACAATAAATCATATGATAGCAATCGGTAGCCGGCTGCTATCAGTAATACTATTATCCCCATAAGCGTAGAAAGATGTGCCCGTGCAAAACGGGAAAACTCCAGTTTCCCATCCTGTGAAAAAATGCCATTATTTAATATATGAAAGAAAAACGAGAATATAGTTATAATTGATAGTGAAACAAGTAACCACCGAAACATGAATTTATAGAACGGAAGAGTAAATATATAAAATCCAATGTCTTTATTAAATAGCGGATCGTTTGGGAAGCCACTAAAAGAAACTGCATTTTTATACATTAAATATTCTTTCCAGTAAGCCGAAGCCCATAAACCCATGAAAAAACCTAAAACTATTACACCCGCAGCTAACAACACAAACAACAGGTTGCGGGTGGTACCAAATCCTGGAATACGTATTCTATCCAGTATGTTTTTTGTAAATATTCTTCCTTTGCCACCCAGAATCCTTATTAGAACAAAATTAAGTATGAATAATCCTACGAATAAACCCCAGAATAATGTCTGCACATTAAACTTTGAAAAGAAGAGAATCCAGAATATATCCAGATGGTTATATATTGAAAACCAGCGATAATCAATATAAAAGTTACCCACTGAATATACCAGTATATAGATAACCATAAAAACAATCAGTGCTATTAAGAACTTTTTATTCATGGATTACCCCATTATTGTTTTATCATTAATTCCTTTTCATCTGAGCAGCGCGTTCTTTTAATATTGCATTGAGTTTAGCTTCATCTTCCGGGAATGTCCATATCATTACCAGTAATAATAATCCACACACAAGCCAGAAAAGATTTGCAACATTAAATGCCATAATCCTTCCAAACCAAACAATCAGTGCACTGATGATAACCGGTCCAAATCCTTTACCAAGATCATCAGTGAGATTGTAAAGTGAGAATATTGAACCACGCGTTTCAGGAGTATTAACATTGAGTAATATTGCTCTTACATTAGGCCCGGTAATAGTTACTGTGAATCCAGTTACAAATCCAAAAATAAGTGGCCAGGTTGGATCAGGTTCGGGAACTATTATTTGTGGATTATAATTAAGCAACAATGCCATTGGTATTATTCCTATAAGCGTTGATGTGCCACAAAGCATTGGCAAATATTTTGGTTTAATATTATACAGTTTGTTCCCAATAAGTCCACCAACAAATGCACCAATTATTGCAGCAGCACCAACCGTCATAACAATGAGTGTAGCCATCTGAACTGAATATCCTTTATCCTGTGAATAAAAATCATTTAAAAATATAAAGAATACACCCCATGGAACAGTGCCCGGTATCCCCTGTAAAAAGACAAGGATATTGGTTTTAATCTTAAATAAATTTTTATATTCTTTCCAGTTGATACGGCCAGTATATGCAATACCTTCTTCAATCAATTCCTTAAGACTTTCTTCTGTTTTTCCACGTTGTGGTTCTTTTACAAACAGCAAGAAAATAATTGCCAGTAAAAAATTGGGTATTGCAACCAGTATAAATGGTAACCGCCATCCATAGACAGGGCCAATGAACCCTGCCATGAGCTGCCCCACTGCAATTCCTAAACCCTGTGCAAGCCCAATCCATGCTGCAGCAGCCGCCCTGTTTTTATGTGAAAAATAATCCCCAATCAGTGAAAATGTTAATGGAAGTGCTCCGCCAATTCCAATTCCCGTTAATGCTCTGAGCCAGAATAACTGATTATAATTCTGTGCAAAACCAGTAAGCAGACACGGAATTTCACCAACAAGAATAACAAATAAAAATAGATTCCGACGTGATATTTTATCAGTCAGATAACCAATGGCAAGAGTCACAAGCCCGCCCAGCACCCAGAATACAAACGATATTCGTCCGCCTAACATAACATCTCGCTGAACATCATTAAAACCAAAATCATGGGCAATCTGTGTCAGATTGGGTGCCATCAGATTCTGATCAGCAAATAAAAATAAATTCATCAATGCAATCAGGAGTATTGCAAATATTTCATGTTTAGCAAATTTTTGTTCAGCCATACTTATTCCCCCACGATGTATATACTTTTGAAATACGAAAGTGCATTGTAAATACCATTAATCCATAATAAATTCAAGGATTTTTTGTTAAATTATGTATCAACAACCTTTCTGCATTCAGGAGAAGGCACCAGTAAAATACCGTTTTCAGCATCGCCAAATGAATAACAATTTTTACGCGAACAATAATATACCGTATATGCGCACACTAATGCATCAAGATAATCTTCATACTTTTTTAATTGTTTCCCTTTAGCCTGTGCGATAGTTCCCGTAAATAAATCACTACACTTAATTACAGCTGCTAAATAATTATATAATTTTTCAATATTCTCTCTGCGCATAGTAACACCGTATTTAGATTTATACTGTAAAAGTTTCATGTTGTTAAAACATGTCATAATTGTTGCATGAGGATATACTTCAAAAATATTGTTGTTATTAAAACTGAAACCAAGAGCATGCAATTCTTTGTATAACACTTCAGGAAAAAAGTATGGATACCGTTTTTTATTCACTGCATGCAGTCCAAGCCCAAATCGCGAAAATACTCTTAAAAATTCAATTTCATGCCTGCGATGTCCTGTTGCGTTTTTTATAATCAAAGGTGCATCAATACCTATAATAGCGTCATTAAAAGGAACTATCGCCGAAATTATTTTTTTAATATCATTTGTATAACAAGTATCTATAACCTGCAATGCATCATCACACATTACTACTGCTGTATAATTTTTACCACTCCATGAGGGGTCTATGCCAATATAATACATACTATAATCCTGATAAAAAGATAAGACGCACTAGGTGTGCGCCTTATCAAACGTTTTTATAAATGCTTTATATTTTATCCAGCCTGCTCTTTCTGCATCTTTTCAAGTTCCATCTTCCTGAGTTCTTTACGCAATATCTTCCCAACATTACTCTTTGGCAAACTGTCGATAAATTCTACCATCTTTGGAACTTTGTATGCAGCTAATTTTGTTTTGCAATAGTCTATAACTTCCTGCTCGGTCATGGTTTCACCAGGCTTCAATACTACAAACGCTTTAACGGTTTCACCACGATATTTATCAGGCACTCCTATTGCACATGCTTCCATAATTTTTGGATGTTCAAAGAGCACTTCATCTATATCACGTGGATAGATGTTATACCCACCTGCAATAATCATATCCTTCTTCCGATCAACAATATAGAAATAGCCATTTTCATCCATTTTACCAATATCACCTGTATATAACCATCCATCGCGAAGTGTCTTTGCTGTTTCATCAGGCATCTTGTAATAACCACTCATAACCTGAGGTCCACTGATACATACTTCACCTTCTTGCCCCAATGGCATTTCTTTTGTACCTTCTTCCAGATCAACAATCTTTAGCTCTGTATCAGGAACTGGCAATCCAATTGAACCCTGTATTGTTTTTCCACCATACGGATTTATTGTTGCAACAGGCGAAGTTTCAGACAATCCATAACCCTCACAAATTTGAGCACCTGTTTTTGCTTCAAACTCTTTAATAACATCAACAGGCAATGGCGCTGCACCTGAAAAACATCCCTTAATACTTGATATATCTGTGTCTTTGATTTTTGGATGATTCAACAATCCTACATACATAGTGGGAACAGCCGGGAAGAAATTCACTTTATGTTTTACTATAGCTTCAAGGATGGCACCAGGTTCTGGTCGTGGTATCAACACCTGTGTCCAACCCTGCCAGAGGCAAAGGTTCATTACCGTGGTTAATCCAAATGAATGGAAATACGGTAAAATTCCCAGGCTTGTTAACTCACCGCGCTTAAATCCCGGAAACCATGCACTTATTTGTTGTAAATTGCATGATAAATTTTTATGCGTAAGCATTACACCTTTACTTACACCAGTTGTTCCACCGGTATACTGTAAATTGGCCAGATCATTGAATTTTGCCATTGTACCCGGATCTTTATCAGGGTATTTCTTTAATAAATCGGTCCATTCATGTACATCCTGAGTTGGTGGGATATCTTTATGTTTATCTTTTGCCACGATTGGCAAAAGTTGTTTTTTGGGAAATCCTAAATGGTCACGGATATGAGCAATGATAATTTTTTTAACCGGTGTTTTTGGGCGTAATGCAATCATGCGTGGACCTAACAAATCCAGTGTTATTAAAACAGTTGATTCTGAATTATTTAGCTTATATTCCAGTTCATGATCAGTATATAAAGGATTATTCATTACCACAACAGCACCAATTTTCCATGCAGCATACGATCCAATGACTATCTGTGGCATATTTGGCATTAACATTGCAACCTTATCCCCCGGCTTTACCCCCATATCAAGTAATGCATTTGCAATTTTGTTAACCATTGACTGCATTTTCTTAAAACTGATCTTAGCATCAAGAAAGATCAGCGCATCCTTATTGGGATATTCTTTTGCTGACCTTTCAAATCCGTGCACAACGGTTATCTCATCATATTTGATTGAATGAGGTACACCTGGTGCATAGGATTTTAACCAGACTTTTTCCATTGCAAACCTCCTGCGATTTTTTTAATTTTAAAAAAACAGAAACGATAGATCATTGAAGTGAATTTGTATTTTATGACTTTATTCAAACAATATATGATAACAATGTCAACTATTTATTTATATATAACATATTTATAATTTTATTGAATAATGATAACATGATATACTTTTATATTTATAATTATTTTTATATTCATTATATTTTTTAATATAGTATATATATAAATACATATTTCAATAACGAATATATTTCTACTCAAAAGAATAAGGTTTTATTATTTACAGTTTAGTTAATATTTGTATTTTTTACTATGCTTAAAATACTATCTATTTAAAAAGAATTTATAATTAGAACATATAATTATATACTTTTCGCCATGTTCATTGATATGTCCTTCAAAAGCAAAATATAATTTTAAAGAATTTTTTTTGTTTTAAAAATATTTCTTTAATTTAAAAAATATTCATTGCAAATTAAATTATGTATACATCATTATCAATATTTGTATTCAGAGGTTTATTATGAAAAACAAAAAAGTTTTTTCACGAACTATTGATATTACCTGTTATGAAGATGAACAGGATTCTGTTATCATAGAAGGGGAGATCAAGGATACCCGTTTATGCCATTATTATCTCGTTACTGGTGAAAGAAAAGAACCAGGCATTCTCCATAATATGAAGATTACTATGAAGGTTAGTGGAAATTCATTGACTATAAGCGATATCCATGTTGAAATGATACATTACCCACGGGAAGAATGCATTGAAGCAAATAAAAATATACAGAAACTGAATGGTCTATCCATTACCAAGGGATTTACAAAAGCTGTGAAGGATATTATTGGTGGAACCAGGGGGTGCACACACGTTGCAAATTGTATCTTAGCTATGGCACCAGCTGCTGTTCAGGGTTTCTGGGCTCATAAAGCACAAAAACCTGTTACGAAAGAATTTGCCAATCAGGGATCAATGAGCCATTATTTAGTTGATACCTGTTATGTATGGCGCAAAGATGGTCCAATGATAAAAAAATTGTCAGAAAGTATCAATAAAATACAGAGCTAACAAATGTATTAAGTATAAATTATATTTTCGAAGGAACATGTAATGTTTGGATATCATGGCAAAATAGTTGAAGTTAACTTAACTACTACCAGCATAAATGTTAAAAATTTTGACGGAGATTTCGCAAGGCTTTATTTAGGTGGCAACGGTTTTGCTGCAAAAATACTTTATGACAACGTAAAACCAGACACAGACCCTCTATCTGAAGATAATGTTGTAGTCTTTGCAACCGGACCCTTTACTGGTGGGCATGTATGGGGTGGTAGCCGCGGTCATTGTGCCAGCATATCCCCTCTTACTAACATATTGTGTGATTCAAACTTTGGTGGAAACTTTGCAGCAATGTTCAAACGAACTGCCTTTGATGCAATAGTTATTAAGGGCAAAGCTTCTTCACCGGTATATATACATATTGATAATGAGATAGTTACTATAAAAGATGCCACTTCACTATGGGGCAAAACAGTTTCTGAAGCACACTCACTATTATCAAAACAAAACGAGAAAAGAATTGAATCAGCATTAATTGGCCCTGCAGGTGAAAATCTTGTACGGTATGCTTCTGTTATATGCAGTGGAACACGTGTGAGTGCTGCTGGCCGTGGGGGCATTGGTGCAGTATTGGGAGCAAAGTTATGCAAAGGCATAGTAGTTTCTGGTGAAAAAAAAATTGAAATTTTTGATGTAGATAAACTTAAAAATTGCCTTAATCAACATTATCCGGGCATGAAAGAACGTGCCAAACATTTAACAGAATTTGGCACACCGGTACTGGTACAGATGATCAATAGCAGGGGAAAATTATGTACTCGAAATAACCAGAAAGAACAATTTGATAAGGCTTATGTGATAAGTGGTGAATACATCAAAGAACATCATAAGAAAAAAAATATTGCCTGCCACGGCTGTCCAGTTGCTTGTGGCAAACTTGTTGATGTACCCTATGGCACCTATACCGGTACCAATGTAAAGATGCCCGAATATGAAACAATCTATGCATTTGGATCCATGTTAGAAAATAGCGATGTTGTTTCAATTTACAATGCTAATACAGTCTGTGATGAAATGGGCATGGATACTATAAGTTTTGGTGTTACTCTTGCATTTCTAACTGAGTGTGTTGAAAAAGGGCTGATAAAAAACTCAGACTTAGAAATACCACTGCATTTTGGGAAATGGAATCATGTAGCAGACATTGCTGAATATGCTGCATATCAAAAAGGTCTTCTGGGTAAATTACTGGCAATGGGTTCCAGACGATTATCTGAATACATTGGTGGCGAATCATATAAATATCTTTATGAGGTAAAAGGATTGGAGATAGCTGGCCACTCTGCTCGTGGTCTACGACAGATGAGTCTGGGATATGCAACTGCAACACGTGGTGGAAGCCATCATGATACACGACCGACCTATTATCCTAATGACCCTGAAGTAGATCCAGGATTTACTCATCAACCTGAATATTCCTTTAATTCACAGAACAATACCGCTATTGGCGATTCTCTGGTATTATGCCGATTTATTCATGAACGCAGTTTTGGCACACAGATTAACGAAACATTAGCTGAGGCATTATCATACGTTACAGGATGGGATATAACAAAACAGGAATTAGTAGAAATTGGTGAACGTATTTACACATTAGAACGCCTTATCAACGTATCTCGTGGGATTGATAGACAAAGTGATGTATTGCCCTATCGTGTAATGAACGAACCCATCCCTGATGGGCCATCAAAAGGCTGGATGTGTACTAACGAAGATCTGCAAAAAATGCTTGATGAGTATTATAGATTACGTGGATGGGATAAAAATGGTATACCAACACAGGAAACATTAAAGCGTCTTAAAATTTATTGATTCTCATTATTTTGACAAAACCATTTATAACACAACGTAGATCTTGAATCAAGTTCATGATGACCATAGACACATATTGTTATAGTTGTATACTTACCTGCACCAAAAATATGAGTATCTTACGCAAAGTGATCCCAGCCTTTTGGTTTTATATCACTGAATGTACCATCGTTCCTTTTCATCAGATATTTTTTTTCTTTTGTAATTGTACCAATTCTGTATAATGTCCTTTTGAAGGTTTTATAAAAATCATTTTCTAGTTTTGTTGCTTTCTTTGCATCAGCAGTGCATACTAATACATAATCTTCACCACCGGCAAGCGCATACTCTATGGCACTATAGCCATGTTCTTTACAATAGTGCAATAAATCAGGTGATACTGGTATTGCATCTTCTTGCAGTATAAAACCCACATTACTTTCTTCTGCTATATGCATTAAATCCGAACTCAATCCATCACTTATATCAATGCATGAGTGAACTACACCAGAGTTTGCCAAAAACAAACCTTCTTCTATATGTGGACGCGGCAAACAATGTGCTTCAAACAGTCTTTTTTCTTGAACATTTTTTGGTTGTTCTGATTTAAGAATGAAATCCAATCCTGCTTTACTATCGCCCAATAAACCAGTACAAAATATTACATCCCCCTCTTTTGCCGTGTTGCGGTATAAGAGTGATTTTTTTTTGGCAACTCCTGTAACTACCACGTTGATAATTAAATCAACAATGGATGATGTGGTATCGCCTCCAAGGATATTAACATTATATTGCTTTGCAAGATCTTTCATTCCTCTGTAAATTTCATCAAGGTATTCAATGGATGTTTCTTTAGGAATACCTATGCTTACAAAAGCATGTTGTGGGATTGCTCCCATAGCAGCAATATCGCTTAAATTTACTGCAAGCGATTTATATCCAAGCTGATAACCTGTCACAGCTTCTTTAATAAAATGTACGCGTTCAACTAGCAGATCAGTGGTAAGAACAACACACTCATTTTTGCCAATTGCAAATACTGCTGCATCATCACCAATAGCTCGCATTACATTTACTGGATTATTGACACTATCTGGAGTAATGCGTTTTATAAAGCCAAATTCGCCAATATCTTTAAGGTTCATTTGATTTTTCCTGATCACGATATTTTAATAACAACTTTTAACCTCACAGATTATTGTCTTTAATGTTTTTGCTGCCTCATAGGGATTATCAGATGAAACAATAGCTGAAACAACCGCTATCCCATCTGCACCATGCTGTATAACCTGCTCAGCATTATGAATCTGAATTCCACCAATGGCAATGACGGGAATACTCACTGCCTTTTTAATTTCCTGTATTCCCTCCAGACCAATAATTCCTGATATATCATCCTTTGTTGATGTTGGGAACACAGATCCGGCACCAATGTAATCTGCACCATCCTTTTCAGCTTCAATTGCTTCATTAACAGTTGATACTGATATGCCAATAACCATTGCATGCGGGACTATCTTTCGTGCAATTGTCAGTGGCATGTCATCCTGCCCTAAATGAACACCATACGCGTGTACCGCCAATGCCACATCAATTCTATCATTGATTATTAAAGGAACATTGTACCTGTCGGTAATGTATTTAATCATTTGGGCTATTTCAACAAATTCCTTCGTATCAATATTTTTTTCACGCAATTGCACACAATCGGCACCACCTTTGATTGCTTCTTCAACAACAACTTCTACAGGCTTTTTTGCAAGCTGCCTATCGGTTACAAGATATAGTAAGCTTTGAAACCTTGTTTTCATTGTATTCCCCTCTCAATTTTTTGATAATCTGATCAGCAACTTTTTTACCTGACAATAGCATTCCACCAAATATTGGGCCCATGCGCGGTCCGCCAAACACCGCATTTGCAGCCATACCAGCAACAAAAAGACCAGGGAATATTTCGCGCGTATGTTCCAGTGTGAACTTTTCAGCTTTATCAGCCCACATGGATTTTTCGCCTTCAATTGTTCCTGAAGGAGTATTAAGCTTGCCAGGAACTTTTTTCACAACAACTTTGACCACCTCTGTATCATGACCTGTAGTATCTATAACATACCTGGATTGCACTGTCAATGGATCAACATGGAGTTTAGCAATATCTACTGCTGACCAGTTTATAACCAGTCCACAAACACAATCTTCCCGCATCATAACATCTTCAACGCTTATACAGTTAAAAATAGTTAATCCAGCTTTAATTGCTTTTGATGCTATTGTACATACTGATTCAATTGCATCTGCGGTATAGTAATTTTCAGCATATTGTGTATATCGAACATCAAATTCTTCCAGTATAGGCAATGCATCTTTCTGAACAACTATTTCATTAAACTGCATACCACCGCCCCACATGCCACCACCAATGGATAGCTTACGCTCAAACAGGATAGTTTTTATATTTTGTTTTGACAGATAGTAACCGGCAACAAGCCCTGACGGGCCTCCACCAACAATAGCAACATCGCTGACAAGGGAGTTTTTCAATCGCTGAAAGTAGCGATCAATAATTGCCGATGTAATGGATACTTCATTGAGTTCCATAGATATGTCCTCCATAAAAATAGGTAATGTATTTCACAAAGTTATTCCTGTGAAATTCTTGCTTTTGGTAAAACAAAGTAGCGTATTAATTAAATTGAAAATTAGATTCTTCGTCCCGATACAATCGGGACTCAGAATGACCATCAGAATAACCAGAAGTGCATTATAAACGAAATACCAATCATTATCATTCATTTTCAATGTTTGCATACTGCTCCAGTTCTGATGGAGTAATTGCATATAACTCATCAATCAGTTTAATCATAAAACTTCCTGGCGCAATTGCTTTTTTGGCTGCTAACTCACCTGCAACACCAAAAAATGCTAATGCACAGGCTGTTGCTTTAAGGTAATCGTTATCAACTGCACAGAATGCACCTATTAACGCTGTTGCTGTACAACCTGTGCCAGTAACCATACGTAAGAGTTTGTGCCCATTATGCACTTTTACTATTTGTTTACCATCAGTGACAATATCAGTTGGTCCTGTTATAGCAACTACTGCTGAATACTTGTCAGCTATCATCATTGCCACCTCAATAGCATCATTAACACTATGTAAGGCATCAACACCTTTTGTCTGTGCATTGTTGTCAGTCAGTGCAAGCACCTCTGAGGCATTCCCACGAATGACTGATATAGCACCCGTGTTCAATATTTTTAATGCTGTGTGCGTTCGTAACGATGTTGCACCTGCACCAACAGGGTCTAATATTACCGGTATACCTTTTTTATGTGCAGTACCCGCAGCAATTATCATTGAATGAATCCATTCATTTTCCAGTGTCCCAATATTAAGTACCAGTGCATTTGCAATGCCGGTCATTTCCTGTACTTCATTATATGCATGTGCCATCACCGGTGAAGCACCGCAGGCAAGCAATGCATTTGCAGTGTAATTCATTACCACATAATTAGTGATGTTATGTATCAGCGGTTTTTGTAATCGGACGTTTTCAAGAATTATACGTGCATCGTTACCTGTTACCATTTATTCCCCCTTTTTATAATAATTCACACTCATTATGTGTCTTGATTGCACACAGCTTGCCACACATGGTACACACCTTTTCTTCATAATCCTCACTTTTTTTCCTGCGTGCACGAGCCATATCTGGATCAATTGCTTTGCTGAACATACCCTCCCAATCCAGCGCCTTTCTGTATTGTGACATTTCAAAATCCTGTTGTATTGCTTTTGGAATGCCCTTAGCAATATCAGCTGAGTGTGCAGCAATGCGAGTGCCTATCACACCCAATCGTACATCTTCCACTGTTGGCAGGCATAAATGCTCAGCTGGCGTCACATAGCACAAAAAGTCGGCACCTGCAAGTGCAGCGATAGCTCCACCAATAGCCCCTACGATATGGTCATATCCTGGAGCGATATCAGTTGTTAATGGCCCCAGTACATAAAATGGTGCATTGTCACAGATACGCTTTTCTGCAATGATGTTTGCAGTTATTTGATCCATGGGAACATGGCCTGGGCCTTCAACAATGACCTGTACACCAGCTTCACGTGCTTTTTTTACAAGCTGTCCTAATATTACCAGTTCTTCTATCTGTGCAGCATCAGTAGCATCTGCAATGGCTCCTGGACGCAATCCATCGCCTAAACTTAAGGTCACATCATACTTGTGAGCTATGGCACATAACCTGTCAAAATGCTCATACAATGGATTTTCTTTTTTATGATGTCTCATCCATGCTGCTAAAAGTGACCCACCACGGCTAACAATTCCCATAACACGTCTTTGCTTTGATGCTAACTCAGCACTATGTTGTGTCACACCGCAATGAACAGTAATATAATCAATGCCTTCTTCACACTGCTGTTCTATTGCATCAAAAAGCTGGTTTTCTGACATGTCCAGAATTGATTTATCCTTTGCCGAAAGCTCTGCAGCTACCTGATAAATAGGTACAGCACCTACCATTACCGTTGAATGCTCCAGAACCATTTTTCTAATTGCATGTAAATCACCACCCGTTGAAAGGTCCATCACACTGTCAGCGCCATAATAAATAGCTGCTTCTAGCTTTTTCATTTCTTCTTTAATATCAGCATGGTCAGTTGATGTTCCTATATTTGCATTTACTTTGGTAAGCAAACCTTTCCCAATGGCACGCACAGAAAATGTACGTTTAATGTTTTTTGGTATCACTGCCCAACCTTTGGCTATTAAATTACGTAACTCTTCAGCCGATATCCCTTCATATTCCGCCGCTTGCTGCATCTCTCTGGTGATACTACCCTGTTTTGCAAAATCTAACTGTGTCATAATGGTAACCCTCATAACAAAAAACCGCCCAGCGTGTGGGCGGTTTTTTAAGTTTTTAAAAATAAAATGAAAACAGAAGCAATTATAAAAACTACTCCCTCCGCTGGCATTACCCAGATCAGGTTCTAAGGGTATACTCTCAGGCCTGTGCACTTGCACAAACCACCCCTGCTTTAAAGAACTTTAGTAAATGCAATATAATAACAGTTATGTAAAAAATCAAGTAAATAGAAAAATTATTTCGTAAAATAATATTGTCTTCGTTCGGGTATACTTTTTGGCATTCCCCCGTTTTTAATAAATTCAGGATCATTATATAGCCCACAATAACAGTGTCCATATTCTTTAATGTCAGGTGGGCAGTAATCACACGGGCATATTATATCTTTATCTTGATCACGAATACCATCAGCATCCCTGCACGGACAGGAGTAATACCCATAACGGTTATAATTTATTGTTAGTCCTTCTATTAATATATCAAGAAACTCTTTATCTGGATGTAGAACCCACCCGTGCTTGGATGCTACCATTTGTGCAAACTGTAACGTATCCTGGAATGTTTTAGCTTTTTTCATGGCTATTTCTCCAATTTTAACATACGCCGCCATTCTTCTTCAATAAAGCCTGTGAAAAATGTATTGTCATCAATAACCAGAAAAGGAAATGCAACATACATATTTGATTTCTGAACAAGATAATCTTTTAATTTATTTTTTTCCTCTGAAGGCAATAAATCCACATACACAAAGCGGTATTTAACCGAATTGCTATCAAGAAAATTCAATGCGCGTTTACAATGCCCACATGTTGAAAGAGCATATACGGTAACATTCCCCGCATTATGTGAGCCATCCCTGTATGTAAAAGTTATATTTTCTATCATATGCATCTCCTTAAAGAATTGTATCACATCATTTTTTATTCCTGCTTCATATGGAAACAGTTCTGTATATTACTATAATTGTATAAAAATATACAATCTCAATCAAACAATGTCAATTAATATTATTTCGATTATGTTTTATACATATCTGTTAAAGAAAAAAAATGATTGTAATTAATAAAAAAACTGCCCGTAAAGGCAGCTTTCTTTAGTATATTTTAAAAATTATGCAAAATGACAAAAATAAGTATCAATGGCCTTCCCGCAAACTTTCTGCTGGTGGATAAATACCTTTAGCTCTTCTGTATATTGCAATGCCAAAACGTATACAACCACATATTACAACCCACACTGCAATTATTGTAGCGATAGTTAATGTATGCATAACTGCAGTATGATATTCATTAATAAGATACAATATTAGTTCATCCATTGTGCACCTCAAAAAAAGTTGGTTTTTACAATAATTACAATATTACTGTGAAAGTATGCATAAATATTGTCAATATAAAATTTTTTATTTTAAAAAAAATTATTTTTATTCACTCATCCTGGCACGTTGTACAGACAATATAACTTGTATTAATTCGTTTCTAAATATTACAAATCATATAACACTTTTTTCCCATCCACCTGCCGTATACTCTCATAGTGAAAACAAAAACTGTTTGACTTTATTTATTTGTATGGTATTTTCTGCTTTAAGCCTTTAAATAGCTACTATCGTTAAAATATTTACCTGAAAATTCTTATCAATATATTTTTTATTAATTGAGGTAATGATACTACAGGAATGAGCATTATTGATAACTACAGACAATTATTACAAAAAATTGAGCTCATTGCAAAGCAATGCAATAGAAATCCTGCTGAGATTTCCGTTATTGCAGTAAGCAAAACATTTCCAGCACAAATCATTCAGGAAGCCATTGACAATGGAATAACACTATTTGGCGAAAACCGAGTTCAGGAAGCAAAGGCAAAAATTCCACAGTTACAGGGCAATTTTACCTTTCACCTTGTTGGTCACCTGCAATCAAATAAAGCAAAAGATGCCGTTAGGCTATTTGAGTGCATTCACTCAATTGACAAGATTTCAACTGCAATTGAGGTTGACAAAGAAGCTAAAAAAATTAATAAAATACAAAATATCCTTATTGAAGTAAATACGTCAGGTGAACCATCAAAATTTGGAGTTGAACCTGAAAAAGCGGTTGAACTTTGCAAGGCCATACGTGACCTGCAAAACGTTACCTGCACAGGCCTCATGACGGTAGGGCCTTTGACAGAGGATCGCAATAAAATACGTGATGCATTTAAACAATTGAGACATTTAAAGGAAGAAATAAACCAAACATTAGGCATTTCATTACAGGAACTATCGATGGGAATGTCAGGAGACTTTGATATTGCCATTGAGGAAGGTGCCACAATGCTGCGTATTGGCACGGCAATTTTTGGACAGAGGATATCGTGATGGATCTGGGAAATATATCAATTGGTTGTATTGGCCTGGGTAACATGGGAAGTGCAATATGCATTGGCCTGTCAAAGTTATTACATTCAGAAAACATTATTGGCTATGATGTCGATAGTTCTAAAGTAAAAGAACTTTCACAAAAAGTTAATCTTTCAGCTGCCAGTTCAATTCAGGAACTATCGGACAAAAGCGATGTTATTATAATTGCCGTAAAACCAAACATGGTTGAAACAGTAGCCCGTGAAATTAAAAGTAAACAAAAATCTGCACTGGTTATTTCAATTGCTGCAGGTATTACTCTTGCCAGGCTTTCTGAATGGCTGGGCGATAGTTACCGTATAATACGCTGTATGCCCAATACGCCTGCGCTCATTGGCGAAGGCATGTCAGTACTATCAACCGTTTCTGCAACCGAAAATGACATACATATTGCGCAGGATATTTTCAGCGCATTAGGTAAAGTAATAATATTGCCCGAACACCTTATGGATGCTGTTACTGCAGTATCAGGCAGTGGACCTGCGTATGTCTTTACATTTATACAGGCAATGGCCGATGGAGGTGTTAAAGCAGGACTTTCACGTAACGACGCCCTCACGTTAGCTGCGCAAACTGTACTGGGTGCAGCAAAAATGGTTTTGCAGGGCGAGGAGCCAATAATTCTGCGGGGTAAAGTAACCTCACCTGGTGGTACCACCATTGATGCTATTCATGTACTGGAAAAAAACGGATTTTCAGGTATTGTCATGGATGCTATTGAGGCTGCCTGCAGTAAATCAAAAAAATTGGGGGAAAAGTAATGCTTACAAACTACCATATATGGCAGATAAAAAAAGCAATCAGGTTCATGATACCAGTAATCATTGCTATTTTTGTTATAGGAAATATTATAGCTTTCTTTATAAAAGATCCCATCAAAGTGCCTGATAATGCGCTGTATAAAAAAAATGGATTACTTCTTTTTAAGGACGCATCTGCGTATATATCACTTCTTGAAAAATATCCATATAACCCTGGTGTTAAACTTACAATTTATACTATCCGTGAAGGCGAATCGTACTGGGATGTTATTCAACGGTATGGTATCAGTATTGATACCTTTATTGGCGCCAACCCTCAGTTAGATTCATTACTTGCAAAGGCTGGTACAAAAATTGTCATCCCTCACAAAGATGGCCTACTTATTGCCTGTAAACATTTCTATGAGGCATGGCTTGCTAAACTGTATACAAGTGGTAAAGGTTCAATAAGCGGCAGATACATACATCACCCACTGGAATTATTAGCAATGGATGATATACGATTTGCATTCATTGAGAATGCCCGTCCTGTAGCAGTAAACAGTAAAATTGAAAAGTTATATGCCTTAAGGCAAAAATTTCAATCGCCCATAAATGGAAAATTTACATCTATGTATGGCGACAGAGTTGATCCGCTTGAGCACGGTATGGCTTTCCATAATGGGCTTGATATCTGTGCACCACAGGGTACTCCAATAAAACCAGTCCAAAGTGGATTTGTCAATTTTACTGGTTGGTTGGATGGGTATGGGTTTACAATCATTATTCAGCATGATGAAGGCTATGAAAGCTGGTATGGACATTGCCAGAAAATATTTGCCCAGACAGGTGAGTTTGTGACAACTGATACTATGATTGGAACTGTAGGTTCAACAGGAAGATCAACAGGTCCTCATCTTCATTTCATGCTACTGCAACACGGCAAGATGCTTAATCCTATCATGTTTATCTGGTAGCTTTTTTAAGAAAAATTTGGATTTTGAAATAACCCTTTTTCTGCCTTTATAAGATCTTGCTCATCATCCACTTCATACCACCCAAATCCTGAAAGGTCACATATTGTTGGTGCAGTCCTTGGATTTTCTGCCAGTATTTGTAAAATATTTTCAACTACCGCTTTTTCACCAAACCTTTCTATTGCACGGTATGCTGAATCTCTGTAAACTGTTTCCATGGTTCTATCAACATACGTCATCCCTATATACCCGCAATCAAAATCATGCAATTGTTTGCTTATATGAATTATTGTCTTCCTATCAACATCTAACTTAACCTTCATATCATCAGGACCCAGTTGTCTGTCAAAATCACACATAGCAGTAATTCGAGTAAAAGATTGCTTCATTGTTTCAAACATAACCTTTGGATAAATATGATCAACATTGGTTATAAGGAATGAATCATGGGCAAATGTTTTTAATGCGGTAATTAATGTAAATATATTGCCTTTGTGGTATTCCTTATTTTCAAGTATTTTTAAATGTTCTATCTGTTTTTGTTTCAAATGCTTTTCAAGATCATTAAAGGCAAAACCACCTACAACAATGATTTCATCAAAAAAATTAAGATCAAAAAATTCAAATAAATAGTCTATAAGAGGCTTTCCATTAACCTGAACCATCCCTTTGGTTTTGTTTTTAGTCATTTCACCCAAGCGACTACCGGTACCTGCTGCTAATACAATTGCACGCATGATAATAACTCCTTCAATGATTCAATTGTTACAATATTTGGATATTTTTGCAAGAACTGTTCTCTGGTAAATGTCCCACACAAACCTATAAATTTTATATTATTTGTAATAGCCTTTTCTGCATCTTTTAGTGAATCGCCAACAAAAGTCAAATCATCTTTTTGCAAATTAAAATGCTGAATAACATATTCAAAATGCTGCTTGCCCTTTTCAAAACCATCTCTAAAACCCAGTACTACATCAAATTGCAACCCTTCTCTATTGATAAATTGCTCTATGAGATATTGAAAATTATTTGATGAAACTCCAACTATAAATCCCAGGCGTCGTAATTCATTGATCACATAGCGCACCTCTTGCGAAAACGTTGATCTGAAAAAGCCTTCTTTTTTTGTTTCTTCAAAGATTGCAGCTTTCTGGCTATTGGTTGGATTTCCCGGTAAGATTATCTCCAGTTGCTGAAAAAAAGGAACACCCGATGTTTCCAAGTATCTTCTACGTGCTTCCTCAAACGAAATTTCCGGATGAAATCTATGTATAACTTCACCGGCAATATCAGCAAATCCTTCCATGGTATCTACCAGAGTGCCATCAAAATCAAAAAGAAGAGCCTTTGTTTGAATGATCATGTACAATTATTCCTAATTTTAATAAGCTCTCAGTAACTATCGATAAAATACAACTTTTGTTGCTTATAATGTATTGAAAATTAAAATTTTCTATCAATTTCTTGTAACGCATATGATTGTCAATAGAAAAAATTATATATAAGTTACCATAAATATCTTGCCTGTAAAAGAAAATCTACACAATACTTGACATTTATTTAAATATATTTACAGTATATGACATCATGACAAAAGGAATTATGAATTCAGATGAATACATAAAAATAGAATTATCTGAAACTATTGATCTGCACTGTTTTCATCCCAATGACATAAAAGGTATACTTGATGAATTTTTAGATAATGCCTACACAAAAGGCTATAAAAAGGTTGAGATAATCCATGGGAAAGGAAAATCAGTAATTAAATCAATTGTCCATAACTATCTCAAAAACGATTCAAGAATTACTGATTTTTTTGATAAACACGGCAATTGGGGGACAACAATTGTCATTTTGAAAATTGGAGAATAAAATGAATACAATAATTATCACCGGAGGCACAGGATTTATTGGATCAAATCTGACACAAAAACTGCTGACAAAGGGATATTCAGTTGTAATATTAACCCGTAACCCTGATAGATTTTTATCACACACCCCAGCATTGACATATGCTGGATGGGATGGAAAAACTGCTGATGGTTGGGGTAATCTTGTTAATGAAGCTAAAGCTATTATAAATTTGGCCGGTGAATCAATCGCAAGTACCAGATGGACTAATGAAAAGAAAACTAAAATATTACAGAGTCGAATCAATGCAGGCAATGCCATCATTGATGCAATTAAAAAAGCAAAACACTATCCTGAAGTACTGATACAGGCTTCTGCTATTGGCTACTACGGTTCACGCAGTGAATCATTGACTGAAACATCCAGCCCGGGACTGGGATTTTTGCCTGATGTTGCCATACAATGGGAAGCATCAACAAAAGAAGCCATAAAGTATGGCATACGCCATGTCATAATAAGGACAGGTTTGGTGCTTGGAGAAAATGATGGATTTTTAAAAATATTGATTCCGGTATTCAAGTGGTATCTGGGTGGTTATTTCGGTGATGGCTCACAGTGGATGTCCTGGATTCATATTGAAGATGAAGTTAATGCCATTATACACTGTTTGGAAAACGATGCAATCAAAGGGCCTGTTAATGCTGTTAGCCCAAATCCTGTTCAGGCAAAATATTTTTATAAAACATTAGCAAGTGTTTTACGCAGGCCATGTTTATTTAAAATACCTGAATTTGCTATTAGATTGATACTGGGGCAAATGGCGGAAGAATTGATTTTATCCAGTCAAAAAGTCCATCCTGATGTGCTGATATCCACAAAATTTAACTTTACGTATGCTAATCTTTATGAAGCATTGTATTCTTTATTATCTAAAAGATCACATTAATACACCTGACTGAATAAACCATTCTGCAACATGAATAATTTACCGGTGATTACATATGATGAAGCTCAGATGCTTGAATGGCATGCCCTTTTATCATACTTCAGGGATTTTTGCTCTACTGAAACTGGAAAACAGTATTGTATAAATTTACAACCCCTCCAGTACCAGGATATAATTATACAGTATAATAAAATTAACTGCTTAATAGAAATTTTACGTGTAGGGCATTCTCCTGATTTTTCCGGTATATATGATATAACACCGTTACTTGACAAAGCAGCAAAAGGTGGAACCCTTTTATTAGATGAAATTTTTAAAATTCGCTTGTTCCTGGTTGCGCAACACAGGATTACATCTTTTTTTAGATCAGTATACTATGATATATCGGTTCTTACAGAACTTCATGCAATTGATGAATGTATACAACTTTTCAGACTGTTGACAACTTCATTAACCGAGAATTGCAATCTTAATGAAAACACCTACCCTGCTTTACGAAAAATACAAAAAGATATTAACGAAATGCGTAGTATAATAGAAAAGAATCTTACTGGTATCATGCATTCACAAGCTTATCAGCACGCTTTACAGGAAAGGATATTCACAGTAAAAAATAATAGATATTGTATCCCGGTTAAATCATCACATAAGGGGAAAATGAAAGGTACTGTTTTAGATATTTCTTCTTCAGGTGCAACTTTATTCATTGAACCTGAAAGCATTCATGAATTGAACAATACATTGTTATATAAAGAAGTAGAACTGCAGCGTGAAATAGATAAAATACTCCAGATTCTCTCTTCCGAAATTGGTACCTATGCGCACGAGTTAAAACATAATGCAACCATTTTAGCCTATCTGGATTTCTGCGTAGCCTGTGCACGTTTTGCCATTACTTACAATGCCCATACACCTGCTGTTTCACCTGCTCCCCTTTTAGACTGCATTAATGCCAGACATCCACTGCTTGCTATTCTATTACGTGATGCCGTAGTACCCTGCACTATAGCTTGTGGTAAATCATTCAACTGCCTTATCATATCTGGTGTAAATACTGGTGGCAAAACAGTTCTGCTTAAAATGTTAGGATTGTTTGCTCTTATGGTACGTCATGGCCTCCCAATTACAGCTAACCCTGATTCAACCATTGGGTATTTTGAACATATATTTGTTGATATTGGTGATGAACAGAATATTATGCAATCGCTATCCACTTTCAGCGGTCAGATTAAAAATATTGTACGAATACTCAATCACGCCAATGAAAAAAGTCTTGTGTTGATAGATGAGATAATTGTTGGTACTGACCCAAAACAGGGTGCAGCTATTGCTCAGGCAGTACTGGAACATCTTGCTGACAAAAAGTCAATCATAGCAGTTACCACACACTACTCACAACTGAAGGAAATTGCATCCCATGATAACCGTTTTGAAAACGCATCAGTAGTATTTGATATTCACACCATGAAACCAACATATCAGGTTCTTTCAGGTATACCTGGTGCAAGCTACACCATAGAAATAGCTAAGAACCTATCACTGCCTGATACAATTATTAATAAGGCACTATCGCTCCTTGATGCAACATCTCAATCTATTGATGCCCTTCTTTCTAAAATCACTGAGCAATCTCACGCTCTGCAGCAAAAAGAACAGGAACTATCGCTCCTGAAAGAAGAACTACAAGAATTGCAGCAAGAATACAATAAAAAAATTATGGAACTTCAAACAACTATTGAAAAAGTCACCAGGGAACAGGCCACTTCATTTATGAATGAACTACAGGAATATCGCAATATGATTGTCAACAGAATCAAGGAAATACAATCAATGTCAATGAAAGATGCAACCACCCTGATACAGGATATAACTCAATTGCAAGAAAAGGTTAAGAGCACCATTACATCATTGCACAAGCCTCACGAAAACTCTGTGCCATGCAATACTGAAACTGCAGAAAAAGGTGTGCGGGTATATATACCTTCATTACAACAATATGGTACTATTGAAGAAGTAGATACAAAAGAACATACAGTTAAAGTTAGAATGGGTTCAATTGCCAGTAGATTCTCCTTTGATGATGTGTTCTGTATTGTAGAATCAAAAAAACCTGTTGCCATAAAAAAGAAAACGCAAGCTATAAAAGAAGAAATAACCTCTATACCTATTACCATACAGACACAGTATAATACCATTGACCTGCGAGGTTTACGTGTTGATGAAGCGTTACAAAAGTTAGAAGCTGAACTTGATAGTATGGTGAAACGAAATGTTTCGTCTGCAGTTGTTATCCACGGTCATGGTACAGGATCATTGAAAAAAGCAGTACGGGATTATGTAAAACATTCATTCTATGCTAAAAATTTCCGACCCGGCGAGCCTGAAGAAGGCGGTGACGGCGTTACTATCATTCAGTTGCGATAGCAGGATTGCCCATAATCACTTGCTGCAAATAACTGCTTCAAAAGGATCCAGCGTGATGGTTTGCACATCAATGATGTTTTTTTGATGCGATGATAATAACACTCTGCATGTGCTATCAAAATTGATTTTTCTTTTTGAAGAAGAAAAATTTAATGCTACAAGACATGTATCATTGTTCCACACACGTTTATACAGCATTACATCATCAGATCCGGGTAAAAATTCTATTTCACCAGCATATAATTCTTTACGAGATTTCCTTAATGCAATCAGTTGCCGGTAAAATTGCATCATAGATTCTGCATTTTTTGACTGTAGTGCTACATTAGTGCGTGTATAGTCAGGATTTACTGGCAGCCACGGTTTAGCGGTTGAAAAGCCTGCATAGCTGGTTGCATCCCACTGCATGGGGGTGCGCGCTTTATCTCTTCCTGTATGGAAAGGCCAGTATTTTTTGCCTACAGGATCCTGAATATATCTATAAGGGATCTTCCCATCAACCATTCCAATTTCTTCGCCATAATATATAAAAGGGGTGCCCTTTTGAGTAAGCAGTAAAACCGCAAGAAGTTTAGCTTTTTGCAAGTCATTTTTTGCTATACGTGTAATAGCACGCGACTGATCATGATTTGACAAAACATGGCTGGGCCATCCCTTGTTGCCAATAGCATTATACCACTGTATAAGAATGGATGTAAATTCTTTTGCACTAAACGATATATAGATAGTAGAAAAATCAAATGAAAGGTGTAATTCATCGTTATTCCCTAAATACGAAGCAGCCATCAGTGGTTCACGTTCACCCTCATTGGGATAGGTTTCACCAACACTCATAATCTGACCATAAGAATCTAACAAGTGGCGTAATTCTTTTAAAATATCATGTATCTCAGGTTGATTTCTATCATAGAGGTGATATTGCAGGTCATGTCGTCGTGGATATGTCAGGCGGAACTTATACGGATTGTTTCTGAAAAGTGGATCTTTCATGATATAATTTATCACATCAAACCTGAAACCTTTGACTCCATTATCCATCCAGAACCGCAGTATATCAAACATTGCTTTTTTCACGTTTGGATTGCGCCAGTTTAGATCAGGTTGTTGCTTGGTAAAAAGATGAAGGTAATATTCTTGAGTTAATGGGTCCCATTCCCATGCCCTTCCGCCAAAAGCTGCCATCCAGTTATTGGGCACTTTTCTCTTCTTGCCTGGATGCCATATATACCAGTCTCTTTTAGGATTATCTTTTGATGAGCGTGATTCTAAAAACCATGGATGCAAATGGGATGTATGATTAAAAACCATATCCATGATTATTGCAATATTTCTTTTTTCTGCCTCTTTAACAAGGTGTTTGAAATCACGCATGGTACCAAAAACAGGGTCAATATCGCAATAATCACTGACATCATATCCAAAATCATACATTGGTGAACGGTAAATTGGCGATAGCCAGATGCCATCAATACCTAAATCCTGCAGGTAATCAAGGCACTCAGTAATTCCGTTTATATCACCAATACCATCATGATTGGAATCTTTAAAGCTGCGGGGATAAATTTGATATATTACCCCGTGTTTCCACCAGACTTTCTTCATGAATTTATTGTTTAATTATTCGTAGTCTTTTTCTTTTGATTCTTTGACTTCCTGTTTGGTTACAGTCTTTTCCATCTGAGCTTTTACATCATCAGCTTTTCCCACAGCCTGTAATGCCTTAAAGTATGCAGCAGCGGTTTCATATACTGCCTGGTCAATCCTTTCACGTATTTTTGCATTTGAATGGTATTCCTGTGCCATTGCATCCTTAAAAGGCTTAAATAACTTTTTCATGTTACCACCCTTCATGTTATTGGATAGTGCATACTCTTCCATCTTTTTCCATAAATCCATTGAAATGCCTTTATCGGGATTTTTTTGATATGAAGGGCCCTTTTCCACTGCAACACCATATTCATCAGTATCAATACCCCATATTACATTCTGCCAGGTTGTACCAACATTAGCTTTGAATATTCCATACTTATAAAATTTCCCAACATCCTCTATAGCTGTTCCCGTTGTCCCGTGCTGCGCAATTCCCACACCCCATGGTGCCATTGCCTTATAGGTATTATAGGTTAGCTTGAGATCAATATTTCCCCGCACATTGCCATGCGTGGTTCCATTATTAATGGCAATTAAATCAGGACATTGCCCTAACTTTGCCAGTGCCTCAACAAGTGTAACTGCTTCACTTACTGAAGAATTGCCATGAGCACCACCAATCTCCCCAACTTCAGACTCATACATGAGTCCTGCCCGTACAACCTGCTCACTTAAAAGAGCACTCAATGCAATATTCTGTTCCATTGGCAAAAAAGAACAATCTATTGAAAAGGAACCATATCCCGCCTCAATAGAAGCTTTTATAAGGGAATCAGCTTTATCAAACGCTTTACGGGTTATTTCCTGTACAGTGGTGTGATCTCTATGGCAGGTGAATGGAACAGCTTTTTCACCAACATTTCCCATTTTTTCATTTAATGTTACTACCAGTGTAATAAAATCTTTAGGTGTCAATCCGGTATATCCACCGGTTAAATCACTTTCGGATAATGCCAGTTCATAAATCACCGGTGCCTGTAATTCCATGGAAGCTTTTATCAATCCGGGAATAGCAATTTCATGCCGTGTATTAACAGCCATCACCACCCAGTGGTTTCCTTCTTTCATTGCAGATTGTATAATTGACTTTCCGTTTACATGCATCACTTTGGAATCAGGGAATGCTTTTTTAAAATTTTCAGGACGTAAATCCAGAATACTCATATATTCCTCCGTTATTATTTATATAATTGATGTATGAAAACCTATCAGTATCAAAAATTTAATCAAGCATAATTTTTAACACTAAAAAATATTCTCACCTATCAGCATTTACTATCTGTCTTATAATTCTGTTTCCATTGTTATACAGTATGTTTTCCAATGTTGTTTTGCTTAATCCGTATTTCATTAATGTCTCAATCTCCAACTCACGGGGAAAGATTATATTGGGAAAATCAGAGCCATACAAAATTCTATCCTGATATTTTTCCAGTACCTCCGGATCTTTATGGAAAGCACCTTCATAATCTGGTAAAAACACAAACGCTGTATCCATCATAAGATGGGGATAATCATCTAAAAGTTCTAAAAATTCATCATATTCATACGCACCCATATGGGCGATAGTTACCGGTATATCAGGATATTGCCTCAGTAATTTCTTAAATCCGCCAATCCCAACAAATTCGTTTCCCACCGGACCGGTGCCAACATGCATCAGGATGCGCTTTTTATAGTGTTGTACCAGTTCATACAGTGGGAAAAGGCGTGTATCGTAAGGATAACATTTCTGAACTAAAAGCTGTAACTTAAACCCCAGTACCTTTGGATGGGTAATAAAATCTTCAGCAATTGCGATATCATCATCAGGATGATATGCGCCAAAGCAATACACATTGTCCTGTTCATCCAGAACCTTCAGGTTCCAATCATTTAAATGTTTTGCAACACCTTCTTTATGAGCATAATTTGAATACACAATTTTTTCAATACCACGTTCTTTAAGATATGCAATACATTCCTTATAATACAGGTGATACATAACATCCCAACCATAGTCTTTCACAAAAGATTTCCAGATAGCATCAAACATGCGGTCAGGGAAAAGATGTACATGAAAATCAATGATTGGATAAGGATATGTGGTCATTTTTTACCATATTCTTTGCGATATTGTTTTGGTGACATCCCGGTCATTTTTGAAAAAACCGTACAGAATGTGGTATTGGAATTAAACCCCACAGCAACACCAATAGATAATATATCTAGCCCTTTAATCCGTGAACGTTCATATCGTGCCTTCATAGCCTCACTT
>ERZ795060.694-NODE-694-length-44552-cov-6.924557_pt1 | contig 44552 bp, 43 predicted proteins | sample MGYA00375144_ERZ795060 | MGnify/ENA primary metagenome ERZ795060 (study PRJEB30189, sample SAMN05720157) | activated sludge metagenome | isolation source: anaerobic digester from wastewater treatment plant | place: Japan | collected 2015-05-15 ... | reverse complement strand
CAAACGGCGGAGGATGCTGCCGAGAAGTAGTTCGCCGCGACCTTTTCTCCACTGAGTCAAACAGCCGGGGCGTCAAGCTCCGGCTGTCTTGTTGTCGCCTCCTTTTTGGGACTTCCATCTAACTATAGTTTTCGCTAAATTGAAATTTTCTCCATATATGGGACAGAAGCGCAAAAATCGCCTGTTTTTTCCAAATATGGGCGCAAAAATATGGGAAAGAGAGACGGATTTCTTGAAAAATTTCTACATATACTGTCAAGGGTACAGTTAGCGGAAACTAAAGTCTAATGGCTTTTTTGATTAGCTTCCTTAATTTCGAAGCGCATGGATTCTTATTTGGTAAAAACGACAGTACAAAAGTACTGTTGCATATTTACGGGGGGGGGGGTAGATTTATTGTGATTCTACTCTTATTTACAGGATAACACGAACATTTTCTAGAAGGAGCCACAACATGAAAACAAGAATTGGACGTTTGGTAGTATCGACGGCTATTGCCTTGAGTATGTTGTTCTCCGGGCGGGGGCCAGCAAGAATAAAAACTACTCTTGCAGAAGGGATTCGCCCCCCAGCCCCAGATGTTATTCCTGCCGAAATTGGCGTTAGTCCAATCACTCAGGATGTAACAAGTATAGATAAATGGAGAGCGGAATGGACAGTTGTGATTTATGGCCAGGGGGCAAGTTATACGCTCTATGTTACTTTTGGTGACGGCGGTTATCTTAATAGACCAGGAGTAGCGCCAGGCACTTACTATTACACATGGTACTATGACAAAGCCGCCCCAAAAACCTACAATCAAACCTGGAGAATAATCGGCACAGGCGGTCCGGCTCAAGTAAATTCGACTGTATACAGGAAAAACTATTGAGTCATCTTACTGCAAGATTGAATAACAATTGAAATTCACAGTCGCCAGGAGAAGAACAATGCTTAGAAAGATCTTCCGCATATTAATTTTTCTCTTCCTCAGCGGATGTGCTACAACATCCCCCCCACCCACCCAACCGGACGTGATCCTATCGGAATCGGCATGTACGAAGGGAGATGCAACCATAAATGATCAATATCAATCACCGCCAAACAGAATAGGCGGCGGAGAAATTCAAAGCGACGCGTTTCACTTCCAACTTTGGCTGTATTGCGACACAGACCTTACTCCGCCGGAATACAAGAATGAGCAAAGCTCCATCAAGGGACTGGGGATTTGGGGTTCCTGGGATTATCAGGGTGAGGCAATTGGCGGTTCGATTGATATTGCTTTTGGACCAGTCCCGGCGAACATGCCCACGTTAAGTTTCGATGGAGGTCTTACTCCAAAGTCGTCTGGAGCATTCCACAGAGGTATCGAAATCTCCCAAGATGATTTGTATCAGTCCGTTCAAACCAATCAACCCGTTCGATATGAAATCAGGATACAAACCGAGCAGGGGATATATGGCGCGACCCTGTCTTTTATGCTGCAACCTGCGGACGATGGCTATCTTCCTGTCGGCATAGAAATTCAAGGAATCGAGTGAAAATTCGCGCCCATTGGTGGAATAGCGCCTTTTCTGGAATCAAAAAGTCGGGACTTTTAGTCCCGACTTTTTATTGTCTGCCTCTTTACATGTGCTCGATGATCGCGTCCCCAAATTCGGAGCATTTGATCTCGGTCGCGCCGTCCATCAGGCGGGCGAAGTCGTAGGTGACGGTCTTTGCGGCGATGGCGCCTTCCATGCCTTTGACGATCAGATCGGCGGCTTCCGTCCAACCCATGTAGCGGAACATCATCTCGCCCGAGAGGATGACCGAGCCGGGGTTGACCTTATCAAGGTCGGCGTATTTCGGGGCGGTGCCGTGAGTCGCCTCGAAGATGGCATGACCGGTCTCGTAGTTGATGTTCGCGCCGGGCGCGATTCCGATTCCTCCCACCTGCGCGGCCAGCGCGTCGGACAGGTAGTCGCCGTTGAGATTCAGCGTGGCAAACACGTCGTAGTCGCGGGCGCGGATCAGGGTGAATTGAAGCGAAACGTCGGCGATGGAATCTTTGATGAGCAGCATCTTCTTCCATTTACCGTCGCCGTGAGTCGGCCACAATTTCAACGCTTCTTCGACTTCCTGCTTGATGTCGCTCTGCTGGGACGGGCTCATCATGTCGAAGCCGGGGTCTATCATCCTGGCGTTCTCTTCCACGCTCAGGCCGGGGTTGGATTCCTTGTTGCCGAGGATCCAGGTCTCCCGTTCGGTGACGATGCGGCCGCGGAACTCGCGCTTGGCGAGGGCGTAGCCCCAGTCCTTGAACGCGCCCTCCGTAAACTTCATGATGTTGCCCTTGTGGACGAAGTTCACGCTGCGGCGGTTGTTGTCCAGCGCCCACTGGATGGCGGCGCGGACAAGGCGCTCGGTGCCCTCCACCGAGACGGGCTTGACGCCGATGCCCGCCGTGTCGGGGAAGCGGATCTTGGCGTATTCCTTCGGGAAGGCCTCTTTGAACAGTTCCTTGAATTTTTTATTTTCCTCGGTCCCGTATTGGAATTCGATGCCGGTGTAAATGTCCTCGGTGTTTTCGCGGAAGATGACCATGTCCACGTATTCGGGATGGACTACGGGCGAAGGCACGCCCTTGTACCAGCGCACGGGACGCTGGCAGACGTACAGGTCCAGCAGTTTGCGCAGGGCCACGTTCAACGAGCGGATGCCGCCGCCGATGGGCGTCGTGAGCGGGCCTTTGATCCCCACCAGAAATTCCTTGAAGGCCTCGGTCGTCTCGTCGGGCAGCCAGGTTTGGAACATCTTGAAGGATTTCTCGCCCGCGTAGACTTCCATCCAGTGGATCTTGCGTTTGCCGCCATAGGCTTTCTCGACGGCCGCGTCGAACACGCGGACCGAAGCCCGCCAGATGTCGCGCCCGGTCCCGTCGCCTTCCACGAACGGGATGATGGGGTTGTCGGGGACTTGTAATTTGCCGTCCTGGATGCCGATCCTTGCCCCGCCCTCGGGGACTTTCACATGCTGATATGCCATCGTTCCATCTCCTTGCGAAAATTTTCGAGGGAATTATATCATCCGATATTTGGCCCGCCGCGAATCGCCGTGACGTTCCGCTGGATTCGGCGTTTACGGCAACCATCGGAGAGCGGAAAGCATGAAACCAAACGCTCGGGAGCGGCGTTAAGAAAGATGATCGGAAATAGCACAAAAGCAATGCGTATAGCGCTATAATGAAATTAACCTTAAATCATTTCCACAAGGGTATGCGCATGAGAAGAATCTCCCTGATCTCCCTGTCCGGCGTCTTCATATTGATGACCATTCTCTCTGCCTGCACCTTCACCACCCAGTCGTCTGTGGATAACCAGACGGCTACGGCTGAGGCGGCTGCTCAAGAGTTGATTCAATCTGCGGCCTTATCAACGCCCACGATACTGCCGACTGAGACTCCCACGCCGACGCCCACCAGCACGCTCGATCCTTATCTCATCCTGACGATCACGCCGTCCATCCCCGGCGTTTATCTGACGCCTATCGTCAACCGGCCGGCGGTTTATGTTCTCCAGCCCGGCGAATTTCCGTATTGCATCGCCCGCCGCTTCGACGTGCATCCCAGGGAACTGCTCGACCTGAACAACCTCCGCTCCGGCGTTATCTATCAACCCGGCCTGACGTTGAGCATCCCGCAGACGGGACGTCCCTTCCCGCCGCCGCGCGCCCTGCGCGCCCACCCAACTTCCTTCACCGTGCAGGAAAGCCAGATGACCGTCTTCAAGGTCGCCTGCCTGTTCGGCGAAGTGGACCCGGCGGTCATCATGCAGGTCAACGGCCTGACTTCGACCGTCCTTTCTTTCGGAACCACCCTTCAAATTCCCTGAGCGGACCTTCAACGCCTGCCACGTCGCGGAGTCCGCTTGAAAATTCATCCGTTTGCAAAAGGAGCATGCGATGTCAAACAAATCCATCATTCGTTTTGTCTTGTTGACCGCGATCCTGCTGGGTAGTTTTGCCAGCGCGGGGAGCGTCAACGCGGGAGGCTACTGCGGCTCTACCTACACGATCCAGTGGGGCGATACGCTTGGACGCATCGCCAACCTGTGCGGCGTGACGGTGGACGCCCTCTACGCGGCCAACCCCGGACTTGGAGCGTACATCTACGCTGGACAGGTCCTCAACATCCCCGGCGGAGTCCCGCCCGCGCCCCCGCCGCCTTCGTACGGCTATAGCGGATCCTACGTAGTGCAGTACGGCGACACCCTGCGGAAGATCGGCGACCGCTTCGGCTTTACGGTGTGGGAACTCCTGTCGGCCAACCCGCAGATCTGGAATCCCAACCTGATCTATGTGGGACAGGTCATCAACCTGCCTTATCGCCCGGTCTATTACACCGTCCGTTACGGAGATACTTTGTTCAAGATCGCGGCGCGCTTCGGGACGACCGTCGCCAGCCTGCAATCCCTGAACAACATCTGGAACCCGAACTGGATCTACGCCGGTCAGACGCTGCGCATCCGCTAACCCGCCTGTCTTGTCAAAAAGGCTGTCCATGCGGACAGCCTTTTTTTTCACTCGGTGCTTAACCGCGCCGTCGCGCCCCCGTCCACCACCATGGCCTGCCCCGTCATAAAGGATGATTGCTCGCTGTCCGCCAGGAAGTAGATGGCGTGGGCGATCTCCTCGGGACGTCCCACCTTTCCGCTGACGGTCTTGCGCGCCAGGTTTTCGAGTCTCTCCCGCATATCGCCGTGACCGGCGTGGCCGCGGCCGAGTCCGGCGCGCAGCATGGGCGTGTCCACCGCGCCGGGCAGGATGGCGTTGACGCGGATGTTGTCGGCGGCGAACTCGATGGCCATGGCGCGCGTCAGGGCGAGCATCCCGCCTTTGGAGGCGGCGTAGGCCGCGATGTTGGCGGAAGTCTGGATGGCGTGGACCGAGGAGACGTTGACGACCGCGCCGCCCCCGCGCGCTTTCAGCAGGGGATGGGCCAGTTTCGCGCCGAGGAACACCGAGCGCAGGTTGGAGGCCATGACCGCGTCCCATTCTTCCGCGCTGGTTTCGAGCAGGGGTTTCGCGATCTGCATGGCGGCATTGTTGACCAGCGCGTCGAGCGAATCGGTGAACTGGCGCGCCTTCTCGAAGATGACGGCGATTTCGTCCGCGCGGGAGATGTCCGCCTGGATGAAGAGGCCGTCCGCGGGGAATCCTTCGCCGAACGGCAGGCGGTCCACGCCGATGACGCGCCAGCCTTTCGACGCGAACAGCGCGAGGGTGGCAAAGCCGATCCCGCCCGCCGCGCCGGTGACGAGGACAGTGCGCGAATGATCTGTCATGGTCTTTTCTCCTTTCAGGGTTTTACCAACCGCCAGAACAGGACGCCCGCCAGCAGGGACATGGCCGCGCCGAAGAAGAACGGGGCCGACGCGCCGAACCCCGTCCACGCGCCGACGCCCTGCCAGAGCAGACCGGCGATGAGCGAAGCGGGCAGGACGGCGAAGCCGGTCGCCGCGGCGTAGAGGCCGTAGGCCGTCCCGCGCTGCGCTTCGGGGACGAGGTCGGCGATCAGGGCTTTGGCGACGCCCTCGGTCGCGGCGTAGTAGATCCCGTAGAGGCCGAAGAGCGTCCACACCTGCCAGCCCGTCCGCGAGAAGGCGAAGCCGAGGTAGACCAGCCCGTAGGCCAGCCAGCCGAAGAGGATGATACGGCGGCGGCCGATCTTGTCGGAGAGCGCGCCGAGCGGGCCCGCGAAGACCGCGTAGATGAAGTTGAAGGTCATCGCCATCAACATGATCTGAAAGACGTTCAAGCCGCGCTCCTGGCCGCGCAGGATGATGAACGAGTCGGATGAGTTGCCGAGGGTGAACAGTACGACAATGACGAGGAAGGTCTTGAAGCGCGCGTCCATGCCTTTGAGGGAAAGCAGGGGCGCGGCAGACGGTTTGGTTTGATGGACTTCGCGCGCGCCGATGGCAAGGATGAGGACTGCCAGCGCCGCCGGGATCACGCTGACCAGCACGGCGCTGCGGAAGGCGTCGATCGTCAGGAATTCCGCCCGCCGCTCCGTGAACCAGACGATGGCCGCGGCTCCCGCCAGTCCGAGGAAGGCTCCGAGCGTGTCGCCGGCGCGGTGGAGGCCGAAGGCCAGTCCGCGCTGGTCCGATTCGATGGAGTCGGCCAGGAGGGCGTCGCGCGGCGCGGTGCGAATCCCCTTGCCGACGCGGTCCGAAAATCGGATGCTCAACACCCAGGCCCACGAATTCGCGACGTAGAAGAACGGCTTGGCGACGGTCGAAAGCGCGTAGCCCGCCACGGTGAGCCATTTGCGTTTGCCGAGTTTGTCCGAGAGCGCGCCCGAATAGATTTTGAGCAGGCTGGCGGTGGTTTCGGCGATGCCGTCAATCAGGCCGATGACCGCCGTGCCGACGCCCAGGATGTTGGAAAGGAACAGCGGGACGAGATGGACGATCATCTCCGAGGAGATGTCGGTGAGCAGCGACGTGGCGGTGACGACCCAGACGTTGCGGGGGAGTTTGTGGATGTTTTGGGAGGCGGGCATGGTTGATGCCGGTGTTGAATCGGATTATTCGTCCGAATCGTCGTCGCTGGCCGCGCCGGGCTGGTTGACGCTCACCACCTCGCCGTGGTAATTGATGACGATCTTGAATCCCAACATGCCGAGGTAGGCGCGCGCCTCCTCGGGAAACCCGGCCTGTAACATCTGGTCGAACTGCTTGTCGAGGTTTTTCAGCTGGCTGGCGATGGCGGCGACGCTGAACGGGTCGTCCTGGCCAATCATTTTGGCGGCCTGCTCGCCGACGAGATTCTCGCTGCCCTTGATGAGTTCCTGCATCTGCGAAAGGACGGCGCGGTCCACCTGCTCGGAGGGGATGTGACGTTTAAAGCCCGCGTCGTCCACCACGTAGCAGGGCTCGTCGCCCACGTAGGCGGTTTCGGCGGGACGGTCGTTCTCGTCGAAGACGAGGCCGGAGAAGAGGGGTTGTTTTGGCATGGCGTCCTTCTTATCTGGCGAACAGGTTGAGGCCCCACACAATCAGCGGGGCGATGAACAGTGCGGGCAGGAAATTCCCAACGCGCATCCGCTTGATCTCCATCATGCTGCTGAGGGCCAGCCCCAGCAGCAACACGCCTCCCGCCGCGCTCATCTCGGTCATCATCGGTTCGGTGACGACGGCGCTCAACTGCACGGCCAGCAGGCTGATCCCGCCCTGATAGACGAGGACGACGACGCTCGAAAACAGCACGCCGACTCCCAGCGTGGACGCGAAAGCCAGCGCGGCGAATCCGTCCAGCACAGATTTGACCGCCAGCAGTTCATAGTTGCCCGCCAGCCCGTCCTGGATGGAGCCGAGGATGGTCATCGGGCCGACGCAGAAGAGCAGCGACGCGGCCAGGAAGCCGCGGATAAAGCGCGCCGAGCCTTCGGCGGAATCGTCTTTCGCGAAGCGCTTTTCGAGCAACGCGCCGAAGTTGTGCAGTCCGTCCTCGATGCGCCACCACTCGCCGAGCAGCGCGCCGAGGATGAGCGCGCCCAGCACGATGAGCGGGTTTTGCGTATTGAGGAACATCTGCGCGCCCAGGGCCAGGGTGAAGAGACCCATGCCCGCGATGACGGTGGACTTGAACCGTTCGGGGATGCGCGCGCCGAAGAACAGACCGATAAACCCGCCGACGAGGACGGCGGCGACGTTGAGGAGGGTGCCGGTCATATTTTTAGAGGCGCCGCTTTCATGCCTTCGCCAGCGTCGTGTCTTTCCCGGCCGCGGCGTTTTCGACCAGCTCCAGCACAAAACACAGGGAGGACAGGCGGTTGAGATAACGCACCAGTTCGGGATTGGAAAGCTCCCCCGCTTCGAGCAGTTCCACCACGCGGCGTTCGGCGCGGCGGACGACGGCGCGCGCCATCGAGAGCGACGCGCTGGCCGGGCTGTCGCCGGGGATGATGAACTCGCGCGGCATCGTCACTGTGGCGGTGAGCGCGTCGATCTGCGCCTCCACCCAGTCCACGCGGGCCGCGTCGAAGCGGAAACGGTCGGCGGTTTCGGGCGTGGCGGCCGCCTCGGCCATCAACCTGTAGAGGTCGCGCTGGGCCTCGAGCAAGAGTCGCTGCGAGCGCGGATCGCGCGCCTGAGCGCGCGCCAGTCCCAGCGTCGCGGTGGATTCGTCGAGCGCGCCGAGCGCCTCGATGCGCGGATGCGTCTTGAGGACGCGTCCCTCGCCGAGCAGGCCGGTCGTGCCGTCGTCGCCTTTACGGGTGTAAAAATTCATGCGGCTATTATAGCCGCGAGAAACCCGTTTTCTCGAAGGAAACCGGTTTCCGTTCACTCTGGCGTATAATCGGCGCATGTTTCCCGGAACGCGTTTTTCGTGGCTGCGCCATTTCGCGCCGTTGACCGTGATCGGCATCGCGGCGGCGGCGCTCGTCCTGACGCCGATCTGGGCCGTCGAGTGGGCGCGCGAGCCGTTCATCGGCGCGCTCCTCGAACCGAATAACATCGTTTCGCAGATCGACGACGCGGGCTGGCCGGCCCGCAACATGGGCGCGGCCTGGTCCGACCAGCTGGTGAGATTGAACGGCCAGCCGATGCAAAACGTGGACGACGTGAGCGCCTTCCTCGAGACCAACGGCTTCAAGCCGGTCGAGGCGGAATTCGTGAAGCAGACCGGGAGCGCGTACAGCCTGACCATCACGCCGATCCGTTTTCCCTTCAGCAGCCTGCTGACCTCGTTCATCATCCCCTATCTGACGGGGCTGGTGTTCCTGTTGACGGGCCTGTGGGCCTACCGCATCCGCTCGGACCTGCGGGCCAGCCGCGCCTTCGTGACGTTCACCGCGGCCGTTTCGGTCCTGACCTCCTGCTTCTTCGACATGAGCACGTCCCATCACGCCGTCATCCTGTGGGCGTTGAGTCTGTTCGTTGGGGCGGGCGCGCTGGCGCACCTGGCGCTGGTCTTTCCGCAGCAAATGCCCTTCGTAGACCGTTTCCCCGCCGCGCGTTACATCCCGTGGGTCTTCGCGGCGGGACTGGCGCTCCCCGCGCTGCGCGAACTCATCCGCCCGACGACCTCCCTCGCGTACGTGAATACCTGGCTCGCGGGATACGCCTTCATCCTGGTCGCCATGCTGCTGTTCATCAGCGCGCTGATCGTGCGCGTCATCCGCAGCCAGTCGCCGATCGTCCGCCAACAGAGCCGCGTCATCGTCTTCGGCGCGTCGATCGCCTTCCTGCCGGCCCTGGCGCTGTATCTCTTTCCCATCGTTTTCGGCCCAACCATCCCCGAATTTCAGGGCGCGCTCTTCTTCCCGATGCTGGTCTTCCTCCCGCTCTCGGTGACGTACGCCATCATCCGCTACCGCCTGCTGGACGTGGACCGCATCCTCGGCCGCGCCCTGGCCTACCTGCTGACGACCGGCGTGGCGCTGGGAGCCTTCTACGGGCTGATCGCTCTCATCTCCTACACCATCGAGGAAAGTCTCCGCGCCGACGAGCCGCTGGCAATCGGACTCTTCCTCGTCCTCCTCGCGGTCGGACTCACCCCCGTCCGCGATCTGATCCAGCGCGCCATAGACCGTCTCTTCTACCGCGCCCCCGCCGACTACCGCCGCGTCCTCTCCAGCCTCTCGCGCGGACTGGCGGTGACTCCCAACCTGAACGAGATCATGCGCCTGCTCGAAGAGCAACTCAGCCAGGCCCTCGCGCCGGAGCGCTTCATCATCTACCTCTACAACGACGAATACGGACAATACTTCCCGCACGCCACGCGCGAAGACAGCGCCCCGGCCTACCCCGCGGACGATCCGCTGGCGATGCACATCCAACGAATGGCGAAGCCTTTCTGGATCTCTCCGGGCAGTTCCCTGCCGGATGAGTTGAGCGAATACCAGCGCTTTCTCGGCTTCACCTTCGTCCCCCTGCGATACGAAGGCCGCCTGAGCGGATTCTTCGTCCTCGGCCCGCGCCGCTCGGGCGAACTCTACAACAGCGACGACCTCGACTTCCTGGCGGCGGTCGCGGCCCAGTCCGCGCTGGCGCTCGAAAACGCCCGGCTCTTCATCAACCTGCGCCGCACCTTCGACCAGACCCTCGAAATGAAAAGCCTGATGGACGACATCTTCGCCTCCATCGCCACCGGCGTCATCACCACCAACCTCGGCCGCCAGGTGACCCTCTTCAACCGCGCCGCCGAACAGATCCTCGGCATCCCCATGGACCAGGTCGTTGGCCGCCCCCTCGAGCAGGCCTTCCCCGCCCTTTTCTCCGATTTTGTCTACCTCACCGAAACCGCCGCGCAAAAAGGAGCGCCGGTCTACATCGCCGAGATCAACCGCGTCATCCCCTCGCGCGGCGAACTGGCGCTGCGCGTCTCCTGCGCGCCGCTCTTCGACGCCTACCGCTCCGCCAAAGGCGCCACCATCTTCTTCGAAGATCTGACCGAGCGCCGCCAACTCGAGGCCGAACAGGAGCGCATCCGCCAGACCTTCGGCCGCGTCGTGGCCCCGCGCGTCCGCGACCGCCTGCTCGCCGACCCGCGCAACCTGCGCCTAGACGGAAGCAAGGAAACCGTCACCGTCCTCTTCGCCGACCTGAGCGGCTTCACCGCCTACAGCGAAAAACAGGCCCCGGAGACCGTCTTCAAAGTGCTGAACGCCTACCTCTCCCTCGCGGCCGACGCGGTGCTGGAAGAGGAAGGCACCCTCGACAAGTTCATGGGCGACGCCATCCTCGCCATCTGGAACAGCCCCGACCCGCAGGAAGACCACGCCCTGCGCGCCGTGCGCGCCGCCGCGGCCATCCTGCGTCTCACCCTCGAGTCCCACGAAAACTTCACCAACCCGCTCCACCGTCTCAACTTCCGCATCGGCATCGCCACCGGCCCCGCCATCGTCGGCAACGTGGGCGCCAAAGACCTCTTCAACTACACCGCCATCGGCGATACGGTGAACCTGGCCCAGCGCCTGCAAGCGACCGCGGAGCCGGGCGAGATCCTGCTTCAAAACACAACCTACGAAATCGTCGCGGAACGCGTCGCCGCCGAAGCGCTCGACCCCATCGCGGTGCGCGGCCGCCAAAAGCCGGTACAGGTCTACCGCTTCATGGGGCTGAAGTAGTCATGCTCGTCCGCCATCACATTGAGATCACCCGTCTGGCCCTCGGCGCGGAAGCAAGCCCGCGCGCGCTCGAAGCCATCGTCCGCGCAAACGTCGGGCAAGACGGCCTGCGCTACCAGCTCGGTCACGACCACTTCCACTTCGACAACAACCGCCTCGAACGATCCTACGCGTACATCGAGGAACAGCGCGCCCTCGCCGGCTCCGCGCTGGCGCGCGGCGACGCGCCGTCTGCATGGCAGGCCTTCGGGCGGCTGACCCATGCCGCGCAGGACTTCTACGCCCATACCGACTACATCCCGCGCTGGCTCTCCCTCTTCGACGCGGGGACGCTTCCCGCGCCCGAGGAAGTGGATCCTGTTTTCTCCGAAATTCTCAGTCACTCCGGCCTCCGCTCCGGGAAGTTATACTATCCCCTCGAAGCCCTGACCTTCCTGCCGCGCGTCGGGAAGTTCTTCGCCCCGTTCTTCCCCGCCGATTCCCACGCCCGCATGAGCCTTGACGATCACGACGATGCAGGCCGTTTTGATTACGCCTTCCACGCCGCGGTCAAACGGACAAAGATCGAATTCGAGAAGACAACGGGAACCTTCTCAACGAAGATGCTGGCTGACTTTATAGACAAGTAAACACGCGCACAAAACAAGCCTCGCTGATTACTACTCACTGTTCACTGCACTGGTAACTGATAACTGATAACTGATCACTGATAACTGGTAACTGCTCACTGGCAACTGATCCTCCATGCCTCGCAAATCCACCCGCACCTCCTCCTTCGGTTCCCCCGGCCGCGCCGGGCATGACGCCTCGGCGTTCTACTCCGCGCGTCTCTACGCGGACCAGCCCCAAAGTCAGGAGGAAGCGTACGTCGAGAATCCCATCCCCGCCGCGCGGCTGGATTCCGTCATCCACGCCTCGTCCGAATCCATGAAGGAACTGCCCGACGCCAGCGTGCATCTGATGGTCACCTCGCCGCCGTACAACGTCGGGAAGGACTACGACGAAGACCTGTCGCTGGCGGAATACCTGGCGTTCCTGAAACGCGCCTGGACCGAGACGCGCCGCGTGCTCGTCCCCGGCGGACGCGCCTGCATCAACGTCGCCAACCTCGGACGCAAACCCTACATCCCGCTCCACGCCATGCTGATCGCCGACCTGCTCGACCTCGGTTTTCTCATGCGCGGCGAGATCATCTGGGACAAGGCCGCTTCGGCCAGCGCGTCCACCGCGTGGGGATCGTGGCAATCGGCGGCCAACCCGACTTTGCGCGACACACATGAGTACATCCTCGTCTTCTCAAAGGGCAGTTTCCGCCGCGAAAAATTGGACGGGCGCGAGAACACCATCTCGAAAGAGGAATTTCTGGAGTTCACCAAATCGGTGTGGACGTTCGGCGCGGAATCGGCGCGCAAAGTCGGACATCCCGCGCCGTATCCCGTCGTACTGCCGTACCGCCTGATCCAGCTCTACACCTTCAGCGGGGATGTGGTCCTCGATCCGTTCATGGGGAGCGGCCAAACCGCCCTCGCCGCATTGAAAGCGGGACGCCGCTTTGTGGGGTATGAGGCCAGCGAGGAGTATGTGCGGCTGGCGGAAAAGCGGATTCGCGATCACAATAAACTGTAGACGGCAGGCCGTCTTTAGGAGTGAGATTTATGGCAAACAAATACGACGCAATCATCATCGGCGGCGGGCATAACGGACTGGTCGCCGCGGCGTATCTGGCGCGGGCGGGGAAGAAGGTCGTAGCGCTGGAGCGCAGGCACATCGTCGGCGGCGCGGCGGTGACCGAGGAGATCTTCCCCGGCTACAAGTTCACGGAGTTTTCGTATGTGGTCAGTCTGTTGCGCCCAGAGATCATCCGCGATTTGGAATTGCCCAAACACGGACTGAAAATCCTGCCGCTGCCGAGCACGTTCACGCCGATGGAAAATGGCGACTACCTCGCCGCGTGGGACGACCACGATCTGACGCGCCGCGAGATCTATCGTCACTCGCCGAAGGACGCGGAAGCCTACGACGAGTACGCCCGCGTCATGGCGCGTGCGGCGAAAGCGATCAAACCCATCATCAATTTAATTCCGCCCGACCCGTCTTCGATGAGTCCCCGCGACGTGATGGGTTTATTGAAGGTCGGTCAGTACGCGGCAGGACTCTCCGAAAAGGAACTGTACATGGTCGCCAAACTTGCCACGCAATCGTCGGCAGATTTGCTCGAAGAGTGGTTCGAGACCGACGCGCTGAAAGGCACGAAAGCCGCCAGCGGAATCATCGGGACGTTTCTCGGTCCGCGCTCGCCCGGCACGGCGTATGTGCTGCTGCATCATTACATGGGCGAGATTGACGGCGCCTTCCGCGCCTGGGGATTCGCCAAAGGCGGATCGGGCGGAGTCAGCGGCGCCATCCTGAACGCGGCGCAGGCGCTCGGGGTGGAGATTCGAGTCAACGCTTCGGTTCAGCAGGTCAAGGTCAAGGGCGGACGTGCTGTGGGCGTCGTCCTCGAAAACGGCGACGAGATCGACTCCAAAGTCGTGATGTCCGCCGCCGACCCGAAGCGGACGTTCCTGCAATTCGTCGAGGAGAAATACCTGCCCGACGATTTTGTGACCTCAATTCAAAACTTCCGCACGCGCGGCTCGTCGGGCAAGGTCAACATCGCGCTGAGCGAACTGCCGAACTTCACCGCGCTGCCGTTCGAGAAATGGCAGGATTCGGTCTTGCATCGCGGCGCGGTTTCGATCAGTCCGAGTATTGATTACATCGAGCGCGCCTACGACGACGCCAAGTACGGGCAGATTTCCAGGCAGCCGTATATTGACATGATCTTCCCCTCGATGATCGATCCCGATATGGCGCCGCCCGGACAGCACGTCATGTCGTGTTTTGTGCAGTACGCGCCGTACGATCTGGAAGGCGGCTGGAACGACGAGCGGCGCAACGAGCTGGGCGAGGCGGTGATCTCGACTATCGAACGCTACGCGCCGAACATCCGAGAGTGCATCGTGGGGATGCAGGTCATTTCGCCGAAGGACATCGAACGCATCGCGGGCATCACGGGCGGCAACATCTTCCACGGCGAGTTGCTGCTGCATCAGATCTTTTTCCTGCGTCCCACCCCGCAGTGGGCAGACTTCCGCACGCCGTTGAAAGGGTATTACTTCGGCGCCAGCGGCGCGCATCCCGGCGGCGGCGTGATGGGCGCGCCCGGCATGTTGGCGGCGAAGGAGATGTTGAAGGATGGAATTCTATGAATCACTATAACACCATCATCATCGGCGCGGGACACAATGGACTGGTTGCCGCCGCGTATCTCGCCAAGCGGGGCAAAAAGGTTCTGGTTTTGGAACGCCGCGCCGTCGTCGGCGGGACGGTCGTCACCGAATCGTTCGGCGACGGGTTTACCGTCGACTCGGTTCAGACGGGCGGACGTCTGCGCCCGGATATCGTCAAAGATTTGAAGCTCGCCTCGCGCGGACTTCAGCCGGATTCTGGCCGTCGGCCTTTTCTTGCGCTGACGCCGGATGGCGCTCCCCTCGCGCTCGACGCCGAGTCCATCAAGCGCGTCTCTGACAAGGACGCGGCGCGCTGGCCGGAGTTCGTCCGCTTCATGGATCGGGCCGCGCAGATCCTCGACGTGACCTACGCCATCGTCATGCCGCGCCTGCCGATGAACTTCGGCGTCAAAGAAGGCTACGGCCTGCTCGAATGGGGACTCGAGCTTCGGCTGGCAGGCCGCAAGGACATGCTCAACTTCATCCGTGCCCTGCCAATGACCGCGCAGGAACTGGCGGACGAATATTTTGAATCCGAGATCGTCAAGGCGGCGATTGCCTCGGTTGCGATTCACGGCTCCACGCTGGGACCGATGTCCGCCGGGACGGGATACACGCTCATCCATAATTGGTTGAATCGCGGCGGATTGGCTCACGTCAATGTGGGGAAGGCGGGCGAGAGCGCTTCCGCGCTCGAGAACGCGGTCAAGGCGTTTGGCGGCGAGATCCGCACCGAAGCGGAAGTGGCAAGTATCAAAATCGAAAATCAAACCGCCAAAAGCGTCACGCTTGCAAGCGGCGAAGAGATTTCCGCAGACGTTGTTCTCTCCTCCGCCGACCCGAAACATACCCTGCTCGAACTGGTCGGCGCGCAGGACCTTCCGCCCGAATTTGTCTGGCGCGTCCAGTCCATCAAAATGCGCGGCTCGGCGGCGAAGGTTCATTTACAAACCAATGGACAGCACGGAATCCCCGCAGGGACTTTATGCGTCGCGCCGTCGGTCAAATATTTGGAAAAAGCATACGATGCCGCGAAGTATGGCGAGATTTCCGAAAAGCCGTATCTTGAGGTCACAACTTCGGGGAATACGGTTTCGATTCATTTCCAGTACGCGCCATACAACCTGAAGAACGGTGAGTGGAAAGCGGAAAGAGAGAAAGTTGAAAAATTAGCCATTGATACATTGGCAGAGTATTTCCCCAATCTAAAATCGTCAACACTTGCACCTGGCGCAAGTGCAGGTGTCGTAAATCGTAAATTGATAACCCCTCTCGATCTCGAACAAACCTACGGTCTCACCGAAGGCGACGTCAATCACGGTCAACTCATGCTCGACCAATTCCTGTTCATGCGCCCGATGCCGGGCTGGTCGAATCACAAGACGCCGATTGACAATTTATATCTGTGCGGAAGCGGCGTCCACGGCGGAGGCGGGGTCAGCGGCGCGGCAGGACGGAATGTGGTGAAAGTGTTGAAATAAAAAGACATCCGAAGCCTTTTGACTTCGGATGTCTTTTGGAAGTTGAGCTAATCCCCAGTAGATGATACCGTAATCGGCTGTGAAGTGAAACGTCACTTACAAATTCACTTTGCGGCGACCCGTTCTCGAACAGCAGGCGCGACTTCCTCGGCAAACCTTTGCAGTTGGTTCCCGCCCTCTCCCCAGAAGATGAAAGTGTCGAAGCGGTAGGCGCTGACGAGATTCGTCAACTCGTCAACCCATTGGTTCACGGGTCCTTGCAATAATCCATTGGAAGCGCCGTCTGTGATCACGCCGTTCACGTTGATCACGCGGCGGATGCTGGCTGGGTCGCGACCCGCCTCGGCGACGGCGTCATCGAGTCGTTTGCTCTTTTCGGCAATCGCCGAAAGATCGCCGCGCAGCGACGGCAGCCAACCATCGGCGACTTTGCCCGCCAACTTGAGCGAGCGCGGACCAGTCACGCCGAGCCAAATTCCAATGGGGTGGGCTGGCACGGGTCCAGACTGCGCGCCTTTGAGTTGATAATGCTGTCCCTCAAAGCGCAGGTTGCGGTCGCCGCTCCACACCATGCGGATCACTTCGATCGCTTCAGCCATGGCCTCGAACGCGACGCCTGTGCTTCGTCTGGGACCGCCATACGCTTCGATCGCATCCCAAAATGCTCCCGCGCCGAGACCCAGTTCGAAACGTCCACCGCTCAACACATCAATTGTCGCGGCGGCTTTTGCCATGACGGCGGGCGGGCGCAGCGGCAAGTTCGTCACATCAGGCAAGAGCCCGATGCGCGAGGTTTTAGCCGCAATCATGCTCAATAAAGTCCACGTGTCAACAAAGTGCCGCTGGTATGGATGATCCTGCACCGCGATATAGTCGAGACCGAGTCGCTCGACCTCTTGCGCGATGGAAAGTAAGGGGGCGTCTACAGTCGGGATGAGAAAATATCCAAATTTTATGTTGCGTTGATCGTTAGCCATCATATACCTCCTTTCAATTCCCCTCACCCCACCCTCTCCCAACGGGAGAGGGGAAATCGTCCTTACGAAAAAGTGTCACAAACGGGGTGAGGTTTTTTTTACTCAAAACGACATCCGAAGCCTAGCTGAGGATCTTCAGCGCGCTGCCCCAGTTGGTTCCCAACTCGCCTTGCAGGGCGATGTGCAGGAACTGCATCGCTTCGATCTGACGGGCGCGGCGGAGCGGACCAGAATCTACGGCGCGCATACCGCCGTCCGTGACGAGTTGCGCGACTTTGGCTTTGGCGTCCGCGTCGTCGCCTGCGATAAAGACGTCCAGGGGCTGACCAGCCACCTGTCCAGAATGAAGCGTGCCTGCCAACGTCGTGTTGAACGCCTTGACGACTTTCGCTCCTTTGACGATCGCCTTCGCCACATCTTCGGCGGAGGATGAATCGGGTGCGGTGACCATTTCATCGAGCGTGGCGTTCAGGGGGTTGGCAATTTCCACGACGACCTTGCCAGCGAGTTTGTCGCCAAGTTGTTTGGCGAGTTCGATATTCGGACCATAGCCCACAGCCAACACAACCACATCGCCGAGTTGCGGATCGCCGAGAGGGGCAGTGGAAACTTTGGCGCCGTTCTTTGCCAATGCCTTGACATCGTTGGCGGCTTTTTCAGCGACTTCGGGATTCCGATCCACAAAGGTCACCGAGTGACCGCCTGCGACGGCGCGGGTTCCGATGCCGCGCCCCATGTTGCCTGATCCAATAATTGTTACGTTCATCTTGACTCTCCTTGAATTGAGTGATATTATACAGTTGTGTTCTAAACAACAGATGTTGTCTAATTTACCTTCCTTACCCGTTCAGGTCAACCGTCAAAAATCGGATTTCGTTGACTAAGCAACACTGGAGCGAAAATGTCGTCTAACCCGAAAGAACAAGAAAAACTCGACCCCCGCGTCAAACGGACCCGCGGCTTGATCCTGCAAGCCTTTGGCGATCTCCTCGCTGAAAAGGGATTCGACGCCATCTTTGTGCAGGACGTAACCAGCAAAGCGCAGGTCAACCGCGCCACGTTCTACGCGCACTTCGAGGACAAATTTAAATTACTGGATTATTGGATAGACCAAATGTTTATGAAGGAGATCGAAAAGCGCCTGTTGGACGCCTGCCAGTACTCCCCCGATAATTTACGCAACCTGATCGCAGCGGTGTGCGAGTTTTTGTCTCGCATTCATAACGACTGCCCAAAACCGCGCCAGCAGTTTGAAGCGTTGGCAGAAGGCGCCATCAAGAACAGACTGTTCGAGTTGTTGTCTCACTGGTTGAAACAGACGAATACAAAAATCTCCACCGAGATCCCCGCGACGGTCGCCGCGTGGGCGATGTACGGGCTCGCCTCATATTACAGCCATTTGAAAAAACGTCCCACGCTCGAAAAATTTGTGGATGAAGCCTTCCCGATGGTGGCGGTCAATTTGGAGCAGTTTGCTTGAGTAGAAGCAGGGACTATTTGCTCAAACCTGCGGAGGCGGGATCAGCGGCGCGGCGGGACGGAATGTCGTCAAGGTAATCGGATAACCCTACTTTGTCTCCAGCAAAAACTTCCGCGCCGCCTCGATCTTATCTTTTTCCACCTTCCCCGTCTCTTCCCAATACTCCAACATCTGCGTGATCGTCAACACCGCGTGCATGGAATATCCCGCCTGCGCCAGCGACTCCTTCGCGCCGGACTGACGGTCAATCAGCACGACGACGTCTTTCACGACCAAGCCTGCGCCTGTCAATTTTTCGATGGCTTCGAATTTGCTTCCGCCGGTGGTGGCGAGATCATCAATGACCACGACCGTCTCGCCCGCGTGATATTCGCCTTCGATCTCGGCCTTCGTGCCATAGGTCTTGACTTCCTTGCGCGGGTAGATCATGGGATAGTTGCCCGCCAGCGAGATCGCCGTCGCGATGGGAATCGCTGCGTAGGGCAATCCGGCGATTCGGTCGAAGGACAGGGGACCGAGGACCGGGAGATACGCCTCCGCAATTTGCTGTAGCAGTTTTGGATAGGCGATGACCCGCCGCAGGTCAATGTAGATGGGGGATTGCAGTCCCGACTTTAGGGTGAATTCGCCGAATTTGATACAGCCAGCGGACAACAATTCGTTGGCGAGGGATTCTTGCGATGGGGTAAGTTCAGTCATTGCGCTTCCTTTTTGTTTACCGCCAAGCACGCGAAGAGCGCGAAGGATCTAAAAAATCTTTCTTGGCGTTCTTAGCGGTTCAATTGATTCTTGATATGTAACATCTCATCCCGTATCTCCGCCGCGGCGGACTTGGGATTCTCCGCGCGCGAGATGCCGCGCGAGATGGGGATGAGCATCCCTTTGCCGTCCGCCCGCAGGCCTGACTTCAGCGCCAGCTCCAGGTCCCCGCCCTGCGCGCCGACGCCCGGCGCGAGGAACCACAGGTCGGGCACGGCAGCGCGGATGATCTCCATGATCTTCGCGTGCGTCGCGCCGACCACGAGCCCGATGTTATTGCCCGTGTTCCACTGCTGCGCAAGCTGCGCCACGTGCAGGTAAAGCGGCACGGGGATGTCCGAGCCCACGGGCATGACGAACGCATTCTGCAGGTCCATCGAGCCCGCGTTGGACGTTTTGCACAGCAAAAACACGCCCTTCTCTGGATATTGCAGAAACGGCTCGATGGAATCTTTTCCGAGATACGGACTCAACGTGATGCAGTGCGCGCCCAACGTCTCGAACGCGGACCTCGCGTAGGCCTCGGCTGTGGAGGCGATGTCGCCCCGCTTCGCGTCCAGGATGACGGGGATGCGCGAACCGAGGCGGCGCGACTCGGCGTCAATCGCTTCGATGACCTGCTTGAGCGCTGTCCACCCTTCGGCGCCGAAGACTTCGAAGAACGCCGCGTTGGGTTTGAATGCCGCGGCGTAGGGAGCGGTCGCCTTAATCAGAGTCAGGCAGAAGTCGAGGGCAGACGCGGGAGAAGGCTCCCTAAGTTCGCTCACGTGTGGGTCGAGTCCAACGCATAAGAGGGAGGAGCAGTCGTCCACGCGTTTTTCGAGAAAGGTAAAAAAAGTTTCCATGTTATGAAGTATACAAGTAAACACGTAGACAGGTAAACACGTGTCTACCTGTGTACTTGTGTACCTGTTTACATTCTCACGCCTTGCCTAACACCATCGCCAGCAGCGCCATTCTCACGTAGAGACCATATTCCATCTGGCGGAAGTACGCGGCGCGGGGATCGTCGTCGAAGTCCATGCTGATCTCGGTGACGCGCGGGAGCGGGTGCATGACGATCATCTTTTGTTTTGCGACTTGCATGACGGCGGGATCGATCACGTACGCGCCTTTGACCTTTTCGTATTCGTCCACGTTTTCAAAGCGTTCCTTTTGGACGCGCGTGACGTACAGCACGTCGGTTTCGGGCAGGACTTGATCGAGCGAATCGAACTCGGCTTGCGGAATGTTTTTCTCGCCGACTTCATCCATCACTTCTTTGGGCATCTTCAAAATATCGGGCGAGACGTAATTCAACTTCACGTCGAACAACGACAGCAAACGCGCCAGCGAATGGACCGTGCGTCCGTATTTCAAATCGCCGAGCATGGTGACGGTCAAGCCGTCGAAGCGCCCAAGTTCGGATTTGACGGTGAACGCGTCGAGCAGCGCCTGCGTGGGATGTTCGCCCGTGCCGTCGCCCGCGTTGATGATCGGCTTCTTCGCCGCCTTCGACGCGATCGCCGCCGACCCCGTTTCGGGATGACGCAACACGATCACATCGGCATAACATTCGAGCGTGCGGACGGTATCCGCAAGCGTTTCGCCTTTCGTCACCGACGAATACTTCACCTCATTGATCGGGATGACCGAGCCGCCAAGCCGTTCCATCGCGGCAGTGAACGACGACGACGTGCGCGTGGACGGTTCATAAAACAGGTTCGCCAGAATCTTCCCTTTCAGCAGATCGAACGTCCCGACGCGCTCGACCATGCCGCGCATCTCGTGCGCTACGCCGAAGATGTAGTCAAGGTCTTTGCGCGAGAATTGCTTGACCGAAATGATATCTTTGCCATACCATTCGGCAGTTTTATTTTCGCCGAACGGCAGGTAGAGGGAGGAGGAATTTGTGGGCATGGGGCTCCTTTGTAATTAGGGATTGGTAATTGGTAATTTGAGACTGGAGATTTGTGGTGGTCGAGTAGTCCCGCGTGATCGTCGCGGGATGTATCGAGACCACACTTCCGCGCGACATGGAGGGTAATCCTGTTTCGATAAGCATTTATCTCAGCCCAAACAAATGATTCGCCAACGGAATGACATTGATCAACGGCTCTTCGTAAGGATGCGCGCGCCTTATCACCTGCATCGCCTCCTTCACCAACTCGCGCTTGCAATTGACTTCGAGCTTGTATTCCGTGACCACTTTGATTTCGCCGACTTTCCCGCTATACGGATTCGCTCCCTCCAGCGGACGGAAATAGCCCGTTACCTGAGTCATTGCGACGCAGTGGTCGTAATTGCCGATCACGCCCACGCCTATCTCCGAAAGCGCGTCGGCGAGTTTCCTGGCGTGGTCTTGCGGCACGAAGATTTCGAGTTTTACGTCGGTGAAGTTCTCAAGCGTCATGGTTCCTCACGTTCCTTCCATAGCCTTGTTCGACCAAAACCTTCCCATCTTCAAAAGCGACCTGCCCTCGCAGGACAACCCGCTTCACGCGCCCTTTGACCTGCCAGCCTTCGAAGGGACTCCAGCCGCACCTTGAGAATTGCTCCGCCGCTTTGATCTCGTAGACGGCGGTCTCGTCCACTTCGACCCATGTTTCTTTTTGTTCTGGCAAATTGAATATTTTGCGAGGGTTGATAACGGATCGCTGAACAATATCGTCCATTGTCAATCGTCCATCGTCTACCGCTGTAAGTAACAAAGGAAGTAAAGTCTCCAACCCAGGAAATCCAGGCGGAGGATTCTCGGAATCTTTTTCTTCAAGCGTGTGAGGAGCGTGGTCGGTGGCGAAGCAGTCAATCACGTCCATGTTTTGCCAAAGGGCTTCGACATCTTCTTCAGTTGCCAATCTAGGTCGAACCTCCAGCCTGCCTTCTTTTTCCTCGTCTAAAACTTGCGAAACCATGAACAGGTGGTGTGGACAAACCTCACACGTCACTTTGATTCCCTTTTCTTTGGCGGCTTTGATGAGCAGGATTTCTTCTTTCAATGAGACGTGAGCGATGTGAACGGGGCGATCGTAGAGCGCGGCGAACAAAATTCCTGCCGCCATTGTGCGCGACTCGGAGTGCAACACAATCGGAGAGTCTTTCGGAAATTTCGCGAAATGCGGCATCCACAACGTCATATCGTCGAGGCGGAGTTCGCCGAAGGTAGAGTCGAGGTACATTTTGAGTCCCGCCGAGCGTAGGGGCAGACTTGGGTGTCTGTCCCAATCTGCATTGTCGGGTCCCGCGCCGAGGAATTGGGCGTAGTCGCAACGCGCTTTTTGTTTGGCGGCGTCGAGGGCGAGAGCAAGAGTCGCTTCATCGAAGATGGGCGGCTTGGTGTTGGGCATGGCGAGGATCATCGTCACGCCGCCCGCGAGCGCGGCTTGGGTAACGGTGTCCCAATCTTCTTTGTGGGTCTGCCCAGGTTCACGCACGTGGACGTGAGGGTCAATGAGGCCAGGGAGTTTGAGCATGGTTATGGGTTCCGGGATTCAGTCGAGTGGATAAAAAAAAGAGCCGCTAAAAGCGACTCTCTCCATTTCCCAAAAAGCAGAAACGCTCCTCCCAAAGAGAAGCAGGCGGGGAAAGACTTTGGCTCGGTTCATTCCGGACATTTCGCCTGATTCTATGCCGGGACGCGATTCTGTCAAGAGGCCCGATGCCCGCAAGCGCAGGCGTTCGCGCGCCCGCGTTCCATCGCCCAATCTGCCAGGCGACTTTGAGAAGACCGTCCCGCCCAAATGCCCTGTCGCTATCCGCGTATCCAGCGTACAATGCTTTCCAGCGGAAAGGACTTTCATGCAGACCGAACTCCTCCTCGACGCCAAAGCCACGCTCGGCGAAGGCCCCGCGTGGGACGCGCGGACGCAGACCCTCTATTGGGTGGACATCCTCGGCCAACGCGTCCACGCGTGGAAGGACGGCCGCGACGACTATCTCCAGCTCGACGAAACCGTCGGATGCGTCGCGCCGCGACGGGATGGCGGCCTCGTCGCCGCGCTCCACGCCTCGTTCTGGACCCTGGACGGGCGCGGCGGTCAGCGGACGTTTCTCGCGTCTGTGGACGAACCCGCCTCCAACCGCTTCAACGACGGCAAGTGCGACCCGGCCGGCCGTCTCCTCGCAGGGACGATGGACATGGGCGAGAAAACTCCCAGCGGGAATTTGTATTCGCTCGAAGCGGGAAAGCCGCCGCGCAAACTTCTGGACGGCGTCGTCATCTCCAACGGCCTCGCCTGGAGCCCCGACTACAAAACTTTTTATCACATCGACACGCCAACCCGCCAGGTCCGCGCCTACGATTACGACCTCGACACGGGGAATCTCTCGCGTCCGCGCCTCGCGGTGGAAGTCCCCGCGGCGATGGGCTGGCCGGACGGGATGACCTCCGACATGGAGGGGAAGTTGTGGATAGCGCTGTGGGGCGGCGCGCGCGTCGGGCGGTGGGACCCCGCGTCGGGTAGGTTGGAGGCGGAGGTGGCCGTCCCGGCGTTGCAGTCGTCGTCGTGCGTCTTCGGCGGGGCGCGGCGCGACATCCTGTTCATCACGTCCGCCCGCGTCGGCATGGACGAGGCCGCGCTGGCGCGCTATCCGCTTTCGGGAGGGCTGTTCCAAATCCAGACGCAGACCGAGGGCATGCCCGCGTTTGAGTTTACGGGATAAAATATCCGCATGGAAAAACGCATCGGTTACATTGACATTGCGAAGGGCATCGGCATTCTCGTCATCGTGCTGGCGCACAACGATCTGGCGGGCTATCATCCCACGCTGCACAAATTCATTTACGCTTTTCACATCCCGTTGTTTTTCTTTTTGTCGGGGATGTTCTTCCGTCCCGAGCGCAGTTTTGGCGAGACGCTGCGGCGGCGGTTCAACACGCTGCTGAGGCCGTATTTGTTCGCGCTTTTCGTGATCTATCTCGGCGAGGCCGCGTTCGACAACATGACGTTCCCGGTCATCGCCGGGCGGATTCTTAAATCGCTGTACGCCACAGGGTATTACATTGACTGGGTGCAGTTGTGGTTCATCCCGCATCTGTTCGCGGTCGCGCTGTTCGCGTGGATCGCGTGGCGATTCGTTTTTGGCCGCGTCCAGCGGGACTGGCTCCGCTGGCTCCTGCTCTTTGCGATGCTGGCCGCGGGCGTTTTTGCCATGCCGTACTTCTGGCCGTTCAAAGCGCCCGTCATCGGGACCGAACTCTACGGTCTGCCGTTCAGCCTCGACCTCGTCTTTGCGAGCGGATTTTTCTTCCTCGTCGGTTACGAGGTGAATCGGAAGCCGCTGGAAAATTTCTTCGCCTCGCCCCTCGTCCTGGCCGGGACCTTCGGCCTGCTGCTCTTCCTGGTGTTGACTCTCTCACCGTCCATTGACTTTAACACGCGCTCCTATCCCTCGCTGTGGATCAACACCGCCGAGGCCCTGCTCGGAATCACGATGACGCTCTCTCTATCGCGCAACCTGGAAAAATGGTCTGAAAAAGCGGCGAACCTGTTCCGTTATTTCGGGCGCATCTCGCTGGTCATCCTCATCTTCCACGTCCCGATCCAGGAGACGATGTTCAGCAAGTTCTCACGCCTCGGCATCCCCACCGACCCGTCCATTGTGCTGGCGTTCCTGAGCGGCGTTCTCATCCCCGCGTTGATCTACGAACTGGCGATCCGCTACAACCCGCGCCTGCGTCCGTGGTTTGGGTTTCCTGCGGTGGAGAAATAAACGCGGTTGGGGATTATCAGCGCGCCGGCTTAAAAACGGGTGTTGGCTATTTTGGCGGAAATGTTTGCCGAATAAACCTTACTTTCCCGCCAGTTCTACCACGAACATTTCCAGCGCCGTGTCGAGAGGCATGGCGCTGGTCTTTGCGGCCTCGTCCATTTTGAGCAGGCGGCGATAAACGGCCTCGAGAGTCCGCATCGTGAACCGTCCCGCCTGCTGGAAAATTTTCCCCGCCACGAAAGGATGCACGCCCAGCGCCTCCTGCACGTCCTGCACCATGCCGCGCGCCTCCACGATCTCACGCGCCTGGATGAGCAGCCGGAACTGGCGGACGATCATCGGGAAGATGGCGGCGGCGTCCTGCTCCTCCAGCATTTTTCGCAGCATGGATTGGGACTGCTGACCGCTGCCCGCCGCGAGACTGTCCACAAAGGCGAAGATGTCCACCTCCGCGGTCGAGACGCATACCGCTTCCACGTCCTGAACCTCGACCGGGCGCGCCCAATTGACGTAGGCCAGCGCTTTGGCGATCTCCTGCGCGGCCTGACGCGTGTCCGCGCCGACCAGTTCGGCGAGTCTCTTCGCGGCTTCGGAGGAGATCTTCCCGCCCTGACGCTTCATCTCGTTGACGATCCAACCGGTCATGTCGCGGGCTTTGGGAGCCATCAACGCTTCGGCTTTGGCGTTTTCGTTTTTTGCGACCCACTTCACCAGCCAGTGTTTCTCCGCCTCTTTCGGCTCGACTGTTTCGTATATGACCAGTTGAGTCGTCGGCGGGATTCTGCCGAGGAACTCCGTGAATTTCTTGCGCGGTTCGCCCGCCCCATACTTCTGGGAGGGATTGGCGAGGATGACGAGACGTTTATCCGATAGAAACGGCATGGCGTTGACGGCGTTGTTCAGTTCCTCGTCGCTCGTCAGGCGCGCTTCGAGACGCGAGGTATTCATGCCGTCTTTGTCGGTTTGCGCGGCGATGTCCGCGAGGCGACGCGCGATGGCGAATTCGTCTGTGCCGTAGAGGAGGAGGGCGGGCATAAATGGTGAAGGAGGAATTCTGAATTATGAATGGAAAATTCGCGGCCGGGAATCTTGTTTCCGAAGGAGGTTCATTTATCAGCCAAACGGAGATTCAGAACTCCGATTTCTGAATTCATCCTTCCGATTTGGTGATGACGCGGTGCAAGCCGTTGCGGATGAACCGGACCTCCGCGACTTGCAGGTTGCCGAGTCTCGCCTCGGTGGTGACGTGGCGCTGGAGCGACGGTCCCAGTTGGCGCGCGAGGGCGAATCCCAGCGCGGCGAAGAGCAGCGCGAGGGGCAGGAGCGCGAGGCGCCCGAGCGTGGATTTGCGTCCTCGGAGCGGGATCCAGGCGAAGGTCGAGGCGAGACCGACGTTGGCCGCGAGGTTCGTCCCGCAGCCGGGATGGATGGCGAGGTCGTAGTCGCCCGCGTTGAGGCGCGTCCAGGCCTCGTCAATCGCGGCGCGCAGGTCGTCGGTCGTCACGTCGCCGAGGATGAAGAAGCCGGTCGGGTTGGAATGTCCGGCGAGGGGGCCGGGGCGGCTGCGCGCCAGCACGTGGAGCGCGGCGTGTTCGAGGGCGTGATTGCGCCGGGTTTCGAGGATGAGGGGAAGATCGAGTAACATGCGGCAGATTATAAGAGAGAACCCTGGTTTCTGCGGGAAGCTTTTTGCGGAGAGCGGCTAAACCGGCGGGCAAAACGCGAATCCTTTTTACGGGTCGGATTGTTCCAGCGTTTGGTAGGTTTGCAGCAGGCTGACGAGAATCTCGTCGGTGAAGAGGTGCATGCGATGGAGAGTCTCGTCGAAGGGGACGTTGGCTTCGCGGTAGGCGCCGACGACCGACTCGATGAGGGTGTTGCGGAAGAACAAAAACGCTTGCGCGGCTTCGACGTAACTGAGTTCGTAGCGGCGGGCGCGCGAGGCGTATTCGAAGCCGATGGCGTGAGCCTCGGAACTGGAGCGCTCGCCGTTGGTGGAAATGAAGACCATCAGTCCCTGGAAGAGGGTGTGCGCGCTCTGGCGGTATTGACTGCGCGCCTCGCCGTCCAGTTTTTGATACCAGCGCTGGACTTCCAATTCCCCCTCGGCGATGCGGACGCGCACGTTGCGGACGGCGGATTGCACGATGGCGTCGGAACCAAACCTGCCGCGGCGGGAGTGCTCGGCCCATAATTCCACGTCGACGCGGCGGTAGCGGCGATGCCCGCCCGCGGTGCGATGCGCGGGCAGGATGCCCTTGTCGGTCCACAGACGCACCGTGCCTGGATGAACGCCGATGATTTCGGCCGCGTCCTTGATGGAGATGAATTCCCTGGTCATTGCGGCTGTTTAGTCGGAGGCCAGGGCGAATTTTTCTTCCAGCGTGGGTTCGGCGGCGTGTTCGTGGAAGGCAGGCACGTTGATGCGCGAGAACAGGAGCGCGGCGCCGAGCAGCATCAACGCTTCGATGCCGAAGACGATCAGGTAACCGGTCAGCGCGGACCCGCTGACGTGAGAGCCAACGTCGGCGACGATGCCGGCCAGGAAGAGGCCCGCGAGCCGCGAGAGGCCGTTCGAGAATCCCCATGCGCCGATGTAGAGTCCGATCCGCTCGGGGACGGTGAGGTCGAACATCAACGAGAGATTCGCGATGGTGGAGAGCCCGGTGCCGAAGCCGAGCAAAACCAGTCCGATGTAGAAAACGCCGCTCGCGTGGAGCGCTCCGCTGACCAGGATGAAGACGAATCCCGCCAGCGCGGCGAGGTTGCCCGTCTGCGCCAGGACGCGCTTGCGGACGCGTCCCTCCAACAGGCCCGCGAGGACGAAGGCCAGCAGGGTGAAAGTCCCCATGATGGAGACGAAGCGCGAGGTCTGCTCAATGGTCATACCGAAGGCTTGCGCGCCGAACGGTTCAAGCAGGACGTCCTGCCCGAGCAGGGCGGCGAGGAGAAGGAAAAGATAGACGAAGAAGACGCGCGCTACGGGGTTGGACGCGATGGCCGCGCTCATCTGTTTGACAGTGTAATTTTCGGCGCGCGGACTTGGGAGCGCGTCGCCGCGCGAGCGCGGTTCCAGCCTGAAGAGGCCGAGCAGGCCCAGGGTCAGGGCGGAGGCGGCGACGAGGTTGAAGGCGCGGCTTAGCGTCTCCGGCGAGTAGGCCGGTACGAGACGGCTGAGGGTCAGTCCCGTCGCGATGATTCCGACGATCATTATGAAGAACATGGTCGCGATGGTGCGGCTGCGTCCCTTTTCGCCGGAGAGTTCGGTCGCGAGGGAGAGATAGGATACGGCGGAGAGATTGTAGCCCATGCCCCACGCGCCGAAGGCCAGCAGGCCGGCGAGTATGCCGAGCGTGAAGTTTTCGCTGATGAGGATCGCTGCCTGCGGCGAGACGGTCACGCCCGTGATGCAAAGGATGAGTCCGAGGAGAATATATGGCGTGCGGCGGTAACCGAGAATGGGATGGCGGTCGGAAAACGCGCCGATGAAGACCTGGATGGGGGAGAGTAAATAGGGCGCGATGGCGAGGACGGTGACCAGCGATTTGGCGAGGCCAAGTTCGTAGATCATAACGCGGTTGAGAGCGCTGTTGATCGGGACGAGGGTCATCGCTACTGCTGTATGGATAAGACCGAGTTGGACACGTTTAAGAAACATGATGCGGTTGTGAACTCCTGGAGTTTGCTGGTTCGAATTCGGCGGCCTGACGGCCGGGCAAGGCTGATTGTATGGACGATGTAGAAAGGGTCAATGTAGATTTTGTAGAATTATACAATCAGTGGAACGCGAACGCCCGCCCTGGGCGCTTTCCCTGACCGGTTTTTGCAAGCTAAGAGACTTTAAGTACACGGGTGACGCGGGTTTTACGGATTCTCGCGGATAGAATCATTAAAAAAACGTGTTTGTCCGTGCAATCCGCCAAATCCGTGTACAAAAACACAAAGTAACCATGAACGGGGGGCGCTCCGAATGCTGAAAATTTGGAATCCCAAGGTTCTACTTCGGGAAAGCCGCAAGTAGAACTTGCGGAATCCTTTTTTGTTCATATCAGCGCCCTGTGGGTCGCGATTCCTTCCATTAGTGGGGAATCATCAAAAAAACAAGCCGCGTTTTGCGGACGCGGCCTGTGTGCAGGAGTCGGAAGGACTTCGGCTATTTGTTCTCGCGGAAGGTGATGAACGCCATGTTCTTGTCGCAGCCGCTGTACGTGTTGATGTAAAGGTTGTCCGAAAGCGGAACGCCGGCCTGGTCGCGCAGTTGCAGGTAAAGTTTCTTGGCGCTGTCCATCGGCGTGGTTCCCAGTTGGATCTCAAAACCGGAAGCGCCGTAGATCTGCGGCATCGTGCCGGAGACCGTGACGTTGTTGATGGATTTTCCGTTCCACGTGCCGATCATCAGAATTTGCACATAAATATGGTGCGCGCTGTTCTTGTCCAGCACGATGCCGGCCACGCCCTGCCAGTTACAGCCGAACTCCGGGCGGTATTTTGCGCTGGAGATATATTCCACCCGGGCCGAATAGGGAGCCCTGGGCGTAGCGCTCGGTTTGGGCGTGGAACTCGGAAGCGGCGTCTTCGTCGGCGGGACGAGCGAGAACGGCGTGGGCGTATAGATGGGCGTGAAGGTCGGAAGCGGCGTATCGGTGGGCGGGATATGCGGCGTCGCGCTGGGCGTCCAGGTGGGAGGCATAACGATGGGCGTGATCGTAAACGTGGGGGCCAGCCGGCTTTGCGCCTGCTGCGGCGAAAACGGATTGAGCGGCGTGTTGGGATTGATGAAGACCAGCAGGTAATACAGCCCGATACAGGCGGCGGTCAACAGCGCGGCGACCGAAAGGATATCCCACATTTGCAAAGACGGCGCGGGTTTGGAAGCCGGTTTATCAAAATCAATGTCTTTGAACTCGCTCATGCAAAACTCCGTCAGGGAGAGAGGACGATACTGGCCTGGGCGCGGCGCTCGTTCACCCATTCCGCCACTGCGCGGGATTGGAAAACCAGCCGCGCCTCGGGCGAAAGCGGCCGCGGGCCGCGCTCGATCACGTAAATAATGTGAAAGCCGACCTCCGTCACAATCACATCGCTGAACTGGCCGGGCTGCAGGACAAAGGCCGCGGCGTCCAGGTTCGCGTCCAGCAGATAACCCTGTGGAAACCAGCCCAGGTCGCCGCGCGTCACGGGGTCCACCGTCGCGGCCAAGTCGTCGAACTTCCCGCCAGCCTTTAATTGCGCCAGAATATCCTGCGCGTTGGCTTCATTATAGAGCAGAATTTGACGGACGTGAACCTGCTCGAAAGTACCGGGCATTTCCGCAATGATTTTGTCACGCATCGAAGCGGCCTCAGCCGCGCGTTTCAACGCGGCGCGGAACGAAACCTCGTCGTATCCGTGCGCGGACTGCCAGGCCGCGAGTTTATCCGTCCCGCCGAGCGACGCCGCCAGCGCGTCGATCCGGGACTGGAGGCCGGCCTCGGTCACGGACAGGCCCGCGGCCCGCGCGCCCTGCGCGAGCAGCGTCTGCGCGATCATGTCGTCGAGGACGGCCTGCGCCGCGTCCGCCTCGCCGACCGACTTCCCGAGCGCGGCCTGCGCGAACTGGTAGCGCGCCAGCTCGGCCTGATATTCCGCCAGCGGGACGATCTCGCCGTTCACCGTCGCGGCCGCCGGGACGGGCGTGGCGGTCGGCGCTTCGGGCGTGGACGTGGCTTCGAGCGTGGGCGCGGCCGAAGGTCCAGACGGACGCGAGCAGGCGGCCAGTCCGTACGCCAGCAAAATTATCGTCGTGAGTTTTTTGAGTCGCGGGGAAAACATCGCCAGGATTATACCCGAATCAAAAACCAGGTTTCCGAAGAAACCTGGTTTGATGGCGTGCGGTTTAGTAGTCCATTCCGCCGGGCGGCATGGCCGGGGCGGGTTTGTCCTTCTCGGGCAGGTCGGTGATGAGGACTTCGGTGGTGAGGATCATCGAGGCGATGGAGGCCGCGTTCTCGAGCGCGCCGCGCACAACCTTCACCGGGTCGATGACGCCGTCTTTGAGCATGTCGGTGAACTCGCCGCTCAACACGTTGTAGCCGATGTTCTTGTTCTTGAGCTCTTTGGCCTTGCGGCGGACGGCGTCGATGATGACGGAGCCGTCCTGCCCGGCGTTGGCGGCCAGTTTGCGGATCGGGGCTTCGAGCGCCTTCTTGACGATGCCGATGCCGACCTGCTCCTCTTCGCTTTCGCCTTTCACCTTGTCCAGCGCGTCGCCGGCGTTGATGAGCGAGATCTCGCCGCCGGGGACGATGCCTTCCTCAACGGCCGCGCGGGCCGCGGAGAGGGCGTCTTCCACGCGGTGTTTCTTTTCCTTCAACTCGGTCTCGGTGGCCGCGCCCACGCGAATGATGGCGACGCCGCCGCTCAGTTTGGCGAGGCGTTCCTGGAGTTTTTCCTTGTCGTAGTCGCTGGTGGACTTGTCGATTTCGGCGCGGATCTCGTTGATGCGGCCTTCCACTGCCGACTTCTTGCCTTTGCCGCCGATGATGGTGGTGTTCTCTTTATCGGCGGTGACTTTGTCGGCGCGGCCGAGGTCTTGCAGGGTGGCGGTTTCCAGCTTGCGGCCGGTCTCTTCCGAGATGACGGTTCCGCCGGTCAGGATGGCGATGTCTTGCAGCATGGCCTTGCGGCGGTCGCCGAAGCCCGGGGCTTTGACGGCCAGCACGTTCAACATGCCGCGCAGTTTGTTCAGCACGAGGGTCGCCAGGGCTTCGCCGTCAATGTCTTCGGCGATGATGACCAATTCGCGTTTGCCAAGCTGGACGAGTTTCTCGAGGATCGGGACGATGTCCTGCGCGGCGGAGATCTTCTTCTCGTTGATGAGGATGTACGGCTCGCTGATGACCGATTCCATGTGTTCGGTGTCGGTGATGAAGTAGGCCGAGATGTAGCCGCGGTCGAACTGCATACCTTCCACGTATTCCTGCTCGAATTGCAGGGACTTGGACTCTTCCACGGTGATGACGCCGTCTTTGCCGACCTTGTCCATCACGTCCGCGATCAGGTTGCCGATCTCGGCGTCCGCGGCGGAGTTGGTGGCGACGGAGGCGATCTCTTCCCGCGTATCGATCTTGGTGGACATTTTCTTGAGCGCCTTGACGATCTCGTCGGAGGCCTGCTCAATACCGCGCTTGAGCAGCATCGGGTTATAACCGGCGGCCAGCGCCTTGAGTCCCTCGGTCACAATGGCGTGCGCGAGGACGGTGGAGGTGGTGGTGCCGTCTCCGGCGATATCGTTGGTCTTGGACGCGGCTTCCTTGAGCAGTTGCGCGCCCATATTGGCGAACGGGTCTTCCAGTTCGATTTCCTTGGCGACGGAAACGCCATCGTGGGTGATGGTGGGAGAGCCGAACTTGCGGTCAATCGCCACGTTGCGGCCTTTCGGCCCGAGCGTGATGGAGACGGCGTTCGCGACGGCATCCATGCCTTCTTTCAGGCGGCGGCGCGCGTCTTCAGAAAAAATGAGTTGTTTGGCAGCCATGGGATCTCCTCCTGTGATTAATCAATGATCGCGAGCAGGTCGCTCTCGCGCAGAATGAGCAATTTCTTGCCGTCCAGTTTGAACTCGGTGCCAGAGTACTTGGCGTACAGCACCTTATCGCCGGCTTTCACGTCCATGGCGACGCGCTTGCCTTCGTCGTCGCGGGCGCCGGGGCCGGCCGCCAGCACCTTGCCCTGCTGGGGCTTCTCTTTGGCGGTTTCGGGCAGGACGATGCCGCCTGCAGTCACTTCTTCCTGCTCAATGGGCTCCACCACGAGGCGGTCGCCCAGGGGTTTAAGGGAGAGTTTCATATTGGTTTACTCCTGGAATGGATTGGCGTTTTTTGGTTAGCGCTCGTATACCCAGAGCGCTAACGCGGCGTATCATACTTTCCTTTGAAACCGAAGTCAAGAGGCCTATAAAAACTCTTACGAATCTCTGACGCGTCCCCCATGGCTGGAACCGGATGAGACTCTGTCCCGGCTCCGTGATTGATCCTACGGCGTGGGCGTCGGCGTGGGAATAACCGCTTCGGTCTGGACGGGGAAGGCGGTCGCGGCGGACCCGGGCTCGCTCCCCACCTGGGCGCAGATGGCGAGGCCGGCGTCCACGATGCCGGCGATGTCGGGATCGTGCGGGAAGGCCGCCGCCACCTCGTTCAAGACGGCGACCGCCTCGCCGCACATGTTGTTGCGCGGACGGCTGAGCGCCGCCAGCACCGATCCGTAGGTGTAATAGTACACCACGGTGTTCGCCGAGAGCGCCAGCCCGCCGACCGTTCTGCCGGGATCGCCCGCGTCGCACCCGCCGCGCGCCTCGCAGGATTCGGCCGCGTCGCAGCCGCGCACCGCGCACTTTAAGGCGGGAATCGAGCCTTCGTAGTTGCGCGATTTGAAGTAGACGATTCCCAGCTGCCCGTAGGTGTCCGCGTTGGACGGGTCGTAGTCCAGCGCCTTTTGCACGTTGAGCGCCGCCGCGAAATAGTCGCCGGTCTGCGAGTAGGTCTTGGCGATGGACAGGTAGGGAATGGGATCGTGGACCTGCAACTGCTCGTTGATCTGCGCGGCCTTTTGGAAATATTCCAGGGATTTCTCGTAGAGTTGGGCGGCTGAATCTTCGTTGAGCGCGCCGAAGGCCAGGCGGCGGTAGTTCGCCCCCGCGCGCAGGTAGAGGAACGTCAGGTTGGGCGAGATGAGGATGGCCTTGTCGTATTCCTCGATGGCCTGTTTATAGTTCCCGAGCGTCTCCAGCACGTAGGCGTACACGCGGTGGACGTCCATCAGGTTGGCGGCGTCCTCGCGTTCGAGGGCCTGCAAAATATACTGGTTGGCCTGGTTCCATTTCTGCTGGTCTACCAGGATTTCGGCGTAGAAAGCCAGGGCGAGCGTGTTCGCGTTGTCCAGTTGCAGGGCGCGGACGGCCTCCTGCTCGGCTTCGGTCAGAAGTTTGACCACGGCGTCGCAGGTGGGGGCGGTCGCCAGTTCCTCCGCAGTGCAGAGCAGGGATGAGTTGGCGTTCCAATCGAGGACGAAGGCGCGGATGGCGTGGACGGTGGAATCGTCGGGGGCGAGTTTTGCCGCCTCGCCGATGGAGCCGCGCGCGTCGGTCAGGCGGGCGCGGCGTTCGGCGTCGGTCGTCTTCAGCGAGGAGGAATACGTCTGGATGCGCGCCAGTTTGGCCCAGATCTGCGCGTTGTTTGGGTCGAGGCGCACGGCCTCGCGGTAGGCGGTGATGGCCGAGTCCAGGTTCCCTGCGGTGAACTGGGCGTCGCCTTCGAGCGCGTACGAGTCGACCGTGCGCGTGGGCGTGGCGGTGGCTGTGAAGGGCCGTTCGATCTTGCCGCGCGTCCACCCGCTGATGAGCCAGACGAAGCCGAGGATCAGCGCCACCAGCAGGAAGAGCCGGTAGATGTTGGCGCGCGTTTTTTTGTAGAACAGTTCGCGGCGGGGATAGACGTTCATGGCTTAGGGCGTGGGGGTGGCCGTCACGGGCTCGGGCGCGAACGTTGCCGTGGGCGTGATGGACAGGTTCTTCTGGCAGATGTTGATGGTCTCGTTGGCGTTGGCTACGGCGATCTCGTCGTTGGGGACGCGCCCGAGGAGCAGGTTGGCGATGGGGAGCGCCTCGGGGCAGCGGTTCAGGCGGGCCAGCGCCAGCGCGTAGGTGAAATAGTATTCGACCACGCGCGTGTCGGCGGCGAGGGGCAGCGATTTGATCTGGTCGCCGTTTTCCGCGTTGCCGCCGTTGATGGCGAGTCCCAGTTGGACGGCGGCGTCCACCCAGTTCGCGGCGCGGTAGAGCATCACGCCGTAGTTGCCGCGCAGACTGGCGTCCGCGGGCGCGTCGTTGACGGCCGATTCGGCGTATTGCGACGCCTTGGCGAATTCGCCGATGGTGGCGTAGGTGCGCGAGATCAACAGGTCGGGCGTGGGGTCAGACGGGTTGAGGGCGTTGGCGCGGATGAACTCGTCCACGGCCAGGTCGTAGACCTGCTGGGCGCGGTAATTCCTGCCGAGCGCGAGGTGCAGGTCGGAGATGTTGGGGTTGATGGCGATGGCCGCCTGGTATTCCGCGATGGCTTCCTCGTAATTGGCGGTGGCTTCCAACGCGTAGCCGCGCGCCCGGTGCGATTCGATCGTGTTGGGATCGAGCGAGAGCGCCAGGCGCGATTCTTCCGCGGCCCGGGCGAGGTTGTCGAAGGTGGCCGCGCCGGAAAGGTAGGAGTCGATCAGGACCTCCACGTACACCGCGTGGGTCACGCCCAGGTTCGGGTCCAGTTCGAGGGCGCGCTTGATGGCCGCCTCCGCTCCGAGATAGTCGCCCTGAAAGTCCAGCGCCCAGGCGCGCATGGCGTGGGAGCGCGCGTTGCTGGAATTCAGCAGGAGGGCGGCCTCCGCGCTGGCCTGCGCGTCCTTGTACTTCCCCGCGTAGATCTGCGCCCGCGCCAGCGACGTGTAGGCCGCGGCGTCCTGCGGGTTGGAGCGGATGGCCTGCTGGTACAGGTCAATTGCCCTGGCGAGCTGCCCCTCGTTGAAGGCGGTTTCCGCTTCGACGATGTACGATTCGGGCGAACGCGTGGAGGTGGCTGTCGGCACGAAAGGCGGCGGGATGGTCGGCACGATGACCGCGTTCACGTAGAGCATGATGGCGATCCCGATGGTCAGCATGGATACGATGAACCAGTTCACCCGGTACCGTTTGCGGGTCATGCTCCATTTTGGCTTGCGTCTTAAATACATGTAATCATCTTACCTTTTGTGAGGGCGAGCGTCAAGCAAGGCCCGCCGACTCTAAACGTGTTCTTATGCTAAAATCCGCTCATGCAGTTCGAGGTCTTCACCCTGCTGCCCGAAGTCTTTCCCCCCTATCTTGAATCGAGTATTCTTCAACGCGCCCGTCAGCGCGGATTGCTGGACGTGCGCCTGCACAACATCCGCGATTGGGCGCGCGACAAGCATCACACCACCGACGATCTGCCGTACGGCGGCGGCGGCGGGATGGTGATGAAGCCCGGGCCGGTCTTCGATGCGGTCGAATCCGTGCTTGGACCGTCGAGCGGGGTCCCGGTCATCCTGCTTACCCCGCAGGGACGCGTCTTCTCGCAAGCCGTCGCCCGCGAGTTGACGGCGCACGAACGCGTCGCTCTCGTCTGCGGACGTTACGAGGGCTTCGACGAGCGCATCCGCCGCCTCGCCACAGACGAGATCTCCGTCGGCGATTACGTCCTCACCGGCGGCGAACTGCCCGCGCTCATCCTCATCGACGCGGCGACGCGCCTGCTGCCCGGCGCGCTCGGCGATCCCACCGGCGCGGACGACGATTCGCACGCCGGCGGCCTGCTGGAATATCCGCACTACACGCGTCCGCCCGAATTCCGCGGCGAGCGCGTCCCCGAAGTCCTGCTCTCCGGCGACCACGCCCGGATCGAGAAATGGCGGCGCGAGCAATCCCTGCTGCGGACCTGGCAGCGCCGTCCCGACCTGTTGGAGAAAGCGGAATTGACGGAAAAGGATCGAGAATTCCTGCGTAAAATCAGTCAAGAAAAAGGAGAATAGCATGGAACAGAAACGTTTTCCCTGGGGCAAGACCTTCCTGCTTGGTTTCGGTTTTCTCGGCATCAGCATCATCTGGCCGGTCTTCAACCAGTTCATCCCTCTCTTCTTGCAGGCCGGCAACCCTGAGTTCGAGCGGCAGCTGCTCGCCGAGGGCCGTTCTCTTCCCGATATCGTCGGGTTTGGACTGGCTCCCAGCCTGGCGTTGTTCATTATGACCTGGGACAACATCCTGAATATGTTCATCGCCCCCTGGGCCGGCGCAAAAAGCGACCGCACCTGGAACCGCTTTGGCCGCCGCAAGGGATGGATCCTGCTCGGCGCGCCGATCGCCCTGCTGAGCTTCATCTTCATTCCCGCGGCGCAGTCCCTCCTCGCGCTCTCCATGTTCATCGTCATTACCGATTTTGGGATGGCGCTGTTTCGCTCTCCCACCGTCGCCTGGCTGGGCGACCTGTTCGAGAAGAACGACCGCAGCAAAGCCAACGGCGTGATCAACTTCATGGGCGGCGTGGGCGGCCTGCTGGCCTACTTCGGCGGCGGAATGTTGTTCAACGCGCTGGGCCGGGAGGCTCCCTTCATCGGCGGCGCGATCGCAACGACCATCGCGCTCGTCGTCGCGCTCATCTTCGTCAAAGAGCCGCGCCAACTGGCCGGGGGAAATGCCGCCGAAACCCGCGAGCCGAATCCCGGCATCCTGGACAATGTGCGCGTCCTGTTCAGCAACCCCGACAAAAGCGGACTCTTCGTCCTGCTCAGCATCCTGTTCTGGTTCATGGCCTTCAACGCCCTGGAAACCGGACTTTCCTCCTTTGCCGTTTTCTCGCTCGGCATCAAGGCCGGCTCGGCCGCCATCTACGCCGGGCTGGTCACCGTCTCGTTCATCATTTTCGCCGTCCCGGCCGGCTATCTTGGCACGCGCTACGGGCGCGGACGCGTCATCCAGATCGGGTTGACCGGCCTGACCCTGCTCATCCTGATCGGCTTCTTCATCATCCGCGACACGGCCACCCTGATCGCCGTCATCGTGCCGGTGGGCGGATTCTGGGCGCTGGTGAACGTGAACAGCCTGCCGCTGGTCTACGATCACGGCGACGAGCGGCGCATCGGCGCGTACACCGGCCTGTATTACTTCTCGTCCCAGCTGGCGGCGGTCCTCGGCCCCACCCTGGGCGGGATCGTCGTCGACGCGTTCGGCGATCAATACCGCTGGCTGTGGCTGTTCAGCTTTGTGTTCATGACATTCGCGCTCCTCTCCATGCGCGGTGTGAAACGAGGCGCGCCGCAAGCCTCCGCATGAAATTCCGACGTCTCTCCATCGTTCTGTGTCTCCTGCTCGCCGCGTGCAACCTCCCCGCTTTATCCGGTTGCGCGCGGCGGGACGTTCTTTGCGTCGGCCTCGTCACCTCCTATGGCGGGGTGGACGATCACGGCCTCAACCAGTCCGCGTGGGAGGGCGTGCAGCAGGCGCTGGACGAAGGACTCATCCACCGCGCCGATTTCATCGAGACAGTGGACGCGCGCGACCGAGCCAAGAACATCCAGACTTTCCTGCTGGACGGCTACGATCTCGTCGTCACCGTCGGCCTTGGTTTGGAGGAAGACACCCGCCTCGCCGCGGACGAGTGGCCGAATCGCGGCTTCGTCGGCGTGGACCAACCCCCGGGCGAACCCCGCCGCAACCTGGCGGTCGTCACCTTCCCCGAAGACCAGGGCGGATTCCTGGCCGGCGCGCTGGCCGCGCTCGTCACCCAAACCGGCAAAGCCGCCGCGCTGTGCGAGACGAAAGGCATCCACTCGATGTGGCGCTATTGCGAGGGTTTCCGCGTCGGCGTGCATTACGCCAACCCCGATCTGCGGGGACGCGTGATGTACAAAGAAGATGGCTCGCCGAGCGAACTGTTCAACGATCCGCAGTGGGGCGAAAAGCAGGCGCGCTATATGCTCGACCAGGGCGTGGATATTTTGTTCGCGGCCGGAGGCGGGACGGCCCAGGCCGCGCTGGAGACCGCGGCCGCCGGCGGCGCCTACGTCATCGGCGCGGACGAGGACATGTATTATCAGGTGAAGGCTTCCGACTTTGTGTTGAGCAGCGCCGTCAAACTGGCGGGCCCGGCGGTGTACGCGTTGATCCGTCAGGCAGTTTTTGAGAGATCCCTGCCCGGCGAAAAGCGGGGAGAGTACGCGCTCGGGCCGTATCACAGCCTCGAGAGGCAGGTCCCGCCCTCGGTCCGGGAACGACTCGAACAAATCCGCCGCGGCCTCGCGGACGGCTCCATCCAGACCGGCGTTTCCTCCGCGCCGTGATGGGCCGCGTATGTTCCGACTTGCACAATTATACGGGGCGCTGGTATACTTCCCGGCAGGGAACGACGCCCAATTCGATGTTCCAAGGAGGTGAATCGCTTCACGATCCATCAACATTCGACCCCGTCATCCCTAAATTACTTTCTCATATATTTGAGAGGAGAAGAAAATGAAGAAACTGTACGTGATTGTGACCATCCTGGTTGCCCTGTCGCTGGCGTTGACCGCCTGCGGCGCGAAGAAACCCTCCGCCCCGGCAACCCAGCCGCCGGCCGCCCCGGCGACCCAGCCGCCGGCCGCTCCCACCGACGCGCCGAAGCCGGCTTTCAAGGTCGGCGAAGTGACCGACATGGGCGGCGTGGACGATAAGTCCTTCAACGGCAGCGCCTGGAAGGGCCTGCAGGACGCCGTTTCCCAACTGGGCATCGAGGGCAAATACCTCGAGTCGCAGCAGCAATCCGACTACGCCAAGAACATCCAGCAATACCTGGACGAGGACACCAACCTGATCGTGACCGTCGGCTTCCTGCTGGGCGTGGACACCGCCAAGGCTGCCATCGCCAACCCCGACCAGAAGTTCGCCATTGTGGACTACTCCTTCCCGGACTGCTGGCCCGGCGCGAAAGTTGGCGTTGAATGCGGTACCGACCAGGACCTGCCGAACGTGCGCGGTCTGATGTTCCAGACCGACCAGGCCGCCTTCATGGCTGGCTATCTCGCCGCGGGCATGACCCAGACCGGCAAAGTCGCCACTTTCGGCGGCCTCCCGCTCCCGACCGTGACGATCTTCATGAAGGGCTTCGAAGCCGGCGTGAAATACTACAACCAGCAGAAGGGCGCGAACGTGGAAGTGCTGGGCTGGAACGACGCCAAGGGCGAAGGCTCTTTCGTCAACAACTTTGACTCGCTCGACGACGGCCGCGCCCAGGCCGAGTCCTTCGTGCAGGAAGGCGCCGACATCATCCTGCCTGTGGCTGGCCCCGTTGGACAGGGTTCCGCAGCCTACTGCAAAGAGACCGGCGCCTGCATGATCATCGGCGTGGATGCCGACTGGTACGAGACCGTTCCCCAGTACAAGGACGTCATCCTGAGCTCCGTGATCAAGAAGATCGACGTGGCCGTGTTCAACACCATCAAAGATGTTATGGACGGAACGTTCACCGGCGGCGTCAAGGTCTACACCATCGTTGACGGCGGCGTGGACCTGGCTCCCTTCCATGATCTCGACAGCAAAGTTTCCGCGGAACTGAAAGCCGAACTCGACGCCATCAAGAAGGCGCTGATTGACGGCTCGCTGACCGTGGACGGCGTGCTGGGCAAGTAGTTCGTTCGATCTGAGAGGCCGGGGGAGATCCCCCGGCCTCTTTTTTGACGCGGTCTCCCGCCTCGCAAAAACCGTTTTGCGGCAGGAGGAGACGCCAGGAGCGCGCGTAGAATTTTAGAGGAGAATTCCATGCCTCCAGTTTTGGAACTGCGGGATATTACCAAAGCCTTCCCCGGCGTGCTGGCAAACGATCACGTTAATGTAGACTTGATGGAAGGCGAGATCCATTGCCTGTTGGGGGAAAACGGCGCGGGTAAAACCACGCTGATGAATATTTTGTACGGACTCTATAAACCCGATTCGGGCGAAATCATTGTGCGCGGCAACGCCGCCGACATCGCCGGTCCCAACGACGCCATCGCGCGCGGCATTGGGATGGTGCATCAGCACTTCATGCTCGTGCCGGTGATGACGGTGACCGAAAACGTCATGCTGGGGGTGGAGGAAACAAAGAACGGCATGTTTCTGGACCGTGCCAAGGTGGCGGAGCGCATTCGCGAGATCTCGCAACTCTACGGCCTGGAAGTGGATCCCGATGCCTATATCAAGGACCTTCCCGTCGGCATACAGCAGCGCGTCGAAATTATCAAAGTCCTTTATCGCCAGGCGGACATCCTCATCCTCGATGAGCCGACGGCCGTGTTGACGCCGCAGGAAGTGGAGGGATTATTCAAAGTCCTGCGTTCGCTGGTGGAAAAAGGCAAGTCCATTATTTTCATCACCCATAAACTCAAGGAAGTGATGGCGCTGGCGAACCGCATCACGGTGCTGAGGAACGGACAGACCGTCGGCACGGTGACGCCGGGCGAGGTCAGCGCGGAGAAATTGGCCTCCATGATGGTCGGACGCGACGTCACCCTCGTCGTGCCGAAGAAGGCCGCCAAGCCCACCGATCCCGCGCTGGAAGTCCGGGACCTGTACGTGGCGGATGAACGCGGTCACGAAGTCGTCCACGGGGTCTCGTTCGACGTGAAAATGGGCGAGGTCCTGGGGATCGCCGGTGTGCAGGGCAACGGCCAGACGCAGCTGGTCTACGCGTTGACCGGGCTCCTGCCGTTTTTGCAGGGCGAGATCCGCATCCTGGACGCGCCGGTGAAACGCTCTGCCCCGCGCAACATCCTGGAAAGAGGCGTGGCGCACATCCCGGAAGACCGCCAGAAGCACGGCTTGATCCTTTCCTTCCCGATCTACGATAACATGATGTTATGCACGTATTACCAGCCGCCGTTCGCGCGCGGCGTGGCGCTGCAAGAGAAGAAAATTTACGAGAACGCCGAGAAACTGGTGGAGCAGTACGACGTTCGCACGCCGAGCATTTTCGTCCCCGTCTCCAGCCTTTCGGGAGGCAACCAGCAAAAGGTGATCGTGGCGCGCGAATTCTCGCGGCCCATCAAATTGTTGATCGCTTCGCAGCCTACGCGCGGGCTGGACGTTGGCTCCATCGAGTACATTCACAGCCGCATCGTCGAGAAACGCGACGAGGGGACGGCCGTCCTGTTGGTCTCCTCGGAACTGGACGAGATCCTCGCCCTCTCCGACCGGATCGCGGTGATGTACCGCGGCCAGATCGTGGCCATTGTCCCGTCCGGGCAGGCGAGTCGGGAATACATCGGCCTGCTGATGGCCGGCATCCATCCTGACGAGGCGCTCAAGTCTGCCCCTGCCAGGTCAGGCGAAGTGGAACGCGTATTTTAGGAGACGATACAGTGTCTGCCCAAAAAGAAACCAGGAAAACGGAAACATCCAAAAAAACACAAGACGCGGCCGCCGCTTCCAGGGCGCAAACCGTTTTGACGCCTGTGCTGGCGGTCTTCACCGGCCTGGTGATCGGCGGCATCGTCATCGCCGCCACCGATTCAGGCGTGGCCGCGGCCTTCGGAAATTTTTCAGCGGATCCTCTCGCCGCGTTCAAATCCATCTGGACGGCCGTCGCCACCGCCTACGGCGCGTTGTTCTACGGTTCAATTGGAAGCCCGCGCGAGATGGTTGAGGGCTTCAAAATCTACTGGTCCACCGGCGACAATGCCGCCTTGATGAAATCCATTTACCCGTTCACCGAAAGCCTCGTGACCGCCACCCCCTACATTTTCGCGGGGCTGGCCGTGGCGCTGGGCTTCCGCTGCGGGTTGTTTAACATCGGCGCGGAGGGACAGATCTTCATCGGCGCGCTGGGCGCGGCCTATGTGGGATACAGCATCACCGGCCTGCCGGCCTACATCCACCTGCCCCTGGCGATCCTGGGCGGCGCGGCGGCGGGCGCGGCCTGGGGAGCCATCCCCGGTTACCTCAAGGCCAAATTCGGCGCGCATGAAGTGGTAAACACCATCATGATGAACTGGATCGCGTTCCGCCTGAGCGACTGGCTGCTGACCGGCCCGATGAAGGCCTCCGGCTTCCGCCCGGTCACGCCGAACGTTCAGCCGACCGCGGAACTTCCCCGCTTCTTCGCCGACCCGCTGCGTTTCAACTGGGGATTCATCCTGGCGCTTTTGGCGGCCTGGCTGGTTTACTGGTTCCTGTTCAAAACCACGCTCGGATTCGAGGTACGGGCCGTTGGCGCCAACCCCGACGGCTCGAAGTACGCCGGCATGAGCGTCGTCCGCAACTTCGTCCTTGTGATGACCCTCAGCGGCGCGCTGGCCGGACTGGCCGGCTCGGCGCAGGTGTTGGGCGTGGACCATTGGGTGGGGCAGGGCTTCTCTGCAGGCTTCGGCTTCGACGCCATCGCGCTGGCGCTGCTCGGAAAGAGCCATCCGCTGGGAGTGACGCTGGCCGCCCTCCTGTTCGGGTTCCTGCGGAGCGGCGCGACGCGTATGCAGTCGCTGGCGGGCATCCCGATCGACATCATCACCATCATCCAGGGCCTGGTCATCATCTTCGTGGCCGCTCCGGCTATCATCCGCTGGCTGTACCGCATCCGTGTGCAGACGACCGACAGACCGGTGTTGACCAGCGGCTGGGGCAAGTAGAGGCGCTATGGCTGTTCAATCCATTCCCACCAGCAAGGCGCGGCGCAGCCGCCTCATTATCGGCTCGGTCCTGATCGCGCTTGGCCTGCTCATGTTCCTGCTGTTTGCGCGCGAGGCCGAGCCCGGCCAGACGGCAAAATTCGGCATGAACCTGGCCAGTTCCGCGGCGCTGCTCATCCCCGACCTGGTCGTGCCGGTGCAGGCCAGCCTGTACCTGTTATGTTTTATCGTTGTCTTCCTCGGGGCGTTCCAAATGGCGCGCGGCGTGCGCTCGTCTGGGGCGCTATTTGGGATCGTGGCCTTCGCGTTTGTGGCAGCCTTCCTCATCTGGGCCACGCGCGGCAAATCGCTCAGCCTCATCGGAATGTTGAGCAGTTCGCTGGTGCGCGCCACGCCCATCGCGCTGGCCGCGCTGTGCGGCGTGATCAGCGAGCGCGCCGCGGTGGTGAACATCGGCATCGAAGGCATCATGCTCATCTCTGCCCAGGTTTCTGTCGTCGCGGCCACATTGACCCATAGTTTGTTCGCCGGCCTCCTGTTCGGCGTTTTGGCCGGCGGCGCGGTGGCGGCCTTCCACGCCCTCCTCAGCATCCGCTTCAAAGTGGACCAGATCGTGAGCGGCGTCGCCATTAACATCTTCGCCACCGGGGCCACCTCCTTCATCTCCTCGAAATACCTGCAACACCAGAGCATCCTGCTCAACGATTCCGGCACGTTCCCCATTATCCAAATCCCGCTGCTGTCGAAGATCCCCATCCTGGGCCCGATCTTTTTCGAGAACAATCTGGTCGTCTACCTGATGATCCTGATCGTCGTTGTGATGCACGTCGTCCTCTACTACACCCCCTGGGGCCTGCGGACGCGCGCCGTGGGCGAACATCCCAAAGCCGCGGATACGCTCGGCGTCAACGTCTACCTCGTCCGCTACGTCAACGTCATCATCGGCGGGCTGATCGCCGGCCTCGGCGGCGTCTACTTCACCCTCGGCTCGGTCGGCCGCTTCGACGAAGCCATGACGGCCGGCAAGGGCTTCATCGGCCTGGCGGCCATGATCTTCGGGAACTGGAATCCCTTCGGCGCATTCGCCTCCTCGCTCATTTTCGGGTTCGCCGATTCCCTCCAGGTCAAGATGCAGATTCTCTCCGTCCCCATTCCCTCCTCCTTCCTGGGAATGGCGCCCTATATCGTGACGATGATCGTCCTGACCGGGGTGGTTGGGCGCGCCATCCCGCCCGCGGCCGACGGCGAGCCTTACGAGAAGCAATAACCCGCCTCGCATCCTCCGAGACGGGAAGCCGGGCGCGGCTTCCCGTCTTTTGATTCCGCCCCGCCGCGCGGCATGACAAAAGCGGGAGAGACGGCGGAACCGATTCAGGTAAAATGCAGTTATATCTACAAAGGAGAAAACAATATGAGGAGAAGCAATCGTTTATCATTGGCCCTCGCGGTCCTGGTCGTGGCCGCCCTGGCCTGTAACCTGCCCCAGGCCGCCCCATCCGCCGAGCCGAACGCGGCCTTCACTGCCGCCGCCCTGACGGTGGCCGCGCAACTCACCCAGGTCGCGCAGACGCAGAGCGAGATCGGAAGAGCGTCGTGTAGGGAAAGAGTGTATTGAGCCGTGTAGAT
>ERZ795060.691-NODE-691-length-44733-cov-5.823358_pt1 | contig 44733 bp, 39 predicted proteins | sample MGYA00375144_ERZ795060 | MGnify/ENA primary metagenome ERZ795060 (study PRJEB30189, sample SAMN05720157) | activated sludge metagenome | isolation source: anaerobic digester from wastewater treatment plant | place: Japan | collected 2015-05-15 ... | reverse complement strand
CCGGCACGGCGATTGGCCGGCGCGCGCGCGAGCTGGCCGAGGCGGACCCGGAGCTAGGCAGCCGGATGCTCGCTCTGGCAGGCGGCGATCTTCGGGCGATCACCAGCAAGATTGCCTTCCGTGCCGCCGCCGAGGGAGACCCGGGAGGCCGGAAGGTCGTGGATGACACGGTCGAGTATCTCGCCGTGGCCGTGGGGAACCTGCTGAACCTTCTCAACCCCCAGGCAGTGATTCTCGGGGGAGGCGTGCCGGAAGTGGGCGAGCCTCTCTTCGCGCCGCTGCGCGAACGCGTGCGCGACTATTGCATGGAATACCCCTATCGCGCGGCCCGCATCCTGCCGGCCAAGAATGGCTACGATGCCGGCGTGCGCGGTGCGGTGGCCCTCGCCTTGGAAGCTGCCGGTATGCTCCCCTGCGGATGAGATCGCTCCGTGATGGCGGAGCGTGAGGGGGCCCCCGACAGGAAGACGCTTCGTTCCTTGTGGACAGTCGGGCAGGGGGGCATTCCCGCTTTCCCAGAGAAGGAGCAGGCGTGACCAGCCGTGAATCTGTACAACGGTCAGGGTGCGAGGGGCGCTTCTGACCGCTGGCATGGCTGCCTCAACCCACTCTGGCAGAGTGCCGATGGATATCACGGAGCAGCGTGGGTTTGAGACGCTTGTGAAGGGATTGAGTGATGCCCGGGAGACAGGGGATGTCGTTCGCGCGTGCAGCCAGCGTTGGCTGCGGGGCAGTGCTCGCGTGCTTCGGAGCGACTATTACTGGGGGAGCGGCGCTCTCCTTTGGCGAGGAGGGGGCCACCCTCGGCGACCTCGTCATGATGCTCCTCTTCGGCTTGCTTCCGTTTGCTCTGGGCACCTATTGGGTCACTCAGGTGCTGAAGGCTCATCGAAAGGAAGCCTGGGAGGCTCTCGAGCGCGAGGTGCTGAGCTACGCGATGCGGAAAGGCGGCGTGGTGACCGCGCTGGAGATCGCGGCGCATACGAATCTCTCGTACGATGAGGTGAAGCGCTACCTCGATGGCCTGGCAGATAAGGGCCACATCGAGGTGACGCCAACCGACAACGGTTTGGCCTATCGCTTCCCAGGGGCTGATACCAATCCGGGCGCCCCTCTCTGGAGCCCACCCTCCACGGAGGCACCCCATCTGCCCAATCGCACCTCAGAGTGAAGGCCGCAGAGTAGCGAACGAGAGGTCACTCGTCATCCACGAGGATGACGTTGCCGGGCACGAACAGGAAGGTGTTGTCACCCACCTGGTCGTAGGAGCCATCCACTGCGTAGGTCACCCCACTGATGAAGTCGAGCGCCTGCACGCGCTCCTCCTCGGGCATCTCCGCGACGTTGACGATCACGGGGTACGCTGATTTCAGCCGGTCGGCAATATGCGGGGTGTGCTTCAGGGAGCGAAGGTAGCAGGTCGTAATCTCTCGCGTAGACACCTCTCGCTTGCGCACAAAAATAACCCCCACATCACCGGCCCCGCGTCAACGCGCGCCCGGGCAATCACAGAACCGCCAGACCATCCACTCCCGCTATGAGGACCGCCGGCTGCCGGACCAGAACCCCGGCGCTATCCTTCCTCCGCCTCTAGGAAGCGCTCGGCATCAATGGCTGCCATGCACCCAGATCCCGCCGCGGTGACTGCCTGGCGGTAGACCGGGTCCTGAACATCGCCGCACGCAAAGACCCCAGGAACGCTGGTGCGCGTCCCGTCGTGGGTGACGATATATCCCTTAGCATCGAGCTCGAGCTGCTGCTCGAACAGGCCGGTATTTGGGCGGTGGCCGATGGCGATAAAGAGACCATCAATCGCGTGCTCACTGAGCTCGCCTGTCTTCACGTTGCGGAGGCGGACGCCGGTCACCTTTCCCTGATCCACATCCAGAATGTGATCGACGACGGAATCCCATATGAACCCGATCTTGGGATTCTTCATCGCGCGATCCTGCATAAACTTGGAGGCGCGCAGTGTATCCCGGCGATGCACTACGGTGACATGCTTCGCAAAGCGCGTGAGGAAAATCGCCTCTTCCATCGCCGTGTCGCCGCCGCCAACCACCATCACGTCGCGGTCACGGAAAAAGAAACCGTCACAAGTCGCGCACGCCGAGACGCCATGGCCCATCAACTTCGCCTCGGAGTCGAGCCCCAGCAGCCGGGCCGAGGCGCCCGTGGCGATGATCAGCGTCTTGCACAGGTGGATATCGGGACCAACGTAGACCTGGAAGGGGCGGCCCTGGAGGTCCACTTCGGTGGCACGCTCGTCGATAAACTCGGTGCCAAACCGCTCCGCCTGATAGCGCATGTCCTCCATGAGCTGCGGGCCCATGATCCCCTCGCGCATGCCCGGCCAGTTCTCCACCTCGGTGGTGATCGTGAGCTGCCCACCCGGCTGGTCACCGGCGATGACCAGGGGGGAAAGGCCGGCGCGCGCGGTGTAGATCGCCGCGGTGAGTCCGGCCGGCCCCGAGCCCAGGATAATCACGTCCCTCACGTCATCCGGCATGTCGTGTTCCTCCCATTCACCAAGTCTAAGTATACACGAGAACGAGCGGTTTGCCAAGGAGGAGGTACACGCCGCGCGAGCCCTGGAAGGGATGACGGTAACGATTCGCGCTACGCGCGTCGCGCGGGCGTTGGTACCCGCGCCGCTTGCATTCAAAGCCCTACCGGGCCGAGTAAGCGATGTGCTCGGACAACAAGAGCTCGCGGGGTGGGGCATGGAGAACCCGAAGGGCCTTCGTCGGGGAGCAGCGCGGCCCCGCAGGCGTGCGCGAGGAGACGCCGGCGCGTGATCGTGGAGCGAACGCGCCGGGTTACAGGCCCAGGTTCGGTTGACCGGCTTGGCCAGAGGTGGGCACGTGCAGGTGCTGGTAGGCGGCCAGCGTAGCCTTGCGCCCGCCCGGGGTGCGAGCGAGGAAGCCGATCTGGAGCAGGTAGGGCTCGACGACCTCCACGAGGGTGCTCTGACTCTCGTTGAGCGTGGCGGCGAGCGCCTCGATCCCCACGGGCCCGCCCTGGTAAACATCGATGATCGTGCGCAGGAGGGCGCGGTCCAGGTTGTCCAGACCGGCGTTGTCGATCCCCTCCAGGCGGAGCGCGGCATCCGCGACCTCGCGCGTGATCACGCCACCGGCCTCCACCTGGGCATAGTCGCGCACGCGGCGCAGGAGGCGGTTGGCGATGCGGGGGGTACCCCGCGACCGGCGGGCGATCTCCGCCGCGGCATCCTCCCCGATCTCGATCCGCAACAGCTTCGCGGAGCGGAGGATCACGGCGCGTAGCTCGTCCGGGGTGTAGTAGTTCATCCGGTAGACGAGGCCAAACCGGTCGCGCAGCGGCGCCGTCAACAGCCCGGCCATCGTCGTGGCACCGACGAGGGTGAACCGGCGCAGCTTGAAGTTGAGCATCCGGGCATTGGCGCCCTTATCGACGACGAAGTCAACGATGAAGTCCTCCATCGCAGGATAGAGGTACTCCTCCACCGCCGGATCCAGGCGGTGAATCTCATCGATGAAGAAGACGTCGCCCTCCTTCAGATTGGTAAGCAGGCCCATCAGGTCGCCTGGGCGCTTCAACGCGGGGCCAGAGGTAGCGATCACCTCGACACCCATGTAGTGGCGGATGATATGCGCCAGTGTCGTCTTCCCCAGGCCAGGGGGACCGTGCAGCAGTACATGCTCGAGAGGCTCGCCACGCTGGCGCGCGGCTTCCAGAGCAATGCGCAGCGGCCGGACGACCTCCTGCTGCCCGATGTAGTCATCGAACGAGCGAGGTCGCAGCGCCACTGTCGCGGCCTGGTCTTCTGGCAACTCTTCGTTGGTGATAAGGCGCTCTCTCGCCATGGCTCTTACGACGGCCTCTCGCCGGTCCAAATCTCCTCCAGCAACGCCTGGGCATCTGTCAGCTCCGGACGGCGCTGGAGCGCGCGCGTGACCATTGCCTCCGCCTCATGCGGCTTGTAGCCGAGCTGCTCCACGAGGATCTGCTGCACGTCCTTCACGAACTGAGACACATCCTCTGGCGGGGGCGCCTCTTCCAGGTCGGGAATGGGGGCCAGGCAGAAGGGGAGCGACTTTCCCTTCAGGGTGGCGACCATCTGCTCCGCCTTGCGCTTGCCAATGCCGGGAAGGCTGCTGAGCACGCGCGTGTCGCGGCGCTCGATGGCCGCAGCGATCTCCGCCACCGGGATTGCCATCGCCTTGGCGGCCGTCGCGGGGCCGATATCGCTGACGGTGATGAGGAGGCGGAAGAACTCCTTCTCCAGACGCTGGTTGAAACCGAAGAGGGTGTTCGGCTGGCGGTCGGCGATATGCTCGTAGATGTAGAGCTCCACCTCTTGTGCGCGCAGGCGCTCCTGGTCGTACAGCGCCTCGCCCAGGCGGGCGCGCAAGGCGCGCATCTCGATGGCGGGAAGGATCACCTCGTAGCCCACGCCGCCAACGCAGAGGATGACGCGCTCATCTTCCAGCTCCACCAGGTTGCCGCGCAAATAGCCGATCATCTCTCCCTCGCTTGCAAGGGGCTGCCCTCCCGGTAGCATCCCGTGAGCGCCAGAGCGAGCGCATCGGCAACATCGTTGGGGTGAGGCGGCTGGCTGAGACCAAGGACGCGCTGAACCGTGCCCTGAACCTGCTCCTTGCTTGCCCGCCCAAATCCCACCACGGCGCTCTTCACCTCACTGGGCGCAAAGCTGACCACGCGAATCGCCTGGTGCGCGGCAGCCAGGCAGATTGCGCCGCGCGCGTGTGCCATGAGCAGCGCTGTCCGCGGAAACTGATACTCGGTGTACAGATCCTCCAGCGCGATCACCTCGGGATGGCAATCGCGAATCACCTCGGAGATGCCCTCGTAGAGCGTGCGCAGCCGCTCCGGAAGCGCATCGCCGCGCCGGGTGCGCACTGTTCCCGCCTCGCGGATCAGGGGCGCGCCCGCGACGAGCTCCACGACGCCATAGCCGGTGGTCCCCAGACCCGGGTCGATCCCAAGCACACGCAACGCCGGCACCCCCTCTCGCTCTCTGCTCGCGATCGCATTATAGCATACATCGGTTTGCTGCGTCAAAGCAAAGGTTTTCCCAGCAGCCGGCCCAACACCGGCAGCGATGCCACGGATGAAGGGGGCGGACACGGATGGGGAAGGTGCGGGCACCTCCGGTCCCCACAGGCGGCACGGATGTCCATGCCTGCGCGATGCGCCCGGCCCGCGCGGCATCGCGGCGTCGAGCGTTGATCTGAGGCGCGGGGATTGGTATACTGGCGGCAGTGAAGACGAGAGATAGGAGTTCCGCATGAGCGAATGGGCGAATCTGGTGCATGAATTGGGCATGTTGGCGCGGCTGGAGCGGAGCGGGCTACACTTCCTCGGGAGCGGCCGGCAGTCGGTCGCGGAGCATTCCCACCGGGTGGCGTGCATTGCTTTGATACTCGCGCGCCGGTGCAAGGAGCCGGTGGATGAAGCCCGGCTGGCCTGGCTCTGCCTCTTTCATGACCTGCCGGAGACACGGATCGGGGATCACAACTACGTGAACCGGAAGTATCTGCGCGTCGATATGGAGCGACTGCGCGCCGACATCAGCACCGCGTCGCCTTTGGGGAAGACGCTTATCGCCACGATTGATGAGTTTGAGCAGGGCGACACGCTGGAAGCACGCCTGGCGCGCGATGCCGACCAGATCGATCTCCTTGCACTCCTGCGCGAAGAGGCCGACCTGGGCAATCCACGCGCGGAGGGGTGGATCCGCACCTGCCTCGAGCGCGTTCAGACCCCCGCCGGGCGCGAGCTCGCCAGCGAGGTCCTCGCGACGCCCGCCGATGACTGGTGGTTCGGCAACAAGCACGACCCGCACTGGGTCACCGGGAAAGGCTGAGGCGTGCGCTTCAGTGATGCGAGCCGGGGGCTGCCGGTGAGTTCCCCGCGCACCCGGCGCATCCCTCTCCGGAAGCACATTCACTGCCGCAAGAAGTCACCACATCCCTGAGCGCCAACCCCACGCGGACGCCTGTCTCCGGATACTCCACCTGGATACGGCCTGCCGGGATGTTGATCTCGACGACGCGCGCGTTACCTTGGGGGGTGGCGATGGTAGCTCCAACCCGAGGGAGGCCTTGCTTTGCCTGCCGGTAGAGATCTACCTCATACCGCAGGCAGCACATCAGCTTGCCACACTGGCCAGAGAATTTCGTCGGGTTGAGGGCCAGGTCCTGATCCTTGGCCATCTTCATGGAGATCGGCTCGAAGCCACTCAGCCAGGCGGCGCAGCAGAGCTCGCGCCCGCACCGCCCGTAGCCACCGACGAGCTTGGAAGCATCACGCGCGCCCACCTGGTGCAGCTCGATGCGCGTCCGGAAGGTACTCGCGAGATCCTTCACCAATTCGCGGAAATCGACTCGCCCCTCCGCATAGAAGAAGAAGACGATCCGGGCCCGGTCGAGGGTGTACTCGGCGCGGAGGAGCCGCATCGGGAGGCTATGCTTGGCGATCTTGGCGGCACAGATGCCCAACGCCTCTTGCTCTCGCTGGAGGTTTGCACGTGCTTGAGCATGGTCTTCCGGCGTCGCCTCGCGGATGATGGTACGCAGAGGCTGCGTCAACTCCTTGAGCGGCACTTCCTGGCGCTCGCGACGCACCACGCCCAGCTCCACGCCCCGAGCCGTCTCTGCGACGACGTAGCTGCCGACACGCAGATCGAGCGATCCGGGCCCGAACGGGAGTATCTTCCCCGGTTCACGGAAGCTGACGAAGACGACGGTTGGCATACTTCAAGTCCTTCCAGAGGGTATCCGGGTCTATCTGGTCTCCATCATACCATACGCCTGGATGGGGATCAACCGCGCTGGCGCACTCCAACCAGGTCGAAGGCAGGCGCACGCGGATCGGTGGTGAACGGATGAACGCCGCCCCATCCCTGCCGGCGCGGTGTTTGCGGCTCCGCTCTTCCGCAGGTCCTCCGCGGGCGCAGGCGATGGAAAAGCTGCTCTCCACACGGGTTGGGGGTGAAGCCATGCCGGGCAGGCGGCCGAAAAAGTGGCGCGCGGGTCAGGCAGGATCCCCGGCGCATGAGGGAGAATAGGAGAGGGGAGAGCGTCCAGCAACCCTCTTCGCTGGCGCGCTATGGGGCCGCTACGCCTGACGCCTTCGCCGGCACCGGTGCGTTCCGCGCCGCTGTGTGCCACCCATCCCCGGAGTTGTTGTATCGGTTGTTGGCACAGGGGGGATTCCTTGGAAGAGATTGATGTGGCTGAGGATGGTCTTCTGTCGGGCACGTTTGTCTACACGATGGATCCGAAGGGCCGTGTGATCATGCCCCGGCGCTTCCGAGAGCGCCTTGGCGTGCCCTTTGTCCTGACCAAGGGGATTGGCGGATGCCTGCTGGCCATGTCGCGCGAGCGTTGGCAGCCTCTGGTGGACCGCTACTCCAGCGAGAGCATCATCTTCCAGCGTTTCTACCTCGCCGGCGCGGTGGAGTGTCGGCCCAGCCCCAAGTCCGGCCGCTTCCTCATTCCCCACCCGCTCCGGGAATTCGCTGAGATTCTGCCCGCCCAGGAGGCGACCGTTGCCGGCATCGGCGTGGCGGTGGAGATCTGGAATAAACAGCGCTGGGAGCATGCGAGCAAGCATCCTGAGCAGCGCGACCGCCGCCAGCTTCGTTTCGAGCTGGACCTGGAGCCGGTTGCCACCGAGCCTTTCGCGATGCGCGTGCGCTCCCTCCTCGGGATCCCGATTGTTGAGACGAAGGGCACCATGGATGTTCGCGCAGGTCGCTTGCTGGCCGCGCGCATGCAGGAAGTGACTCCCGGCTCCGTGCCCGCCGTTGTCCTCGACCTGCGCCAGGCAACGCGCCTCCGCACCACTCCGGCTGGATTGCGCTGGGCCCTCGCCCAACAGCGCGCGCGCGGCGTCGCCGTCTGCCTGCTCACCAGCGACCCGGCGGCAAGCCGCCTCCTCTCGCGCTACGCCGATGTCTTTGCCACCCTCGAAGACGCGCTGTGGTGGCTGGAAGAGCACACCGCCGGCGCATCGGCGGCCGAGGAGATGCCTCCGCCCGAGGCACCTCCCTCGCTTGGCGTCGAGTAGCCCTCTCGGGAAGCCGGGATCTGGAGATGCGGGCGATCCTGCCACGGTCCCTTCGGCGTCCTCCGCGATCCCGCCGTGGATGGCCATGCCTCCGCATGTCCCGCACAACCCCCGGGCACATACCCGGCCCGTCCGTACTTATCTCGGAATCCCAACACGGGAAGCCCTGGGGGGCTATGGGAGCGACCGGGCCATGCGGTGCAGCTCGGGGAGGCCAACCTCGCCAAGGAAGGCGAACGCCACGCCACGATGGCGCAGGCGAAGCATATCTCCCACGGGCAGCATCACGGCCACCGGTTCCGCCTCCGCGGGCAGGTGCCTGCTGGCAAAGACGGAAAGCGCGCGCAGCCCATCCGAATACTGGATGTGCGCGACCGGCTCACCACAAGGACAGCCACACCGCGTGTGCGAGAACGCTTCGTACTCATACCCCACCGGCACGTAGCGGGGCCGGATGCCGGGCAAGCCCAGATACCGCAACAGCTCGGCCTCGGCCAGGGGAGGGGGGACCTCCGGGGCGTAGGGGATGGACGCCTGAACGCGCTCTGCGCGATGCGGCGGCAACAGCTTAACCTCGCGATAGACCGTGCGCACACCCACCGTGCCGTCGGCGCGGAAATCGTCCGTGCGCAGGATGAGCCCCGTATCCGGATCGACCCACCAGCGACGGGCCACATGGTGCGTATGCCGGTGGATCAGTAGCAGCCGGCGCGCAGGCCGGCCGGCAGCGCGGGCACTGCCCAAATCGCGCGCCTCATAGTTGCGCAGAAGTAGCTCGAAGCGCCGCTGATGCAGCGACGGCGTCTCCTCGCAGGGGGTAGCCGAGGCCATAAGGAGGCCCGGCGTGGGCCCACCCTCGCGATGGATGCGGCCGCCATGCTGGATGGCGACCACCCCCTTGAGCGGCGGAGTGAGATACTCAATGCGGCTGCGCCGATCTCCCGTGCAGAGGAGCCGCGCCGTGGTGGTGATGGCGCGCCCGCCGGCGAAGGTGGTGGTCACCACGACCGCGGTGTGCGGCACCCGGCCACGCCGGGCATCAATCCAGCGCAGAAGCGCCTCTGCGCGCATTGGCGCCCGGCGGCCCTCAACCCACGCCAGAGAGGCGAGCGCAAGGAGCAGGAGCACAACGGCTGCAGCGACGACACTCCGGCGGATCACCAACGCGGCGTCCCTTCCGCCTGGCGCTGGCCGGCCAGGGTCACAAAACTCACCAGTCCAACATGGTTGGCAAACGGCTCGCCGTGCGCCAGGGTGGCGTGCCGCTGAATGTAGGTCAGGCTCTCAGGCGACAGCGTGGGAAGGGGCGCGGGAGAGTGGGCCTGGCGGCTGCTTGCCAGGAGAAATGCCAGAGCGATTCCGAGGCCGGCCGCCGCAAGCGGAGCCAATCGCGGACGAGCGCGACGCACGACCACGCGCGGGGCAGGGGGTGCTTCCAGCTGGGCGCGCACCGCGTGCCACATCCCTGGTGGCGGGGCGGCCGGGGGCAGGGCATCGACCAGCGAGAGCACCTGTTGCAGAATCTGCTCCTCACGCCGGCACGACGCGCACTCCCGCAGGTGTGAATCCAGCCACCGTTCCTGGGCAGGTCGGAGCAATCCTACAGATCGGTCGGCCAGCATGCGCTCCGCGCGAGTGCAAGCCTTTCGTGAATCACCCCTGTGCCAGAACATAGCCCCTCAATTTCCGCTTCAGCGCTTCCCGCGCTCGTGCAAGACGCGACTTGACGGTGCCGGAGGAGCAACCCAGCATCTGGGCGATCTCCTCGACCGGCATCTCGTGCAGGTGGTGGAGCAGGATCACCTCTCGGTGAATCGGCGGCAGTTGTTCAATCGCGTTGCGCACAACGGCCGATACTTCTCTCGTCTCCACCACGTCGGCGGGACTGGGCGCCGGATCGGCATACTGCTTCTCCAGCGTCTCATCATCCCAAGTCACCCCTTCGTCTAGCGACTCCCACAGGCCGGCACGCCTGTCGCGCAGGTGATTGCGCGCCAGGTTGGTGGCAATGCGATAGAGCCACGGAACGAAGGCATGGCCCTGCTGCAAGGAACCCAACGCGCGATACGCGCGCACAAAGGCATCCTGCGTCACATCCTCGGCATCCGCCGTTGATTTGACGATCCCAAGCACCAGGCCGTAGATGCGCCGGTGGTATCGCTCGAAGAGCACCCGAAAGGCATCTACGTCCCCGGCCTGCGCTCGCTCGACGAGGAGGGCATCGCCAGCACCCGTCGCGGGATCTACAGCCACCTGGTGCTCTCCTGTCTTGCACCTACCGGAGAAGACACCGGTGGTGCAGGTGGGGTTCCGCGCGTGTTCAGCATAGCCTCATTATAGCAGATCTAGCGCTGGCCAGGTGCAAATCGCCCACAATCGTGGAAAAATGGAGAGGTGGGCAGGCCGCGTGAGGCTGGCGGGGCTTCGCCCCTGCCGCAGGGGAACGGATAGACACCATGCAATACCACATTCCACTGGGAGAGGGGCGGCCCCTTCGCCTGGATTACACCCTCGACTCCGGCCAGGTGTTTCGCTGGCGGCGGGAGGAGGATGGCCGCTGGTATGGCACGATTCGCGGCACCGGCCTCGCCCTCCTGCAGGAGGGAAGCCACCTCGTCGCTGAAGCCGAGGGCGAGCCGATCACGTCGGGTGAAGTGGTCCGCTTCCTGGGCCTGGACGACCCGCTCTCGGAGATCCGCGCCTTCCTATCGCGCGATCCGGTGCTCGCGCGCGCTTTCGCCGCGGTGTATGGGCTGCGCCTGGTCCGGCAAGACCCCTGGGAGGGGCTGGTGGCGTTCATCTGCTCCAGCCACAACGCCGTGTTCCGCATCCAGCGGATGATGGGTTGTCTGGCCGAGCGTTTTGGCCGGAGGCTGCGCGTCGCTGGCCGGACGGTCCACACCTTCCCGCCGGCGCGCGTGATCGCTTCGCTGGAGCTCGCGGATCTGGCGGAATGCCGCCTGGGTTACCGCGACGCCTACGTGCTAGAGGCAGCGCGGATGGTAGCCCGGGGCGAGATCGACCCGTACGCGCTCGTGGATGCGCCGGCGGAGGAGGCGCGCACCGCTTTGATGAAAGTGCCGGGCGTCGGTCCGAAGGTGAGCGACTGCATCCTGCTGCTGGCGCTCGGGAAGAAGGAGTGCACCTTTCCGGTGGACGTGTGGGTGCGCCGCGCCGTACTGAGGCACTACCGCGACGCGGTGCGCCGCGCCACCGGGGTCGAGCTGGCGACCGAGGAAAAGGGGCTGACAATGCGCCACTACCAGGCGATTCGCGAGTGGGCCCAGCAGGCGTTCGCACCCTATGTCGGCTACGCGCAAACCTACCTTTTCCTCGCCACCCGCCTCGGCGCCATCTAGTCGTTTCGGCCCGACCGCCCGTGCATGCGCCTTGAGGCCGTCCTGCACCAGCGCCCGCTGCGATGCCCAACGCTCCCGCAAACAGAAAAAGCCCTCCGAGAGGGTCGTCCCGGAGGGCTTCACGTTTCTAGAATTTGGTGGAGCTGGGGGGACTCGAACCCCCGACCTCTTGAGTGCGATTCAAGCGCTCTCCCAACTGAGCCACAGCCCCATCAGCATCGTTAGTATATCATGAACACCCGGCTGATGTCAACCCTGATTCTGTGCCCGTTCGCTGGCGGCCAGGCATCGCTCCGCGAGGAGGACCGCGACCAGATCATCGATGGGGCAGGGGGGTACCTGCAACCCCAACGGGATCAATCGGCGCAGGCCGCGAGGCGGGTTCTCCTGAAAGTAGCGCCGGCGCGCTTCCAGTGTGGAGAGGTGCTCGTCCACCGGCACCACCGGGCGCCCCCCGGCGAGGGCCCAAAGCTGCTCGCGCACGCGCCGCGAACCGGTGCGGTCACCCACGGCGATCTCCGTGATGGCATGGGCTTCCAGCAGCTCGCGGACGCAGTCGACCAACTCTCCGGTCTCCACCACGCCGCGCATGCGCACGCGCCGCGAGGAGTCCACCACCGCCACGCCGCACTTGTGGCTGCCTGGATCGACGGCCAGGATCACGCGTTCAGGCACTCGCCCTCACCTCACTGAACCGTGAGCACGGAGCCACCCTTGCGAGGCGTTGTCTCGGCAGGTCGCGGGGTGACGCGGAAGCTGACCCGCACAGTGTCCGCCGTCCAGAGATCCGCCGCCGAAATCGCCTCCACGATCGCCATGCCGCGATGCCGGCGCACCTGCTCGGCGACGGCAACAAGCTCGGCGAGTGGCACCTCGCCCACGCGCGGCCGCTCCACGACGCCGGGCGTCGCATCGCGCGGGATCATGCCTCGCGCAATCGCTGTGGCGCGGACCTCCGTCTGGAGCATGGCCACGAGCTCTTCCACCAGCGCTCCCGTCTGCTGCCGGCCGTTCATCTCCCTGCGCGCGATCGGCTCGCCCTCATGGAAGACGAGCCGGTTTTGCCACAGCTGCACCTCCGCGAGCACCGGCTCGCCGGCCACCGTGTTGCTGGCAACCCGAAGCAGCGCAACCACGCCGGTATTCGCCCGGCTAATCTCCTCCGTCACCGCGTCCAGCGCATCCATGCCGAAGAAGACCTGCTGCGCGCGATGCTTCCCGCCATCCGCGGGCGCCACCACGCGCACCAGCAAGAGCGCCATCTCGGGCTTCGACTTGATGCCCGCCCCCCGGCTCGCGGCCACCTCGCGCGCCTTCTCGACGATCTCCTCCAGCCGGGCCCGTATGTGCGCGCGCGGCTCGCGGCCATCCACCACCGCCCAGGCCAGCTCCTCGCCCACGGCAAAGACCACCGTGGACCGGCGTTGCGAGTCGTACGATTGCACCAGGTCGTGGTTGACTTTCCGCGCGGCCTCCACCGTGCGCATCAACTCATCGCGCTGTTGGCTGAGGCTTGCCACTTGCTCGCGCAAGGCATCACGCGATTGCTCCAAAGAGGCCTTGGCCTGCTCCAGGGACCGGATCTGCTCGCGCGATGCCTTCACGTGTCCCATCAGCTCCTCGACCTGCCCCATCAACAGGTTCAGCTGATCGCGCGTAGCGCGTAGGCTACCCTGCGCCTCCGTCAACTCCTCCGTGACCTCGGAGAAGCGCGACGACACCTTTGCGTGGCGCGCCACCACCTCCTCATAACGGGCCTTGGCGACGTGATAGCGGTCCTGGGCATCCTTCAGGCGCTCCGAAGCCTGATTCAACCCCGCGCGGGCCTCGCGGATCTGCTGACCCAGGCGAGCAATCTCCTCGGTCTTCTCCGAGGCGAGGCGGCTCCGCTCCGCCACCTCGCGCTGGAGGGTGGCGACGCGGCGCTCGGCCTGAGCGCGCGTCTCCTCCAGGCGTTTGAGCGTTTCGGCGAGCTGCTGGCGCGAGCGCTTCTCCTCCGCCGCGGCGCGTTGGGCACGCTCCTTGGATGTCTCGTAATCCGACCGCAGCCGATTGCTCTCGGAGACGAGCCGGCGGTTCTGCTCCTCGAGACGGTCACGCTCTTGCCCCAGCTTGGCGCGCTCCTGCTGTAAGTCGGCCACCTCAAAGAGGGCGGTCCGCACATGGACGCTCAGGAGCGCCATCGCCACCAACGACATCACGGAGATCAGCATCCCCGCGATGACCGTGAAGCAGAGCGCCGTGTGTCGCGGGCGAAGCCCGCACACCGTCAGCCGCCGCTTGCCCATATACCGCCCCAGGCGATCCCCCATGAAGGCGATCATGCCGCCCGCGAGGGTGAGCCCGAGGAGCATGAACCACGTATACTGATGCATTGCTCCCCCCGCCGCAGGGCCTGCTCCTGCCTGCGAGTGCCCGCCGAGCCATCACAGCGGTCGCGCGTTCTCTGGATCGAAACCCCACGAGTAAGCTTGCCGCGCAACCGGGCCCCCGAGCATCCTGGCACGGGTGAGACGCCCGCCGCGCCAGCTCGTGAAGCCTCGGGGTTTACTATCTTAGTTCGGCGCGCGGTAGAGTAGCACCCCCCCAATGGCCGCGGCTGCAATGTTCGGGATCCACGCGGCCAGGAAGGGGTCCATTGCCCCGCCCTTGCCCAGCGTGCCCAGGTAATGCCACACAATATAATACACGAAAATGATCAGTACGCTCAAGCCCAGGCCAAGCGAAGAGCCGGTCCGCTGCCGGCGCAACCCCAGGGGCACGCCGATGAGCGCGAAGACGACGGCCGCGAAAGGCACCGAGAAGCGCTGGTGTAGATTCACCTCGTACTCGCTCGCAGGGATCCCCACCGCCATTCGGTTTCGGATCGCCTGGCGGAGCTCGCCGACCGGCATCTCCTGGGCCTTCACCTCGTCGCGCGCCACATTCCCCGGGTCACGGCCCAGGTCGAGCACAATCTCGTCCAGATGCAGCGGCTCGATTGCCGCACGCTTCTCTCCTGTTTGCGGAGCGCCTTCCTTGCCGCCGGGTAGCACATAGTAGCGCACGCGGTTCAACCGCCACATGCCGCTCTTGCTCCCGCCCTCGCCTTCGTAAGTCGCCTCCTCGGCGTAGGCAATCCCCTCGGGCACGCCCTTCTTATCCAGATAGACGACCTTGACTCCCAAAAGGGTTCCTTGATCGCCCGTTCCGGGGCCCTGGTCGGCGCGCACCCGGATCCGCTCCACCCCCACAATCAGGCGCGCGGGGCCCTGTGCCGGGTCTGGCACCCAGAAGAGAATGTTATGCTCGACGGCCGCGTCCGCGCGCGCCCGGATACCGAGCTTGAGATCCCTCACCTCGCGGTAGCAGGATGGAACCACCGTTTCCTGGAAGGCAAAATCGAAAACCGCCACGACGGTGGCAAGAGCGAGCACCGGCACTGCCATCCGGCGCAGGCTGATGCCGCTGGCCAGCGCCGCTACCAGCTCGGAGTCCGAAGAGAGCCGCCCCATCCCAAGGAGCGTCGACAGGAGCATCGCCATGGGGAAGGTGACGACGATCACCGAGGGGATAGAGAGCAAAAAGATCCAGAGGACCTCGAGGGATCCGCCCCCTTTGATCGCCAGCTTGGCCAGCTCCGGGAGCAGCGCCGCTCCCATGAAGATCGCCGTGAACATGGCGACGCCCATCGCGAAAGGCGGCAGCAGCTCCTTGAAGATGTAACGGTCGAGTATTCTCATGAAGGTCTCTAGGGGCGGACCGGTTGGTGGCGCGGCACAATCCGGGCGCGCACCACCAACCGTGCTCAGTCTAGAAGCGAATCAATGGCGGAAATGCCTCACGCCGGTGAAGACCATCGCGGCGCCATGGGCATCCACGGCGGCGATAGTATCGGCGTCCTTCTTCGATCCGCCCGGCTGAATGATCGCCGTCACCCCCGCGTTGAGCGCCACCTCCGGCCCATCCGGGAAGGGGAAGAAGGCATCCGAAGCCATTACGGCCCCACGGGCGCGCTCGCCCGCTTGCTTGACGGCGATCTCGACCGAGCCGACGCGGTTCATCTGCCCGGCGCCAACTCCCACCACCTGGTTACCGCGCACCAGCACAATCGCGTTGGACTTCACATGCTTCACCACCGACCAGGCGAAGAGGAGTTGCTCGATCTCCTCTGGCGTTGGCGCGCGCTGGCTCACCACGGTGAGGTCATCGGGGCTGAGTCGGCGCAGATCCCGCTCCTGCACCAGCAGGCCGCCGGCGACCTTCTTCAGGTCATATTCAGGATGCTCGGGGCACTTACCGGGGGTGCCATCCCAGCCGGGCACCTCCAGCAGGCGAAGATCGCGGCCCCAGCGCTTCTTCTCAGTGAGGATCGGCAGCGCGTCCTCCGTGAAGCCCGGCGCGATGATCACCTCGAAGAAGGTGCCATCACCCGTCATCGCCTCCGCGGCGGCAGCATCCACGACTCGGTTGCACGCGACGATCCCTCCGAACGCGGAGACCGGGTCGCCGGCAAGGGCACCCTGGAAGGCAGTAACGAGATCCTCCGCGCGCGCACACCCACACGGGTTGTTGTGCTTGATGATGGCACAGGCGGGAGCCTCGAACTCCTTCACCAGCTCCAGCGCGGCGTTGGTGTCGAGGATGTTGTTGAAGGAGAGCTCCTTGCCACTGCGCTGCACCGCCGTTCCGATGCTCGGGCCCTGTTTCCCGGCATCGCGGTAGAAGGCCGCCCGCTGGTGCGGGTTCTCGCCGTAGCGCAGCGTCTGCACGCGCGTATTCGCCAGGGTGAAGTGATCCGGGAAGCTCCCCTCCGCCGGCTCGTAGGTGCTGTGGAGGTAGGCATGAATCATCGCGTCGTAGTGCGCCGTGTGGCCAAACGCCTTCACCGCGAGCTGCCGTCGCGTCTCCTCAGACACGCTGCCGCCACTGGCGCGCATCTCGGCCAGCACCTTCTCGTAGTCATTGGGATCTACGACCACGGCGACCGAGGCGTGGTTCTTCGCCGCCGACCGGACCATCGCGGGGCCACCGATGTCGATGTTCTCAATCGCGTCCTGGAGGGTGACCCCCGGCTTCGCCACCGTCTCGGCGAATGGATAGAGGTTCACGCAGACCAGGTCGATCGGGGTGATGTCGTGCGCACGGGCCTGCTCCATATGCTCCGGCTTGCTCCGGTCGGCCAGGATGCCGCCATGCACCTTCGGGTGGAGCGTCTTGACGCGACCCTCCATCATCTCCGGGAAGCCGGTCACCTGTTCCACAGGGATGACCGGCAGTCCGGCATCGGCCAGCGCCTTTGCCGTGCCGCCGGTGGAGACCAGCTCCACGCCCATCTCTGCCAGCCCGCGGGCGAACTCGACAACGCCCGCCTTATTCGATACGCTGATCAGCGCCCTCTGAATACGCATCATTCATCTCCCGTGCCGGGTCAACAAAGAATCTTTCGCTATGTGGAACGCGGGATAACCTGTCTTGCCGCACTGCCAAGCCCTCACTCTCGATCCGGGCGCGGGCCCGAGGCCGTCCGGCGGCGGAATGAGCGCGCTGGAAGCCTCCGCGAAGCGGTACCGCACTCCACCGTTGGGTCACGCTTCTCGGTTGCCTCCATGGCTAACCTGATCGGGGGCAAGGATCTCAACGCGGCGCCCGGCGACGCGCAGCCGGCCCTCCGCGAAGAGGGTGATCGCCTGCATGTAGGCCTGATGCTCCTCGGGCAGAACCCGCGCGGCGAGACCCTCAGGGGTATCGTCCTCCAGTACTGGCACGCACCGCTGGACGATGATCGGGCCAGCATCATACTCCTCATTCACAAAGTGGATGGTACACCCGCTCACCTTTGCCCCATAGGCGAGCACCGCCTCATGCACATGGTGGCCGTAGAAACCCTTCCCGCAGAACGCGGGAATGAGCGCGGGATGGCTGTTCAGGATCCTCCAGCGATACGCGGCGCAAAACCGCGCCCCCAGCCTGCGCATGAAGCCGGTCAGGCAGATCAAATCGGGAGCGTAGGGCGCCAGGGCTTCCAGGAGGCGCTGGTCGAGGTCATCGCCATCCGGCACGCCGCGCGCATCCAGCTCCACGGTAGGAATGCCAGCCTGGCGGGCGCGGGCAATGGCGGGAGTGCCCGGGGTCGTGCTCACCACGGCGACCACCTTCGCTGGCAGTCGGCCCGCTGCGGAAGCATCGAGGAATGCCTGCAGCGTGCTTCCACGCCCCCTGCCGGAGAGAAGAACAGCGATTCGAACCGGCGCGCTAGTCAAGACCAGGAAACCTTTCTATCTCTAATAGAACGACGGGCAACCGCCCGCCGGCACCCTCGCCTGCGGCCGAGCTAGGCGCCGATTCCGAGCTCCGTCGGCCTGAAAGGACAAGGCCACTACTCGCAGTATAGCATGGCCCCAGGGGCGAGTCAAGGCGGCGGTGAGGCAACGCATTCCTGGGGAAGCGCCGACGTGATCCTTCGGGCTGCAGCGCTTCCCCGAGGAGAAGAGGATTCTACTCTTCGCGTTCCAGTTCGGTGATGAGTTGCTGAACCCGCTGCCGCACCTGATCGCGGATAGTCCGCACGGCTTCCAGGGGCTGGCCGTGGGGATCATCCAGGTCCCAATCCTCCGTGACCAGGAACCCTGCGGGGCACGACTCCGCCACGCCGCACCCCATCGTTATCACCCGGTCCGCCTGCTGCCACATCTCCGGGGTGAGTTGCCGAGGCCGTTCACGGCTCAGATCAATCCCTACATCCCGCATTGCCTGGACTACCGTGGGATTGACGCCTGTGCTGGGTTGGGTTCCGGCTGAGGTGGCGGTCATCTCCTTCCCCTGCGCGAGTTGGTTGAAGAACGCTTCCGCCATCTTGCTGCGCCCCGAGTTGTGAACGCAGACGAACACCACCCGCTTCATCTTCTCTCCAGGCCTAACCGCAGCAGCTCCGGCTCTGGGGTTTGAACGCCTGGATACTCACGCTGGAGACCAAGCCGCGAATATCCTCCACGGGATGCCCTACCAGCAACTGATTTACCAGGGGGTCTTTCGGGTCCATAAAGAAGTCACTGGCATCGCGCTCTTCCAGGATTTCCGCGCCCTGCAGCCCGGCCTCCGTGATCAGGCGCAGGTATTCCTCACGCAGCACGGCTCCGGAGACGCAGGCCACGTAGCCCTGAGCCGACTCCCGCACCCAGTCGGGGAAAGGGCGTTCAAGCACCATATCCGACACCATAATCCGCCCACCGGGCTTCAGGACCCGTGCAATCTCCCGAAAGACCCTCGCTTTGTCCGGCACTAAGTTGATCACGCAGTTGCTGATGACCACGTCTACGCTGGCATCGGCGATCGGCAGTGCCTCTATCTCCCCCAGGCGGGACTCCACGTTTACGTAGCCGCCCCGCCGCGCGTTGTCACGAGCACGCTCTATCATCTCCGGCGTCATATCCACGCCGATGACCTTCCCGGACAGCCCCACCTTCTTCGCCGCCAGGAAGCAGTCAAAGCCCCCGCCGGAACCAAGGTCCAAGACGGTTTCCCCCGGCTGCAGGCCAGCGATTGCGGTCGGATTGCCGCACCCCAGGCCCAGGTTCGCGCCGTCTGGCACAGCAGTGATCTCCTCTTCACTGTATCCTACGTTCTTGGAGACTTGCTCCGCCAGGTTCCCGCAGCCACAGCCCCGGCGTTCCCCAGCCCCGATCCTACCGTATTCCTGCCTCACTAGTTGCTTCACGCCTTCGGCCGTACCCTCTGCGGCTCCCCCGCAGCAGCCACTTCTGGTCTGCCCTGCTTGCCCGCTGCCGCAGCAGCCGCCCACCTGATTGCGGGCCTCGGAACTCTTGCTTGCGCTCACCTTTGTTCTCCCTCACTCAGTGAACAATCACGCCCCGGAGAGCAGCCCAGGCCATCCACCAGTTTCCGCAGGAGCAGCACCAGTTGCCGGCGCTCCTGCGCGTTCAAGGCATTCAGGGTCTCTGGGCAGCGCCGCGCCGAGTTATCCAGCGCCAGTCTCTCCCGGCCAGCGGCACCCAGGAATAGGCGGATGATACGGCGGTCATCAGGATCGCGACTCCGCCTCACTAGCCCATCCCGTTCCATGCGGTCCACCAGGGCCGTAATGTCACTGTCGACGCAGCATTGTGCATCCCAGAGTTGCCTCAGCGGGACCCGCTCCTGCTGCCGCAGAACGTCCAGTACCTCCAACTGTGTCGGGGATAGACCGATCTGTTCCAGGCGACTTCCCACCCAGCGGGAGATCACTCGTTCCACTTCATCCTTGATTTCCCGCGGGAAGCGCGGGGCGTCATCGTTCTCCCGTTCAGCAGGATCCGCTCCAACCCATCGACTCCTGCGCTTCCAGAGTGCCGGTTTCTCATCGAGCGGTATCCAATCTGCGCTTGCCACTCTCGATACCCATGTGCTCAGCCTGCATCAACACCAGCGTGACGATGCCAGGAGCACACCACGCCGCCCTCGGCTCTGGCATGTTCAACCCAACCGGCGGCTGTGCCTCTGGGTCATAGCGGCAAGCAGCTCGAGCCGTGCCGAACTCCTGGCATACCTCGAAGGCCGGGCACGTAACCCAGGCCCGAACATCAGCTTCGTCTTTCCTCATCGCTCCATCCATCCCAAGCCCCAACCGCCTCACCGTGAAGGTCCTCTTGTCAGGCTGTCAACGGGCGCCGGCAACGCCGCTGGGTTCAGCAGCGAAATAGCGGCGCTGAAAGGCCAGCGCCACGTTCACCAGGCCGATCAGCACTGGTACCTCCACCAGCGGGCCGATCACCGCCGCGAATGCCGCCCCAGACTCAATCCCAAAGATCGCCACGGCCACCGCAATCGCCAACTCGAAGTTATTGCTTGCCGCCGTGAAAGAGAGAGTGGCCGTCTTGGAATAATCGGCCCCAAGTCTCCGGCCCATCGCGAACGACACCAGGAACATCACCACGAAGTAAATCAGCAGTGGCACGGCGATCCGCAGCACGTCGAGCGGCAGGCGGACAATCACCTCTCCCTTCAGAGAGAACATCACCACGATAGTGAAGAGCAGGGCCACCAGGGTAATCGGGCTGATCCGGGGGATGAACTCCTTCTCATACCACTCCCGGCCCTTTGCCTTCAGGAGCACGAAGCGGGTGATCATGCCGCTGAAGAACGGGATGCCCAGATAAATCGCCACGCTCTCCGCAATCTGCCCGATGGATACCCGGACAATTGCCCCGTGCAGGCCGAACAGCGGCGGCAGGACGGTGATAAACAGGTAGGCATAGACGGAATAGAACAATACCTGGAAAACGCTGTTGAAGGCGACCAACCCGGCGGCGTATTCCGTATCCCCCTTCGCCAGCTCGTTCCAGACGATCACCATCGCAATACACCGGGCCAGCCCAATCATGATCAGGCCCACCATATACTCCGGGTAGCCCCGCAGGAAGGTAATCGCCAGCAGGAACATCAGGATGGGGCCGACAATCCAGTTCTGCACCAGTGATAATCCAAGGACGCGGGTGTTGCGGAAGACCTCTCCTAACTCCTCGTATCTCACCTTCGCGAGCGGCGGGTACATCATCAGGATGAGGCCCACAGCAATCGGGATAGAGGTGGTGCCCACCTGGAGCGCCGTGATCGCCTTGACCAACCCGGGAATGGCGAACCCGGAGCCGACCCCAATCGCCATCGCCAGGAATATCCACAACGTCAGGTAGCGGTCCAGGAAAGAGAGTTGGCCCGAGATACTGGAAGGGCACCCGGCATCCACAGGTTGAGAGACTGGCGGTTTCAACATTATTCCTCCTCCCCCGTGCCACAGGGGGCGCAGGCTGAGTCAGACACCTGCGGCGGGTCGCCCTGGAAGAGCGCCCGCACCGCATCTCCGGTGCCTCTGGCCTGCTCAGACACCGCCCGGTAGAAGACCCACTTACCCTGCTTCCGGGCTCTTACGAACCCGGTATAGCGCAGTATCTTCAGGTGGAAAGAGAGGTTGGGGGCCGTTAGCCCCAACACATCCTGCAGTTCGCACACGCACATCTCCCCGCAGGTGTGCAGCAGGTGGAGTATCTTCAGACGGTTCCCATCCGACAGCGCACTCAGGCGCTGCGCGAGTGACTCCACCTCATCCGCCCGCCTCAAGGCGTCCTGAGCGTCTATCCCGCGGGTGAGCCGCGTCCGGGGATACTGGGCTACCTCTCCTGCCATGCCGCTTCCTCTCCGTCACCAGAGCTCTATACCGGCATTTGATTCGAAGCTCGGGTTGCTTCAACATTCAAGCTGGTATTTAATTGAGACTAGTATAGCACTTCCGCCGAACACGATCAAGGCGGCGGAAGGGTGCCTGGGATTCCGAGATAAGCGCACGCGCGGAGCTCGAAGCTCCGCGCTGCTTGTGAGCCAAGCCCTGCCGGGCTGGGTTGGGGATACTCCCAGACGTTGCAAAACGGCGGTGGCTGGGAGGGGAAGCCCTGAAAGGGCTTTGCCGGAAAGCAGCGCGGTGCTTTTAGCGCCGCGCGCCGGGTTGCGCGCTGCATCCGAGGCTTCGGATTCCTTATCTCGGAATCTCAGAAAGGTGCCAAGCCGGGCACTTGCCTCACCGCATGAGGAGGAGCACCATGAGCTGGGCACTCAGCACCCGCAGGATCATCGTCAGTGGGTAGACCGTCGCGTAGGCGACAGAAGGCGCCTCCGACCGGGTGAAACTGCCCGCGAACGCCAGCGCCGGCGGGTCGGTCATGCTGCCCGCCAGGAGGCCGCACAGCGTCAGGTAGTTCACCTTCAGGAAGAGCCGGCCAATGAGGGCAACGACGAGCAGCGGCACGAGAGTGATGAGCGCCGCCAGCCCCATCCAGACGAAGCCATCCCCAGAGACGAGGGTTTCGACGAAGCGGTCGCCGGCGCGCAAGCCTACGGCGGCGAGGAAGAGGACAATCCCGATCTCGCGGAGGACCAGGTTGGCGCTCTGGGGCAGGTACCAGAAGAGCGGGCCGATATGTCCAACGCGGCTGAGGAGGATGGCGACGACGAGAGGCCCGCCCGCCAGCCCGAGTTTCACCGGCGCGGGCACGCCCGGCACCGGGATGGGCCAGCTTCCGAGCAGGATGCCCAGGGCAATCCCGGTGAAGATCGGGATGATCTCCGGCACCCCTAGCTCCCGGGCCGAGTTGCCCAATTCCCTGCCAGCGCGCTCAATCGCGTCGCGCGGCCCAACCGCCAGGAGGGAGTCGCCCAACTGGAGGCGGACTGCCGGTCCAGGCGAGAACTCCACGCCGGCGCGCGTGACGCGGGTGATCGTGACGCCATGCCGCTCCGGGAGATTCAGCTCCGCCACCGATTTGCCTACGATCGCCTCTCGCGTGACGACGATGCGCGTCGCCGTGATCTCGCTCTCGATGCTGGTCAGGTCGATTGGGGATTCGGTGCCCACCAGGTCGCGCAACGCTTCAAGCCGGTCGCGGGGGCCAACCGCCAGAATCACATCCCCCTGGTGGATGCGCGTGTCGGGCAGGGCCACCTGGATCTCACCGCCGTGGAGAATACGCGAGATGACGACCCCGGCCTCGGATCCGAGCTGCGCAAGCACTTCACGCACGCGCTGTCCATCCACGCCGGGGTTCTTCACCTCCAGGTGCATCCGCGCGAGTGAAGCGCGGCCTCCCGCAGCCTGCTCCTCCTTCAGGGCTTCCGTCTCCCGCATCAGGTCGATCCGGAAGGCGGACCGGACGAGCAGCATCGTGAGGATAATGCCGATCACCCCGAAGGGATAGGCGACCGCGTAGCCCAGACCAGGGAGCTTCGCCATCTCGGTCGTGAAGCCCGGAACGTCGCGCAGGGCCTGCTGGGCCGCCGCGAGACTGGGCGTGTTGGTCGTGGCGCCGGAAAAGAGGCCCACCGCGATGGGGGTCTCGATTCCAGCCAAGAAATGAATCAGGAGGGTGACAACCACCCCTCCGAGGATGATGCCGGCGGCCATCAGATTGAGCGGCAGCCCCTGTCGGCGGAGCGAGTCAAAAAAGCCGGGGCCCACCTGGATCCCGATGGAGTAGACAAAGAGAATCAGCCCGAACTCGCGGGCGAAATCGAGTACCTCCGCGTTGATCCCGAGCCCGAAGTGGCCAAACAGGAGCCCGGTGAACAGGACGCCAGCAATGCCCAAACCGATGCCGGCCACGCGCAGGTGACCCAGCGCAAGCCCCGTCCCCGCCACCAGGGCCAGGATCAGGATCGCGTGCGCGATCGACTCTCCCCAAATCAGCTCCAACAACCAAGACATCCGATCTCTTCTCTCTTCCCGTACACCCCTCAGACCCCAGCCGGCCGATAGTGATCGAGCACCTTCCCCGTGCCGCGCTCCACAAGCAGCAGCACCGCGCGCTGGGCCGGCACATCCACCGGGATCGCGACGCGATCCGGACCATGGCGCAAAGTGACCCGGCATGCTGTATCGGTCTGCGAAACGAGCGCGTAGAGGACGACGCTCTCGAAACAAAGCGGGATCGCGAGCACGCCACTGGGTCGTGGCTCCATGTCGAACGGGCGCTCGACGCCGCTCTCCACGATGGCGGTCTCATACAGCTCCGCGAGCGGCTCCACATCGTCGGCCAGCTCAAGCGGCAAAGGCGAGAAGAGAAGCTGGCCCCGGCCATGCTTCAGCGCCATCACCTGGGGCGGATACCCCTCGATCACCGCCTTTTCCACCCACTCCGTCTTCGTCTCGCCAAAGTGGAGACGCACCGGGTCGCCATACAGCGAGAGGACCTCCTCACGGGCGACCGGCTGCGTTCGCGCGTGCAGCTCGAACGCCGACAGCCGATCGTGCCTCTGCCAGTAGCGGTCGCGGTCAAACGGCCCGGTAACAAGCAGGCAAGCACCCTCCTCGACACGGGAAAGGAGGGTCTCCCAGGCTTCCTGTTGCAGCACCCGCGGGGAGGGAAGCAGCATGAGCCGGGCACTCTCCAACTCTTGCAGGGAGTACTCGCCAATGGCCCGGAGAGGCATAGCGTTGCGGTAAACCAGCGTGCGGATGCACCGCCTGATGGCGAGAGCGGCCGCGTCGGGCGCCGAGAGGAGCCGCGAGGAAGGCACGACCATCGCCACGGGGGAGGGGAGTGGGTCGCCCATCCGCTGCTGGTTCCGCTCCAGGAAGGCAGCCATCTCCGCCACCACATTGAGCGCCGGGGTCGCGGTTCCATCGGCGCGCACCCACCCGGCGAAGAGACCGGCCTCTCCGAGGCGTCCGGGCGCCCAGGGCCGGTGAAGCACCCCGGCGGATCCGGTGGCCAGGGCCAGTGCCAGCATCCGCTCCACGCGATCTCGGACCGCCTCTTCCGTCGTCCGCAGCTCTCCGCCCAGACTCTCGCTGAGGTGGCCTCCCGCCATCGTCGTCAGGAAGGGGCGCCCGGCGGCTCTGGCCAGAACAGCTTCGCAGAGAAGATCCTCCTCGGTGCGAGCCGTGGGCGTGATCCCGAGATCGACCGTCGCCGGCGGTGAAGGAAGCGAAGGGATTGGGCTCGGGGCCTCAACGGCCGGACCGACCGCCGTGAGAGCACTCGCGCTGCCGTGAGTGCGGATCGCCTCGCGCATCTCGCGCAGCCAGCGCGTCTCTATCTCGCGAGCGAAGAGCCGGTAATCGAGCTCCTTCAGGCCGGGAGAATCATCAGCTTCTGCCCACGGCACATCCTCCGGCACCGTCAGCCCAAGCGGCTGATCGGTGGTGAGGCGCCATTGGGCGCGCAGCTCCATGGGGTCGCGCGCCGCGATCCAGTCGCGCCATGCCGCATTCACGCGGGCGTGGCCAAGCCGGTCGGCCGTGGCCTCTCCCCAGGTCGGGAGAGGGTAGGGGGTCTCATCGATCTCCCAGATGATCCCGGGAACGTGGCGGTACCGGGCGACAAACGCCGCGAGGAGGTCGCGCTCCGCGTCAAGGCGCCGGGGATCCACCAGGTCGCCCGCGTCATCCGGCGTGTCGCCTTCGGCCTCGAGCGGGGCAAGAATGACGAGAAGACCATGCGCGCGCGCGGCGGCGACGAACGCATCCACGGCCCGGAGGAGGCTCTCCTCAACCGGGGGGCAGTTCAGGCCCACTCGGGCCCAAATGGCGCGCAGGTTTACGCGCACCACCCGGATGCCAGCCTTGCGCATGAGGCGGAGTTCGCTGTCCCACCGATAAGGATCGCTCGTCAAGCCGGAGGTCACACCCTGCGGAGACGAGTGGACGGTGCCGATCACCGGCCCCGAGAGACCTTCGCAGCGCAAGTAGTCGCGTCCAACAGTGAGAGTGGGCTCTCCGGTGGCCTGCCTGGGATCCCAGACGTAGAACCCGCTGCGGTGGTGGCGGAACTCTGCCCGAGCCGCCGCAGGGAGGCGCAGTCGGGCGGCAAACTCGCGCAGCTCTTGGCTGGTCAGCGACGCCTCGATGACGTGGAGCCCTGGAGCGGGCGCCTGATCAAAGAGAGGCGCAGCGCACTCGCTCCATCGATAAGCCGGCCGGTCGGGAAACCCGATGGGGGGAAGCTCGCACGTCGCGCGTTTCCCATCTGGGGCGATGACCGTGACACTCGCTTCCTGGATGCCCGGCACGTTGCCGAAGAGAGAGGCGTGCACCTGGAGCCGGGGCACCTCACCGGGATAGTAGCAGGGGAAGGAAGCGCTCACAGCGAGATCGGAGGCGCCTTGGGCCGCGTAAAACGCGAGCCGGCGGATCATATCGAGCGGAATAGCGCCATCCAGGGCGGCAAAGACCCACCGCCCGCCGTGGAAGGGCCCGCCGATATGGTCTAGGGCGAAGACTGGCGCGGCGACCGGGCGTCCGGAGGTATCCAAGCCATAGAGAAGCGGGCGGAGAACCCTCTCGCCGGCGCCGGCCGCGCCCTCGCCGGCCAGGGATGTCACCGGCGCGAAGATCGCGCGCGCGCGTACCGGCTCGCGCACGCCAGTCAGGAGCGGCTCTTCCGGGGGCACATCCAGCAACGCGATGCGAGAAGGGTCCACGACGTGATAATGGCGGATGCCGATCGCCCGGTGGTAGGAGCTCTGCCGCGCCTGTCGCTTCCAGAGGACGTGCTCGCGCGCGCAAGGCACCCAGAAGGGCGCGCCTCCAAGGTTCAATAGGTTGCCACCCGAGTGCAGGTACACCTGAAGAAGCGGCCAGCCGAGGGCCGGAAACGCGGAACCGAACGGCAGGATGAGGAGGTCAACGCTCGGGATGCGCTCGAGCTCTGAGTAGCCCACGACATGGACGTCAAACCCGTCCAGCGCCCGCCGGATCCCGTTCAGCGCCAGGGGTGATGTATCTGCGGAGGGGAACCCCTCCTCCCAAAAAACGCCTATCTGAAACATTGATTCCTTCTAGGTGTATCGCAACGCGCGTGAGGCTACGCCCCGATCGACCCGGGGAGACCGGGGAAGCCAGGATGATGCGGCCTCGAAGAGACCAGCAGCACGTGGGGCACGCTCAGGCCCACCGCAAGTGTAGCACAGCCCCGGAAGAAAGGCAAGGCTCTCTCCACGCCGGCGCCGTTACCGCAGATTCCGAAGGCAAAGGAGTTCGCTACCCGGCGGGGAATCAGAGAGACGGGTGTCAGGGAGCAAGGGCAGGCGCCCGCGCATCCGGGAGGGGCGAGCTAGCCGTGGGAGATCCCCGGGGCCAGTGGCGTGCCCTCAATGATGCCCGCGAGAGATCCCAAGAGGAGGTTGGATTGTGGCCAAGACTTACAACATTGCCGTAATCCCCGGCGACGGCACGGGCCCCGAGGTCGTGGCGGAGGGCCTGAAAGTACTCGATGCCGCGGCACAGCGCTTTGGTTTCACCCTGGCGAAAACTTCTTTTGATTTTGGCGGCGACCGCTACCTGCGCACGGGAGAGACGCTCCCCGAGGGCGCCGTGGACGACCTGCGTCGCTTCGACGCAATCTACCTGGGGGCTATTGGGCATCCGGATGTGAAGCCGGGCATCCTGGAGAAGGGCATCCTCCTCGCGCTCCGGTTTGCCTTGGACCAGTATATCAACCTGCGTCCGGTCAAGCTCTATCCGAATGTGGACACCCCGCTGAAGGACAAGGGCCCCGAGGATATCGATTTCGTGGTCGTTCGCGAGAATACCGAGGGCCTCTATTGCGGGGCCGGCGGCTTCCTCAAGAAGGGCACCCCTGACGAGGTCGCCGTCCAGGAATCGATCAACACGCGCAAGGGTGTCGAGCGCTGCCTCCGCTACGCGTTTGAGTACACCCGCCAGCGAGCCAAGCGGAACACGCTCACCCTGTGCGGGAAGACGAACGTGCTGACGTACGCGTTTGACCTGTGGGCACGCGCGTTTCAAGAGATCGGCGAGCGCGACTATCCCGACATCAAGCGCGAGTACGCGCACGTGGATGCCACCTGCATGTGGATGGTCAAGAACCCGGAGTGGTTCGACGTGATCGTCACCGACAACATGTTCGGCGATATCATCACCGACCTTGGCGCGATGATCCAGGGCGGCATGGGAATCGCCGCAGGGGGCAACATCAATCCGGAAGGCGTCTCCATGTTCGAGCCGATCGGCGGCTCGGCGCCCAAGTACACGGGGCAGGGGGTGATCAACCCGCTCGCGGCTATCGCCGCCGGACAGATGATGCTCGAGACGCTTGGCGAGAAGGAAGCCGCGGCGAAGGTGGAGCAGGGGATCGTCCACACCTTGTCGAAGCTGAAGAGCCTCTCCGCGGGCAAGATGGGCTACTCCACCTCGGAGGTCGGCGATATGGTCGCCACCCACGTGGCAAGCAGCTAACAGCCGCGCACTGAAGCAGACGTAGAAAGGGCCCGGGAAGTGAAGTGAAGTGATCTTCTCTCCCGGGCCCTAAATGCTTCTAGCCCTGAGTACTTTAGAGCGCGATGGTACCGCTAAAGACTTCTTCCGCCGGGCCGGTCATGTAAACGTGGTTGTCGCCTGCCCATTCGATCTGCAGGTCTCCGCCGGGCAGGTGAATGGTCACCTTCCGACCGGTGCGGTGGTTGAGCGCCGCCGCGACCGCAGACGCGCACGCCCCCGTACCACACGCCAGCGTCTCGCCGGCGCCCCGCTCCCAGACGCGCATCTGGAGCTCCTCGTTGCTCAGCACCTGGATAAACTCCACGTTCGTTCGCCGCGGGAAGAGGGGATGCCGCTCGATGAGCGGGCCGATCTTAGCCACAGGGAAGTGCTCGACGTCCTCCACAAAGGTGACACAATGCGGGTTGCCCATCGAAACCGCGGTGACCTCGAAGCGCTCGCCATCCACGTCGATCTTCTCGGCGATCACCCGGCTTCCGGCATCGCCACCCTCCATGGGGATCTCCTGGCGGGCCAGGCGCGGCTCACCCATATCCACACAGACCATCTGGACCTTGCCATCCGTGACGATCATCTTTGGAGCGATGATGCCGGCGAGCGTCTCAACGGTCACCTGGGTCTCGCGGGTGAGGCCATAGTCGTAAAGGTACTTGGCAAAACAGCGGATGCCGTTGCCGCACATCTCCGACTCGCTGCCATCCGGGTTGAACATGCGCATCCGGAAGTCCGCCACGCGGCTGGGGAGGACGAGGATGAGACCATCGCCGCCCACGCCGAAGTGGCGGTCGCATAGGCGCTGGGCCTGTGGGGAGAGGAGCTCCTCGGGAAGCTCCTCTTTAAAGCCGTCTACCAGGATGAAGTCGTTGCCGATACCGTGGTACTTCAGGAAGTTCATTGGATGTGGGCTCGCTCTCGGGATGCCGACTCGCTATTCATCGCGGGGATCGGCTTGGTGGGCACAACAGAGGCGATGGCATGCTTATAGACAAGCTGCAGCCGGCCCTGGCTCTCCAGGACGACTGTAAACTGGTCGAAACCGCGCACCATGCCTTTGATCTGCGCGCCGTTGATGAGGTAGATCACCACCCCCGTGTTCTCCTTGCGCACCTGGTTGAGAAAGGCATCCTGCAGATTCACCTGCGGCTTCGTCATGCCGGGAGCCTCCCGCCATTCACATCGCCTCGGGCGCTTGCGTCCCGCCGAGCCGGCCGGTGCAGACGAAACAGAAGCGAAGTGTGGTCTGTATGGTCGCGGTCAATAGGCATTTCCATCCACATCTGATGGCACCATTCTACACTATTCTCCGCCATTTTGGCAAGGGCACGCGCGGGCGATCTTCCTCGCCTCCGTGAGCGCGGGAACAACCGCTCTCAAACCGCCCTCGCGCTCGCTCGACCGGCGGGGCTACCCCCATCGTTCAGGCCACAGCCCCCCCCGAAGGCAAAGTCAACATAAGAGACATTATCGGAAGTTCCAGGAGGAGGTCTGTGGCGTGCCGCCGAAGCCCACGAGCAGGACGCGTGAGGTGCCAGCACCGGCGCTGACCCCGTGCCTCTCTCCCCCCATGCCCTCGCGAGCGTGGGCGAAGAGATCGGCGCCCGCTGGATGGAGATGGAACATGAACAACCCGTATCAATCACTCGATTGGCAGCACGTGATCCGGGTCGCCTCGACCCCGCACATGCACCTGGCAGCGCCCTGGGAAAACCCGCCGCTGTCGCCGCGCCGGCGCCTGGAAAACGCGCGCCGGCACGGCCTGAGACACTTTCCGATCTCCAACTACTATCCCTCGGCGCCTTGCACGCCCAGCACGCGCTTGAGCGATTTCCGGCTGCGCCAGGCCTGGAGCACCACCCGCAACGGCGTTCCCGTTCCGGCGCCCATCAACTGGAACGAGCTCATCACGTGGCAGGACGAGCTCGAGGAGGAGTACCGCCAGCAACTCCCCTTCCAGGAAACCGACGTGCTCTTTCCCGATCTGCCGGCGGATATCCTCCTCAGCAAGAACGCGGAGCACCACTCCTTTACCAACTCCCCCTGCCACATCACCTGCCCTGGCTCGGCATTTTGCTCTGGAAACTTCGACGCCCGCAACCGCTTCCGATTGCGCGACCACGGCTACCCCACCGGGTATGCCGGCCCCTGGCAGGAGGGCTTCCGGGAGATGATCGAGCACCTGGAGTACCCAGATGGCGGCGGTATCGTCATCGCCCACCCGACCTGGAGCCACCTGACCGACGCGGCGGTGCTGGAGATGCTCGATTTCAGCCCGTGCGTCCTGGGCATCGAGATCTACAATGACGGCGTTGCCAGGGGCATCCGCGAAGGCCGCTACCCCTTGGAGGAAGGTGAGCCCGTTCCCGGCTACTCGACCCACATGTGGGATCGCATCCTCTCCACCGGCCGGCAATGCCTTGGCTTCGCCGTTCCGGACCACAACATCGGCGAGCAGGGCGATTGGCTCGGAAGAGTCGTCTTGCTGGTCCCCGAGTTCACAGAACAAGCCTGCCTCCGGGCCTACCGCCAGGGCCACTTCTACGCGTGCCTGAAGGACAGCGGGCTCGCCATCACGGAGTTCGCGGTCGACTCGCATGGCGTCTCGGTGGCTGCCAACGCGGTTGCGCGCTTCAAGTTCATCGTGGATGGCGCAGTCGCCGCGACGGCGGTCGGCCGCAGCGCCACTTACGACCTCCCACAGAAGAACGGAACACCGGACCTCACTTACGTCCGGGTTGAAGTGGAGGACGATTCGGGAGAGCGGTTGTTCGCTCAGCCGGTGATCTTCCGCGGCCCGGACGGGGGGCTCCTGCCGTAGCCGGCGAAGTCGGCCTTTTCCATGCGAAAAAACCTCATAAAGAGGTTTGGCAGGTGGAAGCGGTGGGAATACTCCACATAGAACGGACGCGCGGTTACCGCTACCCGCGTAGTGAAAAGCCCACACAGGGGTGCGTGCCGTTCCGCGAGACCCCATCATTGAGCACTGTGTAGTGTTCAGTGGGCGTGTGGTAACTGAGCGAAAAGCGGCTTGGGGGCAGCACTCTCTCTATTGCGAGTGCCTGCCCCCTTGTGGTGTGCCCCCCCCGGCGAAGAGGCACACGAACTCAAAGTCCGTCTGCTTCGTCATAAGGAGAGGAATGCGGGTCGTCAAGCAAGCCGAACGCGCGTGCGGGCACTCCAGTTGAGAACATCGCGCACGGCTGGCCAGGGTCAGGGTCTTGCTCCTGGAATACACGAATGCACCGGCAAGCAAGGCAGCGTGCCCTTCTGGGGCGGAACGCTCTAGCGCCGGGCACTTCCAAGAGCAGTGCTGAACCCGGTATTCCTCGACCGGCATCGCCGGCGCCGGAGGAGAATCGTGACTGCCGCGTTCGATAGCCGCGCCAAGCGTAGTATCGCTGTACGCCTGATTGCCGCCGGAGAATGGACCTCCGCCCAGTGGACCGCCCTATCGCAGATTGTTTACAATGATTGCGTGGGAATGCTCCCCGACGGCACGCTCATCACCCGCAAGCGCCCTCGTCGCAAGCTGCCCGACACCCTCTCCCTTGCCGAGGCCGCAGGCATCGCAGGGGTCCATCCGGCCACTATCCGCCGGTGGGTGAAGAGCGGGAAACTCACCGCATCCCCCGGCGAGAAGACGTCGACCATCCGCCGTGATGACCTCGAGCGCTTCCTCGAGCACCACCGTTCCGGGTAATCACAGAAACACGCGCTTTTCCTGAAGCCCCTATCGGCAGCTTTCTCAAGCGGCATGCCGGATAGGCGGCGGTGGCATCCCTGCCCCAGGCCGTGGGCCCATGAGGCTTGCTCTCGCCAGGAGATCCCGGATTGGAGGTGGAATAAAGAGCCAACGCGTGACTGATGGCCGTCGAAGGCCGTCAACAAACGTGTGCTTCCCCATTGGAGACCGATCAACAAGGAGCTACTGCCGAGAAATGCCACCCAAGCCTGCGCATCAAGCTCTCCCGGAGCGCTCTCACCGTCGCGCCTGTCACTGTGCCCGCATCCTGCTTGCCCTGCTCCTCCTATCGGTGGGAGGAGCCCGAGGCGTGGATGCCGAGGAAGCACTCGTGGTCGGCGCGCCGCGGTTGGAGGTGCGGATCGGCCGCGATACCGGCTCCATCCTCTCGGTGAAGGACCGGGAGACGAGCAGGGAATGGCTGGCGCCCGGCGGCGGAACCCGCCTGTACCAGATCGAGCTCCTCCGGCCCGGTCAGGACCCGCTGACGCTGGACCTGAGCGCCGCCACCGCGGTGAAGGCAAAGCGGACCGCCGAGGGAGCGCAGATTGTCGTAGAGAGCCACGGCGATATCGCCCTCGGCGTTCGCGTTGAATTCATCGGCGGGCCCGGCTGGGATTCCCTCCTCTGCCGCCTCTCCCTCCGCAACCGCACCGGCTATCCTATCCACGCGGTCCGCTTTCCCGTGCTCGCTCTCCCCGTCCGTCTGGGCGAAGCTCCCGGCGATGACCGTGTCTTGCTCCCCCTCTGCGATGGCCTGGAGATCCATCACCCGGAGGCCAACCTGCGCGGAACGCGCGCCGGCCAGTACCCCGGAGAGGCATCCATGCAGTTCCTCGCCTTCTACGACGAGGAATCCGGTCTCTACCTGGCCGCGTTGGATGCCGAGGGGCATCGGAAGCAGATCGGCGCCCGTCGCGCCGGCGAAACCGTTGAACCGGAGTTGACGCACTTCCCTGTCACTCAGGAATGGAGCGAGTGGACCCTGCCCTACCCTGTCCTCCTGGATGCGTTCCAGGGCAACTGGCAGAAGGCCGCGACCCTCTATCGCTCGTGGGCTGAACAACAGCCGTGGTGCCGGACGCCGTTGCGCAAGCGGAAAGAGATACCCGATTGGCTTTTCAACCCCGCCCTGTACTACGCCGTCTCACTGCGCGGTGACCTGCCGGAAGGAGGCAAAGGCGAGCGGGTCGCACTCGTTGCCAACCAGGTGGCCGAGTACCAGCAGGAGTTTGGCGCGCCGGTCGTGGCGATGTTGATGGAATGGGAGCAACACGGGCCGTGGATTGCTCCCGAGTATTTCCCTCCCGTGGGAGGCGCCGCGGGCTTCCAGGATCTAATCCGCGCTCTGAAGAAGGCAGGAAACCGCTCTCTTCTCTTCCTCTCGGGGCTGAAGTGGACCCTGAGGAAGAGCCACGCTGGCCTCGACTATGAGGATGAAGCCGATTTCAGGCAACAGGCCGAGAAGTGGGCCATCGTGGGCTTGGATGGGCAGCTACAGCGCTTCGGGAAGGTGGATGGTGACACCGGCGAGTATGCCCAGATCTGCCCGGCAACGCCCCTGGCACGCACGCTCTTGTCCAACGCGATTGAGCAGTGCCAGAAAATGGGCCTGGATGCCGTGCAGATCGACCAGATTGTGGGTGGAGGCATGCCCCCGTGCTATAGCCAGGCGCACGGCCACCCACCGGGCGGAGGCAACTGGTCGGCGCGCGCGGTCTATACGCTCTTTGAGCGGTTGCGCAAGGAGGCGCGCAGCCGCAACAAGGAGTTCGTCCTCCTGATGGAGGAACCCGGCGAATACTTCATCCCGGTTGTGGATGGCTACCACGCGCGCGACTACGCCGAGGGGCGGTGGCCGCGCAGTGGGTCGGGCGTGCGTGGCGTGCCCCTGTTCACTTACGTCTATCACGACTACTGCTTCGGCTATGGCGGTGATAGCGCGCCTCTCAGCCCATCTCCCAGCCGGTTCAGCGCCTACCAGCACGCCCTCAACCTGATTCATGGCAAGATGCCCGCGGGCGCAGTCTGGGGGCGGTGGCAGCCGCCGGCGGGCATTCACACCTCGCAGCGCTCGGTGTTGCGCGAGTCGCTCGCCCTGCTCGCCTCTCCGGCGGGCGAATTCCTGTTGAAGGGGAAGCGGCTCCCGGACCTGCCGATGCGCCTGCCGAAGCTCTCCCTCTCCCTGGTCCCCGCCGGCGCGAAGGCGCCAGAGGAGCGCGACTATCCGCGCGTGCTCAGCGCCAGCTACGAGCTGCCCGGCGGGCGTCTTGGCCATCTCCTGATAGCGATGGGAGACGAACGCGAGCGCCTCGATATCCCGATCAAGGCGTCGGGGCTCCCGGGCCAGCGCCTGCGACTCAACCTCTATCAGTTGGAGAACGGCAAGGTCACGCTCCAGAGCGAGACCGTCATGACGCCCTGCGTCTACCCGGTCAACCTGTCGCCCTTCTCCCCTGTTTTTCTGGAGAGCATCCCTGCCGGTTGGGAAATCCTGTGGTAGCAGGACCCCCGCCGCTGGCCTTGACGCGCCCGCCGGCTTCGTGTAGAATAAGCGCCGACACCCACGCAGAGGTGGGCCGGGAGGAGACACCGTTGGCTGATACATCGATCCGAGTCCTTACCAGCGCCCGTACCGCCCGAGTGCATCCTGTGGCACGCGCGCTGGCACTCACCACCCTCTTCGCCCTGCTGACCGCGACCGGCGCGCAGATCGCCCTGCGTGTGCCCTTCACTCCGGTGCCGGTCACCCTCCAGGTCTTCTTCGTGCTGCTTTCAGGGGCCCTTCTAGGCAGCCGCCTGGGCGCGTTGAGTCAGCTCCAGTACCTCGGTCTGGGCCTCACCGGGCTCCCTGTCTTCGCGGGCGGCACCACCGCCGCGACCGTGCTGGCCGGGCCCACCGCAGGCTACCTTCTCGGCTTTGTGGTAGCCGCCTGGATCGTCGGTCGGGTTGTGGAGAGCGCGCCCCGGCCGGGCGCCATTCGGATTCTGGCCGGCATGTCCATCGGAATGGTGGCCTACTATCTGCCTGGCACGCTCTGGCTGGCGCTGTGGCTGCACACGGTCAGCGGCGTTCCGGGGGTTCAGGCGCTCACTACCGCCGCGGCTGTCGGCACGCTCCCCTTCATCGCGGTCGACATCGCCAAGGCGGTCGTCGCCACCGGCATCGCGCGTGGCGCCCGCATTCGAAGGTAAGACCGGAATGCCCGCCCCTGATCGGGAAGGAGGGTTGGATGCATCCCTCCCCTACCCATCACGGGCGGGCACCAGGGACAAAACCCCACCCCATCCTACCGTGGAAGTGCCCGCGGCTGGCTAGAACGTCTGCCCCAGTGTGAAGTGGACCCGGAGCTCGTCGCCATAGCCAAAATCCAGGCGCAAGGGCCCCAGCGGGCTCAGGTAGCGCACGCCTAGCCCCGCGCCCAGCTGGAGGGAGAGGTCTCGGCTCTGGCGGAAGGCGGTGCTGAAGCCAGGCGCATCGGTGAACTGGAAGTCGCTGCCCCAGGCGTGCCCCACATCGAGGAAGGCAACGCCGATCAGACCGGTGCCAATGGGCCAGCGCAGCTCCGCGTTTGCCACGAACATGTGCTCCCCCCAGAAGCGGTCTTCGCGGTAGCCGCGCAAGGTGTTGGCTCCGCCCACGAAGTACTGCTCGAAGAAGGGAAGCTCGCCAAGCGATGTGCCGGCCATCGCCCGTAGCGCCAGCACCCGCGTGCGCTGGCGCGTGGTTTCCGAGAGGGCCAAAGCGCGCTCGCGGTCGATGGGGATGAAGACACGCCATTCGGCGCTAGGCTTGAGCAACGTACCCGACTCACCCTCGTCCGGGCCACGGCTCACCCAGCCCAGCTCCGCGGCAAAGTCGGTGTAGGTGCCGATGGTGGGATAGAGGAGCGAGTTGCGCCGGTCGATGATGTACTCGCCGCTGCCGGCCAGGAGCGAGCTATCCAGGCTGGGTATTCCGGGAGCCAAGAACTCCGGGGGCAGGTTGAACACCTGGACATCCTCGAACCGGCCGGAAAGCGATAGCGTCCTCCCCTGCCCCAGACTGCGGGTAGCGCCCACCTGCGCGCCGTTGTGCCGCTCGAAATAGCGTCCCGCATCCGTATCCGGGCTGATGAGAAGCCGCTGGGTGAACCGATACTCCACCGTGCTGAAAAGACGCGCGTTGTAGGCAATATTCTCGCCCAGGAGCGGGGTGGCATAGGCCACCTCCCCGCCGACCCGGCCACCAATCGAACCGATGTTGAGCAACACCTGAAGCCGCTCTGCCCGACCCCGAAAGTTGTTCTCGGTAAAGGCGATGCTCCCGACCAGGCTCTCCTGGGGGCTATAGCTCAGCCCAAAATTGAGCGCGCGCGACCGGCCCTCCCGCAGATTCCAGGTCACCAGGGCGTCGCCGGCGGCGTTGAAGCCCACTTCCGGCTCGATCGCCTCGAAGATGCCGAATTGCTGCAGGCGCACGAAGTCTCTCTGGAGCTGCTGCTCGTTGAAAAGATCGCCCTCCTTCAGGCCCAGCGCGCGCTCTACCACCTGCGGGCGAACGCGACGCACGCCCTCGATCTCCACCGCTGCAACACGCACCTCCCGGATCGGGATGGTGACCATTCCCTCGGGGGTGACCCTAACATCCCCCACCTGGGCCAGGTAACCACGCTCGCGGTAGCTGTTTTCGATGGCGCGCAGCCGGGCCGACAGCGCCTCCACATTCAGGAGTTGGCCCCGCTCCACCCCGACGATCTCTTCAAGCTCCGCGTCGGTGAGCACCGTATTGCCTTCAAACTGAATGCCGGCAATCCGAGGGTACTCCTCCACGACGTAGGTGACGCGGGCTCCCGACGGGGTGATCTCCACCTCGGGAGTGCCCACGTTTTGGAAGTAGCCGAGGTTGCGCAAGCGCACTACATCTCGCATCAGATCGTCGCGGGTGATCATCCGCCCCGGACGGGCGGTCACCACGGCCAGGATAGCATCCCGGCTGACCTGCCGGTTGCCCCGCACCTCGACCTCGGTCACCCGTACGCCCGCCTCCGGAATGGCCTCGATATCCCCGACGCCATTGGCCATGCCTGGAGCGCTCAGTGCCCCCAGCAACGCCGCCGTGAGAAACCACCAACGAATAACTTTCCTGCGCATGCGCACTCCCTTGGAACGAGTACGCGCTCTCGCGGGTCACAGAAGAGTAGGCGTCGCAATGCCCGAGGCGAGAACGCGCAGCTTTCCGGGTGCTTCCCCGCCGGAAGCGCCGGGTCTTTCCCGCTGCTTGAGCCGATTATACTTACCCCACCGGGCATGGGGGCAAACACGGCGCGCCTGCTTCGGCGAACGGTCGGTCGGATGGGCGCGCGATGCCCCTTGGGCCTGGCCAGCCAGGGCGAACGACGCTCTTCGGGCAAGAGACGCGGGGGATTGCCGTTGATCTCGCGGATTGTGCTATGTTATAATGGGCAAGTGAGAGGCTGCCGGCTTGCTTTGCGCGAGCGCCGGGAAGTGCTTGCATAAGCGAACAACCGCGACCGCCATGAGCACCCCATACACGCTGGAGACCAATCCGCGCGCCTAGTCGCGGTTTCAATCCGGTCGCCAGCGGGCCCGAGGGGATCTGCTCTTCGCACCGGCACATAAATGCGGCGGCAGTAGCTGTCCAGGTCGGGGCGCACGCCGGGGTGGTTCCGATAGGTAACATGGACGCCATCCGGTTCCCCCGTGGGAACAGGGAGGAGGGAGTGCATGGCATATGCCATCCAGACGGAGGGCCTCACCAAAGAGTTCGTGAGCGTCTCCAGCGCACGCGTGACTGTGGCCCTCAAGGATCTCACTCTCCAGGTGGAGGAAGGCGAGATCTTCGGATTCCTCGGCCCCAACGGGGCCGGCAAGACCACCACCATCAAGATTCTCTTGGGGCTGATCTTTCCCACTGCCGGCCGGGCCTGGGTCCTCGGCAAGGATATCTGGGATACGGCGGTCAAGTATGACCTCGCCTTTGTGCCTGACAGCCCCTACTTCTACGATTTCCTCACCGCCGAGGAGCTCCTCCGGTTCTACGGTGGCCTCTTCGGCCTCAAGGGAAGTATCCTCGATAAGCGGATCGAGGAGCTCCTGGAGCTGGTCGGCATGACGCATGCCCGGGGGCGCCGCCTGCGCGAATACTCCCGCGGCATGTTCCAGCGCGTGGGCATTGCTCAGGCGCTGGTGAACGATCCCAAGGTGCTTCTGCTGGACGAGCCCACTTCCGGCCTCGACCCGATTGCCCAGCGCGAGGTGCGCGACATCATCCTCAAGCTGCGCGAGCGCGGGAAGACGGTGCTCCTCTGCTCGCACCACCTCTCCGATGTGGAGCGCATCAGCGACCGCGTCGCGATTCTCAACCGCGGCAAGCTGGAGCGGATGGGCCGGCTAGACGACCTCCTTGCCGCGGAGCGCGTCGAGATCGCCGCAGAAGGGCTCTCGGAAGAGGCAACCCGCAAGATCACGGATCTGGCGGAGGAATCGAAGGTGATTGCCGGCCGGGTGACGGCTTATGATTCGCGCCGCGACGTGATCAACGCGATCATCGATACCATCCGCGGCGCCAAGGGCGAGCTCATCTCGGTGATCCCGCAGCGCCAAACGCTGGAGGACCTCTTCGTTCGCATCGTTCAGCAGGAGGAGCCTGCGGCAGTATCGGAGGAAAGCCGATGAGAATCAGCGCACTTGCCATCACCACGTTCCGCGAGGAAGTGCGGCGCAAGGTCTTTCTCTTCCTTCTCCTTTTCGCGGGCGTGATGATTGCCACGTCGTGGATCTTCAGCTTCTTCACCGGAAGCGAAGAGCTGAAAGTTGTCAAGGATATGGGCCTCACCTCCATCACCCTGGCTGGCGTTGCCATCGCCATGGTGATGGGGATCCGGATGCTTCCCGGGGAGATGGACAAGCGCACGATCTACACGATCCTGTGCAAGCCCGTCACGCGATCCGAGTACTTGATCGGCAAGTTCCTGGGTGGCGCGCTCACGCTGGCGGCCAACACCGTGATCATGGGCCTCGTCTTCCTGGTCGTTGTCTTCATCAAGAGCAAGCAGCTCGACCAGGCGATGGACTTCCGTCTGACCTACCAAATTGTCCTGGCCTACCTTCAGTTCTGCGTGCTCCTCGCGCTGACGCTGATGCTCTCCACCTTCGTGACGCCGGTCATGAACGGTTCCATCTCGCTCTTTGTGCTGATCGTAGGGAACCTTTCCGACACCATCGTGGACATCATCAACATGTCGAAGAGCGCCGTGGTGGAGATCGGCCTGCGTATTCTCTACTACCTGGTGCCCAACTGGCAGCACTTCAGCGTGCAGGATACGCTGGTCCGCGGTGAGGAGGCGGTGCCCCTCCTCTACGTTCTCAAGATCGCGCTCTATGGCATCCTCTACACGGCCATACTGATGGTGATTGCCACGCAGGCGTTCCGCAACCGGGAGGTATAAGATGCGGCCCCCAACGAAAACCTGGCCGTGGCTGCTGATCATCCCGTTGCTCCTTCTCGTCGCGGTCACGGACAGGAGTGTTTACGAGCAGAACCTGAAACGCGACCCCGTGACGAAGGAAGTGCTCTACGACTCGAACGGGCGTCCCAAATACAACTATCGCCCGATGAACACGCTGATCCTGCACCAACACGGGGAGACAAAAGTGGGTCTGGGCTCGTTCCAGAACCTGATCCCCGCGGTGCTCCTGGGGTTCAAGTCCGCCCTGGCCGATATCCTTTGGGTGAAGGCGGATGGCTACTTCCACACCGGGCGCTATGAGCGGATCATGCCCCTCTGCCACCTGATCACATGGCTCGATCCCAAGTTTCTGGAGGTGTACATCATCGGTGCCTGGCACATGGCCTACAACTTCATGGACAGGCGCTACATCCCCGCGGGCGTCGAGTTCCTCGATAAGGGCATCCATAACAATCCGGACGAGGCAGAGCTGCGCTTCGAGCAGGCGAATATGCTCCACGACAAGGCGCAGGACTTCGAACGGGCAGCCGAACGCGCGCGCGAGGCCAACGATATGAACCTCCAACCTGCGGGCAAGCGACACTTGCTTGCCCACGCCCTGGAGAAGGCCGGCCGCATCGATGAGGCGATCATGGCCTGGGAGGAGTTCATCCAGGAGGAGGAGGCCGCCGGGAACTGGCAGATGGCCAACGTCTCCCGCCATAACCGCGACCTGACGATCTGGCGGCGTGAGGCCCGCAAACTGCGCGCCGAGGATCCGCTGCACGTGGAGTTCGACATCAAGTGGAGCGTCCCCAAGCGGCGCGTCGTCCGCATCGAGGGCACTACGAACCTCCCAGAGCTGACAAAGGTGAATGTCCAGCTCCGCGATAAGGGCTACGAGCAGATCCTTCGTGACCACCCGCAGGTGCTGTGGCAGGTGGCCAACACCTCGCTCTACTGGGACAACTTCACCGTCAAAGATGGCAAGTGGTCCACCTGGTACAAGAGCGGCAACCTCATCGTGGATCGCCTCGACCTGGGCTCCGAGCCCGCCAAGTATCCCCTCAGGTCAGATGAGTACGAGGTGGTGATCACGGTCAACCCGCGTACCGAGCCGATCATCGTGCAAGATATCACGGGATGGGACGGCGAGGGGATCACCGGCCCGCATGTGCAGGAGATCGACGGCGTGCGGATGATCCGCAAGGTGTTCACCATCACCCGTGATGAGCTCCTCGGGGTAACGCAGGTGACCCAGGCCAACTAGCTGCCATGCAAAATGGGCGTGGCCGGCCCCAGGGGCCGGCCACGCCCATTTTAGTCACACCGGGTTACCCGAAACGCTGGGGCACGGCCGCGAGAATCACCGCCGCGGCTGCCTGAGGCTCCAGGTGCTGCGTGTTGATCACCAGGTCATACCCGGTCACATCATCAATCGCCTTGTCGAACAACGCGCGGACGAACTCCGCGCGCTCTCGGTCAGATCGGCGGCAGAGCCGCTCCGCCTCGCTCTTCGAGATTCCCTCGCGCCGGGCGATCCTCTCCACGCGCTGCTTCATCGGCGCCACGATGCGCACATTCAGCGCGTCGGGGAGCAGCCAGTTCGTGCCCCGGCCGATGATAATCGCGTTGCCGAGCCGGGCGATGGTCAGAACCACTTCCGCCAGGTGGCGCCGATAGCCCGCCTGCTCCATGCGCTCGCCGAGCAGCTGGTCCACCATGGCGATGATTTCCGAGTGGGCGCGCTCGTCCACGCTCTCCACCATGCGCATGCGCACCTGGGCTGAACGGGCGATCTCCTCCACGATCCGCCGGTCCCAGATCTCCCAGCCAGTTGCCTCGTGGAGATGTTGCGCAGTCTCACTGCCGCCGCTCCCCAGCACGCGTGAAAGGGTGATCACGCGCCGCATCGCCTCTTGGGGGGTGGCAGGCATCTCGCCGCGGCGCCGCTGAGTGAGTTGCCACTCCTGAATACGGCGCGCTACCAGGTCGTCGAACTCCTCTCCCACGATCCGCATCGCACCCTCCCTTCCTCGGTGGACCTGCTCAGGAGCCACGATTTCAGGGGATTTCACGGCACGATCTTGTAGCCGACGCCACGAATGGTGAGGATGTGCCGCGGGTGGCCCGGGTCCTCCTCAATCTTCTCGCGCAGCCAACGGATATGGACATCGAGAGTACCGCGATCGACGTAGTCCGCCTCGCTCCAGATCTCCGCGTAGAGATCCTGGCGCCGGTGAACCCGTCCCGGATGGGTGATCAGCACCCGAAGGAGGTCAAACTCTTTCGGGCGCAGTTCGACAGGCCGGCCATGCACCTCGACCGTGCGGGTGACGGGGTCTAGTACGATCTCTCCTGCGACCAGTTGTCCCTGGGGCTCCTCACCTCTCTCCTGGTCACGAACACGAGCGCGCCGGAGAGCCGCTTTCACCCGGGCCAGCAACTCCTGAATCCCGAACGGCTTGGTGATGTAATCGTCGGCACCCACCTCGAGGCCGACGACTTTGTCCATTTCACTGTCACGGGCGGTGAGCATCAAGATGGGAACCGTGCTCGTCCGTCGCATGGTGCGGCAGACGGCCAGCCCGTCCGTGTCTGGCAGCATCAGATCCAGCAACACCAGGTCTGGCTCGCGTTTCGCGAAGGAGTCGAGCGCTTCTTTGCCAGTCCGAGCGATCGTCGTCTGGTAGCCTTCTTGCCGAAGGGTAAAGGCAAGACCATCGGCAATGCCCTTCTCATCCTCGACAATCAGTATGCGGCTTGCCATGATGACCTATTCAACCACGATGCCCATCCGCTCCTTCACCTGGCGTACCGTCTGTTCGGCCACAACCCGGGCGCGAGAGGCGCCCTCACGCAGAATGCGGATCACCTCGGCGTCATCCAGGCCCTCGTAGCGCTCCTGGAACGGCCGGAGGTGCTCGATGATGACGTCCGCGAGATCGCGCTTGAACTGCGCATAGCCCACCCCACGATACCGCTCCTCTAGCTCCGAAATGGGGATGCCGGACATCAGGTGGTAGATGGTGAGGAGATTCGAGAGCGCCGGCTTCTCCTCATGGTAGAGAATTTCGCTCCCGGAGTCGGTCACCGCGCGGTTGATCTTCTTCCGGATCACATCCGGGGTATCGGTGAGCGCGATGTAGTGGGCGGGCCGCGGGTCGCTCTTGCTCATCTTGCGGGTCGGGTCACCCAGGCTCATGATCCGGGCTCCCACCTGGCCGATGAGCGGTTCAGGAACGACAAAAGTCTCGCCAAAAGCGTTGTTGAAGCGAATCGCCAGGTCGCGGGTCAACTCGATATGCTGCTTCTGGTCCTCGCCCACGGGCACGAGCTGCGTGTGGTAAAGGAGAATATCGGCCGCCATCAACGTCGGGTAGGTGAACAGTCCAACGCCAACATTCTCGCCCTTGGTGCCAGACTTGTCTTTGAACTGCGTCATGCGGCTCAGCTCCCCCATGTATGTGAGGGTGCCGAGTAGCCAGGCGAGCTCCGTATGCTCCTTCACATGGGACTGGATGAAGAGGATGCAGTGCTGGGGATCCAGGCCGGCCGCCAGGTAGGTTTTTGCCAGGTTGATCGTGTTGGCGCGCAGCGCCTCGGGATCCTGGCGCACAGTGATGGCGTGCAGGTCGACGATGCAAAAGTAGTTGAACGTTTCGTGCTGCAGGCGCACCCAACGTTGGATCGCGCCCAAGTAATTCCCGATATGGATCACGCCCGAGGGCTGAATGCCTGAGAAAACAACCTTCTTCATGGTGCCTCCGACACAACTTGTTTTCGCTTGATGCCACGCATCCCCATCAGCCATGTATCGAGAGCCCGGCCGAAGGAGAACGCGATCAGGAGCGCAAGCTCCGGCATCTGTTCCAGCGACAAGATCAACCACTGCATCAGCAACCCCGCGCTCAACGCCTGCAACGCCCCGGGCAACAGCAGCAGAAGGAGCGCGCCCGCCGTCACTCCACCCACGATCACCACCATCGCACCCATGAAGAGCACCCACTCCACGCGGTAGCGTCGCGCCTCCTGTGGAGGCGCCAGGCACACCAGGTACTCCGCCAGCAACTCGCGAACGCGGTGGAACTCTTCCCTGGATGAAAACACCATCACCGTGAGCGGGAACCAGGGCCGCTTGCGCGAGTAGACCCGCACCACGCCCGCCGCCGGATCGGCGATGGCATGGGAGATCTGCCGCCAGGGCACGAACGTCATGGGGGAGGTGTGAATGCCGCGCGGGGTGATCGCCTTCGCATCCGGTGTTCTGAGAGGTTGGCTTAAGCCCGCGCTCACCGCCGCGGCCACAATGGCGCGCCAGACCAGGTCCGCCGCGTAGAGCGTGCCAGCCACCTCCCCCGGGTGGATGAGCGCCACGATCACCATCGCCGCGACCATCGCGGCTACGACGGTGCCGGCGGGAAGCATCCAAAGCAACTGCCACCAGCCAGCCGCCAGCGCGAGCGTGCCGCGCCGGCGCACGCGTTGGAAAAGCGCGCCCTCGGGAGGCCAGGTCGCCCACGCGGTGAGGTCGCCCTCGGTGAGGAACCACCCCATGACAAACCCAACCCCCATCGCCAGCACCTGGAGCCCGACGCGCAGCCGCCCGCTCGCGACCTCCCAGTATACCGGCTGATGTTGAAGCAGAAGGACGACGCCCAGTGCCAGCAGCCAGGGCAGACCTCTTGCCAGAAAGGCTTGCCTGCTCCGTGGACGCCTTCGCGCAACGCGCTCGTCCACGGGTGCTCCCAGTGATTCCATGGTCCGCCCGCTGCCCCTCTACCGGAAAAGAGTGTCGCTCAAACGACAACGGCCACAGGCGCTCCTGGCTGCCTGTGGCCGGAAAGACCTCTCCTACCGGACCGGCGTTCCTGCCTACCGTCCCCGGAAGCCCGGCGCAAGGACCCGGGCGGCGCGATCCGGCCCGTCGGCCCATCGCATACTGAGGTATTCTAGCATAGGCATGCCGCCCTGTCAAGGCAAGTTTCCCTCGCCCGCACGGTTCCCATTCCTTCCAATCTATGCTAAAATGAGATGGGTCGCCCGAGCCTCTCCTCTGGCTGGAGAAACCACTCGCGATCCGCTCTTGATATACGCGCCGGTGGCGGACACCTTTTCCCCTCCCCGGCGCCGACAGGGAGAGCTGATAGTGCCCATCCATTCCATCTTTGTAAACCGCGCGGACGACCCAGAGGCCGTCACGCTGCTTGCGCGCCTGCGCGCCCAAGGCCATACACGCCTGGAGGGTCTCACCATCGAGCGGGTCTACCGCCTTGAAGGCGATGTGGACCCCCAGAGTCTGATGCCGCTTTTCGTCAACCCCGTCTTCGAGCGCGGCACGCC
>ERZ795060.689-NODE-689-length-44744-cov-20.740361_pt1 | contig 44744 bp, 44 predicted proteins | sample MGYA00375144_ERZ795060 | MGnify/ENA primary metagenome ERZ795060 (study PRJEB30189, sample SAMN05720157) | activated sludge metagenome | isolation source: anaerobic digester from wastewater treatment plant | place: Japan | collected 2015-05-15 ... | reverse complement strand
GATAATTATTGTAGTCCTGAATAACTTTCAGAGCAATATCAAAAGGAATATCAGACAAGCTAACACCTTTGAATTCTTTATAAGGTGATCCGGGAATATCACGTGTAAAAATTTGTAATGAAGCTTGATCTTCTTTACTTTCATGTACTAATTTCCAATTTGATTGTTGTGAAAAAACAAGGATTGAAATACCTGCAAAAATGATTGTTAAAGAGATAGTTAAAAGTCTTTTCATGGCAAACCTCCTTTGAAAATTAATATTGTAAAATTTATTTGTAATTACTATTTATTCGTTAATGAATAATCAAATAAAATTGAGTTTTCATTCCCGCCGCTCTGTGCGACGGGAATGGAGATTCAGTAAAAATATTAATGTTAATTAACTTTTTCAACCAGCAATGCTCCTGCATTCCCAAAAGCACCACATAGTGAAGCTAATCCATATTGAGCATCTGGAAATTCAGTTGATAGCACATTCAACAGAGTTATAATTATTCGTGCACCCGATTCACCTAATGGATGACCTAAAGCGATAGCACCACCCCAAACATTCACACGCTTAAAGGGAGCATTATCATTATCAAGTTTCAATTCTCGTATACATGCTAATGACTGGCTTGCAAAAGCTTCATTCAGTTCAATTGCTCCTACTTTGTCCAGATCTAAACCAGTCCGTGCAACGAGTTTCTTTATAGCAGGAATTGGTCCAATTCCCATTACAGTAGGATCACATCCCGCTAATACACCATAGGAATATTTATACCGGTAAGGCAGTCCCAGTTTATCTGCTTTTTCACGGCTCATAAGAAGCAATGCACAAGCACCCTGTGTTAGTGGTGATGATGTTGCTGCCGTGACAACACCATTGGGCTTGAATGGTGACATCATCGTTTTCATTTTTTCAACGTCAACTTTATCACGCACCCACTGGTCTCTATCTACTAAAAATTCATTACCATTATCATCCAACCCTTTTATAGGAACTATCTCCTTTTTAAATTTTCCAGCTATTGTTGCTTCCCAAGCCTTTTTATTTGACCATACAGCCATGTTTTCCATATCTTCTCGGGAAATATTATATTGTTCAGCAACCTTTTCAGCTGTTGCACCCATTAAAAGATCAGCCCCATTATAATATTTTAACAATCGTGGAGGGAAATCCATATTGGCACCCATTGGTACTTTTTCCATATCTTCTACACCAGCAGCAATGATAATATCTGCTTCGCCAGTCAAAATTGCTCGTGCAGCATGCATTGTGGCGGACATGCCTGATGGGCACTGATTGGTCAAAGTATTGGTGGGAACTGAATCTGGTAATCCAGATGCTAACCATGCTAACCTGCCAATATCGTTTTGCATGCCTGATGGATTAGCGCAACCAACAAAAACAGCATCAACCATATCTGGAGCCACTTTGCTGTTTCGCTCAAATAGAGCATTATACACTGGTGTTAAAAGCTCATCAGGCCTTAAATGTCTGAACCAGCCTTTTTCACGATGAGCCCTGCCGTTTGGTGTTCTCACACCATCAATGAATACACATTCTCTCATTGGTACCTCTCTTGTTCTCTAATTATTATTTTGTTTTGATTTTCACTTTCTTTTTTGATATTAGAAACTGGTCAATAGCCATTTGACGTAATATTTTCTTATCAACTTTTTCAACTGCTGTTCGGGGAAGTTCATCAACAATTTTTATGAACTTGGGTACTGCATATTTTGCAACCTTTGATTGAAGGTATTTTAATATGTCCTGTTCTTTTGTTTTATTTTTGTATTGTGGGTACAGTTGAACAAAAAGAACAACTACTTCGCTGCCTTCTTTTTCAGGATTTGGTATTCCAACAGTTGCAGCTGCTTCAATATGTGGATGTTCTCCAGCAATATCATCAATTTCTTTTGAATATACTTTGAAACCTGAGACATTAATCATATCTTTGGAACGATCAACTATATAAAAATAACCATTTGAGTCTATCTGTACTATGTCACCAGTATGAATGAAACCTTCAGCATCACATCCACTATCAGGTTTTGGCCAGTATCCTAACATACGCTGTGGCCCCTTTAAAAGCATCTCTGCTCTTTTCCCAGCCAGCATATCATCAATTGTCAGGATATTACCAGAGTCAAAATCAAGAAAACGTACTTCAGTGTCAGGAAATGGAACACCAATTGTTCTTCTTTTTTCCACAGATTTCTTTCCAGGCTTTTGACTGGTTTTTTTCATACGATATGCAATAATTTTAGTAAAAATCCAGCCAAAATTTTTTGTTCCTATTGATCTGAAAAGCAGATTGGTTAAGTAACTGTTTCCTGGAATAGATGATAACAGAGACACCAGACGTACACCAAACCTTCCACCCAGAATACGATATATAACAGAAGGATTAAGGTGTGTCACGGGGGACATCTCTGAAAGACCATAACCTTCCATTATGCCGCTATTTGAACGTTTTTCAAATTCTTCCTGTGTTGACTCAGATAAAGGTGCTGATCCTGAAAGACCAATAATGCCTATACCACTAAGATCTTCTTTAGCTAATTTCATGAATTGAGCAGGTACACCTATCTGCATAACGGGATAGTGCTTCTTTATGTTTTCAACCATTGATTTAGTATCACGTGGATCGTTGATAATGATGATATTAAAACCAAAAAGCATCATTGTATGCATAAGACAATGGCCATAGGTATGGAAAAATGGTAATCCCAATATAACAGATATTGCTCCCTTGAATGTCAATCCTCCTGCACCTAATGCATGAAGATTCTGTATACAGTTAGCATATATGTTTCTATGGGTTAGCATACAACCTTTAGGGACGCCTGTTGTACCACCTGTAAATATCAATGTTTCAATATCAGTTTCAACATTGATGGGAACTGGGTTAACATTTCCTGAAGAATTTTGGATTAATGAGTATAAATCATATACTGTTGAACCTGATATTTTAATTTTATCTGTATCGATAGTTGGGAAAGAATTGCTGGTACGTGTGTTAGCAATAATAATGGCTCGGACACTGGTCTTTTTAATCAAGCTGGTTAGTATTTTAATATCATTGCTGGTACAAATTATAGCTTTAGGTTTACCTTCTTTAAATTTATGTTCAAGGGCTTCAGCAGGTTCAAGGGAACTACATGGCAGATGGATGAGCCCTGCTTTTGAAATTGCGTAATCAGCAATTATAAATTCTGTAGAAGTTGGTAAAATCGTTGCAATAATATCATTTTTAATTAATCCAAAAGACTGAAGACGTGAAGCTAATCTGTTTACATAGTCTAGAAGTTGCGGATATGATATAAAATAATCCTTTTGTAAAAGGCCATTTTTTTTATATTTTTTTGCAGCTATTTCAAGAATATCATATACTGGTTTGTCAGGATAAGGTTTAAATGTTTTTGGTATACCTAAAACTTTATATTCTTTGTACCAGGGTAAAGTTTCCATTGTTAACCTCCAGGTGATCAATAAAAAAACATCTCAACCACATAAAAATGTGGTTGAGATGTAAAGCATATCTATCAAGTGAATAGGGGTTGGGTTGCCATTGCAAAACTCATGTCACCTTCGATTTTCATTGCACCTGACATGAAAAGATTAACAGGATTTGTTTCCTTTTTCATTAAAGCAGCTGAATCTTTTGTTGTCATGCGGAAAATCGATTGTGGTGATGTTGCACCGTTAAGTATTGCTTCAATGGTAAATTCAGAACCATCATCATTTTTTAATTTAGCAATGAAACTACCTTTCAAAGAAGAGAGAGCGTTATATCGAGCTCTTGTCAGATCCTTTTGCATGCCTAACAACATATCGAGATTATTGGTTTCAATCATTTTCTTTAAATCAGCTTCGGATATTTTTAATCTCAGCATGGCATTGGCGATATCACCACATGTTTCAATATCTTTACCGTCTTTAACTTTGAATCCATAGGATTTACCATTAACTTCAACAACCATGGTGATTTCAGTGCCACCAAGTTCTTTTGGTGCATTGGAATTTTGAAGCATTTCTGTTGCTACTTTTGGCATAATTTCTGTAAGAAACTGATCAATTGAAGTATTTGGTGCAATAACCATAGTGGTCCTCCTTAAAAATAATATTATGTAAAATATTTTTGCAAATATAAAAATTTTGCTTGTAATACTGACATGTCAGTATTACCATGTTTTGTCAAGATTAATTTATGAAAAAAATTATTTTTTTTAAATTTCTTATTAAGAATTTAATTGTTTTTTATAACTCTTTGTCAATGAGATGGAAAAATCAAAGGAGGAAATAATGACCAGGTCAGATGATACAAGAGATAAAATATTACTTCATGCAAAAAGGTTATTTTCGGAAAAGGGCTATTATGCAACACAAATTTCAGATATTATTGAATCAGCAAAAATTGGGCGGGGGACTGTTTATCAATATTTCTCAAATAAGGAACATCTTTTTATATCGTTACTTGAAAGGTTTTTAATTGAATGGGAGAGATATATCAATGAACTATCAATTAAAGAAGATTTGGAGACAATATCTCCCTATCAGTATCTTAAAAAAAGGTTGTATGAAGCATTTCGATTTTTCTTTGAAGATAGAGACCGGGCAAATATAATTTTACGTGCTGGTTTGGGCCTGCCAGATCATTTTGAGCAAAAAATTCAACATTTTGAAAATAAATTAATTAATATGATTATTGCGGATCTAAAAATTGCAGTGAATTTCAGCAATATTAGTAAAGAGGCGGATCTTAATTTTATGGCTAATCTAATAGCTGGAGGAGTCTTCAGGTTAGCCCATTATTATCTGACAATAACAATGGATGATAACATGTTAATAGAGGATTTAGAAACAATATCTGATAAAGCTTCTAGAATTATAGCACAAGGTATTTTTAATAAAAAATAGTTGACTAATTTTAATAATAAAATAAGTACTGACATGTCAGTACTTATTTTATTCAAGGAGGTTATTGTATGGTAGAAGAAATAAGTTTTGCATTATCTGAAGAACAGCAGATGATGCAGGATACTGTCCGACAGCTTGTTCAGGCTAATGTGATAGATGCTATTCACCAATGGGATGAAAACAGACTATTGGATAAACAGGCAGTCCAAAAATTCTGGGAATTGGGTATTATCCAGTCAATGATTCCTGAAGAGTATGGTGGATATGGTATGGGAAGTTCTCCTGTGCTGCATACACTTGTTCTTGAGGAATTAGCTTTTGGGGACATGGCTTTTGCTGTGTATGCGATGTTACCTGCGCTTTTTGTACTTCCAGTTGTAAATTTAGGGAGCACAGAACAAAAGGAGAAATACCTTCCTGAGTTTTGTAAGGAGTCCTTTGTTCCAGCAACATTGGCTGTGAATGAACTCAGTGTGGGTTTTGATGTATGGAATTGTGAAACAAAAGCTGAAAAGAAGGGAAATACGTATGTTTTAAATGGGAAAAAGTGCTTTGTTCCTCTTGCTGATGAAGCTAAGCATATGATAGTTATAGCACATTATGAAGGTAATCCACATCTGTTTATAGTAGATAAAGATGCAAAAGGATTATCTGTTGGAGAAAGAGAAAAAAATTGTGGTTGGTGGGCACTTCCAACTTTTGAAGTTACTTTTGAAAATTGTACTATTCCAGAAATTAGCAAATTAGGGGATGAAACAGCATTTAATTGGTTAATCCAGAGAACAAGAACTGCAATGGCTGCTATTGGAACAGGCATTTCACGTGCTTCGTATGAATACTCAAAGAAGTATGCAAAAGAACGCCAGCAGTTTGGTGAGCCCATAGCCAGCAGGCAATCAATAGCTTTTATGATAGCTGAAATGGCCTATGAAGTTGATGCAATGAGACTGTTAACGTGGAAAGCAGCATCAGCTATTGAGTTAGGCATGGATGCAAACCGTGAGTCATTTCTTGCAAAAATTTATGCTGGAGAAATGACCATGAAACTTACTGATTATGGTGTTCAGATTCTTGGTGGTCATGGGTATATCAGGGATCATCCTGTTGAGCGATACTATCGTAATGGCCGTAGTATTGCGATTTGTGAAGCCATGGCAATTATTTAATAGTGTGAGGAGGGCAACAATGATTCAGTTAGTAACACCTGATTATATAAAAACATTACAGGATAATATGCATAAATTGGCAGAAGGTGTTCTGCGTCCAATCTCAAGGAAATATGATGAAGCTGAGCATGAGTATCCTAAAGAACTTGATATGTTCAGAGGGATAAAGGTGATGGCTCGTCCCAAGAAAAAGAAAGAGGGTGAATCTTCAGCTTCCGGTGAAGAAAAAAAGCCCAAACGAGGAGCAAACTTGGGGATGGTAGTGACCATTGAGGAAATGTGCTGGGGAGATGCGGCTCTTTTATTGTCATTCCCAAATGCTGGTTTAGGGAATGCAGCAATTTTGGCAGTTGCCAATGATGAACAGCTGGAACGATTTGGCAATAAGTGGGCTGCTATGGCAATTACGGAGCCGGGTGCAGGTTCTGATTCAGGAGCTATCACAACAACAGCTACTCGTGATGGTGATTACTGGATACTCAATGGAGAAAAGATTTTTGTAACCTGCGCAGACAGAAGTGAAGTGGTTGTGGTATGGGCGACAGTTGATAAAAAAGCTGGCAAAGCTGGTATAAAATCATTTGTCGTGGAAAAAGGAACACCTGGTTTTACTCTGGAGCATTTAGAACATAAATTAGGCATCAGGGCCTCTGATACTGGAACATTTGTACTCAGCGATTGTAGAATTCCCTATAATAATATATTGGGTGACCCTGAAGTGAAAATGTCCACTGAGGGATTCAAAGGTGTTATGAAAACATTTGATAATACCAGACCATTGGTTGCTTCAATGGCCACTGGTATTGCACGTGCTGCTGTAGAATTTACCCGGGAACAATATGAGAAGAAAGGATATGCATTTGATTATAAGAAGAATTTATCAAATGTTTCTGCAGTTGAGCGTGAGTGGTATTTGATGGATGCCAATGTTGAAGCTATGAGACTTTTAACCTGGCGTGCTGCCTGGATGGCTGATAATAACCAGTTTAATAATTTAGAAGCATCAATGGCAAAAGCTAAGGCGGGTAGGTATGCAACATTGATAACCCAGCGATGCAGTGAATTGCTTGGGCCGGTAGGATATTCAACGCAATATCTAGCAGAAAAATGGATGAGGGATAGCAAGATCATGGATATTTTTGAAGGGACTGGACAAATACAGCATTTAATTATTGCTCGAAATGTACTGGAAATGTCAAGTAAGGAACTTAAATAACATGATTTTTATAAATGGAGGTAATTATGCAGAGTATTAATGATGTAAAGAAAATTGCAGTTATAGGTTCGGGGGCAATGGGTCATGGGATAGCACAGGTTTGTGCTCAGAATGGTTTAATGGTTACCATGATAGATATCAAGCAGGAATTCCTTGATAATGCGTTAAAGAAAGTAAAGGAAAGTTTGGATTTCCTTGCATCAAAAGGAAAACTGCAGGGTACTGTTGATGAAATTCTTGGGAAAATAAGTGTTACAACAGATTTACAAAAAGGAGTATCAGATGCTCAGGTGATCATTGAGGCTGTCCCTGAAAATATGCAACTGAAGAAGGATGTATTTGCAAAAGCTTCATCTGCATGTGCTTCAGATGCAATACTGGCAACAAACACATCAACAATGAGCATTACTGAAATAGCTACTGCTGTTACAAATCCTGAGCGATTTGCTGGGATGCATTTTTTCAACCCTGTAACAAGAATGAAATTGGTGGAGTTAATTTATGGCGCAAAAACATCGGAAAATGCTATAAATATTTTGTTTGAATTAACAAAGAAAATTGATAAATTCCCCGTAAAAGTTTTGAAAGATAGACCTGGTTTTATTGTTAACAGAATCAGTGCACCTAACCAGGCATTACTCAGTGCAATTTTAGATGAAGGCAAAATCCATCCTGCACAAATAGATGGGAAAATGAAGAAAATGGGTGTTAAAATGGCTCCTTTTGAAACAGCTGATTTTGTTGGGCTGGATGTTTTCTGCCATACACTGGAATATTATGCACAGACACTATCTCCCCAATATAAACCAGGAAAATTTTTGCTTGGATGCCTGGATAAAGGTCATCTTGGCATGAAGAGTGGAAAAGGCATATATGAATGGAAGGATGGCAAAGCTATTATTCCTGAAATGCCTGATACTGAAGAAATAACCCCGCTGCATCTCATGGCAGTTCAGGTTAATGAAGCAGTAAAGGTATATAAAGAAGGTATTGCTGCAAGTGTTCAGGATATAGATGATGGAGTAAAATATGGTATGAACGCATTTGCGGGGCCGTTTGCTCTGGCATCAGGAGTTCAACCACAACAATTAACTGATTGCCTTAATTATCTGGCACAGCGCTTTAAATTAGACATTCTGAAACCAGAACCTGAAATTATAGATGGTTCATTTAAAACAATAGGGAGATAGGAGGGTTAATATGTCAGATGCAGTATTACTGGAACAAAAAGGGATGGTTGGTATTTTAACTATAAACAAACCTAAAGCTAATCAGCTGAGTCATGATGTTTTTGAAACAATGCGGAAATTGTTAGATACGCTGGAGATAGATAAAAATATCCGTGTGCTGGTTATAACTGGATCAGGAGATAAGATTTTCTGTGCTGGTGCGGATCTTTCACAGGGGTTTGGAGATTTCAGTGCCGTTGACTTTTTAAAGCGGGGGCAGGATGTGTGGAATAAAATAGAAGATTATCCTAAACCCGTCATAGCTGCATTAAATGGTCATGCTCTTGGTGGTGGATGCGAATTGGCAATGGCCTGTCATATACGGCTAATGAAAAAGGGTGCACGGATTGGTTTAACCGAGACAAATTTAGGAATTATGCCTGGCTATGGCGGTACATTACGGCTACCTCGTTTGGTTGGAAGAGCAAAGGCATTAGAAATAATGCTTTTTGGAAAACAACTTGAGGCAGATGAAGCACTTGCGATAGGTCTTGTACATAAAGTTTTTGAAGAACAGGATTTTATGGGTGAAGTATTGAAATTTGCAGAAGAATTAGCAGCCAGGCCACCATTATCTGTTAAAGCAATTTTGAAGGTATTGTCAGCAGGTCCATCAATGTCGCCTGAAATGCATTTGAAGATGGAACGAGAAGAACTGGCAAAACTATTTACGACAAAGGATTGTATGGAAGGCATGATGGCGTTTGCACAAAAGCGAAAACCAGAATTTAAGGGTGAATAAAAATAAAGCTATAAGGAACCTCCTGCTTTTTATAAAAAACCTCGTATAAATGGTACGAGGTTTTTTTTCTTGTATTTACGATTATGGTGTTATAATGTGGTAAATTCAAAGAATATAGTATTATGATGTGGCTGATTGATTTAATTGATAATGCATTACTATGAAAGTAGAGGGAAAGCAATTTTTTATTAGTTGAGGAGATAATACCGATGCCAGATGTTGTAATAAAAGAGAACAGCAAACAGAAGACATTGATAATGCAAAAATCACAGGTACTTTTCTGGGAAAAAGGCTATGCTGAAACCAGTATGAAGGATATTGCAAATGAATGTGGTTTCAGACCTGCCAATATTTATAATTTTTTTGAAAGTAAAGAAGAGATACTGTTCTCAATTTTAAAAGAGGAAATGGAAGAGATTGTCAATCCAATCAGATATCTGGAAAAAGAAGATGGAGATCCCCTTCAGCAATTACGATTATTGATAGAAACTCATGTTAAAATTACTTTAGGGGAAAAAAGAGCTTCAAAATTATTGTTTGATACAGAGCTCAGAAATCTTTCTCCTGAAAGGAGAAAAGTTATACTGAATCTGCGTGATGAATATAATCGAATAGGGTATTCCATACTCAGGCGTGGAATTGAAAAGGGATTATTCAGAAAAGTAGATGAGAAAATTGCTTTGAATCTTATTGCTTCAATGATCGTTAGAACACGGTTATGGTTTTCTCCGGAAGAATGGATGACAATAGATGATTTAATTGAATTTATCTACCAGTTTGCGTTGAAAGGGTTGTCATAGGCAAACTATAATAATTTAAATACTATGCAAAAAAAAGAGTGCAGGCGATGTGGTGCATGTTGCTTTGTTGATATGATTGCATATGCAACTGAAGATGATTTTGTACGCTGGCGCGCTGAAGGGCGGCATGATATTTTGCATATAATTGAAAATGAAGCCAGCATATGGGCTGGTGATCATTTGATTTCTTCCCGTAATGGGCATTCAATTCAACGATGTCCTTTTTTAATAATGGATGATGATGGCCTCTATAGTTGTACCATTTATAACACACGACCGGCAGTTTGCAGGGATTTTGAGCCTGGCGTTTCAAGAATGTGCCCTCAATATGAGGATCAATAATAAAATTACGTAATAGAAAGAGCAGGATTGGTTAATGTATAAGAACTGGGCTGTTACCCTTATAATAGCAAATGGTATAATTTTTCTCATTCAACTTTTGTTGAGTAATACTCTTGTTCCGTATACTGTTGCTAATAATGTTGTACCTATGGATATTGTTACGTATTACCTGGGTTTAACTCCTTATCTGGTAGTTGATAAATTTTATCTATGGCAGCTATTTTCGTATATGTTTCTCCATAGCACTTCAGGTTTTGCACACATTATATTTAATATGTATGCTCTTTTTATCTTTGGTATGCCTGTTGAAAGACTGTGGGGGAGCAAAAAATTCCTTATATACTATTTAACCTGTGGTATTGGGGCAGGCTTAGCAATTTTTATCATAGCTTTAGTATCGGGTGGACTGGGATATTATATCCCAACTATTGGTGCTTCTGGAGCAGTTTTTGGGCTTCTTCTGGCCTTTGGCATATTGTTTCCTGATGTTGAAATATTACTTTTTTTTATCATACCGGTGAAAGCACGAACACTGGTGATATTGTATGGCGCTCTGGAACTGTTTCTGGAGCTATCAGGTGGATTTGATAACATCTCACATATAGGGCATCTGGGTGGGCTTGCCACTGGTATTCTCTATTTCATAATTACCCGCAAACATGCTATCAGATATAAAACCAGAGGGTTTGTTGCTTTGCAAAAGAAAAAGGCAACCATTCCAGCTGAACATGTTGTAGACAAAAAGGAGATTGAATTACAAAAAACTATCGTACAAAAATTATACAAACAGGGTGAGCAAGCGTTAACAGATGATGAAGTGCAGTATATACGGTATAAAGAAATTATGGTTGAAACAAATACTGTAGATTGCGATATCAGTATTTTTACGTCAAATAGTTGTGAAAATTGTATTGATAGAGACGCATGTTTTGTTAAAATTGTAAAAGATTTGCTCAAACAATGATATATATCTTGAAAAAGATGATAGTATTTTGAAATTAATCTTTACAACAGAAATGTAGTACTATAAGGATGTTAAACCGGTAAGTATTGCTGGTAAAAATAGCCTGCTATTCTGTATTTATTTTGGAAATGAGATATGTTACCATTTTTATGGTGGCAAAATAATAAATCTAAATAAGAAGGGAGAACAACAATGGCAAAGCGTGTATATCTGTTTGGTGGTAACGTTACAGAGGGAACTGCTGATATGAAGAACCTTTTAGGTGGTAAAGGTGCTAATTTAGCAGAAATGGCACGTATTGGCATACCTGTTCCCGCAGGCTTTACAATTACAACAGAAGTATGTAATGAATATTATAAAAACAATCAGAAAATGCCTGATGGACTAAAAGAGGAAGTTATAGCTGCATTACGAAAGGTAGAAGAAATTATGGGCACTAAGTTTGGTGACCCTTCCAACCCTTTGCTGGTGTCAGTTAGATCTGGTGCACGGGCATCTATGCCTGGAATGATGGATACAATCCTGAATTTAGGAATAAATGAAGACGTGGTAAAAGGCCTTGTAACAAAAACAGGAAATGAGCGGTTTGCATGGGATTCTTACCGCCGCTTTATCCAGATGTATGGTGACGTTGTACTGGGATTGAAGCCGGAAAGCAAGGATGAGCATGATCCATTTGAAGTAATTATGGATGAACTTAAGGAAAAAAGGAAAGTTAAAAATGACCTTGAGCTTACTGTTGATGATTTAAAAGAACTGGTGGCGCGATTTAAGAAAATTATAAAAGATAAGCTCAATGTATCATTCCCTGATGACCCCTATGAGCAGTTATGGGGAGCAATAGGAGCAGTTTTCAGATCATGGAATAATGAGCGTGCTATCCTGTACCGAAAAATGAATAACATTGATGATAGCTGGGGTACTGCAGTAAATGTTCAGGCTATGGTTTTTGGAAATATGGGCAATGATTGTGCAACCGGTGTTGCCTTCACAAGAGATCCTGCTACAGGTGCAAAGGAATTTTTTGGTGAATACCTGATTAATGCTCAGGGTGAGGATGTTGTTGCAGGCATAAGAACACCACAACAGATAACACTTGAAGGGTCCCGTCGGTGGGCCAGGGAAAATGGGGTATCAGAGGAGGAACGTAAACAGAAATATCCATCACTGGAAGAGTATATGCCAGAAGCATATAAGCAGTTAGTGGATGTGTACAGGACTCTTGAAAAACATTATCGCGACATGCAGGATATTGAGTTTACCATACAAAACAAAAAATTGTGGATGCTCCAGACACGAAATGGCAAACGAACTGCACGAGCAGCTATAAATATTGCTGTTGATATGGTTGAAGAAGGTTTGATAACAAAAGAGGATGCGGTGTTAAGAGTGGATCCACAATCACTTGACCAGCTACTCCATCCAACATTTGATCCAAAGGCACAGCGCAAGGTTATTGCAAAAGGTCTTCCAGCGTCCCCTGGGGCTGCAACAGGGAAAATTGTTTTTAATGCTGACGATGCCCATGAATGGAAAGAACGTGGTGAAAAGGTGATCTTGGTTAGAATAGAAACATCGCCTGAGGATTTAAAGGGCATGAATGCTGCTGAAGGTATACTTACTGCACGTGGTGGTATGACATCGCATGCTGCTGTTGTTGCCAGGGGAATGGGAAAATGCTGTGTATCAGGTTGCGGCGTGCTGGAGATAGATTACGCTAAGCGAACTATGAAAGTTGAAGATATTACATTAAAAGAAGGGGATTACATCTCCATAGATGGTTCAACAGGAGAGGTGATGCTTGGCAAAGTTGCAACCGTTGAACCAGAAGTAACAGGCAAATTTGGGACCATTATGCAGTGGGCTGATGAAATCAGAAAGCTTAAAGTAAGGACCAACGCCGATACGCCTCATGATGCAACAGTTGCTCGAAATTTTGGAGCTGAAGGGATAGGACTGTGCCGCACTGAACATATGTTCTTTGAGGGGGACAGGATAAAAGCAGTAAGGGAAATGATACTTGCTGATACCTTTGAAGGAAGAAAGAAGGCACTGGATAAATTGCTACCTATGCAACGAGAGGATTTTTATGGGATATTCAAAGCAATGGAAGGATTGGGAGTAACTATCAGATTACTTGATCCACCATTACATGAATTTTTACCACATGATCTGGAATCCCAGAAAGAGATGGCAAAAGAATTAGGTATAACAGTTGAAGATGTTAAGGCCAAGGTTGAAGAACTCCATGAATTTAACCCCATGTTAGGGCACAGAGGTTGCCGTTTGGGCATTACCTATCCTGAAATTACAGAGATGCAGGCGCGTGCAATATTTGAAGCAGCCTGCCAGCTTGTAAAAGAAGGTGTGGATGTTAAGCCTGAGGTTATGGTTCCACTGGTTGGTCATGTTAAGGAACTTATAATGCAGAAGGACATCATTGTAAAAACTGCTGAAACTGTCATGAAAGAGATGGGAGTAAAAGTTGATTATATGGTTGGTACAATGATTGAAGTACCACGAGCTGCAGTAACAGCTGATGAGATAGCAAAGGTTGCTGAGTTCTTCTCTTTTGGAACAAATGACCTCACACAGATGACATTTGGTTTTAGCCGTGACGATGCAGGAAAATTCCTGAAAGAGTATGTTGATAAGAAAATTTTGCCAAATGACCCATTTAGAATTCTTGACAGGGATGGTGTTGGGCAGCTTATTAAAATGGCATATGAAAAAGGACGCTCTGTAAATCCAAAGCTCAAACTGGGTATTTGTGGTGAACATGGTGGTGAGCCAAGTTCAGTTGAGTTTTGCCACATGGTTGGGCTTGATTATGTAAGTTGCTCACCGTTTAGAGTACCTATTGCCCGACTGGCTGCTGCTCAGGCTGCAATTCGGTTTCCTAAGTAAAAAGTAAAATGTAGTTTTTTGTGATTAAGATAAGGTTCATTGTACAAGTGATATATTTTTAATACCTCACCCCTGATTCTATTTGTTAATTAGTAGACTTAGGGGTGAGGGAAGTATGTAATGTTTTTGGGGGGAATAAAACGTGAAAATGAGACTATTTTTTATTTCTGCTTTTATACTAACAATTCCCATGATGCTATATGCAGATTATAATAAAGCCTTGAAACTGTTTGAGCAAGGGAAATATGATGATGCATTAACCGAAATAGCATCTGTTCTGGATGTTTCAAGAGATTTTGAGACAAATACGCCAAATTATAATCTTCGTTATTTAGCAGGTCATATCCATGCTAAGAAGGGCAATTATGAATCAGCTCTAACCCATTTAAAGCGTTGTGCAGAAATTCAGAAAGATACCATTAATCCTCTCATTGATATTGCGTTTATATATATTGATTCTAAGCGGTATACTGATGCAATGACGTGGGCCCGCAAAGCATTGCAGATCAAGCAGGAACCTGTTGCATATTATATTTTGGGATTGGCCTATTCAGGTATTGGTTCGTACTGGCAGGCAAAAGAATATTTAGAAAAAGCTATCTCACTTGATCCAGAGATGTACTATGCATACAATGAATTGGGCAATGTGCTGATGGCTTTAGGCAGAATTACCCAGGCACAGACTGCATATTCGGCTGCATATGCACTGGCACCTTCTTCAGCATATATTTGCAATAATCTTGCCATGAGTTATGTTCAGGCTGGTGATGTGAAAAAAGCTATTGAAATCATTGAAAAGGCAAGAAAGCTTGCACCTGATAACCCCATAATTGTAGAGAATTATAATCATATTGTCAGTTTAAAAAAATAAGCAACTATAGGATTGGTGGAAATTCAATCAAAATATTTAAATGGTGATATTATCCAATGGTTAATGGATGATGCGGTATCATTATTTTTTTTAAAGAAACGTATTCCTGCTTTACAAGAAACTACTATACAAAAAGACAGCATTCAAATAGTACATTCGGCCAGTTTGTTTTCACCAAATAGAAAAACCTTTGAGTATTTTGATACACCAGGTATTGGCATTATGTGGTTTTTTTCATCACTGGTGGAAAGTGGATTTGATATCAGTGATAATGTGGTGTACTCAATTCTCAAAGAAATACTTACATTCCAACAGGATGACGGAGGATTTACGTTAAACTGGAAACCTTTCTGTTCAACAGCCTGTATTACTGGCCAATTAGTATATAGCCTGCTTGAAAGCGGGTATCAGGGAAAGGAAGTGGAGAAAGGTATAGCCTGGATTCTGGCTCATCAGAGGGATGATGGTGGATGGCTGCATTGTCCTATTGGGTCGGTTGGTGATTCGCTTAACTATTTGCTTTTTAAACGTACCGGGGGAGGGATCCGATTAGAGCATACTGATGTACCAAGTTGTGCGGTTGCAACTGTCATGTGTGCTAGAGCACTGATGAAAACAGGTAACCAGATCAGCAATGATACATTACACAGAGCTATCGCCTATATGTTCCGTAATGATGCCATATTTAAAGAAACTGGTTGCAGATGCAGAATTTCCTATAATCATGAATTGTTGGGATATCCGTTTTATTTAGACTATGATAGTATTGATGCCATTCAGTTTTCACTTTACTTAGGTAATGGATCTGAAACGTTCAGGATACGATTATTTAATCAGTGTATAAAGAAACAATTTGAGGATGGAAGCTTCCCATTAGAACACAGACGAAGAGGATGTATGCATCAGTTTTTGCAATTGCCTGTTAAATTGAAGAGTAAAGATAAACTGACTACAGTGCGTGTGATATCAATGCTGGTTAATACAGGGAATGCAGTAATAAAATAACTTGTAAGTAAATAATTATAAATGCAAACAATGGAAATGATATGGATTAAATCATGATTCAGGCATGTTAAGGTATATGAAATTGAAGTTTTATCTTCTTGTGTTGTATTTACAATTGAAGATATTAATTATAGAAAGCATATCCGGCTGAAACACAGAAGAGAATGGAATCAATAGTGGCATCTTTCTTAGTATAGAATGTCTGGTTTGTTTGTGGATTTACAGCATCGGGGATTGATGAAAATATTATATTGTTACGTATCCATTCCCCACCAATCTGGACAACAAGCCCCCCACTGAAAAATATGCTGAGCATGACATCAACACCATAAGTAATACTTGAAAACTGCTGTGTAGGTGGTGGTGTATACCCATCAATGAGTATGCGGGCTATAGGAGTTGGTTTATAAGTAGCAAATGAATAGCCAAGCATGGGCGATAGACTAATGTCCCATGGCTTTCTATTTGTAACATGAAAAGATGGGCCAAAATAAACAGAATAATCGCTATACAGTGTTTTTTTCCAGGATTGGTAGTCAGCGCCAAAATTTGTATTCTGTACTATAACACTACGCCGTATTTTTGACCGTATGCCAATATAATCAATGGGGAGATATTCTCCTGAAATTGTTAATCCAAAAGCTAAATGAGAAAGATAAATGAGTTTAGTTATTTCATTCTCAAAGGTATAGGTTGAGGTTTTAGTAAATTTTTCTTCTGCTGAGATAAGATCACCGTATGGGACACCGATAGAAACTGAGCCAGTAAGTAGTATCTGATCTTTATGTATGCCTTCAGGAGGCTTATCGAGTTCATCAAATTCTGATGAATAGGCAGAAGAAAAAAATGCTATGACACTAACCAGGATTAAAATCCTGATATATGTTTTTGATTTCCATTTCATCTTTTATTTTCTTCTTGTAAAATAGCCAGGATTTGCTTAACTACCTGTTTGGCAATGTCATCATACTGGGAACTCTCTATTAGAATATCATTGAGATTCCAGATTAATGTTAATCCACAGCAAAATTTTGCTCTGTAACGCCAGTCCCATGCTCTCCCTGGTTCTTTGCGGACGGTTAGCAGAATTTCACCATTTTCAGTATTAATAGCTTTTAATGTAAACGTATCAATACAGTTGGGTTCAAACTTGTTGTTCCTGTATGCCTGTAAAGCTGAGCCACGGCCAATAATGATTACATCAGCACCTAACAATTTACCAATTTTTACAGCCTGTTTATCGTCAATTAAACCAGAGGCAGAAAGCTGCTGTTCCTGCAAAATTTTTTGTATGGCCTCGCGTTCGATGGTAGTGACTTTTCCACTTTTAAAAAATTGATGTGAGATAGCATCTGAAAATTCATCGCCCCATCCAGCCCCTTTTATATCAAAGGGAAAAACTGCAACCCGCTTCATTCTTTTTTGTATTGCCTGCTTATTGGTATATGCTACATCGATGGTTGAACAGGCAAATAATGAAGATACGGTGATAATAACACCTAAAACATGTAAGAATTTCATAATTTTCCACCCTTGTTTTATAATATAAAAAATAAAATCTTTTTACTCTATAATGATGTTGTTTTATTACCGCTTACCGTATAGTATAGTATAGTACCATCTTATAATGGATTTTGACAAATATTATTTTTTAACAAAAAATTATTTTTTAATTTTTAATTTATAGTACATGTTTGTCAAGGAATGTATTTTTATGGCATGTGCTGCTTTGAAAGGGAAGCCATTGTGCAGATTCATGGATAACATGCAACACAAAATAAAAAAATGTAGCCTCATACACAACATATACTTTATAGTGGATGTTCCACCAACAAAAACGAAAAAGCAGGTATGTATGTGGAATTACTCATATATAATGAGGAGAAAGAATTGTCATCAAAAAAATGCTTTATAGCAAATGAATATCGTTACGGGAAATATTGTATATTAGGGAGACAACATGCAACAATAAGCAGAGAAATAAAGCAGAATGCAACACATAGATATAATGAGTTTGAATCAGAAGAAAAAGCACACCCAAAGGAATAAACCAGATTCAAGCGTTCTTTTAAAAAACAGCAAAGGTTGATAAAAGCAAAAGTAAGGGTCAATGATAGCCGTACAGGAGGTACGGCGTAATATGTTGCGTGCGAGGACAAAAGCCTTAGAGGGCGTCCGCAGCACGCTGGCAAGGATTAGATACAGGAAGGTAAAGGCATTTTTCTTTGGCACTTTCTTTTGTTGCCGTCTGGACAAAAGAAAGTGCAGGGGAAGGCTTGTATAGTTTCAATGTATGGTTTCACAGGAAAAAGAGATGAAATACTGGACTGTTAGATTTATTGTGCAGATATGTATTGTGCCTGGCAACGGGGGATTGTGGAAAACACCAACAGGTTATATCGATATTTTTTTGCCAAAGAAAAAAGTTTTGCTTATGTAAGCGATGAGGGAATAGTTAGCATAACTATAATGATACATACAACTCCGGGTAAATCTAATGTATGGAAATCTTTGTATGAGGTTTTATAGGGAAAACTACATGGTGCACTGCAAAAATGTATCTGCATTGTTTTAGCTTTTCAGGAGTAAATAGTATTTGAAATATAAAAGGCATGTTGTAGTGTGAGTTAAAATAAGCCTTTTTTGTTTGAATTGGAGTATTTTACATGAACAAAAAAAAGATTAATATATTAATTATAAATTATGAGTTTCCTCCCTTAGGAGGTGGGGGAGGTGTTGCAACCTATGACCTGGCGCTGGAGTGGGTAAAAACTGCAAATGTGCATGTTATCACTTCATCATTTAAAGGGTTACCCTCCTATGAAAATATTAATGGGATTCATGTGCACAGGGTAAAGATTTTATTCAGAAAATCAAGGGATGCTGCAACATTTATTTCAATGTTTAGCTATCTGCCTGCGGGGTTTTTACGGGCACTATCGCTTGCATTAAAATATAAATTTGATGTTATCAATACGCATTTTGTTGTGCCGTCAGGCCCTTTAGGGTATATCATTTCAAAATTATTTGGTATTCCTAACGTGTTATCGTTGCATGGTGGTGATATTTATGATCCAAGTAAAAAGCTGTCACCTCACCGAAACCGATTTTTCAAAGCTGTCGTGCGCTTCCTCCTGAATAGAGCTGATGTAATTGTGGCACAATCATCAAATACCCGTAATAATGCAATAGAATACTATGCACCAAAAAAAGAAATTCAGATTATACCGTTGGCATTCCATCCCCCAATAATACCACAAACATCACGAAAAATATTGGGTTTGCATGAAAAGGATTTTATATGTATAACTATTGGAAGATTGATAAAGCGTAAATCAATTGATGTCCTTATCAGGGCGATAGCTCTTGTTAATAAGCCTGCCGTTAAACTTCTCATTATGGGAGATGGACCTGAGAGGGAATACTTAGAGGAGCTGGTTAATAAATTGTCGTTACAGGACAGGGTAAAATTATTAGGTTTTGTTGGCGATGAGGAAAAATTTGCGTATCTATCACAATCTGATTTGTTTGTACTTACATCAATGCATGAAGGATTTGGTATTGTGTTTATGGAAGCCATGTATTGTGGATTGCCCATTGTTGCCACCAATCATGGTGGGCAGATAGATTTCCTTTCCCATGAACAAAATGCATTGCTCATTAATGTTGGCGATACAAAAGGATGTGCTGAAAGTATTATGAGATTTTATAACGATAAAAAGCTCTATACACGCTGTTCTGTGAATAATAAAAAAAAGATTTCAACCTTTTATGCCGAAAATGTAGCAGGTCGGTATATGAATATTTTTTTAAGTCTAATAGATAGAAAATGAAAATTAAAACAGCACTCATTACACAAAATAAGGAATTGGTTCAGGAAGTAAGAATGCTTCAGATTTTAGATGTAAGTGTTCATGGTACTATTAATACTCTTAAAGATGAGGGTTTTGATATTGCATTATTTGATACTGAACAGATTGACATAAGCGATGCACAATTTTATCTTTCAAAGTTACGTAAGCGTTTTCAACAATTACCGGTTATTCTTATTGTACGGGCAGGATATTTAGAATCAATAAACAGGGACTGGTTTTTTGATGATTTTATTGTGTTCCCTTTCAGAAAAGGTGAATTAAAAACACGTATTGACCGTCTAATTGGTTCTGAAATTGAATTAAAGGAATCGGTTATCAAAGTTGGCAATATTACCATTGAGCCCGACAAGTATTCGGTAACAGTAAATAATGAGAAGGTAGTGCTGACATATAAGGAATTTGAATTACTAAAATTATTGATGGAAAATAAAGGTGTCGTTTTTACACGTCAGGAGTTACTTTCCCAGATATGGGGTGTTGAGTATATAGGGGGATCTCGGACTGTTGACGTTCATATCAGGAGACTTAGAATTAAATTGGGTGATGAATTCAATAATATAATAGAAACCATACGAAATGTAGGATATAAGTGCAAAGAATAATTGTAGAAATATGCTTGCCAATATATAAATTACTTAATTAATGTTAAAAAAATCTATTATTTACGACGTAGAGAGGATTGAGTGGAACTGTTATGAATCAGTTAAAAAAGATTGAAAAGGTGCTGGAATCAGCCTTACATGAGGATCTTACACCATACTTTGCTCTGGTAAAAGCAATGAGGAAACATTTACCGTTGTTTGGTTCAACAAAACGTATAACTGCTGCATTACTGAAAGAATGCATTGGAGATATCTCAAAGCTTGATATAGCGGAAGTTGCATCATTAAACTTTACAAAAACTTCCGATGGTACAATTATCTTTGAAGATATTAAGGATGGTAAAGCCCGAATATTTATTAATATTGGCAAAAACCACAAAATTACGCCAGGAGACCTCATAAGGGAAATATCAAAGCGTTCAGGGATTGATGGGAAGCTGGTTGGTAAGATTGATATACATTCTACGTATTCATTTATTGAAATACCTGAACAATATGCAGAACTGGTGTTGTTGTCACTTGACAAAGCGCGAATCAAAGGTGTACCAATTGTGGTGGAACCGGCTAAAAAGAAAAAGAAACAATGAAAAGATGACACCCCACTGTCCTATCTGTAAATCATCAAAGTTTAAAAGAATTTCAGAGGATCTGCTACTGTGTAAGACGTGCAGTATTATGTATAATGCCAGTCATTCACCAGCAGTATATTCTACTGATTACTTTGGCCAGGAATATAAAGCACAGTATGGCAAAACGTATGAAGATGATTTTGAGTCAATATATGCTGCATCACTTTTCAGGCTTTCAATAATAAAAAAATATTTGGGGAATAACGTATCTGCAAAAAGCCTTCTTGATATTGGGTGTGCTTTAGGGTTTTTTTGCAAAGCTGCTAGAGATGTGGGGTTTGGTGAGGTTGAAGGTCTTGAAATATCAGAATATGCCGTAAGTTATTGTAAACTCAAATTTAACATCCCGGTTCATATGACGGGATTTGAAGATTTTATTCCTGTAAAGAAATATGATGTGATAACCGCATGGTTTGTGCTGGAACATTTTACTGACCCGTATGCTATGTTTTATAAAATATATGGTATGCTTGAAGATAATGGCATTTTTGCCTGTACGTTGCCATCGTATTTTGGGCCACTATTTTATTGCCACAGAAGTGAGTGGATCAGATCACATCCACAGGATCACCGTATAGATGTGGCACCATGGAGTGTTAAAAAACTTTTTCAGCAAATTGGATTTTTTAGCGTCAGATGTTTTCCATCGGGCTACCATCCTGAACGTTTAGGAACTATCGCTCAAAAATATAAAAAATTGTATAATACCATTGCAAACCTGCTTTGCTTTTCTGATACTATACTGGTGATAGCATCAAAAAAGCCCCAATAAATTCTTGACACAAAACACAATACGTTTAGAATAGCATTTTTGTTGTGTATTACATAAAAGTTGTGCTATTGTAAAAAATACATGTAACGTAGCTGAAAATTCTATATATATTTTACTGTAATCATATACGATTTTTACTACTTTGAACTAATATTCTTAACAATGAGGTGGGATGATGAAAAGGACATTTCAACCAAGTGTAATCAAACGATTACGGACACATGGATTCAGGGCAAGAATGAGTACCAGAGCAGGTCAGGAAGTATTGCGCAGGAGAAGACAAAAGGGTAGATACAAATTAACTGTTTCTGACGAAAAGCGAAATTCAAAGTAATTCTTGGTAATATCATTATTCCGTGAAAAGGAGATATTCATTAAAGGGGCTGAAGAGATTTAAAGAAGTCATTGCTAACGGAAAAAGAGTATATGGCAAAGGGATGAGAATGATAGTGTATATGAAACCATTACAGGCAGAAGGGAACATGAACAATATATTACAATCCCGTTTTGCCATAGTGGTTACTAAAACCTATGGAAATGCAGTTGAACGGAATAGAATAAAAAGGCAAATTCGTTCCATTTTGGTTACTCTGATGCCCCAGATGCGACAGGGTTTTGCTGTTATTATATTTCCGGACACCACCTGTAAGGCTATGCAATATAATCATCTTGTTGTATCAGTTAAACAAGTATTGCTTAAATCAGGAGTACTAAAACAGTGAAGATAAATATGGTTACCATACCGGTAGTGTTAATAAAATTATATAAACTTGTGATTTCACCGGTATTACCCAATGCTTGTAGATTTTATCCAACGTGTTCTCAATATGCAATTGAGGCATTGACCAGGCATGGACTTTTCAAGGGTGGTTTTTTATCAATTAAAAGGATACTTCGCTGTCATCCATTTTGTGATGGTGGGTATGACCCTGTCCCCTGATTATCATTTTTAAGTACGGAAAAATATTCCCTTCCTGTTATCTCCTTTCCACGGTATGATAGTATACATATGTGGTATTGTTGTACCTGAGTAAAAAATTTATCAAGAGGTTGTCATGGAAAAAAGGGCTTTAATTGCTGTGTTATTATCACTGGGGATATGGATACTGTGGTTTTATTTATTTCCGCCACAGGAAAAAACACCTCCGGTCCCGGAAAAAAGTGCTGAAACTGCAACAGTGCAAACTGAAGAAATACAAAAACCTGAAATTTCTGTGGTTTCAAAATTTCAGCAAACTTTTACAAAAAAGGAAGAAGTTACCATTGATGCAAAATACTATACAGCAGTACTTTCCAATGAGGATGGACAATGTACATCATTTATTGATAAAGTAAGAAATATAGAATTAATTGTAACTAAATCAAAATTTGATGCAAAAGGTTTTTTTGATTTCCCTGTTCATTTTTCAACAGGTGAGTTTTTGCATGCAAAGGATATACCTCCTGCATTATGGAAAATGCAAAAAGATGCATCAGCAGTGCGCTTTTCCACAGTTGCTATCGTACAAAAAAATCCACTGGAAATTTCAAAGAAATTTACGTATAACGAAACAGGACAATATTTTGTTGTATCGTATGCTATCACTAATAAAGGACAGGGTGAATTTACATTTCCTGAAGGGGGTGTAATATTTTCCCCATCTGATTTTTTAGGGCCATCAATGGATTTTGATAATTCATATAATGAGTTACATGGTATCTATTATATTAATGATAGTTTTGAAAAAGCCCGTAAGGGTGGCGGATTTTTTTCAGCACCAGAAGACCTCAAGAGGGAAAACGGTGTGGTACAATGGGCTGGCATAATGAGCAGGTATTATCTGTTAATTATGATACCACAGGGTTTTGCTGGCTCAGGTGTAGTATACGATAACAGGAAGCATACGGGTTTCAGGACGGGTATTGTGGTACCGGTCAAACCACTGAAACCTGGTGAAACAATAACACATGAATTTAAAGTATATGTTGGTCCAAAAAATAAAGATAAGCTTCTTGCTGTTGACAAGCACATTGGTGATGCTGCGGATGTCAGCAAGTGGATTGAACCTATCAGGGACTTTATGATGTGGTGCCTGCTTGAAATAAACAGGCTGATAGGAAATTTAGGGTGGTCACTGGTAATATTTTCTGTTATTACAAAAATAATGTTTTTACCATTGACTCAACGCTCCACGGAATCCATGAAGAAGATGCAGGAATTGAATCCTGTGATTCAGGAATTGCGTGAAAAATATAAGGATAAGCCTGATGTTTTGAATAAAAAGATAATGGAAGTTTACAAAAAGAATAAAGTGAATCCAATGGGCGGTTGTTTGCCGCTGCTTTTGCAGATGCCTTTCTTTTTTGCACTGTACAGCGCTCTGATAAATTCAGTAGATTTATGGCAGGCGCCCTTTATTTTGTGGATAAAGGATTTGTCATTGCCTGATACAATTTACAGGATAGCTGGATTTAATATTAATATTTTGCCCCTGGTTATGACAGGAACAACATATCTGCAGCAAAAGATGTCTTCATCCGAAGTCACTCAGCAACAGAAGATGTTAATGCTCATGCCGTTAATATTTATTGTTATCTTCTGGAATATGCCCTCGGGGCTGGTATTGTACTGGATTATGCAAAATGTATTGCAGATAGGCCATCAGATGCTTATTAATAAAATTGGCAAAAAAAAGTAATACAAATTTTTGTGTGAAATGTGAGGATTTTATAAGTACATTATCTTCAGGAAAGTTACCCATAGTCGTTACAACCACCATGCGAAGTGGTTAATATATTAATGAGGTTATGCAGATAAGCGATTTTGTTAGATCATTTTGATCAACATGTTATACAGTATTTGAGATTAAAGTACTAAGGTGAAATATTTATAATTAAAAGGAGGGAAGATACATCACCATACAAACAACTGAACTATTATTATCAAAGTTTCGTAGGAGGCGTGAACATGAAGGTGTTAGATATTGAAGGGAAAACTGTTGAAGAAGCAACGAAGAAAGCCTTATCATTATTAAAAATTAATGATATGAACAAAATCAATATTGAAGTGCTGGATGAAGGGAAAAGCGGGATCTTTGGTTTTGGCATATCACGCCCTGCTAAAATACGAGTATATTACCAACAGGAAGATGATATTGGCCAACAGGCAAAGGAAATTATTGAAAAGATTTTGATGCTGATGGAAGTTGACGCAAAGGTTAAAGATTATAAGGAAAGCGAAAATAAAGTATATGTTGAACTGGAAAGCTCAAGTTCGGGATTAATTATTGGTAAAAAAGGTAAAACCCTGGAGGCATTGCAGTTTATGGTTAACCTTCTGGTCAATAAAATGACCAATTCAGAAAAAAAGATCATACTTGATATTGAATCATACAGGGCAAAAAGAGAAAAAGCGTTGCGTAAATTATCCAAAGAAATTGCATTGAAAGTTGCCCGAACGGGTAAGCCATGGACGTTAGAACCCATGAATCCATTTGAACGGCGGCTTATACATTTGACATTGCAAAATGATTCAAAGGTTACCACCAAGAGTGAGGGACAGGGCATTTACAGAAAGGTAAAAATTATGCCTGTGGAAAAAAGGTAATGCAGATGGATGATACGATATGTGCTCCGGCAACTCCGCCGGTACATTCACCAATAGCCATTATACGGATAAGCGGCCCTGATTCATTACGGGTCGCTTCTTCTATATTCAGGGCACAACAGCATACACAGGAATTTATTCCGCGATATGCGTATTATGGTATCATTCATGATAACAATGAAGAAATTGATGATTGTATTGTAATCTATTATAAACACCCGCAAAGCTACACAGGTGAGGACATGGTGGAAATATTCTGTCATGGCAATCCGATCATAGTAAATAAAATAATTAATTGTATTGTTGCACTCAATGTGCGGATAGCTGAACCAGGTGAGTTTACCAAACGTGCATTTTTACATGGCAAGATGGACCTGACCGAAGCTGAGGCTATAAACCATATTATCGCTGCACGCAGTGAATGGGAGATAACAACTGCAATACAGCAAAAGCATGGATCACTGAAAAATGCAATCAATGATATTAAACAGCACATCATTGAATTAAAAGCAGATATTGAATGTGCTATTGACTTTGTGGATGAGGATATTGAAATTATATCGTTTGAAAATGCACAGCAAAGGATGCACACGATAATTAATAAAATACAGGACATTCTTAATAGATGCAGGATTGGCCAGCACCTTTCTCACGGCATTGATATTGCAATTGTTGGGAAGCCCAACGCAGGTAAATCCAGCTTTTTGAACTGTATACTCAATCATGAACGAGCAATTGTGTCAGATACGCCAGGGACAACCCGCGATGTGATAAAAGAATCGGTTTCAATTAAAGGTATTCAATGCAACTTGCTTGATACAGCGGGTATACATAAAAAAGCAGATGGTATTGAACTTTTAGGTGTGCAGCGCAGCTACAGGCTGATAGATGAGGTGTCTCTTATAATTTTTATCATTGATGCTGTGACAGGCATGACTTCTGACGATGAACACATCCTGGAATTGATTAAGGAAAAACCGTTTATACCAGTCATTAATAAAACTGATATTGCACCAAAAGAATCAATAGCAATAATTCAGGATGCCATTGGTCAAAAAGGAATTGTCTTTTCTGCAAAAACAGGCTATGGTATTCCTGCACTTGAGGATGCAGTATATCAATGTATCAGGTCACAGTATGTTGAATACAAAAATTCATTTATTGCCGACATTCGTATGATTCAGTTATTGGAACAGTCTCTGGTATATGCACAGGAAGCGCTTCACCAGATGGCTATCAGCAGCCCACATGAAATTGTTGCATCAGCGCTTCAAAATGTTATCGATACAATAGGAGCGGTCACTGGCGAAATATCCGTTGATGATGTCCTGAATTCAATTTTTTCACGCTTTTGTATTGGCAAGTGATGTTACAGCATTATGAATAAATTATTAATAATAACGACCATTATACTGGTGGCGATAGTTCCTGTAAAAGCCCTGCCTGATGTCAGTGAAGACAGTAAACGAATATACTGTAACGGCAATTCACTCAGTATAATAGAACAGTATGAAAAAGAAATAGTATCAGGGAAAGCGTATCCCGCATTAATTCTGGCAGATATTCATCATATACTTCAAGTTGCAGGTATCAACAAAACATTAATGTTGCTCAAAGAATTAAGCAGAAGTGCTGATACCGATGCTGAAAGACTTTATGTTCAGGATATTGTTAATGTAATTGAAGAGTTAAATCAAAAAGACATCACAAAGGATATCAATCGATGGGATATATACGATAATATCAAAGAAAGAATGCCAAGAAGCATAACATCCCTTCAATGCACAAATAACGCTTGTTTTTTATCCGGTAAAAATAAGATACGAGTATCTCAATATCATAGTGGATTTATCCCTGTTAAGCAATTTACCCAGGATTATAACACCATTGGCCTTTGCAGTGGGTCTTTTAAAGCCACTGTACCTGTTACACTCAGGATTTATTCAAATATGGATTATGTATGTTATATTAACGGTAAAAAAATATGTGTAAATGCTCTGACAGATAAGAAAAAGCTGTTGCGAATGTTTCATATAGAATCGGAAGAAGGTTTTACTGTTGCACTATATTATAAACCAGTAGAAAACATGTTCTTGAAAATACAGTTTTATGATGATACCAACCAGATTATACATTTACCTGATACAGAAAACACATTTTATCATGATGTCCAGTGGTATGAATCATATTATGAATATGAAAATCAATTACTTACACAATATAACAATCAACGTTCTGGCGAAGCAGCTTTCCAGTTAGCACTGTTTTATGAATCACTGCAAAGCATAGAAGCATTAAAATATTATAAAGAAGCTCTCCAATCAAAAAATGAGTTTATAGCCTGCAGATTCTTAGGTTTTTTGCTGGAACATGAAAACAAGGTTCCGGGATCTGATGTAGTAGTGCAAACTGTACTTAAAAAAAATAATGAAAAATATACATCAGTATTATGGCAAAATTACTATGATTATATTTATCAACGGAAATCTTTAGATCCTTTTCAGGTGAATTATCTACCTTTACTGACTCATCTGCTGCATCGAGAAAAAGATGTACTGATTAAAAAAGGTGTCAATCTTGAACCTTTACTTGAACAGTATCCTTTCAGTAACGATCTTAGCTATATAGTTGCTAAAATTACTGCTTACCATGACATTACAAAAGCTATTAGTGTATTAGAATCAATACAAGAACCAGATGACAAAGAGATAGATTTATTGATACAATGGTATGAACAGAATGAGCAGCACGAATCGATAGTATCTATTGTTGAGAACAATAATATAGATAGATATTTTGATAATTATATACATGCCCTCATAGCATTAAAAAGGTACAATGATGCAAAAAGTGCCTTGTTTAAAAGAATAGCTCAGGGTTTTGATTCACATGCATATGCCTTACTGGCAACAATAGCTGACCTTGAAGATTCTGATGGGAGTATGTACCGGCAGAAGCATGAGGTGATAGTTTCCGGCATACCATGGCATAGTGATTATATGAAGAGTGTATTTGATGATTATGTGAATAAAACTGTTTTTTCACGATTGGCCTTTGAAACTATCCACAGAAAAACGTTTGGGCTATTGTATTCCTGCTATGCATTAAGAATTATTGATAACACTGCATACTGTTCTCTTTATGACCTGTATTATGCGAATAGCCTGTCACAGATAAATGATTATACTTTTTCTAAAGATGTAACAATAACAGGATGTACAATATATCTGGTCAGTGAAAACGGAAAGATTGAAAAAAAAGAAATAAAAAATATAGACAATTCATTTCAAAAGGGCATTAAGGCATGTTTTGACGAAAACCAGAATACCTATGTTCTGGTAGAATTATCATTTATGATACACAAGAAATTACCGGTAATACACATCCAGCAGAATTACAATCTATCACAATTTGATATGGACATTATTGTTATTGATCCACAGGGCAATCCTACAATTACATCAGTAATGAAGGGCAATATTACGAAAGGCGAGAATGGCATACAGCACATCAGATTTTATGCTGATGAGCTATCGACACATCATAACAGGAATTTTATGGTGATAGCACTTACACCTGAAAACCTGATTGAATGGATTAATGAACAGAGTGTACGTTTCAAAATTGCAGATTATTTTGTTACTGATACTGAATTAAACGGCAAGGCAGTTGAAGACAAGGTAGCAGAGCTTATGGGAAAATTGAAACAGTATACCATACATCCCAACCCTTATACAAGCACATCGTTTTTACAGTTTGTGGGTTTAGGGAAAGGCACACAACTTGATGCAATACTGTATTCACGCTATATGCTGGCAAAAAATGGAATCATGTCATATATTGCGCTTGGTTGTTCAAGTTCAAACAAATTTACTGAAAAGCTCAATAAGGATAATGGGTTATTCTTTGATACAGTGCTTCTGTATATACCGCTTTCCACTGAAAAAGGGATATGGTTTACCTGTGATGGCGCATATCCCTCTTCTGATAAAATTAATATTAATAATATTCTACTTGTTGTTGGCGATGAGATTATTCTAAAATCTAAAAATAATTGATACTACTTAGCTAACTTTTTTGCCAGTAATTTTTTCTTTCTTTTGAGTCTTCGTTTTGCGCGTTTACGCTTAATGCGTGGATTATACTGCTTGCTCATAAATTATTTATCCTCCCTGAAGTTATTACATAACACAGAAAAAATGATATCAGCTAATGTCAACTGATTTTTTATATTCCCCGGATTTCACAAAAGGTAGCAAATGTTTTTACAAACTGCTGGAATGAGTATAATATATCTTTGGGGTAAGGTTTAACTGTATGAAGTGATTCGTCAAGTGTGTGCTGGTTATGAAATTGCTGAAGATAATAATATTTTACAGTACCCACACGCTCTTTTATACTTTGAAGATCTTCAATAGTAACAAATCCTGGTACGCAGGTTGTCCTTAGTTCAAAAGTTATATGGTGTTCTTTGAGTAGTGCAATAGATTCCATAATTAAATCAAATGGCAGTTTTGTGTTTGTCAATACTGGATATTTTTCTGGTGATGTTTTAATATCTATTGCCACGTAGTCAATAAGCTGCTGCGATAGTAATTTTTTCAACACTTTAGGCTGAAATCCATTAGTATCCAGTTTAACTTTTAAGCCTGTTTCTTTAACCTTTTCTAAAAAGGTAACTATACCCTTAGCAAGTGTTGGTTCTCCACCAGTAATGACAACACCACCAATAAGGTGCTTTCGTTTTTGGAGAAATTCCAGCACCTCATGGTTTGAATACTGTTGTAAATTACAATCATTGCACGCCAGGGATGCATTATGGCAGTAAAGACAGCGTAGATTGCATCCACCGGTAAAAAGGACAGTGCTGATAACCTGCGGAAAGTCAATGAGTGAGGTTTTCTGAATACCCCGAATATTCATGTGTGGCTACCTTAAATAATTCATCTTTCATAAACTCTTTTCTTTCATGAAATTCTTCCTGTTTACCTTTATTCCACTGGTTAACTGGCCTGAAATACCCAACAACCCTTGAATACACTTCAACAGGTATCTTTTTTTCGTGATGCTTTTGCATTACATAACCCCCATTTAAAATAGTAACAAAAATATATATTCCTTACTGTTGTATCTGTGCTTCGATTGACAATGGCTTACTATCTTCAATTTCGACATCTATGCCAAACATCTCAAGTTCTTCTTTTGTATGTTCGTATGGACAGAATTTATGATTGCCCGGTATATACCCATGAACAGGGCAAATGCTGAATGTTGGTGTAATGGTAAAATACGGTATATGATAGTTGTAAGCAATAGTCTTAACCAGAAGTTTTACCATCTGCGGATCATCAATCTTTTCGCCTATAAAGCAATGAACTACTGTACCCCCGGTAAATTTTGACTGCAACTGGTCCTGATGATCCAGTAAATCAAATATATCATGAGCAAATCCTACTGGAGGATGAATTGAGTTGGTGTAATATGGTTCGTTTTTGCCGGATGTTATGATGTCAGGAAATCTATTCTTATCATGGCGGGCAAACCGGTAACTTACTCCTTCGGCAGGGGTAGCTTCCAGATTATATAAATTGCCCGTTTCATGCTGATAGGTGGTAATTTTATCCCGCATAAAGTCCAGCACCTGAGCAGTAAACTCTTTACCTTCTTCAGTTGTTATATCCTGACCTAAAAGATTGATGCAGGCTTCGTTCATACCAACAAGGCCAATCGTTGAGAAATGATTAACCCAGTATTTTTTAAATCGTTTATATACATCTCGCAAATAGAACTTTGTATAAGGATAAAGATTATTGGCAGTAAAGTTTTCAAGCACTTTACGTTTAATTTCCAATGAATTTCGAGCCACATCCATTAAATGGCCCAAACTATCAAAAAATTCATCTTTGGTTTTGGCAAGATATCCAAGACGCGGCATGTTGATAGTTACCACACCAATACTTCCCGTTAGCGGGTTTGCACCAAAAAGTCCGCCACCACGCTTGCGCAATTCTCTGTTGTCAAGTCTAAGACGGCAGCACATGGAACGTGCATCATCCGGATCCATATCCGAATTTACAAAGTTTGCAAAATAGGGTATGCCATATTTTGCAGTAATTTCCCATAGCAGGTTTATTGCAGGATTATCCCAGTCAAAATCTTTAGTTATATTGTATGTGGGTATGGGGAATGTAAAAATTCGATGGCGGGCATCGCCTTCAAGCATGCATTCAGCAAATGCGGTATTGAAAATATCCATCTCTTTCTGAAACTGTGCATATGTTTCGTTCATGAATTGTCCACCAATGATCACATGTTCATCAGCTATAGAGTGGGGAACCGTAAGATCAAGTGTGACATTGGTAAACGGTGTCTGGAATCCTACACGGGTGGGTATATTCATGTTAAAAATAAATTCCTGCAAGCACTGTTTTACGCCTGCATAATCCAGGTTATCGTAGCGTATGAATGGAGCCAGATAAGTATCAAAGTTTGCAAAGGCCTGTGCACCGGCTGATTCACCCTGCAGGGTATAGAAAAAATTAACTATCTGTCCCAATGCACTTCTGAAATGTTTTGCAGGTCTGCTTTCAACTTTGCCGGGGACACCACCAAAACCGGTTAGTAAAAGGTCACGTAAATCCCAGCCAACGCAGTATGCTGAAAGCAGCCCTAAATCATGTAAGTGCAGATCGCAGTTAACATGTGCATCTCTGATTTCGGGAGGGTAAATTCGTTCAAGCCAGTATTTAGCGGTTACTGCAGAAGCAATGTGATTATTTAAACCCTGCAACGAATAGCTCATATTGCTGTTTTCATTAACACGCCAGTCTGACCTGTCAAGGTAATCTTCAATAAGCTGAATACCTTCATTTAAAAGGCTTTTCCCTTCACGTATTTTGCGGTGCTGCTCACGGTACAGAATATAGGCTTTTGCAACTTTTGCATGACCTTTTTCAATGAGCATCTTCTCAACTAAATCCTGAACATTTTCAACAGTGGGAATGTGCTCACCTTTATATAAAAGTGACAATATATCAACAACCGATTCAGCAATTTGAGCTGCAGTATTTCTATCAGTGCCACCAACAGCGCGGGCAGCCTTGAATATTGCTTCTGTAATCTTTTCTATATTAAAAGGAACTATCCTACCATCCCGTTTTCTTATAAACTGGGGGCTATCTTTTGAATCTGTCATATAAAAACTCCGTAAACGGTGAATTAGTATGAATGGTGAAAAAAACTATAATGCAATGGTTAAGGATTGCTTGCTACGGGTATTTTTAAAAAACAGTGACATACTGAAACAAAAAAGTCAATAATTTTATGTCACATAATAAAAATAATTTGCTATACATATATTAGTATAAATATGTATGTATATTCTTTAGTCAAGAAAAAATTAAATGGTAAAATTTTATTATTTTTCCGATAGTATAGTGATATTAATCAGTAAAATATAAAAGGTAAAGCTATGAGAATAAATAATGTAGCGATAGTTATATATTTAAGTGTTATTATGGCTTTGGGCATGGCTATGGGGATGGTATATTCAGATGATAATTCACTTTTCTCAACTCTTGCAATAACTCCTGAAGATGTGCCTCAAGGCTTTATATTTGGGAAAATACCTAATTTTGCAAAGAAGGTGTTCACTGGAAATCCATGTATTGTGAATTCAGATGGAATACGATTTTTAGCTTCCAAATTATATCCGGAAGGTAATGCTGCAAATATCAAGGGTATGTATGTTGCAATCATGGCTTCTGAATCAAGGCCGTACGGAGATGATCTGGTGTACTATCTGCTTGTTTTTAAAGATAGTAAAGCAGCTTCAGTTGAAATAAAAAAACTTCAGGATTATTATCAGTACAACAAAGACAGAATAGTCCTCATTACAAAAGACAACATTGCGCTATTGCTCTTTGCTGATGATGTAGATAATTATAAATATATTGCAGAGTTGGGACAGAAACTACAGGAAAGACTCAACTAATAAATATTTTTTGTGATGAGCATCTCTTCTAATTCATCTGCTTTTGCTGCAATATAAAATAGTGATTTCATAAATCGCTGTGGATCACAATCTTTTAGCAAAAGAGAATTCCTTAAAATTAATGTGTCATTGAGCAATGCCAGGGCGCCATAATCAAGTGTACTGTTGAGCTTCAGCGCAAACTTATACAGCTCAAATGATTCATTTTTTATAGTTCCTATAACTGAATAGTAATTTACAATCCTGTCTCCTGACTCATCTTTGTTCAGAGTAATTAAAATTTCCTGAGATCGGTCATTCTCAAATTCAATGGTTGTGGTATATGCACCCTCTTTTGTTTTATGAAATTTTAACTGAAATTCGGAAGCAATTGCTGCAATAAATCCATCAAATAATTCCATACATCACCTTTTACTGTAATAATTTTTTAGGCCAATAGTTTCTGAATATGCTCATACTGTAATGGTTTATGGGCATAAAAAACCATGTTCTGATTTTGTTCTATAGCACTTTTTATTTTATTAATGTCTGGCGTATCTGTACCTGCAGGATGGCTTAAAGCCATGTACATTTGCTTTTGTGTATTGTCAAGAATTTGTGCATGTGAGGTGAGTGTTTCATGTATTGCTTTCATTGATGCTGTATCATTATTTTTTGCTGCGTTTCCCAATTGCTCAATAAGCTTTGTTGTTTCCTGCAATGTGTCAGATTGAGGAATATTTGGAACAGAAGCTGAACCTGGTGAAAGGCGAGTAAAATAATTATTTATAGTTGCAATTTTAGCAAGGATTTCATTGTGGTCCTGAGGTGTAAATGCTTTCTGTATAAGTTCATAGGATATGTTTATAGCCATGGTAACAAGCTGATGGGCTTCGCTGATAATGGTATAGGCCGAAATAGCTTTTTTCAGTGAAGGATAAACCCGTACAGATTCCACTGGTTGCTGTATTTGAATACTTGCTTTTCTATGAGTAGCCAGTGATGCTTGTGGTACTACTGGTATGGTATTTGTTATTCTCATAGCTGCCCCCGACCAGATAAAAATATATAGTATGTATACAATAATGTCAACAAGTATTTATTGTGGATGTTTTGGCTATTTAGGAATTACCACTTTATAAGAGGTAGCCATATATTCTGCTGTAGATACTTCAATGGATGAAAATAACACAAGAATAGCATGGTGACAATAGCATGAGCGCTCTGGATGGGGTATCTTAGCCTGCTGGAGTGTGGCCATCTCTGTTAAGGAAAGAAAGTGCTTCTTTAATTTACTTTGGGATAGTAATGACTTGATATGCTAAATTTAATTTATTAATAAAATGGATAAAAAACAATATTGAAAATTAGGTAATGGTATTGTACTGTTGTAGTAATTATGTTGTACGTGATTATTGATTAAAAAGGAGTTTTCAATCATACTACATCCTTGCCGTATTTGGTAAAGGGATAAATATTATGGTAGAGTTTTTATGAAAAAATTAGTCATTATACTCTGTTGTATATGTATGATAAGTAGCATTTCATGCAAAAAGAAAGAAGAAAACAGAATACCCCGTGAGCAAATTCAGATTGATGGGGCACATGATTATTCTTTAATATTTAAAGATATCATAGATAAAGAAAAAAAGGAACAACAACGGTATAAAAAAGGTCCCTTTGATGAATAAGCTCATTGAAATCCCTAAAGAGAGTTTAATTGCCTATTGTCTGAATATACCACGGCCAGTAATGGAATCAGTTATCATAAGGGAAATCGTGAATCCTTTATGCAATGGTCATTCTACATTGTATCAAAAGCATTTTTCGCTGTTTCATGCATTATACAATATAAAAAATAACCCTGATTACTTTAACTATATGGTACATATTCATCCAATGCAAATAGTTATCAGGAACTATCCTGTAAATAATAAATGCATTGACTATAATCCCTTGACAGATAGTTTTTGTGGAAATCAAACCGTGGATGGAACATACTGTCCATTTCACTATACTTTTCATGCACCCTTTAGAGGGGATATGATATATGATCCGCTCAATGAGTTTTACAGTGACCCGTACAATATTAATTACGAATTTTCGGATGAATTGAAAAAAGTATATAGTGGCTTTACAAAATATATTATTAATCGCAGGAAGGTTGAGCAGGCTCTATCATTTTTTTCATTTAGCGCTATGGAGCATTGTAATAAGGCATTACTACAAAAGCGTTACCGTGAACTCGTGAAGAAGTATCATCCTGATCATTACCATGGTGATACAACAATGATTAAGGAAATTAATGCACACTATACCCTTTTAAAGGAAATTTTTGTAGTATAATACTATATGAAGTGGCATTCATAAATATGAATTTTTTTGTAGCATTTTTACCAGTTAACATACTAATCTGGTCATGAAAGGTATTTACTAAAACTATTGTATCAAAATAAGGTAAATAATATATTATAAGCGATAGTTACCATAAAATAAAAGGAGAATGATATGAAAAGAAGAGCATTCCAGATTATTCCAGTGATAGTCTTGATAAGCGTCGTGCTTTTTGTGTTTAATAATTTTTCCTGTTCCAATAGCGGCCCATCTGCGTTTGGCAATAGCAGCAGTTCACCCCTGAAAGGGGATCAGGAAACAGCACGGGCTATTGAGATTCAGGATACATTCAGAAAAATATATGAATTATACAAGGACAGAGTGGTATTTATTACTACTGAACAGGTTGTTGAGTTGCCGCCAAATCCATTCTTTGATGATCCTTTTTTCAGGCAGTTTTTTGGTGTACCCGAGCAGAAATCACGCAAGCAAAAACGAAGTGGTTTGGGCAGTGGATTTGTGCTATCCAGTGATGGATATATTTGCACAAATTATCATGTAATAGCCAATGTTGACTCAGTTAAGGTTAAAGTGAAAAATAAAGACTATAAAGCTACAGTAGTTGGTTATGACCAGCGTACCGATTTAGCATTGCTGAAAATTAATCCTGATGAAAAACTGGAACCTGTATTTTTAGGAGATTCTGATCAGGTAAAGGTTGGTGATTGGGCTATTGCTATAGGGAACCCATTTGGCCTTGACAGAACATTTACGGTTGGAGTCATAAGCGCAACCAGCCGAAAAGATGTTGATATGATGGGGGGTTCCCAGTCACATATTCAAACAGATGCAGCAATTAATCCGGGAAATTCCGGTGGACCACTGGTAAACATTAATGGTGAGGTTATTGGAATTAACAGGATGATCTATTCGCAAAGTGGTGGTTACATGGGAATCGGTTTTGCTATCCCTATTAATACAGCAAAGGCGGTACTTGAACAGCTTAAAAAATACAAGAAAGTAAAAACGGGGTACATAGGTGTACAGATAGTACCTTTAACAGAAGAGTATGCTAATGAATTAGGACTTAAGAATACAGAAGGTGCACTGGTTGGTGGTATTATGGAAGACAGCCCTGCAGAAAAGGCAGGGATCCAGCCAGGTGATGTAATATTATCAGTTGATGAAAAACCCATTAAAACCTATGAAGATCTGGTGGAAATCGTAAGCAAAACACCAATTGGCAAAACCTTAAAAATTGGTGTCTGGCGTAATAAATCTAAAATATATCTGTTTGTAACTGTTAAGGAAAGACCATAAATGTTTTATAGTGTATGCAATTAACAATAAGTGATAGATAACTGTATGCATCATGGATAATAAATATCGTTACATAGTAATAATAGCAGGGATAGTAGCGATAGTATATATAGTATTTCGCTATATTATCCCGCTATTATTTAAATTATTGGGTATAATTGTAAGTTTTGTTGCTTACAGTATTGCTATCGTGATAGCTATAACAATTGTAATACTTATCATTGGCTATGTGGCACGTATCTATAAAACTCATACTATGTAAAAATAGTTGACGTATATAGAATAATAAGAGGGATATCATGCATATTCCTCTTTGCTAAGTAAACAATTAGTGATGATTTCAAAGCAGTGAGGAAACCTTACAAAATACTATAGTGATAGTAGGGGCTGTACCAAAAGAGGTCGTTGAGTAAATTTTGCAAACATTATATTGTAATACTCGCTCATTTCGATACAATTTTGCCACAAAATCTGGCAAAATTACTCAATGAGCGTTACGAAATTTGTATCGAAACTACTTTTGGGACAGCCCCCTTGATGTAACAATAGATTACATTTTTTGAATGATATGCATGAAATCATGTTTTAGACGGAGTATATAGTGTGAAAGAACAAATAAAAATCTGGCTGGATAAAACTAAGAACATCATCAATGTATATATCAACGATGTGCGTACATGGTTTTATGGTATTATTGCGGTATCAATCATTGGAGGACTGCTATTTGGATATATTGTAGCTCAGGTGCAGAATTGTCTGGGAATAGACAACCTGAAACGGTTTCAGCCAAGTGTTCCTACAAAACTGTATGATGTTAATGGGGAACTCATTGCCGAGCTTTTCCAGGAAAAAAGAGATCTGGTGTCTTTTGATGAACTTCCAAAAACGCTTATCAAGGCATTTGTAGCAACTGAAGACCAGGACTTTTATGCACACATTGGCATAAGTCCTATGGCTATGGCTCGGGCAATGGTGAAAAATATTATCTCCTTCAAGATTGTTCAGGGTGGTTCTACCATTACACAGCAGCTTGCAAAACGGCTTTTTACTTCTGGAGAACGAACATTCACAAGAAAAGCACTGGAGCTTGTATTAACACTGCAAATAGAAAAACGTTTCACCAAAGATGAAATTTTGGAGATGTACTTTAACCAGATATATTTAGGGCATGGCTGTTATGGCATTGCATCTGCAGCAGAATTATTTTTTAATAAAGAAGTTAGGTTTTTGAGTCTGGCGGAAGGAAGTGTGTTAGCTGCGTTGCCTTCAGCACCTGGAAGGTATTCACCTTTTATGAATACACGCAATGCCTATTATAAAAACTGGGATATTTTAAACAGGATGGTTGATTGTGGCTTTTTAACAAAGCAGAAAGCAGAAACAGTCTATACCTCTTTCTGGCCCCAATATGTAGATGCAATTAAAACAGAATTTCCTACAAAAACAGCGTATTCCAGAATAATTGATAATGCACCTTTTTTCACTGATTATGTCCGACAGATTTTGATTTCCCGGTATGGCAAAGATGTGGTATATAATGAAGGACTTCAGGTGTATACCACACTGAATTTGAAGCGTCAGCGTGCAGGAGAAAAATATTTAACAGAAGGCTTGATAAAACAAAATGAGGTATCAGCACGGGCAAACCAGTACATGTCAGGAGCTGTTGACAGGGGTTTATTTTCTGTATACCAGCAGTTGGGCATGCTTTTTAACCTTCCAAGAGTTATAGTAAAAAGTGATACCGAAACTATATTTAAAAAATTCATGGTAGATAACCTCCTTGATGAAATGGAGCTTGTATCGTTATTATGCAATGCAGATGCCATTCATAATGATATAGAAAAATTTCATGTAGTGACCAGTGGCATTTCAACTTCTTTAAAGGTTGAAGGTGCTTTAATTGCAGTGGAACCAAAGACTGGCTATATCACCACAATGATTGGTGGTTCTGAATTTGCAGTAAGTAATCAGTATAACAGGGCAATTCAAGCACGACGCCAGCCTGGTTCAGCGTTCAAGCCTTTTGTGTATGGAGCTGGTATTGAATCTAAACTCATTAATGCTGCCATGGCATTGCCCGATGCACCAATTGTGGATATTGATGCACAGGGAAGCACCTGGAGCCCTGATAATTATGAAGGTGAGTTTTCCGGTATGGTGCATTTGCGAAGAGCTCTTGCTGCATCAATTAATGTCATCTCTGTACGTATTTATGATATTATTGGTGCTGATACTATCATAGATTTTGCTTCAAGAGTATTAAAGGTTTCCCCAACACGATTTCATCCAGGGCCTTCACTGGCGTTGGGTAGTTCGGAACTGACTCCCTTTGAAATGGTGACCGGATATGCAATATATGCAAACCGGGGAAGGGATGTTATACCGTTTGCAATACGGTATATTACTGATAGAGATGGCAATGAGATAGAAAATATTGAAGAGGATATTGGCAACATCATTGCTGCTAAAGAAGCAGATGGATCAATACAGATAGTGCCTGAAAATGTTAACAATGTCATGACTTCACTGCTGCAAAGCGTTGCTGAAAGCGGTACTCCTACTGAAGCACTGCGCGTTGTGGCAAAATTTGATAAAAAATGTGCCGGGAAAACTGGAACAACACAAAACTGGACAGATGCATGGTTTTGTGGATTTACGCCTGATATTGCCGCAGTAGTATGGGTGGGGTATGATAAACCTTTTATGTCACTGGGAAGGCATCAGGCAGGTGCAGCTGTAGCAGCGCCAATATGGGGCAATTACATGCGTGAAGTATATAATGGCATGCCCGATCCACAGTGGCCTGCTGCACCTAAGGATGTTTTTTATGGGGCAACCTGTAAATATTCAGGATGTGCACCGGGTCCAAATTGTAATGAGTTAATCAGCGATTTGATGATACCAGGTGGGACTCCAAAGTGTGTATGCAATGGTGTTCATTATAAGATGAAATCAGTTTTTGAACGGTATATGGAAAAAGAGGGCCTGAAATACGAAGAATAGTATTTTAAAAAAAGGCAACAATGCTCCTGCCTATCGCATAAAAATAAAATATTTTATTCTTGATTTTATAATTTTTGTGTGCTACTATTAATAGCTTGTAGGTTATATTATTGCGGGTTAATTTATATATGAGGGTATCCTATGTTTAAAGTGGGTGATAAGATTGTTTATCCTTTGCATGGGGTTGGCATTATAGAGGCTATCGAAAAAAAAGTAGTATTAAGTAAACGGAATGAATTTTACATTATAACCATTATTAATAGTGGGATGAAGGTAATGATTCCCACTGAGAAAGCTGAATCAATAGGGTTACGCAAGGTTATTGCCAAAAAAGATGTAACTAAAGTATTGAACCTGCTGAAGAAATCAGATGTTGAAACCGAAGATGACTGGAAGATAAGGTATCAGAATAATGTGGATAAGATTAAAAGTGGGTCAATTTTTGCAGTAGCCGAAGTTGCGCGGGACCTGTACAAGCGGGGGAAGGATAAGGAGCTTTCTATAATGGAACGAAAACTGTATGAAAATGCTTACCAGCTTATGATACATGAGATAGCCCTGGCAAAGGATATCGATGTTGATGAGGCTGGCAATCTGGTATCCGAAGCGTTATCCTCATAAACTACCTGCAGTACTATAACCTGTATTCTCGCAAATATTTACGTTTTATTGTATCCTGCATCACTACATTGTTATTATATTATTATTAATGTAATAGGATGGGTATAATATTATTTTTAAAAAAATAAAGGAGTTCAAAGGCTATGATAGCTATTATACGGATGTTATTCATTGTCACCTCGGCACTATTTTCAGGCTTGTTTTTTTTCCAGTATTCACTGCAGGCAGCAGTTATTGCTGCAGTTATTGCTTCGGTGGGAGCACTGATATTTATTATTGCTGTTGAGTATATTTCACACACCATCTCCACACGTATGGTTATTGCTGCGCTGGTTGGAGTTTTCATTGGGCTTATATTTGCCCACCTTCTGGTAATAGCATTTGTTTCAATTCCACTTACTATACAGCCGTCAACAGTTAAGCTTATCAGTGCTATCATATACCATGTAGTGGGGTATGCTACTGTTTTATTCTTTGTTATTAATTGTGATGATATTGCAATTTTTGATACGATAGTTCCGGTGAAACGGGAAGAAGGACGTGATGGGGCTTCATATAAAATACTTGATACCAGCGTTATTATAGATGGCAGGATTTCTGATATATGTGATACGGGGTTTATAGAGGGTATACTGGTTATTCCTAACTTTGTGTTAAATGAATTGCAGATGATAGCAGATTCAGCTGATTCTATCAAGCGTAACAGAGGAAGGAGAGGCCTGGATATTTTAAATAAGATGCAAAAGGACCAGCGTATCCTTGTGAAGATATCCGATGTGGATTTCCCGGAAGTCAATGAAGTTGATGCCAAATTGGTGAAATTAGCCAAGCTAATGAATGCAAAAATTATTACCAATGATTTTAATCTTAATAAGGTTGCTGAATTTCACGGAGTAAAGGTACTGAATATAAATCAGCTTTCTAATGCACTCAAACCCATAGTATTGCCTGGTGAAGAAATGGCAGTATCCCTTATCAAAGAAGGCAAAGATCCCAATCAGGCGATTGGATACTTAGATGATGGAACAATGGTTGTCGTTGAAAATGGAAGATCAAGGCTCAATTCCAATGTTGATGTAATTGTAACATCGGTTTTACAGACAACTGCAGGGAGAATGATATTTGCCAGGATCAAAGAAGACTGATGCAACAATAGTTGCGTTGTGTGGAAGCCCCCATATACAGGGCAATACTGCTACTGCACTGCGGTTATTGTTTAATGAACTATCGGGTATATCAAAAAGAATATATTTTGCCTATAAGCTGGCTGTTCAGCCCTGCACTGGGTGTGGATACTGTAGCAGGAAATTTGGATGTATTTTTGACGATGCAATGAATGAACTATATGATACCCTGCAACGTGCTCATGTAATCATCATTGCTTCACCGTTATATTTTTCACACCTTCCTTCACCGTTGAAATCCATTATTGATCGCTGTCAGGTTTTGTGGGAATATTATAATCGGGGTAATAAACCTCTCCACCGACAACATGGCTTTGCATTGTTGCTTGGCGCAGGGAACTATAGCAATATGTTCGTGCCATCGGTGATTACATTACGACATTATTTTAATTCACTTAACTATCTCTTTGATGAAAAAAAGTATTTGCTGTTGTCTGATATAAATAACAAAAAAGATATAAGAAATGACGATATTACTAAAAAGATTACTGCTGCTGCTCACTATATTCAAAAATTGTTATAAAAAGAGGGAAGTATGAAATTATATGTTACACTGACCTTTTCCTGCACAAGCGAGGATCTGGCATTGTTTGTTAAAAAGGTTGTTGAATCAGGATGTTCAATCCGCAGTATTAATTATATATCCTCAGAAGGAAATTATGCTACCTATAAAGCTGATCTTATGTATACAGATAGAAAAATTTTTAAGGAAAAAATTTTAAGCTGGGTATCTAAGGAAACCACATTGATTGACTGCAGTGATATTATGTCAAAAGGTATTGAAGGCGGTTTGCTCAAGGTATCCAGCAAGATACCGTTTGATTCAGCTGGTGAATTTGAGGGTAAAATTCTTGGTTATATTGAAATACTTAAAGATAATCTAATTACAGAAGAATCACGCAAATTTACAGGGATGTCCAGCAATTGTGGTATGATTATTCTGACAGAAGATAGTCAACAGATACAGCCAAGGGAAATATATCATTATATTCTGATAGAAAGGGACTCACTGGTATTGAGTCATTGCAGCACACTGAATCCTCAGCCACTTTTAATGCGATACAGGACAAAAGAGGATATACTGAAAATTGTAGATTCCGTTTCCGCTAATTATGCTTTGATGCGAATTGCCATGCCTGATACATTTCAGGAAGTTTCACTTTTTCACCAGATGGATGAAATTCAGACTCTGGTTTTAAGCAGGGAATATGATGAGATTCCCCTTTATTGCCTCATTAAAATTATGAATATTTTAAAACGCCATCATGTATCACTGGCTGATTCAGTAATTGGGATTGCTGGGATTACAACCTCATCCCTGCGTTTAACTCGACTGTTATATGGGATTGGATGCAGCAAAGTACTGGGGTTTGATACAAGTGAAGTAAATCTTTACCATTTTGAAAAAGAAAAAGGCATTGCGACAAACATTGATAATGTTTTTGAAAATGCGGATGTTGTATTATTTATGTCTGATTGTTGTACCAGTGAAGATTTTTATAAGTTGGGGAAAGGCCAGATTGTGTTAATTAATCCAGCTATACATTTTGATACGCTGGTATTTCAGGAAAGAGGTTTAAAAGATTATGAATTACTCATTACTGAAAATTCTTATCTGCTGCTACCTGGCCTGGCTGAAAAAATGATACAGGGACAGATACATTCCCTAAACGATGAGCAATTGATAGCCATAGGTAAATCATTATATGGAGCAAATCTTGATATTGACAGTGCTGAAAATATGTACAGTATTACAGAAACCATACGAAAAGTATCATAGCACATTTACGGATACAGTATATACCAGGTAATATTCTTATATTTCAACAAACTGATATTGTATTTTTTCCCTGATACATTGATTGAAGATTTTTTTAATGTATTTTCATCAAGCTTCAATGTCCCTCGTTGAATTATGTTAAATATAACCTCACCGTTAGTTTCAGCAATTATTGAATCAGCAGGCAATATGTCATAAAACTTGTTCTGATTGATCATCCCAATACAGAATCCCTTGTTTCTATCATCTAATTGTATAGGATAGCATACACAAAAACTGTAATTGCCTGACATAGGAGGATACTCAAAGGGTTTAAAAATAGCTATATCATCATACGGAAGATTTGAGACAAAGTAATATAACACGGGAGATAGTTGCGATAATCTTCTGCCATAAAGATCAATGTTTTTCATGGAATAAAGTATTGTATAAGAGCTATTGATTATAATCAGATCATCATAGAATTGTTCTGTTACATTGCTTATCATCTCGCTTATATGCTCGTATTCAAGCAGATAATACTTACGCCCACCATTATCCATGTTCAGAAGATGTGTGAGATTGGCAATAAGTTCATGTTTTTGAATAATAGTTATAGCATTACTCATATCATTAATATAGGGGGAAAACAAAGCTGAAATAAGCTGTACTTCAGATTTTGTTATTGTTTTTGTACTACAAGATAGTAAATATAAAATCATTAATACAGATACGCAGAGATTTCTTATCTTCATATACTTTTGTGAATGGACATTATAATTTACTTTTTAAAAGCTCTCATTTAATAATCGGTTTATATTTGAGTAATCACAATTATAAAATAATTTTTTACTATGGATATAGTAGAAATTCTAATAATGACTTGAGTTAGGCGATTTTTTGAAAAAAAAATACAATGGGGCAAAAAAATAGTAT
>ERZ795060.687-NODE-687-length-44899-cov-58.312037_pt1 | contig 44899 bp, 52 predicted proteins | sample MGYA00375144_ERZ795060 | MGnify/ENA primary metagenome ERZ795060 (study PRJEB30189, sample SAMN05720157) | activated sludge metagenome | isolation source: anaerobic digester from wastewater treatment plant | place: Japan | collected 2015-05-15 ... | reverse complement strand
AATTATCTTGCTCAGGAAGGAATTGAAATTGTAAAAAGTATAAGAGATTCTAATTATCTAATAACTGGAACTTCTTGGAAAAATGAATTATCTACAGGAAATTATGAAGCAGATTATAATGATTATAAACTTACCTTTATTAGCAGTAGTAGTAACAATTTTAATGAATATCACTTTTTAAAAATAAACAAAGAAGGTTTTTTTAATTATAAAAATGGTTCTGACTCTCCTTTTAAACGAAAAATTACTATAACAAATCAAAATGATGAAAATATTTTAAATGTTTCTGTTACAGTTTATTGGACAGAAAAAGGAAAGACAAATGAGACAACAGTTTCAGAAAATCTTTATAATTTATACCCCTTATCATTTTAAAATGAATCAAAAAGGATTTACTTTAATTGAATTAATAATTTCTACTTTTATTTTCTCTTTAATTATGGTTGCTATTTTAAATTTTTTTATTTTTGGAGTAAAAACCCAAATGTATAGTTTTTCATCAAATAACATGTTGAATCAAGTAAATTATGCCGTAGAATATATTGGTAGATATACAAGAATGGCAAAAAAAAATAACTCTTTATCTCCTAAATGTGAAGGTATAGAAACCGGAAAATATTTTAATGTGAATGATGATTCTTTAACATTTATAGATTATAAAAATGAATGTCATTCCTTTTTTCTAGAGAATGGTCAGGTTAGAGAACGTCGTCAGGGCGAAAAAGATTTACCATTGACTTCTTCAAAATTTAATGTAAAAAATTTAAAATTTGAAGTTAAAGGCGATGAAGTAAGTGATAATTATCAGCCACGAATAACTATTTTATTAGAAGTAGAAGAATCAGCAAAAAAAGTAAATGCCCCATCAGTTAAAATTCAAACAACAATTACTAATAGAGCAATTGATTATAATTTTTATTAAAAATTAAAAAACAAAAATATGATATGGTTAATTTTAATTATTTTAATTTTAGTTTTATGGATTATTTTTTCTTATAATTCTTTTGTATCTTTATATAATCAGGCTAAAGAAGCATGGGCAGATATTGAAGTGCAATTAAAAAGAAGATATGATCTTATTCCAAATTTAATAGAAACTGTAAAAGGATATGCTGCTCATGAAAAAGATCTTTTTGAAAAGGTAACTGAAGCAAGAACAAAAGCAATAAGCGCTCAAACAATGAAAGATCATGTTGAGGCAGAAAATTTTCTTTCAGAAACATTAAAATCTCTTTTTGCTGTATCTGAAAATTATCCCCAGTTAAAAGCAAGCGAAAATTTTTTAGAACTTCAAAGAGAACTTCGAGACACAGAGGACAAAATTCAAGCAGCGAGAAGATTTTATAATTCAAACGTAAGAGATTTAAATATTAAAATTGAAAAATTTCCAACAAATATTATTGCTAAGATTTTTAAATTTAAGAAAATGGAATTTTTTGAAACAAAAGAAGATAAAGAAAACGAACCAGTAAAAGTAAGTTTTTAATAAATTATTATGGCAACTTTATATACTTATGCTAAATCTAATATTCATAAAACTTGGTTATTATTAACTATTTTTTTTGTTTTTATTATTTTTTTAGGATGGATTTTTAGTTATCTATTTAATAATCAATTTTTTTTGATTATTGCTGTTTTTTTATCTGTTTTTCAAAGTTTTTTTAGTTATTGGTATTCTGACAAAGTTATTTTAAGAATGACAAAGGCAAAAGAAATTAAAAAAGAAGATAATCCAGAAATATACAGATTAGTTGAAAATCTTTGTATTACTGCTGGTCTTCCTTTGCCTAGAATTTATATTTTAAATGAAGTTCATCCAAATGCGTTCACCACAGGAAGAAATGAAAAAAATGCGATATTAGTTTTAACTTTAGGGTTATTAGAAAAATTAAACAGAGTAGAGTTAGAAGGAGTTATTTCTCATGAATTGTCTCACATTGGAAACAAGGATATGCTGTTGCAAACAATTATTGTTACTTTAACTGGAATTATCTCTATTTTATCTGATTTTTTATTAAGAATTAGTTTTTGGGGCGGTATGGACAGAGATTCAGAGAATTCAAGTTCAGTAATTTTATTTTTATTAGGCATAATAGCAGCAATTTTAGCTCCACTTGCCGCAACTTTAATTCAGTTAGCAATTTCAAGAAAAAGAGAATTTTTAGCCGATGCTTCAGGTGCTTTGCTTACTCGCTATCCCGAGGGTTTAGCTAGAGCATTAGAAAAAATTTCTGAAGACGAAACACCTTTGAATGTTTCAAATAATACTACAGCTCATTTATACATTGTAAATCCTTTAAGAGGAAAAGAAAAAAAATTATGGATTAATCGTCTTTTTATGACTCATCCGCCAGTTGAAGAAAGAATAAAAGCTTTAAGACAAATGGAAATTTAAAAGAAAATATAATATCAAATATATGAAATAAACATGAAAAAAGAAAATCAAGAAAAAAAATCTCCTAAAACTTTATCATCAAATATTTTAGTCAATAAAAAATGCCCAATATGCAAAATTTCATTAGAAAGCGCTATTTTATGTAATACTGAAATTGATTATTGCCCTAGATGTTTTGGTTTATGGTTTGAAGAAGATGAATTGAGGTGGGCGAAGGATGAGAAAGATAAAGATTTAAATTGGCTTGATGTTGATTTATGGAAAGATCCCAAAAAATTTAAAGTATCTTATGGGATTAGATTATGTCCTTCTTGCAGATTGCCTTTGTATGAGGTATACTATGGAGATTCAAAAATTATAGTTGATGTTTGTAATGTATGTAAAGGGATTTGGTTAGATAGAGGAGAATTTAAAAAAATAATAGATTATTTAAAAGAAAAACAAAAGTATGAAATTTTAAATAATTATTCTGAAAATCTATTAAAGCAAGGTATTGAAATTTTTTTAGGCCCAGATTCGTTAAAAGAAGAAATTTCCGATTTTTTAACAGTGCTTAAATTTTTGAAATATAATTTAATAATAAAACATCCAACAATTTCAAAAATTATTTCTGAATTATTTAGATAGGGAGGGGTGCGCCGAATGGCAAGGCACCGGTTTGGAGAACCGGCGGGTGCATAGCCCTTGCAGGTTCGAATCCTGTCCCCTCCGCTTTTTTAATAAATTTTATGAAGAAAAAAGCAAAAAAGAAACTTAAAAAAGTTGTTTTAATAATTTTTCTTATATTTTTATTTTGCGTAATAATTTATTTGTTTTTCTTTTGGAAAAACCAAAACAGAAAAAATTCTATTTGTCCTTCTGACGCAAAACTTTGCCCTGATAACTCTTATGTTTTTAGAACTGGACCTGATTGTCAGTTTGAAGAATGTCCGGCAATAGAAAAGAGAGAAGAAGAAATAAATAATAATATTGATTGGAATTTGTTAATTTTAGACATAGAAAAAGATTTAAAAAAAGAATTTAAAGATGCTGGAAAAAATTATCCTATAACAATCGAAAAAACAGAAGATATAACCGGAGATAAAATTCCAGAAGCTCTTGTTGATTTAGGAAATTCCGGCGCGTCCACTACTAATTTTACTATTTTAAGAATTGAAAATAACAAACCTGTTATTTCTAAATTTAAATCAAAAGATGGGAAAATATTGACTATGGAATTTATGAGTGGGGGCGCAGGGAAATATTATAGTAAATCAATAGAATTAGATCCTTTAAATAAAGCAGTAATTTCCGGCGGTTATATGATTTACGGCTCTTCAGATGATAATTGCGATTATGATGCCTATGTTTGGAACGAAAATAGTAAATTTTTTGAATATAATTTAGAATTAAGCAAGAAAATAACAGAGAAAAGATGTAAAGAATTATGTGAAGATTCTTCAATAGATAAATCTTTACTTCAAAATATTTGTAAATAATTTTAAAAAATGAATAGCAGAAAAAAGATTGGTAAATTTGGAGAAGATCTTGCTTGTTCTTATTTAATAAAAAGAGGATATAAAATTTTAGAAAGAAATTATTATAAAGAATTATTTCCCTATAAAGGAGAAATTGATATTGTTGCTAAAAAAGATAAAATTATTTGCTTTATTGAAGTAAAAACATTATATCTAAAAAACAAATCAGATTTTTCTCCAGAAGATAAAGTTAATTTTAAAAAACAAAAACAATTAATTAATCTTTCTCAGATTTGGCTTATAGAGCATAAAATTCCATTAGATAGTAAATGGCAGATCGATATAATTTCGGTTATTTTATGTAAAAATTATAAAAAAGCGAAAATAAAACATTTTAAAAATGCAATTTTTCAATAATATAAAAAAAATAAACAGAAAAATATTAATAATAATTATCCTTTTAATTATACTGATTTTGTTGATTTTTTGCTATCAAAAATTTTATCCTAAAAAACAAATTTCTTGTACTAAGGAAGCAAAAATGTGTTATGATAATTCTTTTGTTGGCAGAATACCTCCTGATTGCGAATTTGAGAAATGCCCTGAAGAAAAACAAGGAATATTAATAATCTCTCCTAAAAAGAATGAAAAGATTAAAAGTCCGCTAAAAATTGAAGGAAAAGCAAAAGGTTTTTGGTTTTTTGAAGGAGTTTTTACTGCTGAGCTTTATGATAAAAACAATAATTTATTAGGTAAAACTATTTTAAATGCAAAAAGTGATTGGACAACCGAAGATTTTGTTCCTTTCGAGGGAGAATTATTTTTTCCTTTGCCTCAAACCTCTTCTGGAACTTTAAAATTTTTAAGCGATAATCCTTCTGAAATTTTAGAAAATCAAAAAATATTTGAAATTCCAGTTTTATTTGAAGAAATTAATTATACTGATGTTTTTCTTTATTATTATAATCCGGAAAAAGACAAAGACGAAAATGGAAATGTAAAATGTTCGGAAAAAGGCATAGTTCCTATAAAAAGAAAAATTCCTATATCCCAAACGCCAATAAAGGAAACAATTAATCTTCTTTTAAGAGGTAAAGAAAATTTAACAGAAGAAGAAATTAAAGAAGGGATTGAAACAGATTTTCCTTTAGAAGGGTTAAAATTAAAAGATATTAATCTTAAAAATGGTGTTTTAACGCTTGTTTTTGAAGATCCTTTTAATAAAACAAGCGGAGGTTCTTGTAAAGCGAAAATTTTGTGGCTTCAAATTGAAAAGACATCAAAACAATTTCCTGGAGTAAAAGAGGTCCATTTTTTGCCAGAAGATATTTTTCAACCATAAATGCTTTTATAAAATTTTCTTTTTAAAGGTGTTTTTTTATTAAATAATATTTTATAAGATAAAGAGGAAATTATGAATCTTTCAACTCCTATAGAAAATATTTCTGGGATAGGAGATGTTTTTAAAAAAAGATTAAAGAAAATGGGGATTGAAACAATAAGAGATCTTTTTTTTCATTTTCCGAGAAGATATGAAGATTTTTCTAAAATTATTAAAATTTCAGAAGTTAAGATAAATGAGGTTTGCACTATTTGTGGAAAAATTAAAAGCATAGAAAATACTAAAACATGGAAAAAGAAAATGATTTTAACACGCGCCTTAATTGAAGATAAATCAGGAACAATATTATCTATTTGGTTTAATCAGCCATATTTAACTAAAATTTTAAAAGAAGACGATATTGTTTTTTTATCAGGAAAGGTAGTTTTTGATAAATATGGAATGTTTTTTTCAAATCCAATATATGAAAAAATATCAAAAAAAGATTTTTCTTTAAATGATTTAACTCATACAGGTCGTTTAATTGCAGTATATCCTGAAACAGAAAAAATATCTTCCCGATGGTTTCGTTCTATTTTAAAACCATTGCTTTTATCTTTTAGAAATAAAATACCAGAAACCTTGCCTGAAAAAATAATAAAAGAAAATAATTTTTTACCAATTAACGAAGCTCTTTTCCAAATTCACTTTCCAGATTCAAAAGAATTAGCGGAACAAGCCAAAAAAAGATTTTCTTTTGAGGAATTATTTTATATTGAACTTTTCGTTTTAAAAGAAAGATTAAAATTATCAAAAGAAAAAGCAATACCAATTGTTTTTAAGATTGATTTAATTAAAAAATTTGTTAATTTACTACCTTTTAAATTAACTGACGCTCAAAGAAAAGCAGCTTTTCAAATCTTAAAAGATTTAGAAAAACCAAGACCAATGAATCGTTTACTTGAAGGCGATGTTGGTTCTGGAAAAACAGTTGTTGCGGCTATAGCAGCTTTAAATACAATAAAAAATGGCTATCAAGTTGCTTTTATGGCTCCAACAGAAATTTTGGCAAAACAGCACTTTCAGGAAATTTTTAAACTTTTTAAAAATTTTAATATAAATATTGGACTGCTTACAGGGAAAAATGATAAATTTTATTCAAAAAAATTAAAAAATGATTTTATTGAAATATCACGAAGAAAATTATTAGAAAAGGTTTTAAATGGAGAAATTGATATTTTAATTGGAACTCATGCTTTAATACAAGATAAAGTGAAATTTAATAAATTAGGATTAGTAATTTTAGATGAACAGCATCGGTTTGGAGTAGAACAAAGAGCAAAACTTTGTCGGAAAACATCGATAAATAAACCTGAAGAAAAAACAGTTCCTCATCTTTTATCAATGACAGCTACTCCTATTCCTCGAACTCTGTCTTTAACTATATATGGAGATTTAGATATTTCTATAATAGATGAATTACCAAAAGGAAGAAAAAAAATTATAACAAAAGTAATAGATAAAAAAGACAGAGAAAAGACATATAATTTTATTAGGAAAGAAGTTAAAAAAGGAAGACAAGTTTTTGTTATTTGTCCTCGAATTGAAGAAAATAATAAAAATAATGAAAAGAATGAAAATTTAACTGAAGTGAAGGCAGTAAAAAAAGAGTATGAAAAATTTTCAAATGAAATATTTCCTGACTTAAAAGTGGGAATGCTTCATGGAAAACTAAAAAATAGCGAAAAAGAAAAAGTAATGAAAGATTTTAAAAACAGAAAAATAGATATTTTAGTATCAACATCAGTTGTTGAAGTAGGGGTTGATGTTCCTAATGCGACTGTTATGATGATCGAAGGCGCAGAAAGATTTGGTTTGGCTCAGCTTCACCAATTTCGAGGAAGAGTTGGAAGAAGTAAATATCAATCATATTGTTTTTTATTTACTGATTCCTTAAATAAAAAAACAAAAGAAAGGTTAAAAGCCTTAATAAATTGCGAAAATGGATTTACTTTAGCTGAAAAAGATTTGGAAATTAGGGGTCCTGGAGATTTTGTCGGAACAAGACAATGGGGGGTGCCTGATTTAATGATGGATTCGTTTAAAAATATTTCTTTGGTTGAAAAAGCAAGAAATTCAGCTAAAGAAATATTAGAAGAAGATATTGAATTTAAAAAATATCCGTTTTTAAAAGAAAAATTAAAAGAATTTAAGAATAAAATTCATTTAGAATAGATTACTTTCTTACTTTTTCTGTTGTCCAGAAACCCATATATTTTCCTAATAACCATCTTGTTTGAGCATCAAGCGCTGGAAATGAAGTAAAAAATACCATAATAAAGGGAAACAATAACCAACTAAAAGCCCAAATTATATATTTATATTTACTAAAACTTGGAGGTTTTGGAGGAAGCAGAAGAAAACTTAAATAAGCAGAAAAAACCAATCCAATCATAGAAATAGTCATAAGTCGGCTTATAATTTTAGGAAGATTATAGGAAAGAACGGTTTGAGAAAATTGAGGCCCTCCTAATAATAAAGGAAGCCAACCAATAAAAAAGATTAATAAACTTGCTGTTGCCCATTCTATATGCCCTTCAATTAATTCCCATCCTAATGAAATTTCTTTACGAATAGGAATTTTTTTATTTTTTAAAAACCCAAACAAAAAATAAGCAATATCGCCAACTCCATAAGCCCATCTTCTTTGCTGTTTATAAATGTTTATCATTGTTTTAAGCAAATTTTTTGAAACATTAGCATCCATTGAAATAGGATAATATAATGGTTTTACTCTATAATCTCCATCGAATTTTAAAAAACATTGCCAAAATATTCTTGAGTCATCAGAAACAACATTTGTTTGCTTAAAATTAACGTCTATTAAAGTTTTAAAACTCATTGAATGAGACGAGAAAGTAATTAATTTATTTGCTCTCTCTTGATTAATAGTATGCCAAAAAGTTGAAGAAAAAGAAAAAACCTGAGAAACAATAGGCGCTTGCCAGATATTATTAATAAAAAGAGGAATTGGCTGATAACTTGTTTTCAAAGGTTTTTTTGCTGTTAAAAAACAATAAGAAACGCGACTAAAATATTGAGGGAAAACACAAGTATCAGCATCAAAAGAAGAAAAAATGATATTTTCATAAGGAATTTTTAAAGGATCGATAATTTCTTTTTTTGCTTTTTTTGCTGCCCAAGTTTCGTTAGCGCCTTTGCCATTAATTTCATTTTTTAAATTTTGAGGATGCCAAGTAATTAAAAATCTGAAAAATTTTTTACCAAACTCTTTTTCAATTTCACTAGCTATTTTTTGCGCTTCTTCTTTATTTCTTTCTTCGCATCCTAAAACAACAATCATTTTTTCTTTTGGATAATTTGATTTTTCTAAAGAAGAGAATGTATCTTTTAAAATTTCCAATTCTTCTTTATACATTGGAATAACAATTAAATGATATAACTCTTTCCAATTTTTTATTGTTTTTAATGAATATTTTGAAGACGATAAAGAATTAAGTTTTTTTATCCAATCTGCTTTTTCAATTTTTTTCATTTTCTGATAGCCAGACCATAAATGAAAAGAATAATAAATAGTTCTTAAAAGCCAAAAAAGAGAAAAAGAAATAATAAATATAGAGGCAATAAAAGGAATTTTCCAAGAGCAAAAAACAGCTAAAAATAAAACACTCCAGCTTAATAATCCTGGCAGCATTTCAAAAAAACGATATATTCTTCTTTCTTTTTTATTTTCAATATCAGATGCTTTTCCGATAGATAGATAACTTTTGTTTTCCATTTTTTAAATTATGTGGCCCCAACGGGATTTGAACCCGTGTTTTCACCTTGAAAGGGTGGTGTCCTTAACCGCTAGACGATAGGGCCTTAATTTTTAATTCTAAAATAAAATTTGAAAAAAATCAATTTAACAATTAAAATAAACAATTAATTTCTTTTTAATATTATGATAATTTTAGGAATTGATACATCTTGTGATGATACCTCAATAGGAATAATTAAAGCGCAAAATAATAAGGGCAATTTTAAGATTTTATCAAATATTATTTCTTCGCAAGTTAATATTCATAAAAAATATGGAGGAGTTTATCCAATGTTGGCAAAAAGAGAACACCAAAAAAATTTAGTTTTTGTATTTAAAAAAGCTTTAAAAAAAGCAAATCTTTTAAAAATTAAAAATAAAAAATTAGAAAAAGATAATAAAATTCAAACAATAGAGAAAATACTTTCAAAAGAAGAAATTCTTAAAAACGAATTAATAAAATTTTTAGAAAAATATGAAAAACCTAAAATAGATATTTTATCAGTAACAACTGGGCCGGGATTAGACCCCTGTTTATGGGTTGGTTTAAATTTTACAAAATCTTTGTCTTATTATTGGGAAATACCAATTGTTCCAGCAAATCATATAGAATCTCATATTTTAGTTAATTTTTTAGATTTTAATTTTAAGGAAATAAATTCTTTTTTTCCAGCAGTATCTTTAATTGTTTCTGGTGGTCATACTCAAATAATTTTAATAAAAAATATTGGTAAATATAAAATTTTAGGCGAAACATTAGATGATGCTGCTGGTGAATGTTTTGACAAAACAGCAAGGATTTTAAACTTAGAATATCCAGGAGGACCTAAAATAGCAGAAAAAGCAAAAAAAATAAAAAATAAAAATTTAAAATATAATATTTCTCTTCCTCGTCCAATGATAAATTCAAAAAATTATGATTTCAGCTTTTCTGGACTTAAAACAGCAGTGCTTTATAAAACATTAAAAGATAAGAATAATTTAAAGAATGAAAGATATATTGAGGAGATGTGCTGGGAAATTCAGCAATCAGTAATTGATGTTTTAATTAAAAAAACAATAAAGGCAGCAAAAGACTATAAAGCAAAAGCAATATTTTTAGGAGGAGGAGTTTCGGCAAACAATGAATTAAGAAGACAATTTAAAGAAAAAATAAAGCAAGAAAAATTAAAGATTAATTTTTTTGTTCCCCCTAAAGATTTATGTACTGATAATGGAATAATGGTGGCAATTTCTGGATATTTTAATTATTTAAAAAACAAAACAAAAAGCTGGAAAAAAATTAAAATTAATGGTAATTTAAAATTATAATATTTATTTTTTATGGTTTATTTTTTGTATATTTTTTATATCCTTTTAGGAATTTCTCCAAGTATTATTTGGCTTTTATTTTATTTAAGAAAAGATTATTATCCAGAACCTAATAAAATGGTAATTAAAGTTTTTTTATGGGGAATTGTTTCTGCTTTAATTGCTGCTGTTTTACAAATATCAATTATTAATATTTTTAAAATTAATGAGGTAGAAATTAAAAATTTTATTCCATTTTTTCTTTATAATTTTTTTATTATTTCATTAACAGAAGAATTGGTAAAGTATCTCGTTATAAGGCAAAAAGTATTAAAGAGTCCAGAACTTGATGAGCCAATAGATGTTGTTCTTTATATGGTTATCGCAGCTTTAGGTTTTAGCGCAATAGAAAATATTCTTTTTATTTTAAATCAGCCGATTTTAACTTCTTTAGGAATTACTTTTTATCGTTTTGTGGGGGCTACTTTTTTACATACTTTATCTTCTGGCATTTTTGGTTATTTTTTAGTCCTTTCTTTTTTAAACATAAAAAAGAAAAATAAATATTTTTTAATTGGATTTTTCTTAGCTGTTTTTTTGCATACCATTTTTAATTTATGTATAATAGGATTTGGAAGCAGTATATTGGAAAATTCTTTTACAGGAGAAATAATTTTTAAAAATGTATATTTATTCTGTGTTTCATTAGTTTCTCTTTCGGTTTTGCTTTTAGGTTCTGGTTTTTATCTTTCTTATAAAATTAAAAAAATTAAAAAAATAAAAAGTATTTGTAAATTATAAATTATTTAAAATTAAATTAATATGTCATCATTTTTTGAAAAATTAAAAAAAGGAATGGATGTAGAAAATTATTCAAACGAAAAAGAGATTAAAGAGGATATAGATGAAAAAACAAAAGAAGAAAAACAAGAAGAAATAGAAATTAAAGATAAAGAAAATAAGAAAGAGGAAATTTTAGATAATAAAACGAAAGAAGAAATACAAGAATTTGAAAACCAAGAGATTAAAAACATAACAAAAGAAAAAAATAAAGAAGAGTTAAAAAAGGAAGAGGAAGCTAATAGCCTATTTGAAAAAGAAGGACAATTAGCAGTTGATGTTTTTGAAACTGACAAGGATATTGTAATTCAAACCGCAATAGCCGGGGTAAAACCTCAAGATTTAGATATTTCTATTGAAAATGATATTGTCTCAATTAAAGGAAAAAGAGAGAAAATATATAAAGAAGAGAATGAGAATTATTTTTTTCAAGAATGTTATTGGGGAAAATTTTCAAGACAGATAATTTTACCAGAAGAAGTTGACCCATCAAGAGCAGAAGCAACAATGAAAAATGGAATTTTAGTTATAAAAATGCCAAAAATTGAAAAAGAGAAAAAAAGAAAAATAGAAATTAAATAAATGTGTCGGAGGAGAGATTTGAACTCTCATGGGTTTCCCCACTGGGTCCTAAACCCAGCGCGTCTGCCAATTCCGCCACTCCGACCTATATTTATATTTCTATATTTTAATTAAAAAATCAATAGAAAGATTTAATAAAAAAAACTCCGAGGTTTTCTCGGAGTTTTTTTTATTAGTAAAAATATTGGGAACCTCCTCCTCCGCCGCTTGGGGCTTGTGGGTATGCTTGACCTGTCAGTATATAATTTACAAGGGCTACTATTGCTTTAGCAAGGAAAGCAATTACTATTGCAACAAGAGCATATATAATATAATCTCTTGCTTTTTTTGTTGTATCAGGGTTTCCTGCTGCTGTTAAAAACATAATAGCTGCTATTAAAATCATTACAGATGCTGCTATTAATAGTCCCCAAAAAATCCAATTTGTGATATTGTCTATTGTAGTATAAACATCATTTACTCCTTGGGGTAGGGCGGCTCCTGGTGGTGTAACTACTTGAGCTTTTACTAAATTTCCGTTAAAAATAAATAGCGAGGAAATTATAATTAAAGAAATAAATAAAATTGTTGGAAATGTTTTTTTCATTTTAATTTTATGTTTTTTATTTTCGACCTTTATTTTTTTATTAATCGACCTTTATATTTATTATTTTATAATAAACTTTTAATATTTTCAAGAAAAGTTGTTGATTCCCGAACTCCTAATACGGCTTTTAAGAAATTAACTAAAGCTATTGAAAGAAAAATAATAATAAGTCCTACAAGCGCCCAAATAATCATATTTTTTGCTTGTTTTATCTTTTCTGGATTTCCTCCCCCGGTAAGCATAATAAATGCAGCGATAACAATCATTAAAGAAGCAACTGGCACTGCTATCCAAAGGAGAAACGTTATAATGTGGTTTATTAGATCTTCAAATGTATTATATTCCAAAATTGGGCTAAGCTCAGGTGATTGAGCATAGATATTATTATTTATTAAAAACAATAAAAATAGAGATAATGGAAAAATTTTTTTTATTGCAATTTTATATTTTTTTATAATCATATTTTTTAATTTTTATCACTGAATTCCTAAGATGCTCTTTAAGAAATTAACTAAAGCTATTGAAAGAAAAATAATAATAAGTCCTACAAGCGCCCAAATAATCATATTTTTTGCTTGTTTTATCTTTTCTGGATTTCCTCCCCCGGTAAGCATAATAAATGCAGCGATAGCTATTATTAAAGAAGCAACCGGCACTGCTATCCAAAAGAGAAAACTTGAAATATTTGTTATAAGGCTATTAAATTCATCAGATGTTAATGGGTTTTGAAAAACTATAGCATTAGTGTTATTTATTAAAAAAAATACGAAAAATAAAAAGAAAATAAAGAAAAGTTTTTTCATTTTATGCAGTTTTTTTAAAAATTATTCCATAATGGTATTTTCCTGCTTCAAATTCTTTTTCTATATTAAAACCCATTTCTTTGCATATTTTCTTTAATTCTTCTAAAGAAATAGTTCCTTGTTTTGGGCCTAATTGTGTATTTGGAATCCAATCAATAATTAATAGTTCTCCATTGTTTTTTAATACTCTTTTAGCTTCTTTTAGGATAGCATCTTTTTTATCTGATTGAAATAAGGTATTAATTATTAAAATTAAATCAACAGAGGAATCATTTAATCTAGATCCTTTTTCTTTTTCTATGTCTCCAATTATAAATTTTAAATTTAATAAATTGTAATCAAGAGAACGATTTTTTAGAGCAGATAATGGTTCTTTTTGAATATCAATAGCATAAACCAATCCTTTTTCTAATTTTTTTGCTAAAGGAATAGTGAATCCTCCTGATCCGCAGCCAAAATCCGCTGCAATCATATCATCTTTTAAATTAATTTCATTTAATATTTTTTCAGGGTCTAAAAAAATATCTCCATTCATTTTAAAATATTTTATTTTTAATTTTAAATACAGGTTGCCGAAGCTACTTTATCATTATCATCCAATTTCATAATTCTTACTCCTTGTGTTGCTCGGCTTAATTTGGGAATAGAAGATATATTTGTTCTAATTACATGTCCTTTTTGGGAAATAACAATTAAATCTTCTTCGTCTCCTGTAAGTATTGTTGAATATATTATCTCTCCTGTTTTTGAAGTAATATTTGCAGTTTTAATTCCTGTTCCCCCTCTTTTTTGCAATCTATACTCTTTAATATCAGTTTTTTTGCCATACCCATTCTCCATAACAACTAAAAGATATTGCTGTAATTTTTGGTTTTTATCTTTTTGGTTAGAGGTTTTTATAATATCCATTCCAGCAACTTTATCTCCTTTTCTTAAATTAATTCCTCTAATTCCAGATGCTGGCCTTCCCATTTCTCTTATTTCTTTTTCTTTGAATCTAATTGCTTGTCCTTTCTTGGTTGTAATAATTATTTCATCATTTCCAGTGCTTTTTACAACTTTTTTAAGCAAATCATCTCTTTTAAGTTTTATTGCGATTAAACCAGATCTTCTTACGTTTTTAAACTCTTCTAAACTTGTTTTCTTTATTATACCATTTTTAGTAATCATTACTAAATCTTTTATTCCCTGCTCTGTATCTTCTTTTCCAATAGTTAAAAGAGATAAAACTTTTTCAGTATTTGAGAGTTCTAAAAAGTTTAATAATCCTCTTCCTCTGGCAACTCTTGTTCCTTCTGGAATTTCATAAACAGGTGTTCTAAATACTTTTCCAGAATCAGTAAAGAAAAATAAAGAGTCGTGAGTTTGACATAAAAGAAAATGTTCAACAACATCGTCTTGTAATGTTTTCATTCCAATAATTCCCTTTCCTCCTCTTTTTTGAATTTTATATATTTGAGGATTAATTCTTTTTATATATCCTCCTTGAGTTAAAGTAATGATTGTTTCTTCTTGAGGTATTAAATCTTCTTCAGAAATTTCTCCAACTGGTTGGCTAAAAACTTTTGTTTTTCTTTCATCTCCAAATTTTTCCTTTAATTCCTTTAATTCCTTTTTAATAACTTCTTTTATTTTTTGGGGACTTTTTAGAATAGAATTCAATTCTTTTATTTTTATTAAAAGTTCTTTCAATTCCTCTTCAATTTTTTCTCTTTCAAGTTTTGCTAAAGCAGCAAGTTTTGTTTCTAAAATAGCGTTTGCCTGAATTTGAGTTAATTTAAATTTTTTCATCAAGTTATTTTGAGCGTCTTCTCTGTTTTTTGAATTTTTTATAGTTTTTATTACTTCGTCTATTCTTGATAAACATTTATGCAATCCTTCTAAGATATGCGCTCTTTCTTTAGCTTTTTCAATTTCAAACTTTGTTCTTCTTGAAACAACTTGTTTTCTATGTTCGATAAAATAATTTAAAACATCAACTAAAGACAAGGTTTTTGGCTGAATTCCATCAACTAAGGCAATCATATTAAGATAAAAAGTTTTTTGAAGGTCGCTGAATTTAAAAAGACGATTTAATATTTTTTGAGGGAAAGCGTTTTTTTGTAAATCAACTACAATTCTTAATCCTTCTCTATCTGACTCATCTCTTATGTCTCTAATCCCTTCAATCTTTTTTTCTTGAACTAATTTAGCAAATTGTTCAACAAGCGTTGATTTTTGAACTTGATAAGGAATTTCAGTAATAATAATTTGAGATTTTCCTGTTTTTTCTTGTTCTATTATCTCTGTTTTTCCCCTTATTAAAATAGGCCCTTTTCCTTGAGAATAAGCCGAAATAATATCTTTTTTATTATAAATTATTCCGCCTGTTGGGAAATCGGGTCCTTGAATAAATTGAAAAAGATCTTCTGTCGTTGCTTTTGGATTATCAATTAGAAAAATTAAAGCATCGCAAACTTCTGAAAGGTTATGAGTTGGAATATTAGTTGCCATTCCAACTGCAATACCCAATGAGCCATTTAAAAGCAATTGGGGAAGAGGGGATGGCAAGACAATGGGTTCTTTTCTTGTGCCGTCGTAATTATCTATAAAATCAACTGTGTTTTTTTCAATATCTTCAAGCATTTTTTCCCCAAATTTAGAAAGACGTACTTCAGTGTATCTCATGCTTGCTGGAGGATCGCCGTCAATTGAACCAAAATTTCCCTGTCCTTCTACAAGGGGATATCTTAAAGAAAAAGTTTGAGCCATTCTAACCAAAGAATCATATACTGCTTGGTCTCCATGAGGATGATATCTTCCCAAACATGAACCGACAACAGTTGCTGATTTTCTAAATTTAGAATTATGAGTAAATCCATCCTCGTACATTGAATATAAAATTCGGCGATGGACAGGTTTTAATCCATCTCTTACATCAGGTAAAGCTCTGGAGACAATTACAGACATTGCGTAATCGATGTATGAATCTTTCATTTCCTGGGTTATCTCTCTAATTTTTATCTTACCAATTTGGTTGCTTGTTTGATTTTTTTCTTTGGCCATTTTTGTTATTTTATTGATTTTCTAATATTTTTTCTAATTCTTTTAAATCTTCATCTTTTAAATTTTTTTCTAAATCTTTAGATATTTCATTTTTTATATTTGAAATATTTGATATTTCTTTTTTAATATTTTCTGCCTGTTTTTTCATTTCATCTGCTTTTTCTTGATTATTAAAAAGATTAGTAAAATTTTCTTCTTTTAATTTTTTAATATTTCTTTTTACATCTTGAACCCAAATGAAAGAAAAAATTAAAATTAATACAATTATTATCGTCCAGAAAATAAATTTCTTTTTTCTTTCCGAACTATTTTTAATTTTTTCTAAAAAGTTCATTATGGCGTTAAAACAATAATTTTTGCCTCTTCTTCTGAAATATCTTTCTTTTTAATTGATAATTTTGGCAATGGTTCTATTTTTTTTATTCCTAATATTTTAAAAAATTTATCAATACTTTCTATTTTTACTTTTAATTTTGGAATTTGATAATGCATTGGGATGGTAATTTTAGGTTCAATTTGCGCCATTATTTTTATTGCCTCATTGGCATTTATTGTATATTCTCCTCCTATCGGAATCATTAAAATATCTACATCCCCGATTTTTTCTAATTGTTCCTCTTTTAATTCTTTTTGTCCTAAATCAGATAAATGGCAAATTTTTATTCCTTCTGTCTCAATAGTGTAAATTGTTATTCTTCCTTTTTCTTTCCCATTTGAATTATCATGATATCCGTAAAAACCTTTAATATAAATTCCCTTTATTTCATATTCCCCTGGGCCGTCAATTATAAAAGGAGCACCTTTGATAGTTTTAATATTATTATGATCCGGATGATTATGAGTTATAAGCAAAATATCTGCTTCTGTTGAGGGTGGTTTTAGACCAATTTCTGGGGAGAATGGATCAATAATTATATTTACTTTATTGTTATTTGGCGAAGAGGTATTTATTTGAAAACATGATTGTCCGTACCAAGTAATATTCATAATTTTATATTTAAAAAATAAAAATTTAAATTATTTTAATAAGATTTTTTTATCATATCATAAAATAATAGACGATTCAATTATTATGTCTATTTTTTATTTTGATTATATTTTTTTATTTGATTTTTGTTTTTGAGTTTTTAAAAACTTTCTGTAAATAAAGCGATCTGGTGTTCTATAAGATAGTTTTCCTTTTTTAGCTTGTTTTGAGGAATATTTTTTCATTTTATTTTTTTAAAAAAGTTTGATTATATAATCTTTTTTGGGCGTGATCTTTTTCTGAATTCGAAATTTTTGCTTTTTTAATCGCTTTTTCCATAATAAGGATTAATTCATCATAAGTGTCTTTTTGAATAGGCATGGGAGTATGGTCTTTGCCTCCCACAGTAAATGAATAACGCGCTGGGTCTTTATAAGATGGTTTTGCCCCATAAATTAATTCTGCAACTAAACTTAATGCTCTGATTGTTTTTGGCCCCACTCCTTTTATCATTAAAAGATTTTCAAAGTTTTCTGGTTTTAAAAAATGAGCGTTTTCAATTGTTTTTTCTAATCTTTTTAAATTAAATTTTTCTTTTAAAACCGGATGCCAGTAAAATTCGACATTATTTAATTCCATTTCAGAAAAATTAAAAAGTTGCTTTTGCTTCATAAGAGAATTCGAAAAAGACTGAATATTATTTTTACTGCTAATAGATTTTAAATCTTTTAAAAACATTTTAGGTTCTTCGTTTATCATCTCTACTGATATTTCTTTATTTTCTTTACTTTCTTTTGCTGTTAAATTTAATTGCTTTATTCTTATATCTGAGACAATGCCAGAATGAGGTTCTTCGGTAAAGTATTTAATTTTTGTTGAAAGCCAATGATATCTTCTTGCTTTTTGGATATTTATGTTCATTCCTTGCTGGATAACTGAATATCGTCCCATTTTATCAAAAATAAAATTGTGATGATAAATTTGGAAACCTGATTGAATTAAGCAACTATCAACCTTAGCAGCAATCTTTGAAGCATAAATTAATTCATCTATTTTTTTTTGAGAAAAACCTAAAAATTGCCCCCATTCTTGAATTTGTTGAGGAGTTTTTTTAGATGTTTTTCCTTTTCCGCCGCAAATATATATGCCTAATTCGTTTTCTAGTCCCTTTAATCCTTCTTTTAATGCACCTAATGTTGTTGTTGTAAGTCCAGAAGAATTCCAATCAAAACCTATTAAACAACCAAAAGACTGAAACCATACAGGATTAGATAATCGTTTTAAAAATTCTTCTGGCCCAAATTCTTCAATAATTATAATAGAAATCTCTCTTGATAATTTTTTCATTCTTTCAAAAAGCCATTTAGGACATTTTCCATAATCTAATGGAACAGTTGCAACTCCTGTTTTCATATTTTTTTATTAATTTTATCAGAAATCAGCTTTAAAACAACTATTATATTTTACATTTCTCTTGTTATAATTTTAAAATTATGCTATAAGAAATATTATTAAAATCATGGAACAGAATATTTTAAACAATTCAATAAAATTACCAAAACCTAAAGATATCATAAAAGGAAAGGTAATAGGAAAAGGTAATGCTAGTGTATATTTTGATTTGGGAAATTTTGGTGTTGGAGTTATAAGCGGCAAGGAATTTTATGAAGAAAAAAATGAATTAAAAAAATTAAAAATAGGAGATGAAACTTTTGTAAAGATAATAGATTTAGAAAACGAAGATGATTATATAGAATTATCTTTAGCAGAAGCTAATAAAGATATTGCTTGGCAAACATTAAAAGAAAGAAAGGAAAAAGATGAAGTTTTTTCTGTTAAAATTTTAGGCGCAAATAAAGGAGGTCTTTTAACAGAAGTGATGGGGATTCCTGCTTTTTTGCCAGTTTCTCAGTTATCTCCTAAAAATTATCCCAAAGTAGAAAATGGAGATAATCAAGAAATTTTAAGGTCTTTGCAAAAGTTTATTGGCAAGGAAATGGAAGTAAAAGTTTTTGATTTTGATCAAAAACAAAAAAAATTAATTTTGTCTGAAAAAGCAAAAGATAATAAAAAATTAGAAGAGATTTTAAAAAACTATAAAATAGGAGATATTGTTGAAGGAGAGATTACTGGAGTAGTTGATTTCGGAGCTTTTTTAAAAATTACATCTTTGCCTGAAATTGAAATTACAGAAGAAGAAAAAGAAAATTTAACAGTTGAAGGATTAATTCATATTTCTGAGTTAGACTGGCAATTGATTGAAGATCCTTCGGAAATTGTAAAAGTTGGCCAAAAAATTAAAGCAAAAATTATTGATATTTCAAATGGAAGAATTTCTCTATCCTTAAAAGCGCTTCAAAAAAACCCTTGGGAGGATATTGAAAAAGTTTTTAAAAAAGAAGATATTATTAAGGGTAAGGTAACAAAAATAAATCCTTTTGGCGCTTTTGTTGAAATTTTATATTCTGATAATCAAAATGAAGATAATAAGGGAAAAATTCAAGGATTATGTCATATTTCTGAATTTAATTCATTAAAAAAAATGGAAGAGTCATTAAAGGTAGGTGGAGTTTATGATTTTGAAGTTTTATCGATTGACCCTAAAGAACATAGAATGAGCTTAAAATTAATAGAAAAATAAATTTTAACAAATTATTAATTAATCATTTAAATATGGATATTAATAAAATTCCAGCAGGTAAAAATTTGCCATCAGAAATTAATGTTTTTATTGAAATATCTCAAGATTCTTCAGTAAAATATGAATTTGATAAAGAACAAAATGTTCTTTTTGTTGACAGGTTTTTATATACAGCAATGAAATATCCTTTTAATTATGGGTTTATTCCTCAAACAAAAACAGAAGATGGGGATCCGATAGATGTTTTAGTTATTTCTTCTTTGTCAGTTTTACCTCAAACAATTATTAGATGCAGGCCAATAGGAATGTTAGAAATGGAAGATGAAGAAGGAATAGATACAAAGATTATTGCTGTGCCAATTGAAAAAGTTGACCCGCAATATAGCGATATTAAAGATATCGGAGATTTAAATCTTTCTATTAAGCAAAAAATAAAACATTTTTTTGATAGCTATAAACAGCTGGAGCCGGGAAAATGGGTAAAAACAAAAGAATTTTTAAGTAAAAGCGCTGCTGAAGAAGATATTAAAAAACATCTCTTATAAATAATTAAAAACCGCGATATAAAATATCGCGGTTTTTAATTATTTATCCCTCAACTATTTCAATATAACTTTCCTTTACTCCGAAATTTTTTGCTTCATAATAACTTGGAAACCAAATATCAATATGATAGTTTCCTTTTGCTGGATGCATTCTGTCTTCAACTATGAATATTTTATCACCATAAATTTCTGGTATCCTGATTTTAGTACCAAATGGTAAAAAGTTGTTAGCTACAATACCATCTTTAACTGTTGTCCCAGATGCAGTAATAAATGGGTCGTCATCTGTTTCCCAAGGAGTACTTGAATAAGCAGTAATTATTACCTCTATTTTTTCTTTTTCTGCTTCTTCTTCGGTTAAAATAGATAAAGATAAAGAAGATATAAATGAAGGATTAGATATTGCTAAAACGCTATTTTCTTGAATTGTATTTAAAGAGCTATTTAAATCAGGGTTGATAATAGAAAAATTTTCTATATCTCTGGCTTCTGAAAGAGTATAACCGAGAGTAAAAGCGGTTATAATAATCCCTGAAATTGTAAAAAGAATTACTCTTTTTTTATTTAAGGCGAAATTTAAGATTGGTTTTTGTTTTTCTTTAAGCCAGATTAAACAATCTCTTGAATTAAATATCGCCCGATAAAGAAAGTAGTTCATACTTTTACAAACTCAGTATTATTAGCTTTATGCTTTTTATACTGAATTTGTTAAAGTATATGACTAAAATTTTATTATAAATAAAAATTTAGTCATTAAAAAAACCCCTTTTGAGGGGTTTATAAATTTTATCATAAACAAAAACCATTGTCAATAGAGATTAATAATTTAAAAGGATATTTTTAAAGAAAATATTAGAAGAGATTAAAGATCGTTTTTTTGACAAAAAGGACAAAAATAAGCACTTCTGTTGTTAATTTTTACTCTTTTTATTGAATTTTTACATCGAAAGCATTGTTGGTTTTCTCTGCGATAAACCTTTCTTTCTTTATCAAAATTTCCCCTTTCTCCCGATGGCAAACGATAATCAGAAAAACTTTCTCCTTTTAATTTAATTGCTTTTTTTAGTATTTTTTTGATTGATAAATAAATTTTTTTTAATTCTTTATCCTCTAAAGATGATATTTTTGTTAAAGGATGAATTTTTGAGTCCCATAAAATCTCATCAGAATAAATATTTCCAATACCAGCAATAATTTCTTGGTTCATTAAAATTTTTTTAATTGGTCCTTTTTTATTTTTTAAAATTTCTTTGAGTCCTTTAAAAGTAAAATTTTTATCCATAGGATCTATTCCTATTTTTTTAAAAACATCTGAATTTTCAAGTTTATCTTTATCCCATAATTCTACTTTAGCAAATTTTCTTAAATCAGATAAAGCCATCATTTTATTATTATCAAAAACAAACAATAAATGAATATAACTATTAATTTTTTCAGCTAAAGCATTTTTTTTAGCAGGAACCCATTTATTGTTTAATAATTTCCATTCCCCAAAAAGTAAATGTCCTGTTAATTTTTGGTGAATTAATAAACTTTTACTTTCGGATAAATCAAAAATTATATTTTTCCCCTTGCGTCTAAGATTTAAAATTTTTTTGCCTATTATCTGTTTTTTAAAATCATTTATATTTTTTGGTTTTTTTATTATTTTTGGCGTGTCTGTCCAAAAATCAACAAAGGTTCTATTAAGAACCTCTGTTTTTAGTTGGCGAATTGTTGTTTCAACTTCAGGTAGTTCTGGCATTAAATACCTATAATTTCTTTTACTTTATTAACAATTTCTTGTGGAGTAAAATGGGCTTTTATTAAAAAATCAACTGCGCCTAATTTTAACCCTCTTTCTATATCTTCTCTTTGTCCTAAATTAGAGAGAATGACAACAGGAATTTCAGAAACAGATACATCTTCTTTTAACTTCGCTAAAACTTCAAACCCGTCTATTCCTGGTAAAATTAAATCAAGTAAGATTAAATCTGGTTTTGTCTCTTTTGCCTTAGACAATCCATCTTCTCCATCAATTGCTTCAACTACATCATAATCTTCTTTTATTAATTTTTGGGCCATTAATTCTCTTAGAAATTTATCATCTTCAACTATTAATACTTTTTTCATAATTTTTAATAAAATTTATTTAATAAGTTCTTATTTTTATTATATTTTATATTTTTTATTTTGTAAATGAGATTTTGTTTTTAATAAAATTCTTTAGTTATATATTCAGCATAAGACTCTTTAACTGGAAGAGTAAAGTAAAAAGTGGTTCCTTTATTTTCTTCTGATTCAAACCATATTTTTCCATAGTGAGCTTCAATAATGTTTTTTGTTAAAAATAAGCCTAATCCGCTTCCTTCTGTATCTATTGGTGTGGCATTTGATCCTCTAAAAAATTTTGTAAAAATTCTTTCTTGTTGATTTTTAGGGATTCCAATGCCCGTATCTTTAACTTGAATTAATATTTCTTTATTTTTCTCATCGTAATTTAGAGAAACAAATATTTTTCCTCCTTCTTTTGTGTATTTTACTGCATTGTCAAAAATATTTTGAAAAGCTATCTTTATTTTCTCCACGTCTGCCATAACTTTTGGCAAATTATCTGATAATCCTTTAACTTCTAATCTTATTTTTTTTCTTTTGATTTCTTCTTTATATGTATCTATCGATGATTCAACAATAGGTTCTAAATTAGTCAAAGTCATTTCTCCAATATATCTTCCTTCTTCAATTTTTGTTACGTCTAATAAATCATCAATTAATTTTATCATTCTGTTATTACTTATTTTTGCTTTGATTAAAAGCTCTTTTTGCTCTTCTGTTATTTTTCCTGCTTCTTCATTTAATAATGATTCAATAATCCATTTTATTGCTGAAAGAGGCGTTCTTAACTGATGAGCAGACAAAGAAACAAATTCATTCTTAAGTTTTTCAATTAATTTTTCCCGAGTTATATCATGTAAAACTGCAAGGTTTCCTATTCTTTTTTGGTTTATACTTAAAGGAACAGAAGATATTTCAAAGATTAAATTTTCTTTTAATTTTATCTCTTTTCTAAAAAGAGTTCTTATCTCTGCTCCTAAAACATCAATTAAGGGAAGAAAAATAGGAAATTTTGTTAATTCTAAAATATTTTTATTTAATACATCTTCTGCTTTTATTTCTAAAATTTCTTCTGCTTTTGGATTGACAAGAGAAATGTTTTTTTTCTCATCAAAAAATAAAATTCCATCAACAAGATTTGAAATAATAGCATTGGTTCTATCTCTTTCTTCTTCTATCTCTTTTTTTGTTTTTTCAAGTTCATCTAATAAGTTTTTTAAATACTTATTAGATTTTTCTTCATTTATATTGTTTTGATTTTCTTGGTTTTCTTCCCACATAAATTAAGGGAGTTTATTTATTAAAGTAAAAAATTCGTAATTTTTTAAAAGCTCTTCTACATTTTTTTTATTATATCCTTTCCATTGGCAATTTTCTAATTTAAAATCAATGGGTGCATCTTTTCTAATTTCAACAAGCATTTTACTAAAGAAAGCTGCTTCTTTATTTTTTATCAAAATTTCTTTTATCCTTTCTTTAATTTCTTTTGATTCCTCAGTTTCATTTTCTATCTCTTTGTATAAATTTTCAAGATTTTTAAATTTTCTAATTAACTCTATTGCTGTTTTTTCTCCAATTCCCTTAACTCCGGAGATATTATCAGAGGCATCACCTTTTAAAGATTTAAAATCAATTAATTGGTCTGGCGTTAAATTATATTTTTCCCTGATTTTTTCCTCATCATACAAAAGAGTGTCTTTTAATCCCTTTTTAGGCGCGTAAACCTTAGTATTTTTATTAATCAATTGAAAAATATCAGAATCTCCGGTTAAAATAATTATTTCTAAATCTTTTTCATTTTTGGAAAGTAAATCAGAAATAGTTCCAATAATATCATCTGCTTCAAACCCTTCTTTCTCAAAAATAGGAACATTAAAGGCTTTTAAAAAATCTTTGATTATTGGGATTTGCTGGTAAAATTCATCCGGCATTTTAGGCCTTTTTGCTTTATATTCTTTAAAATGATTATGTCTGAAAGTTGGAGCCTTTAAATCAAAAGCAGCAGCAATATATTCTGGGTGAAATTCTTTTATTGCTTTTAAAAAAACTAGTAAAAAACCATAAACAGCATTAATTAATTCCCCGTTTTTTGTTTTTAAAGGAGGTAAGGCATGATAAGCGCGGTGAATTAAAGCATTAGAATCAATTATAATAAATATTTTATTTTCTTCCATCATTTTTTAATTTTATCACAAAAAATAATTTTTACTAAATTTATGTTATAATAAATAAAATCTTATGAAAAACCAAGAGATTGCTAAAATATTATATGAAATCGCCAATTTTTTAGAAATGGAAAAAATTTCCTTTAAACCATACGCTTATGAAAAAGCAGCAATGGCAATTGAGGGACTAGAGGAAGATGTTGAGGATATTTATAAAAGAGGAGGAATAAAAGAATTAGAAAAAATTCCTGGCGTGGGAAAAAGCATTGCTGAAAAAATTGAGGAATATTTAAAAACAGGAAAAATAAAATATTACGAAGATTTTAAGAAAAAATTTCCTTTAAATTTAGAAGAATTAACTTCAATTGAAGGATTAGGTCCTAAAAAGGCAAAAGTTTTATATCAAAAACTGGGTATTAAAAACTTAAATGATTTGGAAAAAGCAGCAAAAGAACATAAAATTGCCCCACTTTTTGGCTTTGGAAAAAAAACAGAAAAAAATATTTTAGAGGGAATAAGTTTTGTTAAAAGAACAAAAGGAAGATTTTTATTAGCAGAAATTTTACCAATTGCCGAAGATGTTTTCAAAAAGTTAGAAGGATTAAAAGAAGTGAAAAGGATTTCTTTTGCCGGATCTTTGAGAAGGAGAAAATCAACAATAGGCGATATAGATATTTTAATCATCTCTAATAATCCAGAAAAGGTTATGGATTATTTTGTCTCTTTACCTAATATTGTAAAAATTTGGGGAAAAGGCACTACTAAATCTTCTGTAAGAGTAAAAGAGGGGTTTGATATTGATTTAAGAGTTGTTCCATTAAAATCGTATGGGGCGGCTTTACAATATTTTACTGGTAATAAAGAGCATAATATTGTTTTAAGAAAAATTGCGATTGAAAAAGGATTAAAACTTTCAGAGTATGGTCTTTTTAAAGGAAAAACAATGATTGCCGGTAAAGATGAAGAAGGTATTTATAATAAATTAGGAATGTGTTTTGTTCCCCCGGAATTAAGAGAAAATAATAATGAGATTGAAGCAGCATTGAATAATAGTTTGCCATTTTTAATAGAGCAAAGAGATATTAAAGGGGATCTTCATTGTCATTCAAATTGGGACGGAGGGGAAAATAGCATTGAAGAAATAGCAGAAGCAGCGAGAAAGATGTCGTATAAATATATTGGTATTGCAGACCACACAAAGTTTTTAAGAATTGAAAAAGGATTAGACGAGAAAAAGATTTTGAAACAAAAAGAGGAAATAGATAAAATTAATAAAAAATATTTAAAAGATAATTTTAAAATTTTTAGCGGATGCGAAGCAAATATTTTAAATGATGGTTCAATTGATATAAAAAATGAAGTTTTAAAAAAATTAGATTTTGTTATTGCTGGAGTTCATTCTTCTTTTAAGATAAGCAAATCTGAAATGACAAACAGAATAATTAAGGCAATGAGAAATCCAAATGTTGATATAATATCTCATCCTACTGGAAGATTATTAAAAAAAAGAGACGAATATCAAATTGATTTTGAAAAAATTTTAAAGATTGCAAAAGAAACAAATACTATTTTAGAAATAAACTCTTATCCAGAAAGATTAGATTTAAAAGATGTCTATATTAAAAAAGCAAAAGAGATGAATGTAAAAATGATAATTAATACAGATTCTCATAAAATAGAGCAATTAAAATATATGAAGTTTGGAGTTTTTGAAGCCAGAAGAGGATGGGCAGAGAAAAAAGATATAATTAATTGTTTTGATAATATAGTAAAATTTTTAAAAAAATAATTCTTGACATAAATTTTACAAGATTTATGCTAAAAGTAGCAGGCAAACATCTTTAAAATAATATATAATAAAAAGGTCAATAAAATATAAATATTTAAAAATTAAAAATTTAAAATAAAAAAATGGACCAAGAAAATAATTTAAATCAAAATAATTCAAATAAAGAAAGTTTAGAAAGTTTGAATAAACAAATAACAACTTTTTCTTTAATATTATCTATCTTTTTAATAGGATTAACGATCTTTAGTTTTTATCCAAATTTTTTTTCTTTGCCTTTTCGACAGTTAAGCACTGAAACAGAAACAAAATTAGCGCCTGGAACAGGAAGAATACAAATAACAAAAGAAGAATTAGAAGATCAAGATTTATCAAATATCTTTTCTTCATCTGATAAATTAGCAAGTATTTCAAATGCTTTAAAAACTAACATATTGCAAATTTCTCTTCAATGGGCCTTTCGTTGTGTAAGCACTGCAAATATAACTACTCAAAATACAAAAAATAATCCAGTAAAAATACCTGTTCGTTATGGATGCGATGAATTTACTTTGCCTTCTTTGCCTTTATCAGTTCAAAAAGATTCTTTATCAGCAGGCGATAATAATGGAGATTTTGAAAAACCAGATTTTAAAGGAAGCATTATATTAGGAGGTTATTTAAAAGGAAAAGATGGCAAAGATTATGGTTTATCGTCTATAAAAAGAAGTGATTTGATATCTGAAAATGGAGAAACATATTATAATTTTTGGTTTGAAGATCCTTCAACCTCAGGAAATCAAGTTGCTTCAGGATCAACAAGTTTAATTGTAACATACAAAGCAACAGATCTTCCTTATTTTATTTTTAAGGAATTTAAAAAAACAAAAACTGCTAAAGAAATGAATTTATACGGAGATGCAATGTATATTTCAAAAGATACAAATCCTTTAGTAAATATTTCTTTTTATGCACCTTCAAATCTTTACAAAGCAGGAGCAAAGAAAATAAGGGCAGTCATCTATGATAAAGATTACAACAAAGTTTATGATGATTATAAAGATTTAGTAAATATACCTGATTTAAATGGATTTGATTGGCAAAAATATCTTTACACTCTTCAATGGCAACCTTCAAATATTTCTATAGGAGATAATTATGATATTATGATTTGCCCCTTAGATAATGATAATAATCCTTTACTTTCTCCAAATGATAAATTAATTAGTGACTGTTTAGGATATACAATATTTGTTACGGAATAAAATTACATATATTTATATAAATTAAAAATAACTTAAAACTATGAAAAAGAAAAAAACAAAAAATATTAATTTTTTAAATATTTTTAGTTTATTGGTTTTAGTTACTGTTGTTTTACCATCATTTTCTCTTGCCCAAAGTTTACCTGAATGTTCTCATTATTTTTCACTTGGATTGGGTGGATCACAAACATTAAAACCCAATAATCCTAATTGTATTCTTCCCCCAATTAATACTTATCTTACTTCAGCTTGTTGCGTTGGTTCCAAAAATCAATCTTGTGTTTTAAGAAGTAATGGAAGAACATCACAGTCTTGTATGGGTGGGCAAGGTCTTGCAAATTTAGTTGTAAACGCATCTAATCAAGATATTACTTTTTCTATGAGTCCTGATTGTAAAACAATTAAAGTAGATAATAAAGATGCTTCAGCTATGAGCTTTGCTTTTGATTATCTTCGTAAGCCAGATATTTATCTTCGTCCTTGTCCGCCTAATCCTAATGATCCTGAGTTAAACACAACCATAACCTTAGAAAAGGTTACTGGTGTTAGCAATCAACTAAAATATTCTTTTCATTATTGTTTTAAAGCTGATGTTTCTAATGCAAATTATAAAGGGATTTGTAGTCCTCCTGATTCATCAGCTGTAGCCTTCGCTCCAATATGGCCATATAAAGTATATTTAACATTTTCTGCTAATAATGGTAAATTATTTTCGGCAAAAGGTCTTGTTGAAAACCAATATGACTTCTATTACGAAAATGGTAGACAATATATGACTGGAACCGCAGAAGGTATTTTAACAATACCAACAGATCAAAAAAAGATAAATATTCAAAAAATCCAGCTTAAAATAATGCCTAATTTAACAGATCCGCAATATGGTTATATATTTTCTTCTTATAGTACAGGGTTGTCAAAAGAAATAAAAAATGTAAAGCTAGGAAAATATATTTTAGACGAAATGAAAGCTGAAGGTATTTTCGATAACAATCAACCTATAGATCCTAATTGTAAGAATCCTAAAACTAAAAAAGCAGCAGATGATTTTAATAAAATAAGGCAAAGTGGCGCGCCCAGAAATCCGGTAGGTGGAGTAGCTGGAGCTATAATATCTTTTTTATGTGAAAGAGACCCGTAATTTTTTACTAAAGCCTATATATAAATGAAAAGTTTAGTTTCAGCAGGAGCAATAATTTTTAGAAGAGAAAAGGAAAAAATTTATTATCTTTTATTAAAATATGCGGCAATTAATAGAGTTGAAAAATCTTATTGGGGGTTTGTAAAAGGAGTAGTTGAAAAAGGAGAAAGGAAAAAAGAAACGATTTTAAGAGAAGTTTATGAGGAAACTTCAATAAATGATTTAAAATTTATTAAAGGGTTTAAAATAACGAATGAATATTGTTTTAAAATAAAGAACGATTTATATCATAAAAAAGTTTATTATCTTTTAGCTGAGACAAAAACAAAAAAAATAAAACTTTCATTTGAACATTTAGATTATAAATGGCTTTTATATCAAGAGGCAATTAAAAAATTAAGTTTTGAAAATGACAAAAAAATACTTGAAAAGGCAAATGAGTTTCTCGGAAAAAGTTTATCAAGTAGTAAAGAAAATTCCAAAAGGAAAAGTTTTAACATATAAAGAAGTCGCAGAATTAGCGGGTTCGCCATTTGCTTATCGAGCAGTTGGAAACATATTACATAAAAACAAAAATAAAAATGTTTATTGCCATCGAGTTATTAGAAGTGATGGAAAATTAGGAGGATATAATAAAGGAAAAAAACAAAAAGCCCTCATTTTAAAAAAAGAGGGCTTTTTGAAATAATTTTAAAGAATTTTAAGATTTTATTTCCTTTAAAATTTTTTCGAATAATTCTTTATTATTATTCGCTAAAGTCGCTAAAATTTTTCTATCTAACTCAATATTATTTTTTTTAAGGAGGTTTATAAATTTACTATAAGACAAATTATTTTTTCTAACTGCGGCATTAATTTGAATTTGCCATAATTTTCTAAAATCTCCTTTTTTATTTTTTCTATCATTAAAAGAATGAGTCCCTGCATGAAGCGTGGCTTCTTTTGCTAATCTGTATTTTGATTTTCTTCCCCATTTAAAACCTTTCGTCTCTTTTAAGACATTTTTTCTTCTTTTATGAGCTGATGTTCCTCTTTTAACTCTTGTCATTTTTTTGTTTTATCTTAAAATTTTTTTAATTTTTTTTGAATCGGCTTTTGAAACCTCAACCCATTTTCTTTTTTCTCTTATTATCTTTCCTGGCTTTTTGGCCCGAAAATGGTCTTGGCCAGTTGCTCTTCTTAAAACTTTTCCGTTTTTTGTAATTTTAAATCTTTTTGTTATTGATTTTCTTGTTTTTGTTTTCATTTTATTTTTTAAAAATTATTACTGAAAACCCTTGAGGGGTTTTTTTAATTCCCTTTTCCATTTTTATAGGAATCAAATTATCTAACATTTCAATAAATTTTTTTATTTTTTCTTCAGCAAGATCAAAATGAGCTTTTTCCCTTCCTTTTAATCTTATTTCTACTCTTACAATATCTCCCTTTTTTAAAAACTTTTCAGCTGAATTTGCTTTTGTTTGAAGATCATGCTCAGAAATTCCAAAACTTAATCTTATTTCTTTAATCTTTCCTCCACTAGGCTTTAATTCTTTTTCTTTTTTTTGCTGTTGATATTGATATTTCCCAAAGTCAAAAATTTTACATACAGGAGGATATAATTTTTCTGTTACCTGAATTAAATCTAGGTTATGCTCTTTTGCTATATTTATTGCTTCTTCCAGCGGCATTATGCCTAATTGTTTTCCATTTTCATCAATAACTCTTACTTCTTTTGCCCTGATTTGGTTGTTTACGAATATTTTTTTCAAAATAATTTTAAAATATTAAATTTAAGTGGAGATGGGAGGATTGAACCCCCGTCCGAAAAATTTTCCAAAATAAATCTACAAACTTATTTCGATTTGTTTTAAAGTATGAAATTAAAATCGAAAAAAATTTTCATACTTTTAATCCGACATTTTTTCAACAATCTTTTTCGGATTAAAAAAGATTGTCTATCTCAATATATAACACCTAGATTAACTATTGAGAATTGTTAATCTGATGCTGCTTTAAGCGTAAGCTAAAGCAGGTTTATTAAATGATAAGTTGGCACTTATTATTTTTTCTCAATGATTTACGAGATTGAGAAATCTCGGTTTGCCTTATTTTGGTTAATTTTTCGTCGAAACTTTCATCCCCGTAATTTCATTTCCTTGTTTATTTCTTTTTGAATTTCTCTTTTTTTAATTATTTCTTTTTTATCAAATTTTTTCTTTCCTTTAGCAATTCCGAATTCAATCTTTATTTTAGTATTTTTAGTATATACCTTTAATGGTATTAAAGTCAAGCCCTTTTCTTTTGATTTTCCTAAAAGATAATTTATTTCTTTTTTGGTTAAAAGAAGTTTTCTATCTCTTTCTGGATTATAGTTTAAAGGAGCATTTTTGGGTTGGTAAGGAGGAATTTTCGCTCCAACTAAAAAAACCTCATTATTTTTTACCATAATATAAGAACCGGATAGATTTATTCTGCCTTCTTTAATTGATTTAACTTCTGTTCCTAAAAGCGATATTCCTGCTTCAAACTTTTCTAAAATATTATAATTATAATATGCTTTTTTATTTTCACTAAATATTTTTATATTCATAATATATTTATTTTATCAAATTTTTTCTTAAAAATAAATTTATTTAATTGATTTATTTCTAAGAATAAGAGAAAATAAATATAGATAAGAATAAATTTAACAATAAAATTTATGAGGAATATAAAAAATATAAATATTTTAGAGCGAAAGAAATTAGAAAAACATAGGAGATTGATAGAAAAAGAAGTTAAAGAAAGGACAATTTCTTATATTTTAACGGCATTTAGTCTTGTTGCTGGTTTAGCATGGAATGAAGCGATAAAAACTTTTATTGAGTATTTATTTCCTATGAATAAAAACAGTATTTTTGCAAAATTTATTTATGCCTTTTTAATAACTTTTGTAGTGGTTTTCATTACAATATATTTTAATAATTTACTAAAAGAAGATAAAAAAGAAGATAAAAATGAAGAAGATATCTGATTTTTTATTTTTTAAATCTTGCCTTTTTTAAAAAAAAGTGATATTATTATAATTAAATTTTAAATTTATTTATGATTGGACTAGAAGATATTAAAAAAAACCATTTAGTTTTATCTTTTATAAATCAGACAGAAAAAACACTAGAGGAGCTTTCTTATACTAATCATGGATTAAGACACTCTAATTTAGTTGCTGAAAGATCAAAGAGTATTGCTTTAAAAATTGGATTAAATGAAAAAGATGCAGAACTTGCCGCCATTTCAGGCTTTTGTCATGATATGGGAAGTTTTTTAGGAAGAAGTTATCATAATTATTTATCAGCTTTGCTTTTTTTTCAGGTTTTTCAAAAAGATTTTTCTTCTAAAGAGATGGTTACAATAATGCAAGCAATATCTAATCATGACGAAAAGAAAAAAGAAATGGCTTTTTCTTCGCCCATATCAGCTATTGTGGTTTTAGCAGATAAGTCAGATGTTCATCGCTCAAGGGTAAATGTAAGGGTTATGGATGAAATAAAAGCTGATATTCATGATAGAGTAAATTATGCAACAAAAGAAAGTAAATTAAAAATTGACAAAACAAAGAAAAGAATTACTTTAATTTTAAAAATTGACACCAATTTTGTTCCAATTATAGAATATTTTGAAATTTTTACCGAAAGAATGGTTTTTTGTAAAAAAGCAGCAGAATATTTAGGATATAAATTTGGATTAATAATAAATAATTTTAAGCTTTTATAATATAAATATATAAATTAATTTAAAAAAAAATGGATATTTATGAAGTAATAAAAAAAAGAAGAAGCGTAAGAAGTTATAGAAGCAATCCTATATCTAATGAAGTTTTAATGAGAATATTAGATACAGCAAGATTTGCTCCTTCTTCTCGTAACAGCCAAGAATATAAATTAATTGTAGTAAAAGATCCTGGAAAAATAGAAGAAATTTCAAAAGCAGCATTTGGGATTAATTTTATAAAAGAGGCGCCTATTGTGATAGCAGGAGTTTCTTTAAATCCTAATGAGGTAATGGAAAACAATGTTCCTTCTTATCCTGTTAATGTTGCTATTATTTTAGACCATATTACTTTACTTGCTGTAGCAGAAGATTTAGGTAGTTGTTGGATTACTTCTTTTAATCAAGAAGAAATGAAAGAAATTTTAAATGTGCCGGAAGAATATAAAATTGTAGCGCTTTTAACTTTAGGAATGCCTTATGATGATGCAGCAGTAAAAACAAGAAAAAAATTAGGAGAGATAGTTTGTTTTGAATCTTTTAAAGATAAAGATTAATTTTAATAAAATAAAAAAATAAAAACTATGCACTTTTTTAAAAATAAAAGATTTTTAATAATTATAATTTTAATAATTATTTTAATTATTGGAGGATTTGTTTTTTACAGATCTTCTAAAGGAGAAGAAAAAGGTTTTCCTTTTGAAGAGATTAAAAAAGGAACTGTTGTTGAAGAAATTTCAGAGAGTGGAATTGTAGAAAATAGTGAAAAATTAGATTTAGGTTTTGATAGCGCAGGAAGGATTGAAAAAATTTATGTTAGAGAAGAAGAAGATGTTTTAAGGGGACAGGAATTAGCAAAATTAGACACTACTCAATTAGAGATTCAATTAGAGGAAGCAAAAGCCGGACTAAAAGTAATTAAAGCTCAGCAAGAAAATACTGAGGTTTCTTTAAGCAATGCTAAAAAAGATTTAGAAAATGCTCAAAGAATAGCAAAGGAGAATTTAAAAATAGAAAATAAAAGAGCAATAGATGCAATAGAAGATTCTTATCTTAAATCCTATAATGTTTTTAATGTTATTAATGATTTGAAAGAAAAATATTTTGAAAGAGGAGATTGGGAAAGTATAACTATGTCTGATGAAAAAAACAATATTGAAAAAATGGTGAAAGAAATTTCTAACCATAGAAACTATACAATAGATTCTTCAACAGACGATATTGAGGAATCTTTATTAATAATTCAAAAATCACTTTTAAAAATAAAAAAATCTTTAGAAGAGATTAGAAAAATAGCAGATACAAGCGGATATCAAAAAATAATTTCAGATGCGGATAAATCTTTAATTGATAACCAACAGGTTATTATAAATACTGCTTATAATTCTATAGTGGAGTGTCTTTCAAGAATTTCATCAGTAAAAGCAACGAATAAAGCAAATATTGATAAAATACAAGCGCAAATTAAAGAAATAGAATCACAATTGAAAGGAAATTCTAATGGATTGTATGCTACAAAAACAGAACAAGCGCAAGTTCAGATTTCTCTTTTGGAAAACAAGATTATTCAATCAGTTTTAAAAAGTCCAGCTGACGGGAAAATAATAAAAATATATAAAAAAGAAGGGGAAGTTGCTCAATTTGGAGAAAAAATAATGTCTCTTCTTTATTCTAAACCTTTTGAAATTAAGGTTGATATTTATGAGGAAGATGTGGGGAAAATAAAAGTTGGAAACCCTGTAAAGATTACTTTTCCTGCTTTACCTAATAAAGAATACTCAGGCACGGTTGTTTTTATTAATCCAATAGAAAAAGTAATAAATAATGTGGTTTATTACGAAGTAAAAATCGTTCCAAATGAAAATATAAAAAATATAAAAACAGGAATGACTGCTGATGTAGTAATAATAACTAATGAAAGAAAAGATGTTTTAGTTGTTCCAAAAGAAGCGATTCATAAAAAAGATGATAAAAAGTTCGTAAATGTTTTAAAAGATGATGGGACCTTTGAGGAAAGAGAAATAAAAGTTGGTTTAGAAGGAGATGATGTATGGGAAGTGATTTCTGGCTTAAAAGAAGGAGAAAAAGTTATAACAGGAAAAAAATGATTCAAAGAGAATCTTTAATTAAATTAGAAAATGTTTCCAAAAGATATAAACTTGGAAAATTAGAGATACCCATTTTAAAAAATATAAATTTAGAAATACAAAAGAGTGATTTTTTAACAATAATGGGTGCTTCTGGTTCTGGGAAATCAACTCTTTTGCATATTATTGGTTGTTTAGATACGCCAAGCGAAGGAAAAATTTTTTGGAAAGGAAGAGAAATTTCTAAATTAAAAGAAGACGAATTAGCTAAAATTAGAAATAGGGGTATTGGTTTTGTTTTTCAGCATTTTTCTTTATTATCTAATCTTAATGCATTAGAAAATGTAATGTTGCCAATGGTTTTTAGAGGGATTCCTGAAAAACAAAGAATAGAAAAAGCAAAAGAATCTTTAGATAGAGTAAATTTAGGAAAAAGAATTTATCATAAGCCTGCGGAACTTTCTGGAGGAGAACAACAAAGAGTAGCTATTGCCCGAGCTTTAGTAAATGATCCAGAAATAATAATTGGAGATGAGCCAACTGGAAATTTAGATTCTAAAAATGGAGAAATGATTATGGAAATTTTTGTTAATCTTCATAAAGAGGAAAATAAAACTATTGTTCTTGTCACTCACGATCCTCATATTGCAGAATATAGTGAGAGGGTAATTAGAATAAAAGACGGAGAAATAATTTCAAATAATTAAAAACTATGAGAGGTTTTAAAGAATATATAAAAATTGCTATTAAAAATTTAACAACAAGGCCGATAAGAAGCTGGCTTACAATTATTGCTATAATTATTGGTGTTTTTTTAATAATAACTTTAATGTCTTTAAGCGAAGGAATAAAATCAGCTGTTTTGCAAGAATTAAAAAAAACAGGAAGCGACGTAATTATAGTAATGCCTGGAGAGATTACTAATATGATGACAACAATGGTTGGGGGAATAGAATTAACAAAGGATGATTTAGACACAATTAAAAAAACAAAAGGAGTTGATACAATAGCTCCTTTAACTTATGCTGGAGAGGTGGTTAAATTTGAAGGAGAAAAAAAACCTCTTGCAATTACTGGAATTCCTTGGGAAGAAACACGGGATATGCTTGAAAAAGAAATGGGATGGGAAATAGGAAGTGGTCGTTGGCCTATTCCAGGAAAAAGAGAGGTTATTATAGGCAGTAAAGTAACCGAAGATATCTTTCCCAAAATAAGAGTTGGAAGCAATATTTTTATAAAAGGTAAGCAATTTGAGGTTGTTGGAATTTTAAAATCAATGGGAAATAAAGTTGATGATTCTTCTATTTACATGGATTTAGATGTTTTTAGAGATACAACTGGTCAAAGAGAGGGAGCAAAGGTGGCATTTGTCAAAGTTAAATCTGGTTATTTGCCTGACAATGTTATTTCTAGTATAAAAGAAAATCTTGAAAAAAATAGTAAAAGAAAAAGAGGACAGGATGAAAATTTGTCTTCTTATACTGTTTTAAATAGCGAGAAGGCAGCAGAGATAATTTCTAATATAATGAATTTGCTTGAAATTATGGTTATTGCTTTTGCCTCAATTGCAGTTATTGTTGGGGGAATAGGAATAATGAATACAATGTATACCTCAGTATATGAAAGAATAAGAGAAATAGGCATTATGAAGGCAATAGGAGCAACAAGGAAAACAATTATTTTTATATTTTTAACAGAATCTGGTATTTTTGGTTTGATGGGAGGAATAGGAGGAATTATTTTGGGGTTAGGTTTTGCTAAAGCAATAGAATTTTATTTTCAAAGCCATTCGGTTTTTTTATTTAAAGCAGCAGTTACTCCTCAGCTTATTATCTTTGGATTGGTTTTTTCTTTTTTAATTGGCTGTCTTGCTGGATTTTTACCTGCTCGTTCTGCTTCAAGATTAAATCCAGTTGACGCTTTAAGATATGAGTAAATAAAATAAATAATTTGGTTTATTTTTTTATAAGTGATATAATTAAACATTAAAAAAAGAAAAAAGGTCGATTTTTAAAATGATAAAAATATATTTATATTATGACTCAAGCATATTGTGTAAAATGTAAAAAAAAGCAAGAGATGAAGGACGAAAAAGAAGTTACATTTAAAGCAAAAGGTGGAAAAACAAGAAAAGCTTTAAGTGGTGTATGCCCTGTTTGTGGAACAAAAATGTTTCGTATTTTACCTTCAAAATAAATAGGATATATTTTAGAATTGACTAAAATAATTAACCCAAAGTCATTTTTACTTTGGGTTAATTATTAATAAAATGTTAAAAGAAAAGCAAAACACGAAATTTCTTTTAATATTTATATTTTTTCTTGTTGCTTTAAATCTTTTTGCTTGGTTTGTTGTTTTCAATTTAACTAAAAACCATTTTCTTGAGATAAATTTTTTAGATGTAGGGCAAGGAGACAGTATTTTTATTGAAACGCCAAATAACTATCAAATATTAATTGACGGAGGTCCTTCTCCTAACGATTTAATAGAAAATTTATCAAAGTTAATGCCTTTTTATGATAGAAGTATTGATTTAATTATTCTCACCCATCCAGAAAAAGATCATATCACAGGTTTACTTGAAGTTTTAAAAAGATACAAAATTAAAAATATTTTATGGACTGGAATTATAAGAGACACAAGCGAGTGGAATGAATGGAATAACTTAATTAAAAAAGAGAAATCGTATATAAAAATAGCAAAAGCAGGACAAAAAATAATATTTAATGATTTAATTTATTTTACAGTTTTATATCCATTTGAAAATTTAGAAGGGCAGATTTTCAATGATAGCAATGATACTTCTATAGTTGGAAAATTAGTTTTTAAAAATAACTCTTTTCTATTTACTGGTGATATTGGAAAATCTGTTGAGAAAAAATTAGTTGATGAAAATATTGAGATTGACTCTGATGTTTTAAAAATTGCTCACCATGGAAGTAAAAATTCAACCTCAACAGAATTTTTAGAAAAAGTTTCTCCTGAAATAGCAGTTATCCAAGTAGGAAAAAATAATTATGGCCATCCCAATAATGAAGTCTTGGCAAGATTAGAGCAATTTGATATAACAATTTTAAGAAATGATAAAAATGGAGATATAAAAATTATTTCTTTAGGAAATAATTTAAAAATTAAAACTGAAAAATAAAAATTAAATAAAAATTAAAAAATAAATTTTACTATTATGATACATCCAAAAGAAGAAAAAACACTTGTTTTAATAAAACCAGATGGTGTAAAGAGAGGTTTAATAGGAGAAATAATTTCTCGGATTGAAAAAAGAGGATTAAAAATTATCGGATTAGAAATGATAAAAGCAGCGCCAGAACAAATTGACGAACATTATCCTAAAGATGAAAAATGGATAAAAAGATTAGGAGAAAAAACATTGGAAAATTATAAAAGTTATGGGTTTGATGCTAAAAAAGAGCTTGGCTCAGAAGATCCATTAGAAATTGGAAAAATGGTAAGAGGATGGTTAATAGATTATTTAACATCAGGTCCGATGGTAAAAATAGCAGTAAAAGGGATTCATGCTGTTAATATGGTAAGAAAATTAGTAGGAAAATCAATGCCTGCTGAAGCGGAAATGGGGACAATAAGAGGAGATTTTTCAGTTGATGATGCAACTGCTGCTAATAGAGATAAAAGAGCGATTCATAATATCATTCATGCCTCAGAAACATTAGAAGAAGCAGAGCATGAATTAAAATTATGGTTTGGATTGGAAGAAATTTATGATTATAAAAGAGCAGAAGAAGACATAATGTTTTAATTAATTTTTGTTTGACTTGTTGTTTTATCTTGGATTATAATAAAATAACCCTGTCAACTTCTAGTAAGATTCTGGACTATACCTATTTCTTTGGGAATCCTATATCCGTGTTTGCCGAGGCAAACATATGCGGATGCCCACTTGGATTATTCTCCCGAAGATTCTTGCTAGAAGCACAGGGTTAATTTATAAAATGTCTTTAAAAAATAAATTTAATAAAAAAACAAAATTAAGTGAAATTTTATCTTTTTCTGAGGCAGAAGAAATTTTATCAAAATATAATTTTCCCTGCTTTTTTTGTCCGTTTTTTTCTATAGAAATTTCTGATTTAGAAATAGGAGAAGTTGCTAGAAATTATAATATTGACCTTGAAAATCTTTTAAAAGAATTAAATGAAAAATTATCTGAAAAAAATACATAAAATCATATATTTTTTATTTATTTTCTGTTTTTTTCTTTTCAAAACTATAAAAATAAAAGCAGTTTGCCCTCTCTGCGCTGTTGGAATAGGAATAGGACTTGGGCTTTCTAGGTGGCTTAAGGTTGATGATTTAATTTCAGGCATTTGGATTGGAGGATTTTTAATGTCTCTTTCTTTATGGACCATAAACTGGTTAAAGAATAAAAATATTAAATTTAAATTTAGAAATTTTTTTATTATTTTATTATTTTATTTTTTAACAATTTTTCCTTTATATTATTATCAAATTATAGGACATCCTTTAAATAAATTTTTAGGAATTGATAAACTGCTTTTTGGAATTATTGTTGGGACTTTTATTTTTTTATTTGGGGTTTGGTTTCATAATTTTTTAAAAAAGAAAAATCAAGGAAAATCTTTTTTCCCGTTTCAAAAAGTTTTTATTCCAATTTTATTTTTAATAATTTCAAGTTTAATTTTTTTTATAATTATTTATTAATTAAATTATAATTATTTATTAATTAAATTTTAAAAATATGTCTCCTGAAAAAGAAAATCAAAAAGAAGAGATAGAAAAGCTTTTAGAAAAAATTAAAGACATTAAAAAGGGAGAATTTGATTTATCTCTAGAAGAAGATTTGTCTGTTGCTATTATGAATTTAATTTCTATTGAAGAGCATTTTTTCTTTACAAGCGCTAAAACCGAAAAAGATAATTATTATGATTTATTAAACAAAACAAGGGAAATAAGAAAAGAACTAATGAAAAAAATTATTAAAGATTATGAGGGAGAAGTTTGGTGTTTATCAAAGCATCTTTTATCTGCTTCAATGAGATTATTTGAGGTTGGAGAAAAGTATCTTTCTCAAAATAAAAAAGAAGAGGCAAAAGATTTATTTAATAAAGCTTATGAATTGTATTCTTTATTTTGGGGAATTAATTTAAATCTCATTAATATAGGAGAGGTTAAAAAAATAGAAGATAACCAGATAAACAAAGAAGATAAAGATTCAAAAGATATACTTTCAAAATTAAAAGAAGTGCTAAATAAAATAATAGATTGCTGTAAAGAATAAAAAAACTATTAAAGTTGTTTTTTTAATACTGGACGAAGATCGCTTTTTAAGTAAATTCCGAATGATTCCGCGCTTCGCGGGCGAGCCGATGATTTTTTGAAAAGAAAAAAAGTAAATATTCTTGCCTCATCCTTCCCGTACGCGAACATTTGAAATTAAACCTCTTAAAATTCCCTTTACATCATCTAAATAATTTTGTATTCTAATTATATGTGATTACTTCATACATACTATTTTAATACTAAAATGTTAATAGAGATCTTGCAAATAGGCAAGAATATAAAGAAATTAAGAAAACAAAATGGCTTGTCGCAAGACCGTTTTTCTAAAGCGGATGATATTTCCTACAACAACGTTATAAAATTAGATTCGGGCGGTATTACCAACTTCTCGATTGACACGCTTCAAAAATTAGCCAAAACTTTTGATGTTTCCGTTAATAATTTATTAAAGTAAGGATATGAACAAATCATTTACCATTCATGACTTGCCAAAAGATGAGCGTCCGCGAGAAAAGCTCTTAAAATATGGTGCTGATAAATTAAATGATGCAGAACTTCTCGCAATTCTTTTAAGAACTGGCACGAAAGGAAAATCAGTAGTTACGATGGCAGAAGAAATTTTGAAAAGCGTCGGAGGTTCTTTTAAAGGTTTAGCTGGTAAAGATACAGAGGAACTCACTAAAATGTTGGGCATAAAAGATGCTAAAGTCGCTACAGTTGCCGCTGCTTTGGAAATTTCGCGTCGCATTTCTAAACAAGTATTAAAGGAGAAAGGAATAATTTAAAAAAAGAACAATTATAAAATATGTCAAAATTACCAGACCCATTTTCTATTAAGCCGACAAAAGAACAGATAAGAACAACGCGCGAAATTTTAGATGCAATTTTTAAAGATCCTCAAATTAAATATGGTCTAAGGGAGTTCGCCAGATTAAAAATTGAAGAATCTCTTATAATTTTTGAAAAAGAAAAAGGGAAATTTTATATCCATTGCATAAAACGAGATAAAGACATTTTGGTTTATGATAAAAATAAAAATTTAAGTAAGCCAGAAGAAATTATTCGTCAATTATGGTTAGTAAAACTGATTCAAAATTATCAATATCCTTTAGAAAGGATTGATGTTGAAGTTAATGTTTATTTCGGTAGAGAAATTCATAAAAAATCAGCAGATATCGTAATTTATAAAGAAGATAAAGAAACTCCTTATATTCTTTTTGAAATTAAAAAACCAAAAATTGAAGAAGGTTTAGATCAATTAAAAAGTTATATTGAATCAAAAGGCTCTCCAATAGGCGTATGGTCCAACGGTTTAGAAAAAGTTATTTTGTATCGTCAATATCCTAAAGAATATGAAAAAGGATTACGAGATATTCCGCGAGTAGATCAAACTCCGGAGGATGTTTTAGAAGAAAGATTAACATTGGAGCAACTAACTGGTGATTACGATCTTACTGAAAGAATAAAAATTTTAGAGGAATTAGTATTAGCTAATGCGGGGGTAGATGTATTTAATGAAATATTTAAATTAATTTACGCCAAACTTTATGATGAAACAGAAGCAAAAACAAGAACAGATCACGAAGTTTATTTTCGCAGGTCAAAAGATCCGAAAATTACTTACGACACAATAAATAGATTATTTAAAGAATCAGCTGAAAGATGGCCAGGAATTTTTCAAAGACAAGAAAATATTGAACTTTTACCAGACCATTTAGATACTTGTCTTTTAAAGTTAGAAGATATAAAACTTTTAGATTCTAATCTTGAAATTATTGATGCTGCTTTTGAATATTTGTTACCAGAAGTAGCTAAAGGTAAAAAGGGACAATATTTTACACCTCGTCATGTAATTGATATGGCGGTAAAAATGTTGAATCCCCGTGAAGATGAATATATTGTTGATCCAGCAGCCGGTTCCGGTGGTTTTCTTATTCATACTATGCAGTGGGTATGGAATCATGATCTAAAAAATACTCCTCATCAAAAGAAAATAGAGTATGCTCAACGCTATCTTTTTGGAATTGATTTTGATGACAAGCCGGTTAAAATTTCTCGCGCTTTAATGCTTATTGCCGGTGATGGCCGCTCGCATATTTTCAAACTCAATTCTCTAAATCCCAAAGAATGGCAAGGTTCAGATGCTGAAAAAGAAAAAGCCAGAGCAGAACTTCGTCCGCTTCTTTTAAAAACTGGCGATTACACAAAAGATCGCGAAAATGAAGAAAATTTTAAATACTTTACTTTTGATATTTTATTAACCAATCCTCCGTTTGCTGGCGAAATTAGAGAAACATCTTTATTGAGAAATTACGAATTAGCAATGAGAAAGGGTAAGGTTCCTCAAAAAGCAGAAAGAGATCTTCTTTTTATTGAAAGAGCACTTCAATTGATAAAACCCGGTGGCAGAATGGCAATAGTTTTACCACAAGGAAAATTAAATAACACTAACACAGAATATGTTCGCCAATGGCTAATGGATAAAGCCAGAATTTTGGCAGTTGTTGGTCTTAATGTTAATACTTTTAAACCCCACACTGGGACTAAAACCTCTGTTTTGTTTTTGCAAAAATGGGGAGAAAATGAAAAACCACCAAAAGATTACCCAATTTTTATGGCAGTTTCTAAAAAATCTGGTAAAGATAATTCCGGAGATTATGTTTACAAAAAAGACGAAAAAGGAGACTTTATTTTAGACGAAAAGGGCCGACGAATTTTAGATCACGATTTAGACGAAATCGCCGAGGCATTCGTTAAATTTGCAAAAGAACAAAAATTTAGTTTTTGGGAATAAAGTTATGTTCTGTCAAAGTTGTAAAAAAAAAGTTAAAATTGTAAAACGAGAGACCGATAAATTTGGAAAAGTAATTAATTATCTCTCTTGCGGACATAAAATTTTTCAAGTTCATATCAAAGATACGGTCAAGCCTTATATAATGTTAGGTATTAAAAAGAGAAGTAGGGAAAGATTTTCTAAGAAACATAAATTTTATTACGAGATTTTAGAGGGAGAAAGAATAGGAAAGGATGGTAAGCCAGTTTTTATTCTTCAAATAATTGATAGAGTTAAAAATTACTATAAAAAATTTGTAAAACAAGGCGATAAAATTATTAAAAATATTGAGGAAAAATTGACTGAACATAAATGATTACTTACTCCATCATCCAAAAATCACAACTCGAAGGGGCCTTGCGGCTGGATGCGGAATATTACCAGCCGGAGTATTTAGAAATCGCAAAAATTTTACAAAATACGCCTCATAAAAATTTTAATGAGGTGATTTCCAATATTATTAACGGGGCCGAAATAAGAGAATATGTTGAAGAAGACGGGCTACCTTATTTAAGGGTAAGCGATATTAAAGAATTTTTTATAGATTTATCTTCTGTTGTTCACATCTCAAAAGAATCAAAAATAAAACAAAATATTAAGCTTAGAGAAGGCGATATTTTGTTATCGCGCTCTGGCTCTTTGGGCATAGCCGCAGTTGCAACACCAGATTTATCTAATTCAGTAATTAGTTCTCATTTAATGAGAATTCCTGTTAAGAGTATAATCCCCTATTTTTTAGTGGCTTTTTTGAATTCTAAATTTGGGAAAAGTCAAATTATACAAAGAAATAATGGTGCAGTTGTCCCTGAAATAAATCACCCCTCACTTCGAGGAGTTTTAGTGCCTATCTTTCCAGAGGAGAATCAAAAAGAAGTTGAAGATTTAGTTAAAAATGCTTATAGACAAATTCAAGAATCAAATAATATTTATAAACAAGCCGAGAATTTGCTTTTAGAGGAGTTGGGACTGAAGGATTTTAAACCGGAAGAGGAACTTTCTTTTGTTATTAATCTTTCGGATATAAAATCCGCTCATCGTGCCGATGCTGAATACTTCCAGCCGAAATACGAAAAATTAATATCAAAAATCAAAAATCAAAATGCAAAATTATTGGACAAAATTTTTTTAATTAGAAGAGGGGATTTCATAAATCCCAATTATTACGTTCAAAAAGCGAAGAGAGGATATATAAGAATAAAAGAATTACCAGTAAAAGGAGATATAAATTTAGATGCAATAACTTATATTGACGATAATTTTGCAGGGCAGAATTTAGAAACATTAAAAGAAGGCGATTTTGTTTTTGCGGGAATTGGCGCTACTTTAGGAAAAACTGCAAGAATACCAAAGGAATTAGAGGGTTCTTTTTATTCTAATAATACGGTAAGATTTAGATTAAAAAATCAATGGATGAATGAATTAGATGATTACTATTTACAAATTGTTTTCCAAAGTATAGTTTGTCAATGGCAATTTGAACAAAAACAAGCTCAAACTGCTCAGGCAAAAATTGCTGATGAGGAATTAAAAAGTGTTTTAATTCCTATTTTACCAAAACCTACTCAGCAAAAAATTGCTGATTTAGTTAAAAAATCCCACGAAGCGAGAAAACAAGCAAAACAACTTTTAGAAGAAGCCAAGCAAAAAGTTGAAAAATTAATTGAAAAATAAAATATAAGTCCTACTAATAAAAATAAAAAGAGCCCTTTTATTGTCAGCAGAAAGGCGATTATCAAAGATATAATAAGATCCGAGATTTATTCGGAGATTAGTAAATTTACAATGCAACAAAAGAGATTCAATGGTTGTTATCTATCTTAATTTTTTATAGACTTGTTCCAAAAGATAATATATATGAATGGATTTTAAAAAAACAAGAAATTGATCAAAAACATTAGTCTTTCTATTATTGGCCGTTTGTTAAAAATTTATACTCCTTATCCTGAAAATGAGAAAACCTTATTAAAAAAATTAGAAGAATATAAACTAGTGAAAAAATGAGTTAATTCATAAATTTTTTAAGTCACGAGGAGAAAATTCTTATGAGGTAAAAACTTAAGAGATTAGAAAAATTACTAAGGAGTACTTCAAGCGATCTCAAAAAGAAACAAAAGATAGTTGGTTAAAAATCATCAAAGAGTTGACGTCAACAAAAATGTTTAAGGACCAAATATCTGGGATATTTCTTTTAAGTAAAATAGGGTCGGGCTGCCGGGAGTTGAACCCGGATCGCACCCACCCCAAGGGTGTATACTAC